>Ga0209702_10000253_pt1 | contig 108379 bp, 94 predicted proteins | sample FRY01_FD_187210 | JGI IMG/M metagenome (GOLD analysis project Ga0209702, IMG submission 187210) | Freshwater microbial communities from Lake Fryxell liftoff mats and glacier meltwater in Antarctica - FRY-01 (SPAdes) (version 2) | ecosystem: Environmental > Aquatic > Freshwater > Ice > Glacier... | reverse complement strand
ATCATCTCTGCGCCCTCCGCGTTCCCTTTGCGACCTCCGCGTTAAACCCTAAAAAATCCCCATTCCGCATAAAATCATCTCTGCGCCCTCTGCGTTCCCTTTGCGCCCTCCGCGTTAAACCCTAAAAAAATCCCCATTCCGCATAAAATCATCTCTGCGCCCTCTGCGTTCCCTTTGCGCCCTCCGCGTTAAACCCTAAAAAATCCCCATTCCGCATAAAATCATCTCTGCGCCCTCCGCGTTCCCTTTGCGCCCTCCGCGTTAAACCCTAAAAAAATCCCATTCCGCATAAAATCATCTCTGCGCCCTCTGCGTTCCCTTTGCGCCCTCCGCGTTAAACCCTAAAAAATCCCCATTCCGCACATAATCATCTCTGCGCCCTCTGCGTTCCCTTTGCGCCCTCCGCGTTAAACCCTAAAAAATTCCCATTCCGCATAAAATCATCTCTGCGCCATCCGCGTTCCCTTTGCGCCCTCCGCGTTAAACCCTAAAAACCATTCAATACTCCGAACGCAATTTGGAATACAAAACATGATCTATGTATTTGCCCTTTATTAGTTCCGCTTCTCGCAAAACCCCCTCCCCCGCAAATCCCAATCTTTCTGGTATTTTCTGACTACTATGATTATGAAAACCACATCTGATTTCAACTCGATTCAAATTCAAATCAGCAAATGCAAATTTCAACAGTTGCTCAGCCGATTTTGTCACTATTCCCTTTCCTTCAAAATCCTCCGAAATCCAATAACCCATCTCCCCTATTCCATTGAGTGGATCGATTTTATAAAGCCCAATCCAGCCTACAATTTCTTTCTCGAATACAATAACAAAAGCGTATTCAAGTCCAATTTTGTTCTTCAATTTTGAAGCTTTGACAAAATTCTGAATAAACAACAAAGAATTCATATCATCCAGCCATGGAAGCCACTTCTCAAGAAAAAGTCTGTTCCTAGATGCGAGCTCAAAAAGAGGAAGCGCATCAGCATCATCAATCAGATTCAGAAATATGTCTCCATCAATCTTGAGTTTCACAATAAAAACAAGAAAAATAAACCAATTCTAATGACAAATCATTGCTTCACAAAGTTCGAATGAAGCACATTATCTCCATCCAACACTTCAAGCAGATACATGCCTACTTGAAGTGGGCTCACGTCAACAGTATATATTCCAATGGAAGGATTCTGAATCACCTCACTAAGAACCAGCTTTCCATTCAGATCAAAAATATTAATTAATGCACCTGCATTTATCTTTTGATTTAAATTAAAAGAAATCTGATCCACTGACGGATTTGGATACAATTCAAAGGACTGAACAGAAGCATTGCTGTTAATACCAATAGTTCCATCTAAATGATGAGTGATCGCTGAATTTGTGCGAATAGGAAGATTATAATCAAAATATATATCTGCAAAATTCACAATAGAATCGTTGTAAGGAATTGTTTGAAGATATTTCACTCTGAACTTCACAAATCCCATAGATCCGATAGGGTCCGTAGCGCTATCAGGAAGCATAATATTATCATATCTGAACTCCGCAACATGTCCCCCTGAAATACTAAAATTCATAGGTTGATGACTGCTCGCCAAAATCTCCATTGACGATAAATTTAATTGATGAGAAAGGGTGTCAATTACAATCACTGTATGTGCAGAATCATTGCCAATATTTTGGAAATGTATGGTATAACTAAGCCAATCTTCGGCTACAATATTATACAAAGTATTTGCACTTACTTCTTTGGAATTAGGGTCATACGGACCTGTTACTTCACTGGAAGTTTGCATTGTATTATCAAGAGGTGTAACGTCACTAACTAAAGGACTTATACTCACTTCAGATGCTATTGTATCACCAATATTCATGTTCATAGGAATATTGAAAAGCACATACATCGTTCCGCTTATTTGAGGTTCGAGCACACCTAGATTCCAAGATGAATTTTGTCCTGACTGAAAATCTGGTTCAGGAGATGCACTTAAATAAGAAATGTCAGCATCCGATACTAAATCAATAGTTGCGTCAATGGCCTCAGTACCAACGTTGGTATAAGTGAGCATATAGGCCAAAACGAATCCGGCTTTGGGACTTGAAACCGGAGTTATATCAATTCTTAAATCACTAATTCCGGGCGTTGGAAACAAACCAAAATCGTTGTCAGCATCCATATTTCCCAATCCCACAAAATTAGCACTTTGTACATCAGGAGTTGTTAAAGTATGATACAAGGGCAAATTCGGAATACTAACTTCATGCGCTCCTGTGCCAGCGAATACTTCGAAAACTCCGGCATTGTTAGAAGAACTTACACCAGGACCTTGATCCAATTGCAAGATCACATTCGGAATACCTGACTCACCAATGTCCTTCACTCCATCATTATTCGTATCCCGGTAAACTACACCCTGAATAATATTGGCATCATCCAATAATTTCACTAGATAACTTCCTGCAATCGCAGTTGTAAGTCCACCGATTGAAATGGAAGTATTTCCATTACCATTAATAAAAAGTTCTCCATTAGAATTATGTGCTATTGATTTAGATATATGAGAAGTAGCAGCGGGCCCGTATGATTGAATAACCCAAATAATATCACCATCGCTATCAATATTTGCTACGTAAGTTTTAGCAAATCCTTCTGTACTAATATTTACGTCACCAAAAGTGAAAGAACCTTCAAAAGTTCCTATTAAATATAATTCCCCATCAGGTTTACATTCTACGTCATAACCTTCATCATTTCCACTACCACCGTATGAATTAACCCATTCATATCCACCATCGCTATTAATTTTACCGAGTAGAACTTCATCAAGTCCTACACCAGTTAATTGAATATTGCCGAAAGTGCCTTGAGTATCATAATTTCCGGTGAAATAAACATTGTTATCGGCATCGGCACATAGCCCATATACTTCTCCATTAAATTCAGATAAGGCTGTCCAAACGTATGCTCCATTTAAGTCAAATTTCGCAATGAAATGCGTTGTTTCTGCAAAATTCAGCACAGTGCCAGCAAAATTCGGAGAACTAGATGTGGAAAAACCTGCGATATAAGTGTTTCGATCAGAATCAATAGCCATGCTCCATGAAGCATCAAAGCTAGAGCCTTTTATACTGCTGCCCCAAACAGGCATTCCTTCTATATCTACTTTTATCAAAAAAATGTCATGTTGGCCTTGACCAGACAATAAAATATTTCCAAAACTCAAATTTCCGATATAGGTTCCTGAAACATAAACATCACCAAAAATATCGGCCTTAATTCCCATTCCAACATCGTTACCGCTGCTTCCAAATCGTTCTGCAAACACTATTTCGCCAGAAGCAGCATCAAGTTTTACAAGAAAAGCATCTGTGCCACCTGCCGAAACTAGTGTGAAGTCGCCTGCATACATAGTACCGCTGAATTGTCCGGTAACCCACAAACTGTTCCAATTATCAAAAACGATTTCATTACAGTAATCACCCCCAGTGCCACCGAAAGGACTTGCCCACAAAATATTTCCATTTGGATCTGTTTTCACCACTACCCCATCCTGCACTCCAAGACTTGTAAAACTGAATGCTCCTATTTCAACATCACCAACAAACTGTCCACAAGCAAAAGAATTATTGAAAAGATCTGTGCAAATTTCCACACCAACACCTTGTTCGGCGAACATCCATTCAGCAACCTGAGAAAATACAGATACTTGGCTACTCATCAAAAAGAACAGCAAATAAGAACGCTTTAGAAAACTAGTCATGATAGTATAAAGTTTTAGGGATTGAAACTAATTCATTTCTTCCATCTACAAGACTCCTGTTAGCAGAATATAGTTGCACGTCCATTTGCAAATCGCTCAGCAAGTATTAAGTGACCGTGTCCTTGGGAGGATGGTCTGAATAAATAGCGCATTAAAAAGCCTCAAGGACTCCAAATCCGAATACTCCAATTTGCTTAGATTCGTCTTCAGGTTTTGAATAACGGATTTAATCTTTTCGCTTGATGAATAAATCCCTCTTTCTCTTTGGTGTAGCCACCCTTTTAGGTTGTACCGGCAAAACAAGTAAAATGGATTCCAAGGCAGATGAAAACGATAATTTCATGAACGAGAGTATAGAGTTCAGCACCATTGACACTCTGAAATATCTCGCATTAGGCGATTCTTATACCATTGGAGAATCTGTTGATGAATCAGGAAGATGGCCAGTGCAATTGGCAAAAATGCTAAGCCAATTTGACAATATTGAAATAGTATCTCCGACTATTATTGCCAAAACCGGCTGGACGGCCTCCGATCTTGCCCAAGCCATGAGTGATCAGGAAATTGACAAGCAAGACTTTGATTTAGTATCCATTTTGATCGGAGTGAATAATCAATATCAAAATCTTAGTCTTGAAACCTACAAATCCGAGCTTACATCCATTCTGGATCGTGCTATCAGTTTAGCCCACGGAGATAGCTCCAAGGTATTTGTTGTCTCCATTCCAGATTATGGATACACCCCATTTGTACTAAAAAATCAGTTTAACATCTCTTCGGAATTGAAAGAGTTTAATGAGGCTTGCTTCAACATCACTAAGTCAAAAGGAATAGCACATTATAACATCACTCCTATTTCTCAGCAATGGCCTAGAATAGACGGACTAATTGCCGATGACGGTCTTCATCCAAGCACTTTGCAATATAAGATGTGGGTAGATGAAATTATAAAAACCCAGCACTTTTCCTTCTCAAATGATAAAAGGTGATTTTAGTCCCGAAAATATTCTGCAACTCGAAAATTATAATAATTCTCTTTTTCACTGCACAACTAAGGCATTCAGGGACAAAATATCTAAACAACTTCTAATGGGCTTTGAAAAATGATCGAGAGCAAATCGATACATTCAATAAATAGATTGATTGTTTCTTTAATATTTCTGATTTTTTGCAGAATAAATTTTCACCTACAGGTTTATCGACATAAATTTTACCCCCGTCTGACATAAAAAGTCGCTAATAAAGAAATTTCCATGATGCACCCTTTTTTCAATTAGCAGGAATGTAAATATCAAAAGTTGCTCCTTCATTTAACTCGCTTGTTGCGGTAATGATACCATGATGATTCTCTACTATTTTTTTTACGATCGCAAGCCCTATTCCAGTGCCCCCAAACACTTCTTTATTATGAAGCTTTTGGAACACTCCAAAAATACGTTCGCTGAAATGGGATTCGAAGCCAATGCCATTGTCTTTGATAATGATATGGCAATATTTTTTTTCGGTTGAAAGTTTTTCGTTGTTTAATCTACTGCCTTTTACAATTTTGCTCTTTATCATTATTTTTGACGGCACCTCGGGATTAGAAAATTTGAGTGCATTGCTTATGAGATTGTAAATGAGCTGCCGAAACTGAAATGGAATGATGTTAGCGGCACAGAGCTCATTGGACTCGATGGTTGCGTGTTTTTCTTGGATGGTATCTTTTAATTCCATTTTTACTTCATCCACAATTACAGATAGTTCAGTTTTTTCAAACTTGTGATCAGTAGTGCTGATTCGGGAAAAGGAAAGTAAATCATCAATAAGCTGCTGCATTCTTGCTGCCGCTGATCGCATCCGTTGAAAATTAAATTTTCCTTCGTCAGAAAGGTTCCTGTTTTCATCTTCAAGTATGACCATGGCGAAAGTTTGTATTTTGCGCAGTGGCTCTTGCAAATCGTGACTCGATATATACGTGAATGCTAGCAGCTCTTTATTAGCAATTCTCAGCTCTGCGGCCCGTTTTTCTTTCTCTTCATTTTGAAATGCTAGTTCTCGGTTAGCAATACCTAACTCTGCGGCCCGTTTTTCTTTTTCATCGTTTTGAAAGGCTAGTTCTTGGTTGGCAATTCCTAACTCTTGAGCCCGTTTTTCTTTCTCTTCATTTTGAAATGCTAGTTCTCGGTTAGCGATACCTAACTCTTGAGCCCGTTTTTCTTTCTCTTCATTTTGAAATGCTAGTTCTCGGTTAGCAATACCTAACTCTGCGGCCCGTTTTTCTTTTTCATCGTTTTGAAAAGCCAATTCTTTATTGGCAATACCTAACTCTTCTGCCCGTTTTTCTTTCTCTTCATTTTGAAATGCTAGTTCTCGGTTAGCAATACCTAACTCTGCGGCCCGTTTTTCTTTTTCATCGTTTTGAAAGGCTAGTTCTTGGTTAGCGATTCCTAACTCTTGAGCCCGTTTTTCTTTCTCTTCATTTTGAAATGCTAGTTCTCGGTTAGCAATACCTAACTCTGCGGCCCGTTTTTCTTTCTCTTCATTTTGAAAGGCAAGTTCTTGGTTGGCAATACCTAACTCTGCGGCCCGTTTTTCTTTTTCATCGTTTTGAAAAGCCAATTCTTTATTGGCAATACCTAACTCTTCTGCCCGTTTTTCTTTCTCTTCATTTTGAAATGCTAGTTCTCGGTTAGCAATACCTAACTCTGCGGCCCGTTTTTCTTTTTCATCGTTTTGAAAGGCTAGTTCTTGGTTAGCGATTCCTAACTCTTGAGCCCGTTTTTCTTTCTCTTCATTTTGAAATGCTAGTTCTCGGTTAGCAATACCTAACTCTGCGGCCCGTTTTTCTTTCTCTTCATTTTGAAAGGCAAGTTCTTGGTTGGCAATACCTAACTCTGCGGCCCGTTTTTCTTTTTCATCGTTTTGAAAAGCCAATTCTTTATTGGCAATACCTAACTCTTCTGCCCGTTTTTCTTTCTCTTCATTTTGAAAGGCAAGTTCTTGGTTGGCAATACCTAACTCTGCGGCCCGTTTTTCTTTTTCATCGTTTTGAAAAGCCAATTCTTTATTGGCAATACCTAACTCTTGAGCCCGTTTTTCTTTCTCTTCATTTTGAAATGCTAGTTCTCGGTTAGCAATACCTAACTCTGCGGCCCGTTTTTCTTTTTCATCGTTTTGAAAAGCTAGTTCTTGGTTAGCGATACCTAACTCTTCTGCCCGTTTTTCTTTCTCTTCATTTTGAAATGCCAATTCTTTATTGGCAATAACTAACTCTGAAGCACGCTTTTCTTTCTCTTCATTTTGAAATGCCAATTCTTTGTTAGCAATAACTAACTCCGCGGCACGTTTTCCTTTATCATAGTTTTGAAAAGCAAGTTCTTTGTTGGCAAGGATTAACTCTTCTGCTTTTTGTGCTGTAATATCTCTAGCAGCGGCAAACACTCCGAGCACATTCCCTTTGTCATCTTTATACACTGATGCATTGTATAATACATCCGTTAATTTTCCGCTTTTGTGACGCACAGTAAGCGGATAATCTGATATAAATCCCTTTCCGAAAACTCTTTGATATCCTTCAAGGGCTTTTTTAGGTTCTGTGAAATAATCGCAGAAATCGCTTCCAATTAAATTCTCTCTAGACACACCAGTTACTTTGACAGATGCTTCATTAACATCTGTAATTTTTCCTTCTGGTGAAATAGTAACCAATGGGTCAAGTGATGCTTCAATTAAACCTCGCGCATACTGATGTGTAAGTAATTTCGTAGCTGTAATATCGTTTATTGTGGCAACCGATTTTTTTTATTAGTCATAATCAGTTTTTATAAAATTATTTCGGTTCATTTGCTATTTAAAATGCTTTAGACAAGTTAATCGCTTTGAAGTGTAATCACGAAATTTTCCCTGGCTGGTTGTGCAGTATTTGCCTGCTTTATCATTGTCAATGTTTGCAGAATTATTTTTTTGAAATGAGAATAATCCGATGGCTTACGGATAAAATATTGAGCCCCACTGTGGTAAAGCTGGTTCACTACCTCTAGTTCAAAGGAAGTGGAGAACACTATTACAGGAAGTAGTTTAAGCCTACTGCTTAGTTTTATTTCTGCTAAACACTCGAATCCGTTTTTTCGTGGCATATTAAGGTCAAGAAAAAGCACATCAGGAAGTTCTTGCGATTCATTTTCAAGCAGGCGCATAAGATGTTCTCCTTCTGACACAGTTGTAAGATTATTGGATATAGATGAAGCCGTCAACGCTCGTTTAAAAAAGAGACAATCATCGGTATCGTCATCTGCAAGAAGTATATTCATGTGTTTGAAATTAAAATGTTAAAATCCTGTTTTTGGAAAAAGTGCGCCGAAGATTTAATTGAACTTTCAAAATAGTAATGCATGAGTTCTTTTCGCCTATTAGCAGTTCCAAGCTGAGTTTTAATAAGCATTTCCCTAATAACTTTACGCACGAAGTGGCAAAAAGCTGTATCATCAGCAAGCATTATATTCAGAAGAACATTTTCTTTCATTGTGTATTGCTCATAAAAGCCGTTTATAAAAAAATAATTTATACCTCAATTATAGAAAAATAAAAGGTCACATCCTCAAATAGTTGTGGCCTTAAAAGTTTAGAAAAATATTCTTTGAAGCGATAATCTCTTTTGAGAGAATGTTTCAAGGGGATAAAGCACTTTTCGCAGATGGTCCACTACCGTTGAACTTATTATGTTTTAATGGCACTTCTGCGAGTGGATTGCACTGGTAAGATAATCAATAAAATAGTCCACAGGCATTATCATTTTGAATTTTCAATAGAAATACAAATAAATTAGCCTCCCTGAAGCAATTTAATTCACCCTTAATAATTATCTCAAGATAAATTTAAATATGCTCAAAGTGTAAAAAAAAGTGCAGAAAATACCATTTTTATGCACTTTTTATATAAGGGCCAACGAAAAAATTTCCAACAATTTACGTAAGAATTCCAGCGGTAAAGAAGGCCAGGACTCCTTTTGTCCTGGCTTTAGACCATGAATTATGGCAAAATATCTTCACGCAAACACTAATTTTGATGCAAACAAGGTTAATGGCTTCAGAGCCATTCTAGCAAAATGCCTCACCCGCACTCAAGAGACCAAGTTCAAAAAGTAGAGGGATTGGCGCCTAATCTTCCACTGGATCTAATTACGATAAAGCAAGGTAGAACAACTAGTCAAATTTCCCAGGCTCTATCACCTCGCGCCTTGTTAAATCTTCGATTTTCATATTGGTTCAGGAGAATGGCAGTCGGGATGTTATTTCGGCGGAACATAATTAAAAGGATCCACACAGTGCATCGTTCAATGCTCAGTCTTGCCTTGAACCAAATCAAGCTTCATTACTACTCAGATAAACGCAATAGTTTTATATTGTGTCCTAAAAATAGTTCCACACCTACCCTTTTTCCTTGAAGATCTTGCCGAAAAAAGGTAAAAAATGCTCATTTGCCCCATTTTTCCTCCTTTGTACTACGTTGTATACCGTAATTTGTGGGGTAAAGAGCTTTGTTTTCGCTTCCGAATAATGGCATGTATTCAAATATAACTAACTGATTTAAAATAAATTAAGTTTTGTTATCCGTCAATAAGTAACGTTATTAACATCTTTATGTAGGGAACTCGATGAGTACCTGAAGAGCCCGTTCGCCTAGAAGAATGTACTTTTACCCCTATATTAAAAACCTTTTAACGATGAAAAAATTAGCATTATTGTTTGTCCTGCTCATGGGAGTTGTTCTAGTAGCAGATGCTCAGTTCAAGCCGGAAGGCGGCGAAAAGAACCTCGAGGTGAACTTCTCACCACTTGGCGGCTCTAACGTTTCTATTCCGGGCGCGGGAATCAAATTCCGTAGCTTCAGTTCTCCTACTTCTGCATTGCGTCTTGGTGTTTTCTTGGGTATGGAGTCGTCTTCTGAAATTACTCAGGATGAGGATCCAGACATTGATACAGCTGAACTTACTGATAAGTCTAGCTCATTCTCTATCAATATCCAACCAGGTATCGAAAAGCACATGGCAGGAACCAGCAGGCTTTCCCCATATATGGGCGCTTATGTGAACATCGGTTACATGTCTACAACAGATGTTTCTGAGGCTCAGGAAACTGGGAATGTCGGCACTACAACTGATAAGTCTGGTGCATTGAATCTCGGTTTGAATGCTGTTGCTGGTTTCGATTGGTATTTTGCAGAAGATGTGTATCTTGGTACTGAATTCGGTTTCGGATTAGGTTACAGCACAGACCTTACTAATTCATCTGAAACAGAAGGCTTTGAACCAGATTCAGTAAATGACAGCACCGAGTCCACTGTTGGCAATACCAATTCTTTCCAAATTGGGCCTAATGTTGTTGGTCAGCTCCGTCTCGGATGGTTGTTCTAATTCAAATTTAAAACTCATACGATGCGAAACTTTTCAACCAAGTTTACATCGGTTATCAAGTCTGGAGCCCTAGTCGTAGTAACGGCAGGGCTCCTTGTTTCCTGTACTAAGGAAAGTCTGGATGCCGGTGTAACACCAAAAAAAGAAATCACGGATAAGTCCGTAAAGCGCAAGCTAGACCAAGCAGCGCGCAATCTCCCAAACGTGGGTATCTACAACAAAACGATGAACAAAATCATCGTATTTGACCTGAGCAACCCTCAGGCCAAAAGCTTCAGTTTCGTAGATCCAGGACCAGGAATAAACTTTGCTTCTAGTAATGGCGGCGAATGGGTGTACTTCCCCGAGTCTGGCGATTTCGTAATATTGTCTGAACCTGGAGGTGGAGGTGGACTTGGCGGTGGTACCGTCGTAGCCGGCAATACTTCCCTGAATATCGACATCGCTTTCTGCTTTTCAGCAAGCGAAGAAGCTATTGGTGGTGACTTGTTCGGCGGTGATGGCTTCGGTGATGTAGCAGGAGTAATCGGTATCGCGGGCGATTTCGAAGCACTTGCCAATGAAGATTTCGGCGAAGATGAAGATCCTTTCGACTACTTCGAAGGATTAGCTTACTATTTTGTTTGGACAGACGAACTCTCTAACTCCAGTTATGATGTTATCGAATTCTTTGAAGCCGAAGAAGGAGACCCTGAAGAGAATCAGGACTTAGCATTTGCTTGGCTGATTAGTCTTCAAGGCGATGGAGGTGTGTATCTTTCATCCGATGGAGAAATCAGCATCAGCGGCGCTAGCATGTCTTTTAACGGAGAGTACTTTGGAATTGAAGGTATAGGCTTCTTCGACGAAGAAGGTGAAGGCGATGATTTGGAATACGTTGAAGTTCCTGGTTTTGGAACAATGAGCTGCTCTGAGTGAAATCGCAAATTGCATTTAATAAAAAGGCTGCCTCTGGTGGCCTTTTTTTTTATCAAATGGCCCTTCACTCGGCTATTTAGTTCATGGAGTATGCTTTGTAAAAGAGTACAAATGTTATAGACTTTTAGAATTCAGCGCAAATGGCATTATCAAACCAGGTTGTTCCTCCCAATTCTCTGAACCGAAAATCATACCTTACTTTAAATTCCTAACACCTTATGCCTCGCTAACGAGGGCCATAAAGACTGGTTTGAAGGTATGATCATGGGAGTGTTTCCCTTAAAGGGGTCAGAACCCACTATAATCGACCGGTAATCCAAATTGATACATCGCTCCGCATTCCTAATTTATCATGGAATGGCAATGTAAACAGGAGCGAATAATAGGTTCCTAATAGCCTTTATGTATATCAAATAAAACTTCAGTAACCTATGTCTGTTCACAATCAGATCATTACCAAACAAGTCCAGGTAATGCTCTAAGCTCCTTTGAAGAGCCTTTGCTCTGATACAAACTACTCCTTAACCCAGCGAATGGCCTCACATAAGCCTTCTTTTGAATAAGTACGAAGAATGTACAAACCAGCAGAAAGCTCGCTCACATCAGCAATGAATGTTCGCAACGAAGGCACAAGCCATTCGGAAGCCACTAAAACACCCTTCAGATCGTAAACCTCCCAACGATGAATATTCCCCTTGACTGAACTCACTTGCATCCAGTCTCCAGCCGGATTGGGATAAACTTCGACTTCGACTTCAACTGTTAGGGGGCCGTTCACCGACTCAACATCCAGCTCTTCAAAATTAGCGGTAAACGTAATCGCTTCCAGGTTGAGCTCACCAACAAAGAGGGAATCCAGTACATTTTGAATTAAACCATTATCAGTCCAATCTAAAAACTCAAATCCCTCATTGGCATGGGCTGTAATATTCACCGGCACACCATGAAAATATACACCATCCCAAGGCAAATTATCAGGCGTGATAGTATTAATCTCGATATAGCCTCCTCCTGGAGGGTTCGATTCAAGGCTCAAAAGAACCTGTCCCGGCAGTTGATAAATCCCCTGTATCTGATCCCTTATAACTTCCGATCTGCAGTTAATAGCATTGCGGAATTCGATGTGTCGATTGTAGAAATCATTCATCCATCCGTTCACATTCCAAGGATCTCCCCAACGCTGGTATTCATTGGGCATTTCGAGAACCCAGCGATTGAAGTGGGACTCTTCTATGTCCAGCAAACGATCAAGACGGTAGGCAGTATTTAACACATCTGCATACCTATTGATGAAGTAATTCTGGTAATCGGGATTCATGGTTCCTCTAATAAATGGGCCAACGAAAGGATGCCCTTCACCCTGATTATAGACATGCTGAAGACCTTCAAACCAGCAGTCCGTCCAGCCCCATGGAGCCATAGATAATTCCAAGTCTATAACGGCGAACCTCCAACGGTTACCAGAGCCCGGATTGCGCTGCACCCGGATGTTATTGTAGGGCCAGTCGGCATTGCCAACCCAACTTTCTGCGATAATATAATCGGCCAGATGCTCCATATCGAAAATGGCATTGGCTTCAGTATAAAAATTATCGCTCAAGGGATCAATTGCCCAAAACTGACTTAGGGTGCTCCAGTAATTATCTACATTTCCATCATTGGCCCTCAGCACACCGCCATTCCAAAAGCTCAAGCTAAGGTTATCGAAGGGCCCTTCATCAAAGCCGTCTTCGTATTGAAAATATTCCTTATCCAGCTTAGACCGAAGCTCGTAGAGTCCAAAATACTGACCATTAATATAAACTGTAACGGGGCGCTGCGGAGAATAACTGGCCTTGGTAGCCTCGCACATCATTTCAGTCTGAGCGCCGTCCTTATAAGGCAAGCCCAACCATTGGTTGCTTCCGTTTCGGAAATAGAGTTTACTGAATTCATTGCGCCCATCCTGTTGGGCAAAAAGCTCCAATTCTACCGGAGATTCGCCCAGTGATGACTTCGCTAACTCAAGACGGAAGGAATGCTGGGGATGAGACCGGCTGCCTCCTGCACCACCGTCAACTTGCATTCCGGCCTGCCTCGAAAATAGCAAAGGGTGGCCGGCGGTAGAATCGTAGAATTCCATATAAGCATAACGTTCCCAGTCTTGCCACCAATTCTCAAAAATACCTTCTGGACCATAGAGGTTAGAAGTTGCCGTTGTAACAGAAACCACCGGAGTAGTGTGGTTCACATTAATTAAATAGGAAGCCGAGCTAATGGTGCTTGGAATCATGCCGGGCACGTATGTCCTTGCTCGCAACACCATCGACTGGAAAATGGGAATGTCTTCGCCCAGATACAAGGTGGAATTCTGCGTCGGCAAATCCCCGTTAGTTGTGTAATAAACTTGACCTTCAGGGGAATTTACATCGCTGATGGATACGAATTGCAGGTTGGAATACATTCCGGATTCAATCGAGAACTGAGGACTCACGCTAACGGCAGAAGCCCCTTCACTGTCATTATTTGACGAACCCGGACTTGGTGTAATCAGAAAAGTCTGCCCTCCCGTTGCATCGGGTAATAGCCCCGTGCTGTAGTCGAATATTGGACAGTTCACCGTGAGGCAACTTACCGGCTGTTGAATTGGATCGTAGAGGCAAACTTCTTCACCGGAAGAGGAAATGGTAAAATTCGTGTGAAAAAAGGCACCCTGATTGCCTACAAAGACTGTGCTTAATTCATCCTGGCTTACATTTTTCAGTGAAATATCGACATAGGTATAAAGTATAGGATCAGTATACACAACATCCCAAGCAAGATTGTACAGTGGACCGGCAATTAAACCCGCGTCCAGCAATTCCTCCGAAGTATATAGCATTTGATTTCTCGCGCTCCAGTACCAATTGCCGTATGGCGCAGGGTAGGAAGTATTGTTATTAACATCATTTCCTGAACCAATAACAAAATCATTGATACGAATATTTGGCCGCATGGCATGTGATTCACCCGAAGAAGCCGAACAGGCAGCCTCGCTCCCGTCTTGATAATTCGCGGTAGAAGAAACGTAAGGAGTAACCGTTTGGCGAAAACCCGAATTAACAGTGTATCCAGTATTGCTATATGAGCATGAATTTACGAGCAAATTCGAAATTCCATCCCAAATGAATGGTTCAATGAAATCATGCTGATTCCATCCAAGCTGCGGAACGAATTCGTAGGAAGTATGGACTGTTTGAAATGGCGGATTGAAATAGCGATCCTTTCCACTGCAGAATACCAGCAGAAACTGCCCTGGCTCAAGGACATAGGAAGGGAAGGTCCATTGAAGCGGTAGTGCAGGATCATCGCTCAACGAATAACCTGCGAGGTTTAAGGGTTCTGTGCCCCCATTATACAGCTCGATCCAGTCGTTGGATGCACCATCTTCATCCAGAACGGTTTGAAAATTGCGATTGGATCCTTCGTTTATATACAACTGCGCATTCAAAGCAGCGGCGTGCAGCAAAATCACGCTGAACGCTAAAAGGGCTTTTGTGTTTGACACCATTTTGATTTGTAAGGACTAATGTCCACACCTCAAAGATAATGAAGGAAGTTCTATTAGCGTAAGCAAACCGCATACATTCTGTTACATTAATATAACGGAATGAAAACAAAAGTGGAAATCCGCAGGTCTTGTTGTTGAGCGTGCTTCAAAAGAACACCACTCCGTAAAAATATAGCTTTAACGCAGTCCGACAGGTTAATGAAAGAAATAGACTCAATAGAATTTGAGTAAATAGTCCATTTTGGACTAAATAGGAACTAACTAGAAAAATAAAAACCCATAACACCTTACGAACTTATAATATGCGGTTTATAATTGTGGGGCAACTAATATATTCCAAAACACTTTTAGGGAAAATTTGCAACGTTTGACTGATTTATACAAATTATCAGACAGAAACCTTATTGAGTAAATAGCATTAAAAATCTTGGGTAATTAAACTCTTCCAGTTCAGAATTTCCTTTCCATTGCTTCTTTTTTGATTTTGATCGCCAGCATATAATAATATTGATCTGGTAGACCCGCTCAAATTAGACCAATAATCAATGTTTTTAAAAAATTCCGGATTAACTGTTTTACCGGATTTAATTTATATAGGTAACAGCTTGCCTGCATTATCAACTATAATATCAATCTCGTGTCCCGTTTTATCTCTCCAATAAAACAGATTAATTGCTAAACCTGCATTGGTTCTTTTTTTAACTAGCTCGGTTACAACCATGCTTTCAAAAATAGCCCCTCTTGATGGATGTGTATTAAGCTGTGAAGTATTGCGGATTCCTAATAGATAGCAAACCAAAGCCGTATCATAAAAATAGACCTTAGGTCTTTTTACTATAGTTTTATTAAAATTTTTATGATGAGGCTTCAGGAGATATAATGATAAAGCTGCTCTCTAAAATTCCAATCCAAGATTGAATTGTTTTTACATCAACTCCTGTTTCCACCGCCAAAGCACTGTTATTTAATTCTTGCCCTGATCGTCCAGCAAGCAATTTCATAAACCGTTCAAAAACAATAATATTTGTTATGTTTTTTATTTGTCTAACATCTTTTTCAATATATGTTCTAATACAATTAGGAGACCAATCTGCTGCTGGAATTTTCTGATCATAAATTGGAGGATAAAAACCCTTCAACATTAGACTGTCATCGTCAATTAGTAGCAATTTTGCTTTTTTTAATTCCGCAATAGAAAATGGCAATAAATACATATACCCAACCCTTCCTGCAAGAGTTTGAGAAATTGTTTCCTGTAGTAAAAAATTATTTGAGCCAGAAAGAATAAATAATCCTTTCATTTTCGAAATATCTAAGATCTCTTGTAAGTAAGAAAACAAAAACTGGAGCGCGTTGCACTTCATCTAAAATAGCTCCATCCGAATAAGATTCTAAAAATCCACGGGGGTCTTCCAAGGCAAAATTCCGTGTGTCAGGATTTTCTAAAGAAAGGTATGGCTTACCTTTAAAAACTTGCTTTACTAAGGTTGTTTTACCCGTTTGTCGGACGCATATAACTGCTACAACTTTAAAATTAGACGCCAGATCTTTTAATTTATCTTTTGCGATTCGTTGAATCATAAAGCTAATACACGGAATTATTTGGAGTCTGATTCCATAAAATTCTGATAATTCAACCTATTGAAACATAAAAAGTTTAATTCTTTTTGAGATACTTGGCAAAAATGCCCATTTTATGGAAAAAGCTCGAACTCTAATACCGTATGGGTATCTGCAATAGTCCAATTTTGAATAAATCAAATCGGCTAAATCCTAATATTAGAAGGGGTTTTGAAGGGAATAAAAAAAGGGAAAACTCAAAAAATTCAGATTGTCAATTTGGCTGAGAAAGGACAGAGATATGACGAACTTTTTTGCTGAGGATTTGGAGCGGTATCAGGAGACTTTAAAATTCTATCGAGCGGGAAACAAAGCTGGAGCGGAGGGAAAATGAGAAAGGGAGGCATTGCTCTCGCTTTGCGCTCCCTTTCTCATTTTTGTGGAGCCGGAGGGAATCGAACCCTCGTCCAAACAAGGAACCGAAGGGCTTTCTACATGTTTAGTCTGACTTGGGTTTTCGACAGGAGCCTGGCATCAGACGGCCTAGCTTCTGCTTATTCCCTTTATCTCGTATGCACACCAGGACCTTGTGCAAACCAGCCTCATTTGATGATATCTTCAATGGAAAAGGATAGAAGCTTAACCTTCGCCGAAGACAGCTCGTCCTTCCACCTAGTGAAAGGATTAGGCCATAGACCTGTGGTCTATTAGGCTGCGAGCGCGTAGTTGTTGTTGCCATTTATAGGCGTGACTGCCAGGATTAACGAGCCAACAGACAAAGCTCGACATGCTTACTCAACCGTTCATCTCGCTGTCAAAGCCAGGTCGGCCCCATATCGATCATGAACTAAAATCACCATACATCAATGAACTACATTCTCGTTTCATCAAATATCATGCTGAATGGGAATGGACTGACAAAAGTACAATAAAAGAGAGGAACACCCTATATTGATAGCTCAGCTATTTCGACTTTTTCGGACGATTTTCTGTGCGCTCCATTTTAAAAGGGCCCCATTGAACTGTCACCAAAGTTGGAACTTCCGCTTTATCTGATTTCTTACTTTCATCATCAGATAGATTCAAACGACTGCCTAATTCTTGCCCCAACTTGCCGCCTAAATAACTCATCATTTCTAAAAACCCATTCACATTTTCCTGCTGAACCGGCTTTACGTTGGTTTGGGCTATTGCCGATGAGAGGGCAATCACCCAAAAAGTAATGGAAATTAGTATCTTCTTGATCATATAAAAACAGGCATTCTATACTAAGAGGGGTTAATGGCAGAAAAGTTACTAATTTCATCGCCGAAATGAACTGCCCCAATTGTAAAAATACAATAATTCAAACAGATCAATTCTGTGCTCAATGTGGTCAGGAAACTGCAGATCACAGTAAGAGCATGAGTTCCTTTCTTCATCACTTTCTGGGTGATTATTTCACCTTTGATAGCAAAATTTTCAGGAGTCTAATACCTCTAATAACCAAGCCAGGTAGACTTACCAATGAATACATGATTGGCCGAAGAGCCAGCTATATACCACCTTTGCGCTTTTATATTTTTATAAGCATTTTATTTTTTCTTGCGCTCAATTCAACCGCAGATGAGAACTCATCTAGCGATGCAGATTTTTGGAATCAATATTTCAATGTATATATTCCGAGGCTTTTCTTTTTGTTGTTGCCCATTTTTGCATTGCTAATGCGGGCCTTCGACTGGGGAAAACGAAAAACCTATATCGCTCATTTCGTATTCAGCTTACACTTCCATGCCTTTCTTTTTCTCACGGGCACCGTTTATTTGCTTGGCAGCGAATTATTGGAAAGTCTAAATTTCAAATCTGCCATTTCCTTATTGGCTTGGATTATGCTGCTTTGGTATCTGCTTTATCTGTTTATGGCAATGAAAAATGTTTTCAAACGAACATTTGGCTCTACCTTGCTGAGATGCTTCTTGCTTGTGCTCAGTTATTGTGTTATTCTAGTATTTTCAGCTCTGCTCATAGTTTTTCTTTTTTCCTAAAAAAAGCTGATTTCACACTTGACCACTGAAGGCAGAAATACTCCGTATCTTCGCGCCACGAAAATCTAAGGTATGATGGAGAAGATCAGAATAGGTCTCATTCGTGAAGGCAAAATTCCGGCTGATAAACGGGTTCCTTTAAGTCCTGCTCAAGCCAAAAGTTTGATGCAACGTTATCCTGAAGTGGAGGTCTTAGTTCAGCCTAGCGATATTCGCTGTTATCCAGATGCTGAATACGCGGCACTGGGTATTGAACTTCGAGAAGACATGAGTGCTTGCGATATCCTGATGGGAGTAAAAGAAGTTCCTTTGAAAGACCTAATTCCTTCTAAAACATACCTATTCTTCTCGCACACCTTCAAGAAACAGCCTCACAACGTAAAATTACTTCGAGCCATTCTCGATAAAAAAATCCGATTAGTCGATTATGAAGTTCTAAAATATCCGGATGGCAAAAGAATCATCGGATTTGGCAGATATGCAGGAATTGCTGGTTGCTACTCCGGATTCAGAGCCTTTGGACTGAAAAATGAACTGTATTCTATTAAATCTGCCGCAGACTGCAAAGACACTGCCGAACTGCATGAACAGCTTAAACATGTGAAACTGCCTTCCAACGCTAAAATTGTTCTCACCGGACATGGGCGAGTTGGCGGCGGTGCGAGAGAAATAATTGCATCCCTCGGATTAAAGGAAGTAAGTGCCGATGAATTCATTTCACAAACTTTTACTGAACCCGTTTTCACTCAATTAAGTGCTGAAAATTGCTTTAGAAGAATGGCTGATGACGGATTTTCCAAAGAGGAATTTTACGCCAATCCAAGCTTGTACAAATCTGTATTTCAGCAATATACTTCCAAAGCTGATATGTACGTTACATGTCATTTCTGGGCACAGGGTGCTCCGGCATATTACACTGCCGAAGATGTAAAATCTGATCAATGGAGAATAAATACCGTTGCTGACATATCCTGTGATGTAGATGGACCCATTGCTAGCACCATCGAAGCGAGTACTATTGCAGAGCCCTATTATGGTTTTCATCGGTTTGAAAGCCGCAAATGCGATATGATGGATAAAAATGCTATTTGTGTGATGGCTGTAGACAACTTACCGTGCGAAATTCCCCGGGATTCTTCAGAAGGATTCGGCAAAGATCTAATGGAAAAAGTATTGCCTCTTCTTATTGAAGGCGACAAGGATAAGATTATTGAAAACGCTTGTGAAACTAATTTGAGTGGACAACTTACTCCTCGATTTGCCTACCTCGAAGACTACGTAAAGGGGGCTATTGCGCAATAAAACGGTACGTTAGAGTGCCTTTTTGCTTGCGATCCGCATTAGAATCTTTGCTAAAGGTTGACTTTTTAGAATAACGCAGAGCTTCTTCTTCTAAGCATTCGGTAGAGGCAGTGGAGGAGAGAATTTCAGCACTTATTACTAATCCATCCTGTCCTACTTCGATAGCCACTACAACTACACCTTGCCCTTTACAACGATAAGCTGGAGGTGGCAAATTACGACCTTCTCTATCTTTCAAGTCGTATTCAACGGTAGCCTTGCTGTATGACTTATCTTTTCCAAACCAGCCATAGTCATCCCTTTGCTCCTTGCTAGATTCTTTTTTTGCATTGAGTGGATTGGGATCCGTTTTTTGATCCGCTTGTTCTGCTTCCCGCTTCTTTTTAAGATCATCTTTTGTTTGTTGTTCCAAATCTCTCACCATCTTCTCCACATCGTCTTCCATGCGGTCGTGAGTTCTTTTGCTGTAATGCGTTTCTTCCCAAGATCGTTCAGAATTTCGATTGGCGATAAGGTTTCTAACATCTGAAGTCAGTCCATCTTCACCGGGTTGTTCGGGTACAGGAATGGGCTCTTCAATCTCGATCATTTCCATATCGAGCAGCATTTCCTTTTCTGCAAGGGGTTCATTAAGCGTGTAAAAATTGAAAAACGACAATATCCCCACATGTATGAGCAGGGAAATGATAATAGCAAGGTAAAGTGCCTCATTCCTAGGGCTGAGGGTTTTGGCCATTATTTGATTATCAATGTGCTTTTAGTAATGGTGCCGGAGCCGCTTACTTTCTCGCTGTAACTTTCCTGTTTGCCATTGAGGGTAATGTTACCACTTCCACTGAGAAAGGCTTCACAGGTGCCTTCAACCCAAGTTTCAATATTACCCGAACCTGAATTAGTTACCTTAGCATCATTAATTCTCAAGTTCGGTGCGTATATATCCCCAGAGCCACTCAATTCCATCACCATTTCTTCAATAAACCCTTGAAGAGTTACCGCACCTGAACCAGAATTCAGAATGCTACAAGCCCTTGACTTTATTCTCAAATTCATTGCACCAGAACCCGAATTTTCCAGCTCAAGGTTATCTGTAGAAATTCCCTTTTCATTGCTCACATCGCCACTTCCAGTATTTTCGATCTTATCTAATCTTCCAGTTGCCAATGCAACTTTCAAATTTCGGTCAGTTGTAACGCAACCATCTAGACGTATTACTAAGTTACTATCTTTTACTTCAGTAATGATAAAAGGCAAGAGATTAGCCTGAGCTTCAACCGATGCTTTCCCACCATTTGCCCTGTTTTTGTCCGAAACTATACTCACATTGAAAGGCCCCTCTATTGTAATGGTGTTGAAAGCCTCTATTTTTCGAGAATCTAGCGTAGGTTGTCCTACACCTATAACGCATGGTTTGGTGCATGAAGTGGCAAAAATGACCACCGACACAAAAAGAATAATTTTTTTTAACATTTCGGAGCTATTTGGCTTGGCTGTAAATATAAGGCGCAATTAATTATGTGTAAAAATACACTTTGGCAAAGATTTTGCGTTAAACATTTGCGTAGGGAAAAAAGTATTTCCTATCTTAGAGGTCACTAATGAATCAAATCAAACAACAAAGACAATGAAAAAGTTCCTAGTATTAATCTGCATGGTGGCTTTTGGCGCAACCGTAACTTTCGCTCAATCCACTACAACTAAAAAGGCAACTGAGCCTGCAAAAACGGAAACCGTAAAGACGAAAGATGCTGCAACTCCTAACGCAAAACCTACTTCTTTAAACGAAGATGCTAAAGGTGCTTGCACTAAAGGTGATAAGGCTGCTTGCTGCAAAGAAGGCGATAAAGCTTCTAAAGACGGTAAAGCTTTTTGCTCTGACAGCAAATCAACTGCTAACGGTGGTAAAGACAAAGCTGCTTGTGGTAAAGATGGCGAAAAAGGCAAGTGTTGCGACAAGTCAGGTGCTAAAACAGAAGCTACCAAAGAAGCTCCTGCTAAAAAGAACTAATCTGATTTTCAGATCATAAAAAGAGCCGTCTTAGGACGGCTTTTTTTATTTGCTCAGGCCTCAATCAAATTCTAATTGAGAAATTCATCGGATTAAAGCATTTAGAATTTAAAGTGCTTCTCCGCCATTTCAGCAATTTGTTCGCCAATAGCTAACGATGCGGTTGCCGCAGGTGAAGGCGCATTCAACACATGAATACTGGATTCGCTATACTCTATTCTGAAATCATCGCGAGTATCACCATCAACACTAAGCAACATTGCACGCACCCCTGCCCTGCCCGGATGGATGTCTTCCATTTCTAACGAAGGCACCATTCTTTGAAGGCTTTTAAGAAATCGACGTTTGGAAAATGCCCGCAAATATTCATTAATTCCAAAACTCATATTGCTGAAGAACAATTTCCATGTGCCACGATAAGATAAGGCATCAAGTGTGTCTTTAAAATTGAAATCGAGTTTGCCGTAACCTTCCCGTTTAAAGGTAAAGACAGCATTGGGCCCACATTCAATTTCACCATTTGTCATACGTGTAAAATGAACCCCAAGAAATGGAAAATCCGGATTTGGCACTGGATAAATCAGATTCTTAATCTTGTGTTTAGCCTGTGGAGTAAGTTCGTAGTAATCGCCTCTAAAACCCACTACTTTCTCTTTTATTTTTACCCCATCTTTCTTTGCTAGTCTGTCAGCTTGTAAGCCTCCGCAAAAAATCAAATGAGATGATTTATATTCGCCTTTATTGGTTTTAACTGTACTAAAAGCATCGCTGCGACTGAATTCCAAAGCCTCTTCATTTAATTTCAAAACGCTTTTGGGATTAACTGCCAGTGCCAATTCTACCATTTTCGCTGTGGCCGCTCGGAAATCAATGATTCCTGTTACAGGTACCCAAATTCCTGCAATTCCAACACAATGTGGCTCTATTTCCCGTATTCGTTCAGGTCCAATTTTTTCAATGCCTTCGATCTCATTCGCCAAGCCATTTTGGAAGATCTTTTCCATGTTTGCAAGTTCAGTCTCTTGGGTTGCCACCACTATTTTTCCGCATACCTCATAAGGAATACCATGATTTTTGGCGAATTCAACTAATTCTTTGCGCCCTTTCACACAGTTTATGGCTTTGAGAGAACCTGGCTTGTAATATAGTCCGCTGTGAAGTACCCCTGAATTGTGACCTGTTTGATGATCTGCAAGCACATTTTCCTTTTCAATCAATAAAATCCGTTTCGAAGGAAATTTAAGTTGCAATTTGTAAAATGTAGCTGCGCCTACAATTCCACCGCCAATTACGATTAGATCGAATGCCTTGTTATCCAATTCAATTCCTTTTTGCAAATGTAATCAAGCCTTTTCATTTGTGAATCTGATCTCTTCCTTCTTACCTTGAGCCCATGATTGCAAAGGGGAATCCAAAAACCATGAAAGCCTGGACGTACTATGACTGGGCGAATTCTGTTTATTCATTGGTGATTACTACTGCCATTTTCCCACTATATTATGAGGCATCGGTACCAAATCCAGTTTCTTTTATGGGCAGGGAATTTGTAAATACCGCACTCATTAATTACGCTGGAAGTTTTGGATTTCTATTGGTTTGTATCATGGTACCTATTCTTAGCGGGATTGCCGATTATTCCGATAGCAAAAGGAAATTTCTATCGTTTTTCTGCACCTTGGGATCCATTTCTTGCGCTGGACTTTATTTCTTCGACCCCTTAAATCCAGGACTGGGCATATTGTTTTACATTCTGGCTCTCATAGGTTTTTGGGGGGGATTGGTTTTTTACAATGCATATCTGCCTTTGATAGCTCCTCCGGAAATGCATGACAAACTAAGTGCTAGAGGTTTCGTAATGGGATACATCGGATCAGCCATATTGCTGATAATCTGCTTGTTAATGTATTTTCAAAATAGTGACTTGCTCAAATTTTCGTTTGTTCTAACCGGTATTTGGTGGTTTGGATTTGCTCAAATAACGTTGAGGAAATTACCCGCCAGCGATCGCCCAAGTGCTTATCATCCGGATCTACTCACTAGAGGTTTCAAAGAGTTGCGATCTGTTTGGCGACAACTTAAGGCTACCAAAAGATTGCGAAGATATTTACAAAGTTTTTTTGTTTACAGTATGGGCGTTCAAACGGTAATGCTAGTAGCCGTATACTTTGGAACGAAAGAAATAGCCTGGAGCAGTGATGATGAAAAAACAACCGGATTGATTTTAAGTGTGCTCATTATTCAGTTCATTGCTATACCAGGAGCTTATCTTATGGCCTGGCTTTCAGGGAAATGGGGCAATATTAAAACACTTATTCTCGCCAATGTTTTATGGGCATTAATATGTGTTTCTGCTCTCACGTTGCATGAGCCAATTGAGTTTTATATAGTTGCCGGATTTGTAGGATTTGTAATGGGTGGAATACAGTCTTTATCTAGATCAACTTATGCCAAATACATTCCGGTAACAATAGATACAGCTTCGTTTTTTAGCTTTTATGAAGTGAGTGAAAAACTAGGGATCGTTTTAGGCCTATTTTTCTTTGCTGTGCTTGAAGAAATGGGGAATATGAGAACTTCGCTTCTTGCCTTGATCGTGTTTTTTATTGCTGGCATATTCTTGCTTTCAAGAGTACCCAAACACGAAACTATTGCACAAGCTCATACTTCCGCTCCCTGATTTCAAATTCTACTCTTCGATTGAGCGATCTACCTTCAGCACTTTCATTATTTGCAATCGGTGTGGAACTTCCAAGGTATTTAATGCTTAATCGATCGGCTGAAATTCCCTTTTGCTTTAGATAATCTACAACTGCCTCTGCCCTTTTTCTGCTTAAACCAACGTTGTATTCTGCTGACCCCATAATATCTGTATGGCCAATTACTTCAATAATCCAGGATGATTTGCGTTTCATTGCCTTGGCTACCTCGTTCAATTCCTTTTCAGATTCTGATGTAATCAACGATTGATCAAAATCGAATAATACATTTTTGAATTCAATGGTTTTTGATTCGTCTAATTGAATTGGAGGATCTCTTAATACCAGATTGGGAGATTCCATGGTACACGAGCATTCTTCTTTTGATTTCACCACTGTTATGCTCACATTATCTATAAAAAGATAAGACCATTCATTGGTAGTACCTTCCTTTAACACTTGATGTTTCCTGAGAACACGCATTTGTTTGTCGGCTAAAAAATTGCCTATAACAACATACTCTTCTCCTCCTTCAGCCACAAAAGTATTGCTCATTTCAACCCATGCATCCGTATTGTCGAGTACATTGAGCATAGGATTCATCACTTGGGCATTCACTTCCAATACACCAGAACGATCATTATTGTAACGCTGCTTACTGAAATACATTCCGAAACCACCGGTGAAATAGCGATTTAGATCAGCGGCGGAGACTTGAGCTGAAGCACAAACTAATTCGCCTGCTTGAAGCGGGCGACTTAACTTAGTTTGCAAATACTCTCTGTAGTTTCTTTGAGATGGCGAAAAAGTAACCAATCCAACATAACCTTCTCCTTCAAAAGTCTCCTGATTGCCGAATATATTTCGGGTCACATTCATTTTGTTGCTGCAAGTATTGAAATAATCGGGAGTTCCTTTTGCCGGTTGTTCCCAGTTTTCAAGTTGATTAAGGCTTTGCTGATTGTAATTGCTCGGGCAAATTTTATACAACTCAAAGCTGGGATCTTTCAGCAGATTTTGAGCTATCATGCTAAAAGAAAGAATAACAAGGAAGCTTGCAGTAAAGAATTCCTTCATTTGAACAAATAACTTCAAAATGATTGATTTATTTGGTACTCTTTCGCTAAGGACTATAAAAAAAGGTGCCGAAGCACCTTTTTCAAAGCCTTATTTTACTTCACTATAAACTGCACCCTTCGGTTCTGAGCAACGCTCAATGGAGTAGGGCGATTATTGGCAGGTTCAGTATTGTATTTAGTTTTAGGAACAATTCTCATTTCAGAAATTCCCTGACTCTTCAGGTATTCAACCACTTTATCAGCACGTGACTTTGCCAGTTCTGCATAACGGGAATTGATTGCTGCTTCGCTGGTTTCGTCATTATCATTATGACCCACAACTTCTAATTTGATATTAGGGTTTTCTTTAAGGATCTTAACGATATTATCCAGATCACGTTTTGCCATTGGCGTAATATCATCCTTAAGGAATGCATAATAAACTTCTGATGCCTTAACAATATCGCTTGGAGTCATCGTCTCAGTTATAACCACAGATCTAGAATAGATCACATCCGGTTCGCGACTTACACCGCCGCAATTACACTGTGATTTAGCCTGAATACGATGTACTTCAACATTGTCAACATAGTAATATGCTTGGTAAACCTGGGTTCCAACGGCTCCTTTCGGACGTTTAGGTTTTTCTATTTTGATTTTATCATCGCGCTCAAAACATCCAATTATAATATGGGTTTCAGAGCCTTTGGCGATATAAGTTCCGCACACTGTAACCCAAGCGTCCATATCGTTATAAACTTTATTGGTTGGATCAGAAACAGCCATGGCTTTAACCATTTCACCGGTATTAGGCTGCACGGTGCGCTTATCAGTAAATACTACACCAACATTATTTACGGCAAACTTGCTCAAATCAGCTAAACTGATGTTGAATTTGACACAATAAGTTTGATCCTTTTCGAGCTGGGTGCGCAATTCAGTACTCAAATAGCTTCGGTTAAACTTTTTATCAGTTGTGTAAGCGCGAAATCCAGCGTAAAAGTCACCGGAAACCGGTTCCTGTGTGCCGAACATATTATCAGGCACATTTACTTTTCCTGATTTCACTCCACGAGCAAAAAGATCAGCCTTTGATTCTGTGGCAGAGAACCATTTTTCGCAGAATTCATCAAGACCCCCAAACTCCTTTAATGTACGACCATTGCTCAATTCAAAATCTGAGTTTTCAATAAGATTCACTGAGCCGTCTCCATCTTTAGACTCAGTATCATCCTGAGCAAAAGCAGGACTAAAGGCTACAGAGAACAGAGTTACACTCAGGTAGAGCGCATAATTCTTAAACTTCATGTTGGTATGCTTTAACGGTTTCAATAAACAATTTGACTTTTGCGGGCTGGATATCAGGGTAAACTCCGTGGCCCAAGTTAGCAATATGCCTCCGGTTGCCAAAACCTGAGAGCATTCTTTGTGTTTCTTCTACAACTTTTTGATCATCTGCATATAAAACAGCCGGATCCAAATTTCCTTGAAGTGTTTTCTCAATTCCCGCTTCCTGTCTAGCTTTTCGAGGATCAACGGTCCAATCAACGCCAATGGTATTACACTTCAATTTTGCTAAATCAGCAATGGCAAAATGTGCTCCTTTTGAAAACAGAGTAACCGGAACTCCACTTGCACTCAAATCATCACAAATTCTGCTCAAATAAGGAATTGCGAATTCGCGATAAGTTTCTGGGCCCAAAACCCCTGCCCAACTGTCGAACAGTTGAATCATATCGGCGCCTGCTGCCACTTGTGCTTGCAGATAAACGGATGTCATATCAGTTATGCGCTCAAGCAATCGTCGTGCCAGAACAGGTTCAGCCATCAACCAGCGACGTGCAACTGAAAACTCCTTGGAGCCCTTCCCTTCAGTCATGTAACAAAAAATCGTCCATGGAGCGCCTGCAAAACCAATTAAGGGAACCCTCCCTTTTAATTCCCGTTTTGTGATTTTAATGGCATCAAGAACATATTTCAGGGATTCTGAAGGATCAGAAACAACAAGCTTTTCTATATCCGATTTACTTTTAATGATTTCCGGAAAATAAGGTCCTTTGCTCTCAACCATTTTATAGGGCAATCCCATTGCTTCTGGGACTACCAAAATATCGGAGAATATAATGGCTGCATCAACACCCAAAATATCAACAGGTTGAATAGTGACTTCGGCAGCGAGTTCAGGCGTTGTAACGAGTTCCAGAAAACCACTCAAACTATTGCGCAACGCTCTATATTCAGGCAAAATCCTGCCCGCCTGTCGCATAAGCCAAACGGGTGTACGCTCAACTGCTTCGCCCCGCGCAGCTCTTAGAATGAGATCATTTTCAAAAATCATGTTGCAAAAGTACGGATCACATCAATGAAGTATCTTATAAATGAGCTCCTTCATTAAATATTCGTCATCGATTGACTTATTCCCTACTCCTTTCAATTTCCGATCAGCATCACGCAGATAACCCATTATTCGTACCACCTTGGGTAACTGATAATTGGTAGCCGTTTCTCGATATTCTTTCACGAAAAACGGGTTGATTTTTAAAACCTCTGCCATTTTATCTGGCGTAGTAACATGTACCAATCCCACTTTCGAAAAATAGTTATACAAAGCAATCAAACTTGCCTGGATTGGATTTTCTTTCGGGTTTTTGGCAAAATAAGCAATGATTTGATTGGATTTGAGCACATCTTTTTTACCCAAAGCTCTTTGCAATTCAAATTGATTGTACTCCTTGCTGATTCCTATATGTCTTTCAACAATTGCCGAATCAATTTTACTTCCGGGAGGTAAAATAATGGAGAGTTTGCTGAGTTCATTAACAATATTGCTCAACTTATTTCCAAGATGTTCAGCAATTAATCGGGATGTTTCCGGATTCACGCTATAACCTTTAGCCTTGAGCCATTTTTCGATCCATGCCGGCACTTGATCATCGCGGAGTGCTTTATTTTCGTAGAGAATTCCTTTTTTCTGAAAATTCTTTACCCAAGTCAATCTTTTGTCTGGGCTTTTATTTTTAAAAACCAGTGTTAAAACAGTTGATGGCTGAGGATTCTCAGCATAGTTTGCTAGAAACTCCATTTTAGAACCACGTTTAGCTGCTTCCATTTCCTGCGCTTCACGCACCACAATAACTTGTCTTTCTCCCATCATGGGATAGGCTCTTGCGAGTGACACGATTTTTTCAGGATCAGTATCCCGTCCATATAGAATAGTGAGATTGAAGTCCTTTTGGCTATCATCCAAGAGGTCTTCTTCCATTGACTTTACGATTTGGTCAATATAATAAGGTTCTTCACCGGCAATGAGATACAAAGAAGCAGCTTTGCCAGATTTGAGGTCCTTTATAATAGAATCATGATCCATAATTACCAACGAAGATGGCGCACTGAACGCCCGTCATTCTTAATTTCATTTAATGCGTCAATACCAATCCGAATGTGTTGATCCACGTATGTAGATGTGACGGCTTGATCACTTTTATCGGTTTTAACTCCTTCAGGTACCATAGGTTGATCAGAAACCAAGAGCAGAGCACCAACCGGTATTTTATTGGCAAATCCGGCCGCAAATAGCGTGGCTGTTTCCATATCAATGGCCATGGATCTCGTTTTGCGGAGGTACTCTTTGAATTCGACGTCGTGTTCCCAAACGCGGCGATTGGTAGTATAAACAGTGCCTGTCCAATAGTCAAGTCCGTGATCGCGAATGGTTGAAGAAATTGCCCTTTGTAATGAAAATGAAGGCATGGCAGGCACTTCAGGAAGCAAATAATCATTCGATGTGCCTTCTCCGCGAATAGCCGCAATAGGCAATATTAGGTCGCCAATGGCATTTTTGCGCTTCAATCCCCCACATTTCCCAAGAAAAAGCACCGCTTTGGGCTGAATGGCAGAAAGTAAATCCATTATAGTTGCTGCATTGGCACTACCCATTCCAAAATTGATGAAAGTAATGTCATTTGCAGTGGCATTTTTCATTGATTTATCCATTCCATTCACTTCCACATTGTTCCATTCTGCGAACTTGAACAGATAATTATCGAAATTGGTTAGCAAGATATACTGTCCAAAATCCCCCAAAGCAGTACCTGTATATCTGGGCAACCAATTGCTTACTATTTCCTCTTTACTTTGCATGGCGGCAAGTTAACTATTAGTAGTGTTTGATGACAGAACTTAATTTACCTTCTTATAATCACCGGCTCCGAACGCAGGAGGGCCAAACACAAATTTTTGACGAAGTTCGAAAGAAATGGTTAAAACTTAATCCCGAAGAGTGGGTTCGTCAGCATTTTGTTCATTTTTTAATTCAACATCGTGGTTTTCCGATAGGTTTGATTGCCTTGGAAAAACAAATTAACATCTTTGGATTAAGCCGCCGCGCTGATATTGTAGTTTTTAGCAAAGCCGGTTTGCCTTGGTTGCTGGTAGAATGTAAAGCACCTAGTATCCGTTTAGAAACGGCTACTTTCAGTCAGGCAGCATCGTATAATATTCATTGGAAAGTACCTTATCTTGTGATTACTAATGGTTTGAAACATTACTGTGCGCTCATTGACTTTGCAAACGAACAGTACAGCATGTTGCCTGACATTCCTTTTTACCCAATCGAAAAATAATTAACTCTTTAAATATCAATACTCAAGCTCTCCAATTGTTGAAATAACCTTAAATTGAACAAAACTTTGCTTGAAAGGCTTTAGTCAAAGAGCAATAAGAGTTCTTATTTTTGGGCCTCGAAAAAGCGAATAATAGTAATATGAATATAAAAGACATTTTGTCGATTGCGGGAAAGCCGGGCTTATATAAACTCATAGCCCAATCTAAAAGCATTATCATTGTTGAGTCTCTCGAAGACAAAAAAAGGTTACCTATCAATGCTACTCAGAAAATCAGTTCCCTTTCTGATATCAGCATTTATACCTTTGAAACGGATGTTCCTCTGCAAGAAGTACTTGAAAAAATCTTCAAAAAAGAAGATGGTGGTAAATGCATAGATCACAAAGCGGATTCTGCTGATTTGAGAAGATATATGGAGGTGCTTATGCCTGATTACGATTCAGCAAGAGTATATGATTCAGACTTGCGCAAATTGTTTCAATGGTACAATTTACTTCATGAAAATGGCCGATTAACTGCTGATGATCCCTCAGAAGTTGCTTCGGCAGAGACGGAAGAAACTGCCACTGAGACAGGAGAAACAGTAGTTGCGGAAGTTGAAGAAACTGCAGAAGTTGAAGAAGCTCCGAAAGCGAAAAAGCCAAGGGCCAAGAAAGCTGCACCTCAAAATGATAATTCCGATACAGCTGAATAATGGCTATTATCCAGGCACCACCAAGGACTTTTATTTCTCAAGATCTCAAAATCAAAACTTGGGAAGATATTGCCCAATATTTGTTGGAACTGGAAACTTGCGAAATCAACAATGAAACTGAATTTGAAATCTGGCTGGAACAATTAAGTGAACTGGAAGCAGTTTTGGAAGAAGATATGGCCAGAAGGTATATCCGGATGACCATTGACACCAGAGATGAGGATGCACTTCAATCTTACACAGAATTTATAACTGGAATTCAGCCACATTTGGTTACTGCCTCTGACAAATTAAACCGAAAACTCGCCAACACCCCATTCAGTAAGACTTTTAATGAAAAGGGATTCAATATTTACCTGCGGAAAATTATTCGAGAGATTGAGATTTTTAGGGAAAATAACGTTCCAATTCTCACTGAATTACAGCAACTTGCGCAGGAATTTGGCGCCGTAAACGGCAAAATGAGCATCGAAATTGGCGAAAAGCGAATGACAATGCAACAAGCTGCTGCAGAATTACAATCAACGGATCGCGCTCACAGGGAAGAAGTTTATCGTCTCATGACCAAGGAGCGGCTAGCAGCTACTGAGCAGCTTGATCAACTTTTCAGTCACTTAGTTCAAAAGCGGAATCAATTGGCAATAAATGCCGGTTTTGAGAATTTTAGAGATTACCAATTTGCTGCTCTTGCTCGATTTGATTACAATACTGAGGATTGTAAAAACTTTCATGAAAGCATCCGAAAGCTTATTGTTCCTATTAGCTCAGAAATTCAGGCTAAGCGCAAATCGGATTTAAATGTTGATGCTTTGCGTCCTTGGGACTTATCAGTAGATCCAAAAGGAAGGCCAGCACTTAAGCCTTTTAATACTGCTGATGAATTGCTCAGAGGTTGTGTTGCCATGTTTGAACAAATTGATCCGTATTTTGGAGAATGTTTGCAAACCATGGCAGATATGGGTTATTTGGATTTGGCCTCCAAAGAAGGAAAAGCACCTGGTGGATATAATTATCCTTTATATGAAACCGGAGTTCCATTTATTTTCATGAATGCTGTTGGCACACCACGTGATTTGGTAACCATGGTGCATGAAGGTGGGCATGCTATACATTCTTTTTACAACCGCGATTTACATCTTACCTCCTATAAAAGTTGTCCTTCAGAAGTTGCCGAACTAGCCAGCATGAGCATGGAATTGCTCAGCATGGATTATTGGGGAACTTTTTACAAAAGTCAAAGTGAATTAACCAGGGCGAAAAAGGAGCAATTGGAAGATGTACTCCTGATGCTTCCATGGATTGCGCTGATTGATAGATTTCAGCATTGGATTTACGAAAATCCAAATCATAGTTCAGAAGATCGTCTTAAAGCCTGGACTCAAATGCAATGGGAATTAAGTCCTGACATTGTTGACTGGAGCGGTTTTGAAGATGCAAAAGCAAATGCTTGGCAGAAGCAACTTCATTTGTTTGAAGTTCCATTTTATTATATCGAATATGGTATGGCGCAGTTAGGTGCAATTGCGGTTTGGAGAAATTACAGACAAAATCCGACTAGAGCCATTGAACAATTTAGCAATGCCCTAAAACTCGGATATACCGCATCAATAGCGGACATTTATGCCACCGCAGGAATTAAATTTGATTTCAGTGAATCTTATTTGAGCGAACTCGCTTTATTCGTGAAATCTGAATTAGATAAACTCGAAGAATAAAATTTTCAAAATCAGATTTCATTCTAAAAGTCGAGCGTCAATTGTCCGGCAACGGTCTCGCTTTCCCGAATATTCAAATTCGAAACGCTCAATCCCAAAAGTCGCACTGCTTTTTCTCTCGTATGCTCGCTGAGTAACAATTCCGATTCATTTTTAAGCCAAAATTCCTCATCGTTAAAATCTTCAAAAGTTCGGCTTCGGGTAAATGTTCTGAAATCATCATATCGGATTTTCAGTGTAATTGTTCTCGCTTTCAATCCCGATTTTTTGAGGCGCTGATGAACTTTTAAAATCAGTTCATGCAACTCTACTTTCAATAATTCGTCATCATCAATATCGAATCGAAAAGTATCTTCTGCACCAACCGATTTCCTTACACGATCAGCTCTTACTGGGCGATCATCTATTCCCCTAGCTATATCAAAATAATAGGCTCCTGCTTTCCCAAAAAATCGAACCAATTCAGGACGACTAAAAGTGAGTAGATCAGCACCTGTTCTGATTCCAAGATTATTCATGCGCTCAGCGGTAACGGTTCCTACCCCGAAGAATTTTTTTATGGGTAACGAGGCAATAAATTCTTGAACTTTTTCGGGTGGAATTAAGGTGAGACCATTTGGCTTTTGAATATCCGAGGCCACTTTGGCGAGAAATTTATTTACCGAAATGCCGGCTGATGCAGTGAGGCCAGTAGTATCGACTATTTTCTTCCTAATTTCTTTTGCAATAAGAGTTGCTGAGGGTAATTCTTTCTTGTTGTGCGTTACATCTAAAAAGGCTTCATCTAAAGAAAGTGGTTCTACCAAATCGGTATATTCTAAAAAGATGTCTCTTATTTGATCAGAAACTTCTTTGTACACATCAAAGCGAGGGGGAGCAAAAATTAAATGGGGACATAGTCGTTGCGCCTGCACCGAAGGCATAGCAGAATGCACTCCAAACTTTCGGGCCTCGTAACTTGCAGCCGCTACCACGCCACGTTGCCTTGACCCGCCAACAGCAAGGGGAAGCCCCCTCCACTCGGGATGGTCGCGTTGCTCCACCGAAGCGAAAAAAGCGTCCATATCGATATGGATTATTTTTCTGTAATTCATGTGGAACCCGGAGGTTCCGGCCTTATTTCAAAAAGCTCGGAGAAACCTTAATATCTTTAGATCCGGGGGTATAAACATAAAAACCTTCAGATGCTTTTGCTCCCAATTTTCCAGCAGCAACCATATTCACTAATAAAGGACAAGGTGCGTATTTGCCTTGACCGAAACCATCATGAAGAACGCGTAAAATAGATAAGCAAACATCGAGTCCGATAAAATCTGCTAATTGCAATGGCCCCATAGGATGCGCCATTCCCAACTTCATCACGGTATCTATTTCTTCTACGCCTGCAACACCTTCGAACAAAGTTTGAATAGCTTCATTAATCATCGGCATCAAAATTCGGTTTGCAACAAATCCGGGATAATCATTTACCTCTACCGGAATTTTTGATACAGTCCTCGAAAGCTCCATGATTTTTGCGGTTACCTCATCAGAGGTTGCATAACCTCGAATCACCTCAACCAGTTTCATCACCGGAACCGGATTCATAAAGTGCATTCCGATTACTTTATCAGGGCGGGAAGTAACTGCCGCAATTTTAGTAATTGAAATGGACGAAGTATTGGTTGCCAATATTGTATGATCATCAGCTAGCGAATCCATTTCACGGAAAATCTTGAGTTTTAAATCAATATTTTCTGTTGCCGCTTCTACAACAAGATCAGCTTTGCTTATTCCATCGCTAATAGAGTTAAAGGTATTGATTCTGGCAAGGGTAGCCGATTTTTCTGCTTCAGTCAATATTCCTTTAGCAACCTGACGATCAAGATTTTTTGAAATTGTTGCTATTGCTTTTTCAAGTTGCACAGAAGACACATCAATTATTGACACTTCATTTCCGAATTGAGCAAACAGGTGAGCAATTCCGTTACCCATAGTACCGGCGCCAATAACAGCAACTTTCATCTTTTGTTTCTTTTTAATTTGCCTGCAAAGATAAGTGAGCTCAATGCTGAGGCGCAATAAATAACCGCTGTGTTTTGAAATTAGGCTTTTCAATACCTGCGCTCAAGTAATATACCCCTGCCGGAATATGGGCAACACTAGTGTTTTGCTTTGTGCTAATAATTCTAAACGAATCAACTATTAAACCTCTTGAATCATACAAAAACAAAACAGTACCTAACAGATTTTCTGAACAAGCAAAGTTGATTTGATCTGTGGCAGGATTTGGGTAAACTTCCACTTGATCGCCAACAGAAACAAGGGGTACTGACACAAATTGCCCTTCTACAAGATCCGGTCTGAGATTGGTTAAAACCCAACGCATCATATCAACCTGTTCTCGCGTAAAGATATTCATGCAATCATCTCCGCTATAATCCATATAATTCTCAACCATATCAGGCAGATTAGGAATTTCACCTGAGCAAGAATTTATATTGTGATTGCACACAAAATTGTCTTGGGAAAAGCAATTTGGAGTATCCAAAATACCGTCGTCAACAGAGCATCCATTAAAATATGCATCGCCCCAGATATGACGTAAGCCAAGAAAATGGCCTACTTCGTGTGTAAGTGTTCTTCCGCCATCATTAAAATCGTAACCATCAATTGTTGCTGTTGGATTATTAGGTCCAGGGCAAGTGTAATGCATAACAACACCCGACACAGCCAGAGAAGCTTCATAATATTCTACTGGCCAGTTTGGCGCATTAAGCGGCGGATAGGAAATACCGAAAATCTGACCAAAGCCTGTGTCCATAATATTACAAACCCAAATATTTAAATAACGGGTAGGATCCCAAGGGTTTACTCCACCTGTTTCTGAAGATTTCACTTCGTCGAGCGTATTTTCAAGGGAGAAAAAATCAAGCACAAAACCAGCTCTTTCGGTTAAGTTATGGGTAATACCGTTGCTAGGATTGCCTTCCGGATCAAATTGCGCAAGTTCAAATTCGATATGTGCATCTGCTGCTACTGGCAGAAATTCATCCCTTGTAAGAATGGCATCAGGATTTAACCTTCTGTAATCCTGATTGAGTTTTACCATTTGCTCCAGAATAACATCATCAGAAATATTCTGAATATCTTGATTGTAAACGATGTGAAATACGACTTGTATTGTATAGATATCATCCCTCAAAAAGTCTTTATCTCTCCTCGAATCGGCTGTCCATTGATCCATAATTTCATGAAAATCAGGTTGAGTTTGCAACCAACTATCGAAAGCACAGGGATGATAAATTTGAGCATTTATCTCCAAATACGCTGTAAATGCAAAAAGCAAGACCAGAAGTGCAAAGAATTTCATAAATTTCAATTTGGATAAAGATAAACTTTTGTTGAATTCAGAGAATGGCTGAAGTAAAAAAAAATAATCAAGCCGAATCATGGCGCGACAAATGGCATGAGATCATTTTTGAAGCAGACACTCCTCAAGGAAAAAACTTTGATAAGGCTTTGCTTGTCATGATCATGTTTTCTGTAATAATCGTAATGCTAGAGAGTATTCCCAGCTTGCACTTTCGTTACTTAAACTTTTTCTTTTATACAGAACTTGGATTAACTATTCTTTTCACGGCAGAGTATATTATGCGACTTATGACCGTTAGAAGACCAATTCGCTATGCTACAAGTTTCTATGGACTCATAGATTTGATATCCATTCTCCCCACTTTTCTGGAATTATTTCTGGCTGGAAGCGGTTCTTTGCTAGTCATCAGAATCGTAAGACTGATGCGCGTTTTCAGAATTTTCAAACTGATGGCATTTCAAACTGAAGCAATGAGAATCAAGGATGCGCTAATGGCAAGTAGGCAAAAGATTTTTGTTTTTCTGCTTACCGTTCTGAGTATGGTGACAATTATGGGCACATTGATGTATATTATAGAAGATCCCAGCTCTGGTTTTACAAGTATTCCCCGCAGTATTTACTGGGCTATTGTAACACTAACAACAGTTGGATATGGAGATATAGCCCCCGCTACAGGTTTAGGACAAATGTTGGCTTCATTTATTATGATTCTTGGTTATGCCATCATTGCTGTGCCCACGGGAATTGTGGCGGTAGATATGTCAAAAACCAAAGCTCCCTCAAACACTCAGGCCTGCAAATCATGTGGAAAAGAGTGGCATGCAGACGATGCAAAATTCTGCAAATATTGTGGCGAAATACTCTAAATAAAATGCGGATATAGCTTAAAATTCGCACATCTACTTGTTCTAAAATACATTAATACCACATACTCTTCATTGTGTTTTGCCCAATTTTTAGCCAGAACCTTATTTCTATATTGAACTTGATTACATTTAGGCATTAAAGATTGGCTATGGCAAAGGAACCACGAAGACTATTTGATTTTGCATACTATCAATTCGAAAATTTCCCTATCGAAAAAGCGATAGTATCTAAATACCTCGGCAATTGGAAGTCGCATTCCAGTAAGGATATTATTGACGATATGAATAGAATGAGTCGTGGACTTTTGCGGCTCGGCGCGGTTCCCGGAGATAAAATTGCCATCATTTCTCATAATAATCGCTACGAATGGAATATCACCGATTTAGGTAGCCTTCAAATTGGTGCAATCGACGTGCCTATTTATCCAACTATGACGGGAGATGACTATCGTTACATTTTCAATCATGCAGAAATCAAATATTGTTTTGTATCCAATGCTGAGCTTTATAATAAGGTAAAGCTTATACTCAGTGATGTACCAACACTCAAGGAAGTTTTTACTTTCGAGCCGGTTCATAATGCTCGTCATTGGGAAGAAGTGCTGGATTTGGGCTCCGATACCGACAATCACAATGAAGTTAAGCGAATTGCAGAAGGTATAAAAGAGGATGATTTGGCTACTCTGATCTATACCTCCGGAACAACGGGCAAACCAAAAGGAGTAATGTTAAGTCATAAAAATATCAGCAGCAATGCTCGTGAATCTAATGACCGTTTACCTGCAATGAGTCCAGGGAAAGCGCGTGGATTAAGCTTTTTACCTGTTTGCCACATCTATGAAAGGATGATGCAATACTTGTATTTGTATAATAGTGTTACGCTCTATTTTGCAGAAAGCCTCGATACCATTAAGGAAGATCTCAATTATTCCAAACCTCACATTTTTACAGCCGTTCCACGCTTGCTTGAAAAGTTTTATGATGGTATTGTGGCCAAAGGTTCTGAAGCAGGAGGAATTAAAAAAGCATTATTTCTTTGGGCAGTTGGATTAGCATTAGAATGGGAACCTGACGGAAAAAATGGTGCTTTCTATGAATTTCAGTTATCGATTGCCCGGAAACTGGTGTTTTCCAAAGTAAAAGCAAAGCTTGGACTAACAGAAATTTTGGCAGTTGCCTCAGGCAGTGCTGCACTTCAGCCCCGATTAGCAAGATTCTTTAATGGCGCAAGTATTCCTGTTTTTGAAGGATATGGGCTTACGGAAACGAGTCCAGTTATTTCTGTAAACACTACCAATAAACCCGGAATGTTGAAGATTGGATGCGTAGGATTTCCATTAAAAAGTTGCGAAGTAAAAATTGCAGAAGATGGAGAAATTCTTTGCAAGGGTCCAAATGTAATGCTCGGCTATTATAAGGACACGGAGCTTACAGAGCAGGTTTTGAAAGATGGCTGGTTCTCAACTGGCGATATCGGAGAATTTGAAGAAGGCTTTTTGAAAATTACTGATCGTAAAAAAGAAATTTTCAAAACCTCAGGAGGTAAATATATCGCTCCACAGCTTATCGAAAATTCGCTCAAAGAAAGTCATTACATTGAACAAGTAATGGTGATAGGGGAAGGACATCATTTCCCTGCTGCCCTAGTCGTTCCTGCTTTTCCAGCCATCAAAGAATGGTGTAAACGGCATAAAATTCCATGGACAACTGATCAGGAGATGTTGAATAACACTCAAGTGTTTGCGAGAATTATCAGAGACGTCGATAAGTGCAATGCACAGTTTGGAAAGTGGGAACAAATCAAAGAAATCCGATTGCTACCTGAACCTTTCACTATTGAAGGTGGAGAGCTTACTCCTACTATGAAAATGAAACGTAAAGTGATACTCCAAAAGTATAAAACAGTAATCGAAACCATTTACACCCCTCATTGAACAAAGTAGAAACTAAAATTTTAAATTCTGTGCTACAGTAATCAATTTTGTGAATGAATTTGATCTGATTCATTTAGCTTGATTACCTTGCAGCCAAATATTAGCAAAACATGAATTCAAGATTCTCAAGCCTGATAATCGGTATAACATTAATTTCAGTCTCAGCATGCACTGAAAAAGTGGTAGATACTTCAACACCAACTGCTGAAACTAGCGCAATAATTGAAGAACCCAAAGGCCTTCCCTTAAATCCTGCGAAAGCCCAATGGGAGGATTTTAGTTTCGATGTGGCTATTCGTCCTATTGAAAACGTTGAACAATTAATTATGATAATGCGCAAAGGCGCTTTTATGAATCAGGTCACCAAAAATATCGATCCCGGCTTCGCATTAAAAGGTACCGGTGCATTTGACTACAATGAAAATGGCAATCCTGAATTAGTTGTTTGTTACGGCAATAGCAGTGGAACCCGAGTTCAAATTGCTGAAATTGACGCTTCCGGAGTGTTCACTGATCTCACTGTAAGTGGCGAATTCACAGTTCTACCAGAAGCAGTGAATATTATTCTGAAAGACTCTCGTGTTCTATTTACTGATGTCGAAAACCGGGTACTTAGTTCCCTTATACCAGTGAATAACGACGGGAAATTAGAGTTCAATGCTGAATAGCTTTAAATTTTAAAATTCATGCTGCCAGCTGAAAATGAATTCAAGAATGACCCGGAACTTCCTACGGATCAGCCAGAATACCTCATTCAAGATTTAAAGCGGAAAGCAAAAGCTCAAAAAAAAGCAGAGAAAAAGCTCAAAAAAGCCGAAAAGAAAGCTGCAGAAAAAGCATCAAAGGAAAACAAAAGGAATGCCGCACAAGCCCCAGCACCTTTAGCTGACATTCCTAATGTTCAAATATCGCGAAAACCAAGTTGGGAGTATCTCATTGATGTTCTAATCGTGGTAGTAGGGGTGAGTATTTCGTTCGCCTTAAATGAATGGCGAAATGATAGAAATGATACTGAAACTGCTGTGTATTTTCATCAATCTATCGCGGAAGATTTAATTGCAGATTCAACAATTCTGCATGGCCAAATTGAATTCCTTGAAATAGTATTGAATTCAGCCGACAGTGCTATGAATTATAAAGGAGAAAAGATTGAGCAAAAACATGTCAATTCCCTTTTGATGCAATTCAACTCCAGTGCGATGCCCATGAATGATATCGCGTTTAAAGAAATGTATCAAAGTGGAAAAGCTGATGAATTCATCGATCAATCTATACTTAAAGATCTAAATAGACTCTACAATGTTTCATATCCAGTTGCTCGAGAATGGCAAATGCTCGAGAAAAATTCAGTAATGAATACATTTCTTCCGATTATAAATTCAAGATTTCCATTTGCGAAGAACTATACATACACTGATAGTACCGACCTACAAAAATTCTCAACTATACTGTTGGATAATGAGGTTTTAAACACCATTCAAAGCAATGGAGTCATTAAGAGAGGCTTGAAATCACAATATGAAAGCACATTGGAAGAGATCCGATTCATCCTTATAAAAATGAATAAAAAAGATTGAAAATAAAATGATCATTTCATTTTATCAAAATCAACAGACTATGAATCTCCATTATTGACGAATTTCTGTATTGATTTCAACATTGCTAATTTGCGTCAATTGCGCACTAATCAAATAGGGCCTATCTTAGCCAGTAAAACAATTAAAGACATGAAGTATTTTCACTTCGTATATCTAGTGCTAGCAATAGCTGCTTACTCTTGTTCTAGTGCTGATTCAGACAATTCCGACAACTTTCAATCTGAGCAATTAGTAGGGGAATTACAATCAGAAGCAGATTCCATCTATTTTACAGAATGTGGAACCAACCGAAATTTTACCATATCCAAATCGATTATTTCCAAAGATCAATATAAAGAAATAAAAGAACTGAAATCGCTCTATATTGAAGCTGAATTACTTGTTTCTGCGGATCATTCCATAGTAAAAAAAATTACGATTATTAGTTCAGATCCTAATCAAAAATGTGCTCAGAATAGTCCTGAATTTAAGCCGGGAGTCTATATTCTGCATGCCTCAAAAAATGACTCTAGCATCAATCAAAAAGAAAATATTCTTGAATTCCTCGAAAACCGAAGTGCATTTATAGGCTCAAATGCTGCATCGGAACAAGCGATTCAAGGAGTTTGGACCAAGGGTGACAATGGCATAATCACCATCATTTGGTCAGCTGAAAACAATAAGCCGGAATGGAAGCTCAGTATGGAAAAAGCCAAAACGCTGCAATTAATTGAGCCCAATTCGGAAGCCCATTTTGATTACCAAGGACCCTCCAGACAATCGCTTATTGAACAAGCGCTCTTTAATGAATTAGCCGAAATTTCATCAATTCGTGATGCTGAACCTGTAAGCCGGGATCAACTCAGCGTAGAAACGCCTTTGAAGGAATTAATGACCAATGAAATCCAATGGAAATCATTCAATAACTATCTCGTTTTCTTCTTTAAAATGCAAAGTCCGCAACTTGAAGGATTTCGTGAGGAAGGAAAGAAAATCTCCGATGTAGCCCTTGCCATTTATTGCTCTATGCTGGAACGTGGCGCAATGATCAAAAAAGTAGTGGTGGGGCCCGAATTAGGCGATTGCGGATCAGAAGAACTAGAATGTCTCAAAGTTTATGAAGGCGATTGGAAAAACCTTGGGCAACCTATTGAGAATTTCAAATACGAACCGGGTACCATGTATCAAATTTTTCTTACAGAAGAGAGAAATGGTATGGATGCCAATGGGAATCCACTCATCAAACGCACTCTCATAAAGGAAATGGAAACTAAAAAAGTACAGGCAAATTATCGCCTGCATGATGTTTGGGCCTTGAAAGTTATGAATGACAAAGAAGTAAAAGGACTAAAGTTTCGCGAATACCCTTATCTCGAAATGCATTTAGAGGATAGCAGAGTAATGGGAAACACAGGATGTAACAGATTATTTGGTGAGTTTTCGCTTTCAAATGACAGTCTTAAATTTGGCAATCTTGCAACCACACGTATGATGTGTGAAGAAATTGCTCAATTTGAAAGTGAAATGCTTCAAACTCTGGCATTGGTTGATTCCTATAGGTTCTTAGGTCCAGAATTGGAATTTCTAAGTAAGGGGAAAAGTATAATGACATTTAAAAAAGTGGACTGATTTGATAGAATATCTTGAAAAATTAGATCGGGAGCTCTTTTTGTTTCTCAATCCAATAGGCCATCCTTGGCTCGATCAAACCATGTGGATGATTTCGGAAACGCTCACTTGGTTGCCGATTTACATATTCCTACTTTGGGCTGTGGCTACTAAAACTAGTTGGAAAAATCTTATTTTCGTGATCCCTGCTTTCGCCTTGCTAGTGGCACTTTGCGATCAAACAAGCGTGCATTTATTTAAAGAGATTTTCCAACGTTATCGGCCAAGTCACAATCTTGAAATCAAAGACCAGGTAGTTCTTGTAATGGAGGATAATGGTAGTTATTACAAAGGAGGGAAATTTGGATTTGTTTCATCCCATGCGGCCAATTTATTTGGTGTTGTGAGCTTGTTTTGTCTCATCATGCGACCTTTAAAATGGTACTATATTCTAGCACTCTTTTCTTGGGCAGGATTAATTGCCTACAGCAGAATTTATCTCGGTGTTCATTATCCGTCTGATATCATAGTTGGGGCCGCACTTGGCATCAGCAGTGCTATTCTGGTATTTCTATTGTACCGGTGGATTGTTCCAAATAAAACCAAAATTGCATGAATTTTATTGCCGTATTTCTAGGTGGTGGCATAGGGAGTTTAATTCGATATGGCATCGGAATTGGCATGAAAAATACAGGCGTACACTTTCCTCTTGGAACTTTAATTTCCAATATTATCGCCTGTCTTGTCCTTGGATTAATTGTAGGTGTGTATCAAAGTAAATTTGCAATGCACCAACAATGGTGGTTGTTTCTCAGCGTTGGTGTTTGCGGAGGACTTAGTACTTTTTCAACTTTTGGTCTCGAAAATGCTGTTCTTATCAGAAACGGATATTGGTTGTATCTAATTCTCAACATCACCATCAGTCTCCTCGCAGGAATTGGCTTAATATGGTATCTGTTAAGATTTCATGAACTAAAATCCTGATCCCCGCTAATCCGTAACTTTGACCATCATTTTAAAAATATGCGACCAATCTCTATATTCGTTTTTCTATCCATGCTAATCATTTCCTGTTCAGCTCAAAATAAGTCAAAGGCTAGTCAAGCAACGACTTCAACTTCTGTAAATGAACTAAAATTGGTGATCGGAATTACAGTTGATCAATTTCGCTATGAGCTTTTGCTCCGTTATTGGGATGATTTTGGCAATGATGGATTTAAAAAATTAGTTAATGACGGTTTCATTTTCAGAAATCATCATTTCGATTACGCACCAACATTCACCGGGCCCGGACATGCATCCATATACACAGGTACCAGTCCTGCGCATCATGGCATAATTGCCAATGATTGGTTTGATAAAAAAAGTCAATCAATGGTGTATTGCGCCAGCGACACATCGGTTAAGTCGCTTGGAACTGCGCATTCTGGCGGGCAAATGTCTCCTCATCGCATGGTGAGCACTACTTTTTCAGATCAACTTAGACTTTCAAACAATATGCGTTCTAAGGTATTTGGCATATCGATGAAAGATCGTGGGGCTATACTTCCTGCAGGATTTACAGCAAACGCAGCTTATTGGTTTTTAGGGAAAAATGAAGGTAAATGGGTAAGCAGCTCTTGGTATATGGATCAATTACCTGAGTGGGTCAATAGCTTTAATGCCCTTGATTTACCAAATAACTATTTAAAGCAAACATGGTCGCCGCTCAAATCTGATGCAGACTATGCAGAAAGTCTAATCGATCATAATCCGTTTGAAAGTCCATTCCGCGGAACGCTTAAACCTGCATTCCCTTACGATTTACCAGCATTAAGAGCACAAAATGGTGATTTTGAATTAATTAAATCAACACCCTTCGGAAATACACTCACCATTGATTTTGCTAAAACATTAATCGAAGCAGAACAACTCGGAAAAGATGAATTTCCTGATCTTCTTGCCATGAGTTTTAGTTGCACAGATTATGCAGGGCATCAATTTGGACCGATGGCCAAAGAAACTCAAGATGTTTATTTGCGACTTGATCAGGATCTTGCTGCCTTCATTAACCATTTAGATGAAAAAATCGGAAAAGGAAATTATTTAATATTTCTTACCGCCGATCATGGTGGATCAGATGTTCCGAGTCATTTCATGAGTTTAGACATTCCTGCCGGTTATTACAAATCTTCACTCATAGAAGATGCCGTGGAGGAAAAACTTGCATCAATACACGGAACAGCCGATTACGTTTTAAACGTTTCAAATGAACAAGTGTTTTTTAATCATAATCTGATAGAGGCTAAAAAATTGAATCTTGATGAGCTTTCGGACGCTGCAATTGAAGCCATTCTCCAACTAGATGGAGCATGGACCGCTGTTTCAGGCAAAACCATGCGAAATAACGAATTCAATGGTGATCTGTTAAGCAAAGTTCAGGACGGTTTTTACCCCACTCGTTCAGGTGATGTGATTGCGATTTTTGAACCAAGTTGGATTGAATATGGCTTCACCGGTTCTACTCATGGCTCGGTTTACAGTTATGACACTCATGTTCCATTGTTATTCTACGGAAGCGGTATAGAAAAAGGCGAAAGCCATCGCAAAACCCGCATCCGCGATATTGCCCCTACCCTTTCTGCAATTCTCAAAATTGCACAACCCAATGCCTGCACCGGTTTACCTTTGCCAGAAGTAATTCGTTGATTCGCAAAATGATTTGTTATACCCTATCTATTGAAAAGCCTCACAGGCACTATTTGCAATTGGAATGTATAATTCCTGCAAGTTCAGATGAGTTAATTGTACAACTTCCTGTTTGGCGTCCCGGCAGATATGAACGGGGCGATTTTGCAAAAAACATTCGAGAATGGAATGTTTACGGAGCAAATCGGGAAAATCTTCAGTATAAAAAAATTAATTCGCACCGCTGGAAAATTGATTGTGCCGGAAATTCGAAAATCAAAATTGTTTATACCTATTACGCTGCCGTTCTGAATGCCGGTTCAACATGGCTTGATGAATACCAGCTTTATGTGAATCCCGTCAATTGCTTCCTCTATATACCCGGAGATGAAAATCAGGAATACCAAGTAAAACTCAATATTCCTAAACATTGGAGAATTGCTTGTGGATTATCTCAATCGGCTGATAGAGAGATAATTGCGAAGGATACCCAGCAAATGATGGATAGTCCATTTATTTGTTCAGCTTCCTTGGAGCACTTAATCTATCATGAAGAAAACATACCATTTCATATTTGGATTCAAGGAGATTTGCCTGTGGATCGTCGGAAATTATTGAATGATTTTGCTGCGTTCACCCGCTCCCAACTCGATGCATTTGAGTCATTTCCGGTAAAAGATTATCATTTTCTTTTTCAAACTACACCTTATAAAACCTATCACGGAGTAGAACATGAAAACAGCACCGTTATAGCCCTCGGACCGGATCATGACATTGTGGAAGGCAAACTTTACGAGGAATTGTTAGGAGTAAGTTGCCATGAACTTTACCATACCTGGAACATTAAAAACATTCGTCCTTTAGAAATGCTCCCTTATGATTTCAGCAGAGAAAATTACTCGGAACTCGGATATGTGGCAGAAGGGGTAACTACTTATTTGGGCGATCAATTTCTACATCGCTCCGGTATTTTTAATGATGAGCAATACTTTAACGAACTGGCTACGGTTTTAGAAAAGCATTTCGAAAATGCAGGAAGGTTCAATCTTTCTGTGGCTCAAAGTTCCTATGACACCTGGCTCGACGGCTATTTACCAGGCATTCCTTGGCGCAAAGTTTCTATTTACAATGAAGGCGCGCTCTGTGCTTTTTTGCTTGATGTTGCCATAATTAGCAATACCGGCAACAAAAGTCTGGATGATGTAATGAATCGACTATACCTGGAATACGGTCTAAAATCTATCGGATACACATCAGAAGGCTATAGAGATATTGCAGCATCCATTTGTGGAGAAGATTTAAACTGGCTTTTTGATTTGTTGATTGACGGAAACACTGATTACAAACCCTATTTGTTAAAGACATTCGATTTACTCGGCATGCAGATGATTGAAAAAGATTCTGTTTTTGCTTGGGAAAATCAATGGGGAATCCGTTTAGATGCAACATTCATCATTCAAGCGATTCTACCAGATTCCGCGGCAGATAAGGCCGGTTTGTGGATTGGAGATAAAATACTGAAGTTCAACGGCTCACCTGCAATAAGCCCTGAAATTGTAAGCTCTGAAATCAACATTAATTCTTATAATGAGCTGGAATTCAGCAGCAATGGAATAATTAAAAAGACCAACATTGCTTCGGATCCTTCAGTGTCCTATAAAAAATTCAAAATAGAACGCATCGCCCAACCTGCCCAAAGTCAGAATGCGCGATTTGAATTTTGGAAAATGCGCAAACCATTTAAGGATTAATAAAACCATTTTGCATTATGAATTCTTCATTTGAACAATTTTGTGTTTGCTCCGATGACTGTTTTTATGATCTTTGACAAAAAATTTGAACTATGACTGAAACACTAGATACCCCAGAAGGCGGAAGTAAAAAATTAAGCGTTTTCCTTATTGTTCTGCTCATACTCACCAGTTTAAATATTGCTTATTCACTATTCAGTGCAGCAACTAATCTGGGCTCACAGGCAGAGTTAGAAGATTTTTAAACTGAATTGATAAGCAGTCTCGAAAGCAGTGGTACTGATTTAGAAAATCTGCCAACCGGTTTTGCAGAAGCCATTGATGAGTTTATACCTGATTTGGTGGCCGGCTTCAAGAACCATAATCTTTTCAGTCTTGCCTATTACCTTGTTCTAATTCTTCCGGTTTATCTGATGTTTAAACGGATGAGAGTCGGTCTTTACGTTTATACCATCCTGCAAATTGTAGGCACCTTTGACTTCCTATATTTCTATAGAGCAAATATTATCACACTTTCTATTACTGTGTTATTTGCGCTTGGAACCATCATATTCTTGATTCTATATTGGATGAATCGCAAAAGTTTGGAATAAAAAGAGCTCAATGAGAAATTAGAAAAGCCCTGATCGGGCTTTTTTTTATGTTTCGGATTACTGGCTCATTAATCAGCCTCTCCTAATAATACAAATCTTAATATGTTAGCACCCATGTTGAGAGCTTTTCTGCGGGTTTCATCAGAATCTTTATGAACTTCAGGGTCTTCCCAGCCATCTCCCAAATCACTTTCAACAGAATAGAAGCAAACTAATCTACCTTCATAAATAATTCCAAATCCTTGAGGAGCGAGATTATCATGCTCATGGATTTTAGGCAAGCCCCTATTAAAATCCGCATATTGATGATAAATCGGATGTTCAAAGGGCAACTCAATAAGTTCTAGTTCAGGGAAAACTCTTTTCATCTGAACCCTCACAAATTGGTCCATTCCATAATTATCATCTATGTGCAGAAATCCTCCAGCGATCAAATAATTGCGAAGATTTTCGATGTCTGCAACAGAAAAAACAACATTGCCATGACCCGTCATGTGCACAAAAGGATAATTGAATAAATCAGGGCTACCTACCTCTACATAAGGCACTTCCGGATCGATTGATGTGCCTAACTCCTTATTGCAAAATGCTACCAAATTGGGCAAACTACTGGGGTTAGAATACCAGTCTCCCCCGCCGCTATATTTTAGCACTGCTACTTGATAGCTGTAACTATTTTGGGCAAATAGGGGTATAGCACTAAAAACGAAAAGACAAATTGTAAGAAATCGCTTCATGATTGAGTCTGAACTATAGTGTTTCAAAGGTACGTCAAGACATCGAATTTATTGCTAAAAATGCAAATAACTGATCCTGTGTTAAGTACAAGAAAAAAACAAGTATTTCGGTATATTGGGAAATCAAAGCGGTATTTCTATATTTGCGGCTCGTTAAAACGAAGCTAACCAAACCATTTACATAGATGCAGAACAAAAGTGCCTTACTGATTTTCACTGTTCTCTTGGCACTGTCGACCCTCTACATTCTGTCGTTCAGTTGGGTTTCATCCAGATTTGAGGGTGTAGCCAAAGAGTACTCCCTTGAATACAAAGATTCGCTTTCAGCGCTCTACTCAGGATCCCAATTGGATTCTGCGTTAAATTCTGTTGAAAGAAAATTTCTCAAGGATAGCGCCAATGCCGAGATTTATCCCCTTCTCGGCCATTCTTACGAATACGTTAAGAAGCGCGAACTGAACCTGGGTCTAGATCTCCGCGGCGGTATGAGCGTAGTACTGGAAGTTTCACTTCCAGACCTGGTAACCAACCTGAGTGATTACAATTCAGACGAAACCTTCCTTGCGGCCATCGCAGGAGCGAAGGAAATGCAAAAATCTTCACAGGATGACTTTATCACTCTGTTCGAGCGCAGCTGGAACGACATAAAAGGGGATAAAGAGCTTTGGAGAATTTTCCATAACCTCGACAATAAAGACAAGTTTGCTAGTGGAATCACCGATGAAGAAGTTTTTACTATTCTTCGTGCTGAAGCCGAAACCGCAATTAACAATACTGAAAGCATCATCCGCAGAAGGATTGATAAATTCGGTGTTGCTCAGCCTGTGGTTCAGAAGCAATCCTTTTCTGGTCGAATCCTTGTGGAACTTCCAGGTGTGGATGATCGCGATAGAGTTCGTAAGAACCTCGTAGCAACTGCAAACCTGGAGTTTTGGGAAACTTATAAAAATAACGAAGTTGCTCAAAGCATCGTTAATATGAATACTGCAATTGCGAAATCTCTCAATCCAGAGGTATTCACCGCAGATTCACTTAAAAATGCTCAACCGGCAGACACCACAGTTACCGTAGATTCTTTGGAAGATCAAGTGTTAAATGCTGATTCTATTGCCAAAGACACTACGAATGTTGATGAGATGCTCGATCTTTCTGAAGAAGGTGATGAGGCATCAACTGATTCTACTGCTGAGGAAATGTCAGATGCGGAAATTGCTAAGCGTGCTCCGCTTTTTCGCTATTTCCAACTCAATAACACTTCTGGCTCACCGCTAATTGGTTTTGTTAAGGAAAGTGATACTTCATCTGTAAATCGCTTGTTGTCTCGCCCTGAAGCAAAGCAACAAATTCCTGCTGACCTTCGATTAATGTGGGCTGCAAAACCTTCTGTTGATGGTTTTTTCGCGATGTACGCTATAAAAGATGCAAGCCTAAAAGGCAAACCAAAATTGGATGGTGCTAGCATTGTAGATGCATTCCAAGATTTTGATGAGTATGGTGTCGTAAGCGTTTCCATGAATATGGACAACAATGGGGCGCTAATTTGGGGACAAATGACCCGAGAAGCTGCTGCTCAAAAAAATTCGATTGCTATTGTAATGGATAGGTTAGTCTATTCTGCTCCTACTGTAAATGAAGAAATCTCAGGTGGCCGCTCGCAAATTACACTTGGCGCAGGTACACTGCAAGAACAACTTCAGGAAGCGAAAGATTTGAGTGATCTGCTTAAGGCCGGGGCTCTTCCTGCTCCAGCAAGAATTGTTGACGAAAGTGTTGTAGGTCCTTCACTAGGTTCTGAAAACATCAAGTCCGGTATCCTTTCTTTTGTGATAGCCTTAATTGTGGTTTTGCTATATATGATATTTTATTATGGCAAAGCTGGGGTGGTTTCAAACATTGCCTTAATAGCCAATCTGTTCTTCCTGATGGGTGCTTTAGCTTCATTAGGTGCTGCACTTACGCTTCCTGGTATCGCAGGTATCGTACTTACCATTGGTATGGCGGTTGACACCAATGTACTTATTTTCGAACGTATCCGAGAGGAAATGCGCGCTGGTAAGGGTGTTGGAATGGCATTGAAAGATGGTTATCGCAACGCATATTCATCCATTATAGATGCGAACATCACAACCTTACTTACTGGTATTGTACTCTTCGTATTTGGAACAGGGCCAATCCGTGGTTTCGCAACTACGCTTATCATTGGTATTCTCACTTCTTTATTCTCTGGTATTCTTATTACCCGTTTGATTTTCTTTAGCCGTCTTGAGAAGAAGAAGCCTATGACGTTCCAAACAAACATTACTAAGAACTGGTTCCTGAACATCAATTATCCTTTTGTTCAAAAGAGGAAAATATTTTATGTGATTTCAGGGGTTGTAATTCTTCTTGGTGTTGTTTCACTTGCTGTGCGTAATCTTAACTACGGTGTAGATTTTCAAGGTGGACGCTCATACGTTGTTCGATTTGACAATGTTCCAGATATGGATGCACTGCGTTCAAACCTTTCTGAGGCATTCACTGAAGAGGGAACTAAAGGTAATCCGGAGGTGAAGCGTTTTGGTGGAAGCGGTGAAGCCGTTAAAATCACCACCAATTTCATGATTAGCTCAGAAGATGCAGGTGCAGACTCATTGGTGAATATACAATTGACTTCAGGTCTCGATAAATCTGGTATTGGTTATCTGATCGAAAACACCCAAAAGGTTGACCCGACAATTTCAGATGACTTTGCCAGCGGTGCTCGGAATGCTACTTTGTTCTCTGTGCTTATTATCTTCTTGTACATCTTTGTGCGTTTCCGCAAATGGCAGTTTGCCGTGGGAGCACTCACAGCCATGCTGCATGATGTGATTATTGTGATTTCAGTATTCAGTATATTCTATGGCATCTTGCCTTTCACCATGGAAGTGGATCAGGCATTTATTGCCGCCATTCTAACGGTAATTGGTTATTCTATTAACGATACTGTGGTTGTATTTGACCGTATCAGAGAGTATCTTAAAGAACACCACAAAGAGGATAGTGCAACAGTTATCAATAAAGCACTTAACAGCACACTTGGACGTACCATTAATACTTCTCTTACCACATTTATGGTATTATTAATAATCTTCATATTTGGCCCAGCCAATATTATGGGATTTGTATTTGCCTTAATGGTGGGTATCGCAGTAGGTACTTATTCGTCTCTCTTTGTTGCAACTCCTATTGTTGTTGATTTATCTAAAGATATCAAAGCATAATTCAGCTATAATTACGAAAAGGCCGTCTTTAAATCAGACGGCCTTTTTTTGTAGATTTTTTCAAAGTCCCCCTTTACTCTATTGCTTTGCTTAACTTTGCACCTGTATGGGTTTCTGGGAAATTGTCCTGATATTTTTCGTTTATCTTATGCTCTTTGGCTCCAAAGGAGTTCCAAGTCTTGCCCGAAATATGGGCAGGGCAGTAAGAACTTTTCGTGATGCCAGCCAAGATATTCAGCGCGAAATTATGGACAGTACCAATGAAATAAAAAGAGAGATTAATCGGGAAAGCAATCGCCCGTTACAAGAGCCCAAATCTCTGAAAGAACCACAAGAACCGCAAGATAAGGTCTAAATTAATGATGCCAATCCTATTATTGATTACCGGATTAGTTGTACTCGTTTTTGGCGGGAATTACCTGGTAAAAGGGGCCTCTGGCCTAGCTTCAAAAGCAAATATTCCACCTCTCGTTATAGGTTTAACTGTTGTTGCCTTTGGAACTTCCGCACCGGAACTATTAGTAAGTTTAAAAGCTGCAATGGCCGGAAGTCCAGACATAAGCATAGGCAATATAGTAGGATCCAATATCGCCAATTTAGGATTAGTTCTGGGACTCACATGCTTAATTTTCCCAGTGAGTGTTAATGCAAGTATCATCCGTCAAGATTGGCCTATGATGATGATTGCTTCCATATTGTTTTTCATATTATCAATTGATGAGCTGCTCAGTTTTGGCGAAGGATTGATAATGTTTTCAACTATGGTAGCTTTCACGATCTACCTCATCGTTCGCGCAAAATGGTCCTCATCGCTCCATATTCCATCGGATGGTGAAACTACTTCGGAACCTTACTGGAAACTTATAGTCTACATTTCAATTGGCGGTATAGCCCTGTATTTTGGATCCGAATGGCTGGTATCCGGGGCGGTAAACATAGCGCAGCATCTTGGCATGTCAGAAAAAGTTATAGGCCTTTCTCTTGTCGCAGTTGGAACTTCTATTCCTGAACTTGTTGCCTCTGTAATTGCAGCACTTAAAAAGGAATCGGATATTTCATTAGGCAACCTTGTCGGTTCTAATATTTTTAATATCCTAGGAGTTCTCGGATTAACTTCGATGATTGAGCCTATAAAAGTCTCTTCCGAAATAATCAGTATGGATGTATTCTGGATGATTGGAATAGCTGTTTTGCTATTTCCTTTGATGTATTTCGGATCCCGCATTGGTCGTATGAACGGGATTGTCCTTTTGATTTACTATGTAGCATACATGGCTATTCTATTCTATTAACATTGAGCATGCTCAGCGAAGATGGCAATTTGACTTATATTCCAAGCTTTATCAATGATGATAACCTTTTGCCGAAATTGCTTAACGAAATCAATTGGCAACAAAATCAAATTCGCATTTTTGGCAAAACTCATCCTGAACCCAGACTTACTGCCTGGTTTGGCCCCCCTTACACCTATTCCTCCATATCATGGCCGCAAGTAGAAATGCCTGAATTTTTGTCTGAAATCATTGCTAAAATCAATGCTATCAAGCCTTTTGAGTATAATGCTGTTCTGTTAAATCAATATCGAAATGGAAACGATAGTATGGGCTGGCATCGGGATAATGAAAAGGAAATTGATTCAAGAATGATTGCATCTGTAAGTTTAGGTGCTTCCAGAAAATTCAAACTCCGACATCGCAGCAAAGCACTTAAACACGCTATCATTCTCAAAAACGGTGATCTGCTCTTAATGGAAAATATGCAAGATCACTGGGAGCACTCGGTACCGAAATCGTCAATTATTCATCAAACCCGCATCAATCTCACCTTTCGACATATTCTCACCTGAAAAAGGCTTTTCGTACTTTTGTCAGCATAAGGAATTGCAATGTCAACAGAACCAGCGCCTGTAAAAAGGGTTACTACCCATACCTTACAGGAAATGAAAGCTAAGGGAGAGAAAATCAGTATGCTTACAGCTTACGATTTTTCGATGGCTCGATTAATTGATGAAGCAGGCATAGATGTAATTCTTGTTGGCGACTCAGCTTCTAATGTAATGGCCGGTCATGAAACTACCTTGCCAATTACCCTTGATCAAATGATATATCACGCCTCTTCGGTTGTGAGAAGCGCAAAACGTTGTCTGGTTGTGGTTGATATGCCTTTCGGTTCCTATCAAGGCAATTCAAAAGAAGCGCTTAATTCAGCTATTAAAATCATGAAGGAATCCGGCGGGCATGCGGTTAAGCTGGAAGGAGGACGTGAAATTGTTGAGTCCATTGCTCGCATTCTTAGCGCTGGAATTCCAGTTATGGGCCACCTTGGACTTACCCCTCAGTCCATTTATAAATTTGGCACTTATGTGGTAAGAGCAAAAGAGGAAGAAGAAGCTAAAAGATTAAAAGAAGATGCTCTTTTATTGCAGGAAGCAGGATGTTTTGCCATTGTGCTTGAAAAAATTCCTGCTCATCTGGCAAAGAAAGTGGCACAATCGGTTTCTATTCCTGTAATAGGCATTGGAGCAGGTGGCGGTGTTGATGGACAGGTTCTTGTAATGCACGATATGCTCGGAATAACACAAGAATTTAGCCCGCGCTTTTTGCGGAGATATCTTGATTTGGCAGGTGAAATTAAAAATGCGGTGGCGCATTACATCAATGATGTGAAAACCGGCGACTTCCCAAATCAGAAAGAACAGTACTGATGCTAGGGCCAAAATTTCAAAAACCACCCAGCGAACCTATTGTAATGACAGAGGTTCATAGCTTGAGAATTCTCTATGAAGACAATCATGTTCTTGCTGTTAACAAACGAAATTCAGATATCATCCAAAGTGACATTTCAGGAGACCAAACACTTTGTGATGTTGTAAAAGATTACATCAGACTGAGTTATAATAAACCAGGCAAAGCGTTTATAGGCACTGTACATCGCTTGGATCGACCGGTTTCAGGTGTAATTCTGTACGCCCGCACTACTAAATCCCTCAATCGCCTGCTAAATATGTTTAAGTATCGGGAGATTCAAAAAACGTATTGGGCTGTGGTTCAGGGATATCCGCCGAAAGATGAGGACACCATCATTAATTACCTCATCAAAAATGAAAAGCTAAACAAGAGTTTTGCGCATGATAAGGCCGCTGATGGACGAAAAGAATCTGAGTTAAGCTACCGTGTTATTGGCAAAGGAAACCACTACACATTTGTTGAAGTTTATCCTAAAACCGGTCGTCATCACCAAATTCGTGCTACACTTGCCAGTATTGGTTGTCCAATTAAAGGTGATATCAAATACGGAGCCCGACGCACCAATGACAATGCTTCCATTCATTTGCATGCCCGTCAGGTTCAGTTAGTTCACCCTGTTCGAAAAGAGCCCATGACCATTGTTGCCCCGCCACCAGATGATCCGCTTTGGAATGAATTTCTTCGTCAGGCTCTATAAATCATAGGGTTTAATCTTTTGTATCATTAGTTTCATCTTCTCGGAGAGTAAATGGTAAATTTGCAATCCGGTTCAAAATAACATTCCCGGATTTTTGATATGAACGAAGTTAAAGAGCATGTGAAATGTCTGATCATCGGATCAGGTCCTTCAGGTTATACCGCTGCCATTTATGCAGCCAGAGCAGATATGAAACCTGTGATGTATCAGGGACTTCAACCTGGCGGACAATTAATGGAAACTACAGACGTAGATAATTTTCCGGGTTATGCAGATGGGGTCAACGGTCCGCAAATGATGATGGATCTTCAAAAACAAGCCGAACGATTTGACACTCAAGTGCGCTCAGGCTGGGTTACTAAAGTCGATTTAACTGGGCCTAAGCATATTGTTGAAATTGATAATGGTAAGCATGTTCTAACCGCTGACTCTATAATTATTTCAACCGGAGCATCTGCAAAATGGCTGGGCTTAGAATCGGAAAAAAAATTCCGTGATATGGGAGCCGGCGTTTCTGCTTGTGCAGTTTGTGATGGCTTTTTCTACCGTGGAAAAGACGTGGCAATTGTTGGTGCAGGTGATACTGCCGCTGAAGAAGCAACTTACCTCGCTAAATTGTGTTCAAAAGTGCACATGTTGGTAAGAAGGGATGAATTCAGAGCTTCTAAAGCGATGCAACATCGCGTGTTCAATACCGCTAATATTGAGGTGCATTATCACACTGAAACAGTAGAAATACTAGGTGATACAGGAGTAGATGCAGTGAAAATTCGGAATATTGTTTCCGGTGAGGAAAATATAATTCCAATTGAGGGCTTTTTCGTAGCCATTGGCCACAAACCGAATACCGACATTTTTAAAGATTGGCTTGACATGGACGAACAAGGCTACCTCTTGCATGAAACCGACACAACAAAAACCAAAATATCCGGCGTTTTTGTGGCTGGTGATGCTGCAGATAAAGTTTATCGTCAAGCTGTAACTGCCGCTGGAACAGGCTGTATGGCTGCATTAGATGCTGAACGTTACCTCTCTGCAAATGGAATTCATTGATATTGCATGAAAATTGCGAACTTGAGGGGCATGAAGCCCCTCCTTTTTTTTAGCCTGATCATAGTCCTTTGCGCTGCAATTCCCCAAGAAAAGCGAGAATTCAGTAAAGAGGAATTACTCGGAAAAATCAAGCCATCCGAACATCCTGATTTCGAATTAATAGCAGCCGAATTCTGTACTAAAACGGATATGTATTTGCGAAAAGAGGCTTATTCTGCTTTTAAACGAATGTATTTTGAAGCCTCTAAATGCGGTATAGATTTAAAAATCATTTCTGCAACACGAAATTTTGATCATCAAAAAAGAATCTGGAATGATAAATGGTTGAAATTCAACAATGAAGAAAATAAAGACAAGCGCGCCTTGTACATATTGAGATACAGTTCCATGCCAGGCAGCTCACGGCACCACTGGGGAACAGACATCGATATTAATGCATTGAACGACAAATATTTTCAAAGTTCAACAGGAAAAAAAGAGTATGAATGGCTCTGCAATCATGCTGCGCAATATGGTTTCTATCAACCATATACTTCGAAAAAAAATGGCAGAAAAGGATATGAAGAAGAAAAGTGGCATTGGACGTATTTACCCCTTAGTGAATTGATGCTAGATCAGTATAATGCAAAACTGAAGTACGAAGACATCAGCGGATTCAATGGAAGCGAAACGGCCAAAAACCTTGCTGTATTTGAGCACTACGTGAATGGAGTGGAATTGCCAAAGTTGAAATCACCCGCTCAAAACTGATTTCAGCAGTTTTCATTTGGAAATTTTCTTAAAAAAAACCCTCCACGAGGAGGGTTTAATTTTCGATTTTCACTTGGGGTGGAAGACCGGGTTCGAACCGGCGACCTTCTGTGCCACAAACAGACGCTCTAACCAACTGAGCTACAACCACCATTTTAGAGGCTGCAAAAATACGATGAATTTTGAAGTCCCACAAATGTACTGTCCTTTTTAAGCAAGAGTGTATCTTTCGCAACAGAATAAATTGATTTGAAAGTCCTTTTTCTTTCCAGCTGGTTTCCTTCCAGAGTGCATCCCACGCTCGGCAACTTCGTTCAAGCTCATGCCGAAGCAGCCGCCTTATTCCATGATGTAACTGTGCTCTATATTGCTAAAGATGAACATTTATTAGCCATCGAGATTGAAGAATCAATAGAAAACAAGTTGCGTATTGTAAGGGTTTATTACCCCGCGAAGTTTGGTAAAATTGCCGGCAGATACAGAGCTTTTCGTGCCGGAATTAAATTTTTAGGACTGAAAAAAGGCAGCTTCCACATCGCCCAACTTAATATGATTTGGAATGAAGGCTGGCAGGCTATGTATCTCAAACGAAAATTCGGTTTAGAGTATGTGATTTCCGACAATTGGACCGGATACCATCCTGATCAGCGCGGAACATTGTCCACTTATATCAAAATGTATATGCGCATGGTGGCCAATCAGAGTGCTTTACTCGTTCCTGTTACTCTGCAACTCGAACGAGCCATGAGGAATCTGGGCTTCAAACCCGATTCAATGATAGTACCAAATACCGTAGCTGTTGAAACGTTTTCAATCTCCCATTTCAGCAATCAAAAAATGCGCTTTTTGCATGTTTCTCATCTTGATCAAAAACACAAAAACATTTTCGGCATTTTGAGCGTTTGGAAGCAATTCAGCGATGAGTTCAAGGACGTTGAATTGCACATCGGAGGAGATGGCCCTTGGGAAAATATCGCATTGGAAGCAGATCGATTGAACATCCGAAAAGATAGCCTTTTCAGTTTTGGACCGCAAAACAGAGAAGGCGTTGCTAAACTCATGAAAAATTCAGATTGCTTGGTACTGTTCAGCAATTATGAAAATCTTCCATTAGTTATTGTAGAAGCCATGGCATGTGGCCTCACAATTATAGCTGCGGATGTTGGGGGTATATCAGAACATATCGCCAATCATCCTTTTCATAAATTGATCGAAAAGAAAAATGAATCACAATTGCTTCAGGCTTTGATTGAATCAAGAATAGAAAGAAAAGCAGTTGATCATCTTTCTATTCGACAATATGCCATTGATCATTTCAGTATGGATGCGGTGGGTAGAGCATTTACCCAAGCTTATACTAAAGCGCTAAGCCAAAAATGAAGGAATATCTCGCCATTATAACCCGTGTAGTGGTGCTCATTTCGGGCTTTGGTATTGTTATGCTAAATCTCAATTATGCCGGAATTGAAGGACAAGGAAAAATAAGTCTTATCAATTCTGGGATTCTATTATTGAGCACTCTTTCAGCCTTTATTGGAGGAGGAAGTATTGTTTATTTACTACCGAGAATTGGCGTTTCAAAACTAATTTTTCCTTCTATTATTTGGGTGTTATTGAGCAGTTTCATTTCTGCAATTATCCTTTACATACTCGATATCCCGGCATTTTGGCACGCTATTTTTCTCGGTGTTATTCAGAGTATTTTCCTGATTCAACAAATGATTTTATTGGGACAAAATCGCAGTAATGCATATCAATGGATGCTAATTGTGCAAAGTAGTATTTCGTTTATCGCTGTTTATACTTCGTACTATTACAGCCCCGTTCCCAATTATTTGTCTTTTGTTCGCGGAATCTATATCAGCTTCATTATCACTATGATTTTTGGATTTATACTCAGCAGAAAGTCTTGGATGAGTACTGTTCTTTCGCAAGCATTTTTAAATGCAAAACCACTTTGGAAATATGGGAAATACACTCAGATGGGTAATATTTTCCACCTGAGCAATCAACGCAGTTATTTGTTTTTTCTTGAAAAATCTTCAGCGGAAGGCACTGTTTTAGCAGGAATATTTTCTGTGTTAATGTATATAGCAGAAGCACTTTGGAGTGTAGCAAAAAGTTTATCGGCCATTCAGGGAGCTGCGATTTCTCAAGATGAAGCACATGCTACCCATCGAAAATTGACATTCCGATATCTGCGTGTTTCGATTTTGGCTGCTGCTTTTGGATTGATTGTTATCGTTCTTGTTCCTCGAAATTGGTTTGAATACTGGCTTCACGAAAATACGGAGCGCATTTTTGAAACACTATATTATCTCATGCCTGGAATCCTGTTCAATATAGTCACTATCATTTTTGCTCATTACTTTTCGGGTAAAGGATTTCACAGATTTAATGCCTGGTCGGCTGCTGCCGGTCTTGTTGGTTCTCTCGTTTTTGCTCCCATACTGATAGCTAATTACTCTTTGATTGGAGCTGCAATTGCAGCTTCCTTGGCTTTCGGGATTCAAAGTGCTGTTCAAACCTGGTTGTTTTTTAGGACCTTAAAAAAGTTTTGATGGACGCTCGGAAATAAAGTATTAAATGTGAATTTGAGGACAAAGAATATTGGGATTTACCTCTCCCTCTAACCACCGCGATTTAAGTTTCTCCTCGGACACTATCATTAAAAGAACTCAATTCTAATCACTGAACTTTAACAAACTGAACTTCAAGCCAATAACTTGCAAGCCATTCTTTGAAAGGAAAAAGCGTGTTGATTCTCAATCTACTCTTGCGCATAACATCAATAACTTTTGCTGTTTTCGTTATGCGTCTTTGTTTTTACATTTATGTTTTGGCTGCTTTTATGCAGTTGTCTTATGGAAGTCAAATGTCCAAAAAGTACAATTGGGACAATAAACGTAGGCAGCAAAATATATGGAAAATTTAATATCGCAATATTAGGCTGTTCAAATGCAAATTTTTGAATTGGTGATGGCGCTGAAAGTAGCGCATTTACAACAATATTCAATAAAAGGCCAAGACAAATATAGTTCCAGATCAAAATCCCATTCCGACTGATTTTCTGTTTTGTAAAACTGAAATATGCCATGAACGGTGCTGTTATTCCTGCAAGAATATCGAAGTTTCGTCCTTCAAAAGTCATCAGTTCAGGGATGGTTCTATTCAAAAAAAGCCAAAACAAAACTAGCTCCACAGGCATTCTCACACTATTTATATACGTCAAGTTTTTTAGCGGCAAACTGTCAATAAATTGTCTGCCTTTTGAATTTGCAAACAAAATAATGATCGCAGAAATTGCAGGCAAAATGCCCACCAACATTATTTTCGGAGGAAAGGAATTTGTGTCAGTATTGTAAATATTGTTGAATGACAGAACTGCTTGAATTACCAACCAGATGGTCAATCCGAAAATTAAAGGTGTTGACTTTCTTCTTGTAAGTATGGAGCTTGAACTTTTTACTGTCCAAATAAAAAGAAGAAAAGTCGCCATTACTGTTAGCCCAAAAATTAGGCTTATATATATTGGTAAATCTTTTATCATTCGTTTGTCTGTTCTGAGTTTTCGGAATGGCTAAATGGAGGCAACTAACCCTCCAAGCGCTTCCATTTCAAATCAAATCAAACAACCCATTCACTCCAGGATACCGCTCAACATTAAATCCTTCCGCATACTTCATTCCGGCCGGACGACCAAATTGCATAGCTCGGGCCTTTAGAAACTCAAAAAAATCTTCCCCTGAAATCGGTGTTATTGGTTCCTCAGAATTTGGATCAAAAAACTGAGAACTGAAGGTTTTTACAGCATCCATTTTGGTTTCGAAATAATCAGTTATATCAATTACAAAATCCGGTTTCAAATAAAAATCCTGTATATAATGATAAACTGCTTTCGGTCGCCATGGGATCTGTTCTTGACCATTCGCAGCACTTTCAATTTTCCGAAGTCCTGATAAAAATGCCGCTTCTGCTACTAGCGCACTTGCCCTTCCATGATCAGGATGACGATCACTAATAGAGTTGCACAATACGATTTCAGGCTGATATTTTCGGATCATTTGAATGATACTCAACAAGGATTCTTCATTTCGATCAAAAAATCCATCTCGCAACTTCAAATTTTCTCTCGCTTTTAAGCCCAGAATTTGTGCTGACTTATCCGCTTCAATAACGCGGAGTTCTCCACTACCTCTGCTTCCCAATTCACCGCGACTGAGATCAATAATTCCGACTTTCTTTCCTTGGGCAACAGATTTGGCGATTGTTCCACCTGCAGAAATTTCAGCATCATCAGGGTGGGCAGCAAAAGCAAGTAAATCGAGTTTCATAAATCTTGGCTATTTACTCAGCCAAGATAAGATTCTCTCGTCAAGTGGATCAACTTTGCCATCTAAACACATTTCCAGATTTCCATCCTCGCTAATCAGAAATTTTTGAAAATTCCATTTCACGGTAAAATCTCCTAAACCATTATTTTCGGCTGATGTGAGCCATTGGTAAATCGGGTGAGCATTATCTCCTTTTACATCTATCTTTTCCATTATAGGGAACGTTACACCATAGTTTTTGCTGCAAAATGCTCCAATTTCTTCTGCTGATCCAGGTTCCTGAGCACCAAATTGATTGCAAGGAAATCCGATGATTTCAAATTTTTCATTGCCAAATTGATCGTACAATTCTTGAAAACCTTTGTATTGAGGGGTAAAACCACATTCGGATGCTGTATTTAAAATGATCACTTTTTTGCCCTTCAGTTGGCTAAAATCATAATCTGACCCTTCCAGGCTTTTCGCTTTAAACTGATAAAGATTCATTTTGCTTTTTGTTTTTATTTCTTTCTGAGTTGATTCGGAATCATTGAGGGCCTTTACATTTAAGCTTGACTTTTCATCATGTTGAGAGCATGACACGAAAATGGTCATTATTGCAATCACAAAAATGTTAATAACGGTTTTATTTGAACTCTTCATGGTGCCAAAAGTACGATTTGTAGAGCGTTTCATCCTAATAAGCAGTTAAGAGCCCTGTTTGTTCAGAACTTTTAGATTTTTTGTGAAGCATAACTAAGTCAAGCTCTTATATTTGCAAAACTCGAATGCCTGCAAGCATGCGCTGGAACGTAATCGTCATATTATCCCTTTTGAGTCTAACGGCTATTGGAATGCCACAAGAATTCCTGCCAGGACCTTCACTCTTCGAAACAGGAGATGAAGAAACTGTCATTGTTGAAAACTCAAGCGAAAAAGTTCTGGATGCTGAAAACTGGGATATCAATGATTCTTTATATACTATTCCCGCCTACGATATCTATTGCAAGTGGAATACTGAAATCATTCACGCCTATGGATTCGACCTCACCCACAAAAAAGATACTACTAACCTTATTCTAAAACACGACGATTGCGATTACCAATTGCCTTGCAGTGGTCATGTAACATCTGATTTTGGAGAAAGGGGATCGCGATACCACTATGGTATCGACCTCAAGCTTGAAATTGGTGATCCTGTTGCAGCCGCTTTTGAAGGCTTGGTGAGAATTGCTCAATACAGCACCACCTATGGTAATGTAGTGGTAATCAGACATCAAAATGGATTGGAAACCATTTATGCGCATTTATCTCAAATGGATGTTAAACCGGGCGATTATCTACAAGCCGGCGAAATTCTTGGACTTGGCGGAAATACCGGAAGGTCCTATGGAGCGCACTTGCACTTTGAATGTCGTTTCTTGGGTGAACCGATAAATCCACATGATGTTATTAATTTTGAAACTGGAGAACTTAAGTCAGAGTTTCTAAATATTTCTTCCGCAAACTTCAAGTATCTTGCTGAAGCACGAAGCGTTAAGCACCACAAAGTAAAGCGAGGCGACACATTATCAGGTATTGCTTCAAAATATGGCACCTCAGTTACCGATCTTTGTAAGCTCAACAAAATCTCAAGAAACAGTACTATCCGAATCGGACAAACTGTGCGCTACCGTTAATTCGAATTTCCCAAAATACAGCTCAGCTAAGGGCTAAAGCTTAATTTTATGCCTCTAAATTGAACATTCTTGCTTCTGCATTGTTTGTTGGATTATTCTGACTATCTTAATACAATCAGAATCACTTTAAACATGCCTCAAAAAGTAATTGTTATTGGTGCCGGTTTTGCCGGACTCTCTGCGGCTACTTCATTGGCTGATGCAGGGTTTGAAGTGCATGTTCTTGAAAAAAATGACCACGCAGGAGGTAGAGCCAGAATCTTTGAGTCCGATGGGTTTATGTTCGATATGGGCCCAAGTTGGTATTGGATGCCCGATGTTTTCGAAAGATACTTCGCCACATTTGGGAAAAAACCTTCGGATTATTATGATCTCGTTCGATTGGATCCTTCCTACAAAGTAATATTTCCTGAAAATGAAACTTGGAATATTCCTGCAAATTTGGATGATTTCAAATCATTGCTTGAAAATATTGAGCCTGGTGCTTCCAAAAAATTAGATCATTTCCTTCAGGAAGCCAAGTACAAATATGATGTTGGTGTTCATGATATTGTTTACAAGCCTTCTCTCTCAGCATTAGAATTTGCAGATGCCAGAATTGCCAAGGGAATGCTAAAACTACATCTGTTTAAGGCTTTTTCGAAATACATCCGGAAATTCTTTAAGGATGAACGTATCCTTAAACTTATGGAATTTCCGGTGCTCTTTCTTGGAGCAAAGCCCGAAAATACCCCTGCCCTCTATTCCATCATGAATTATGCCGACATCAAGCTTGGTACTTGGTATCCTATGGGCGGAATGCACATGATCATAAAGGGAATGCAAAAACTGGCGCAAGAAAAGGGAGTAACATTCCACTTCAATTCGGCCGTAACCAAAATAAAGAACTCCGGTTCAGTAGTAACGGGGGTAGAAACTAATGAGGGTGATATTTTGGCCGACTATATTGTGGCAGGCGCTGACTATCACCATGTAGAACAAATTCTTCTGCAACCAGAACTCAGAAAATACGATGAAAAATACTGGCAAAACAGGGTGATGGCACCATCCTCTTTGCTCTTCTATTTAGGAATCGACAAAAAAATACCAAATCTGGAGCATCATAACCTGTTTTTTGACGAAGATTTTAGGCCTCATGCAGAAGCCATTTATGATACAGCAACTTGGGCAGAAAAGCCCCTGTTTTATGTTTGCTGCCCTTCCAAAACGGATGCTTCTGTAGCCCCGGAAGGGAAAGAAAACTTGTTTGTTTTGATTCCTGCCGCTCCGGGTATTAGTGATCCGGAAGCGATAAGGGAAAAGTACTACCACATTATTATGGATAGGCTTGAAAAATATTGTGGGACCTCCATCAGGCAGCACGTCATATTTAAGCGATCCTATGCTCAAAGCAATTTTATAGAAGATTATAATTCATTTAAAGGAAATGCTTACGGCTTGGCGAATACGCTTATGCAAACGGCATTTCTGAAACCAAAAATGAGATCTTCTAAAATCACCAATTTAGTGTATACCGGTCAACTCACTACCCCGGGACCAGGAGTACCGCCAAGCCTGATTTCAGGACAAGTGGCTGCAAAAGAAATTATAAAGTTGAACAAAAACAGAAAAGCCGTTACGGTTTGATTTTTTATGAATAACCATTATCAGTCCGTCTGCATTTCTTGCAGCAAAAAAACGACCAGGGAATACAGTACTTCCTTTTCATTAGGTATTCGTTTTCTTGCTCCTCGTTTCAGAAACCCTGTTTATGCGGTCTACGGCTTTGTGCGTTTTGCTGATGAAATAGTAGATACATTTCATAATTATAACAAAGAGGAGCTTCTCAAACGTTTTTGGGATGATGCGCACCATGCTATCGAAAACAAAATAAGCCTAAATCCAATTCTGCATAGCTTTCAACAAGTATATCATCAGTTCGATTTCGATATGGATCTGGTTGATACATTTTTGCGCTCCATGGAAATGGATTTGCAAAAGAAAGACTATACCCGCGAAGGATATGAAGAGTATATTCTGGGCTCAGCAGAAGTAGTGGGCTTGATGTGTCTCAAAGTCTTTACTGATGGTAATCGTGACCTTTACAATGAACTAAAACCTTATGCCATGAGACTAGGTTCAGCTTTCCAGAAAATTAATTTCCTTAGAGATATGCACGCCGACTATATTCAGCTAGGCAGAGCCTATTTCCCTGGACTTGCAATGGAAAAATTTGATATTGCTCAAAAGAAGAGAATTGAAGATGAAATAGAAGCTGATTTCAAAGTTGGTTATGAGGGAATCCTAAAACTCCCAAAAGACTCAAGATTAGGAGTTTATGTTGCTTATGTCTATTATTTCAGACTTTTCAAAAAAATAAAATCGCTTCCTCCTGAGCGTATCTTAGAAGAAAGGGTAAGAATTCCGGATCGCAGAAAATTTGCACTTTTTTTGCAGTCATATCTCCGACATAGTTTGAATCTGATGTGATGAAATTAAATCTCGCCATTTCTCTTTTATTCGTTCTTCTATTTAAAGGTGTTTCAGCCGGAACTCCACTAGAAAACTTGCGTGAATTCTTTTTTCGTGCTGATACCGAAGCCGGAGTGAAAGCCTTTGGAATGTATGCATTCAGTATTAAAGAACAAACGGCGCTCATTAATGCATATCGTGGGACTGCAAAAGCAATGTCGGCGGGATTTACAGAGGGCTTTTTGAGTAAAATTCAAGCATTTAATGTTGGAAAAGATATTATTGAAGCCAGTGTGAAAGAAGATCCTCAAAATCAGGAAATCCGTTTTCTACGTTACTGCGTGCAAGCAAACATTCCCGGAATATTAGGTTATTCAGGTAATATGAATGAGGATTTTGAACTTGTGTATCCTATTCTCTGCAGAGAAATTAAAAACGGCAACAGCTTTTGGATAAAGGCTTGCAACGCCATAAAAAAGTGTGAAAATCTACCCAAAAAACATCTAGAAAAACTAAACTCCTGTAGCCTGAAATAATCTATGGAAGAGGTAATACTTGTAAATGAACTTGACGAGCAAACAGGCACGATGGAGAAATTAGAAGCCCATAAAAAGGGTTTGCTTCACCGCGCATTTTCAGTCTTCATTTTCAACCATAAAAATGAATTGCTTATTCATCAAAGAGCCTTGGGGAAATACCATAGTGCAGGACTCTGGACAAACACCTGTTGCAGTCATCCCCGGCCTGGAGAGTCTAATATCGATGCTGCAAAGAGAAGATTGCTCGAAGAAATGGGTATGAAAACCGAATTAAATCCTGCATTCTCATTTCTTTATCAAAAAGAGTTTGAAAATGGATTAACCGAACATGAACTTGATCATGTATTTGTTGGTTTTAGTAATGACACCCCAGTTGCAGAACCTTCCGAAGTTGCAAACTGGGCATACGTAAATCCGGATGTGATACTGAAAGAACTAAACGATTCACCAGAAAAATATACTTACTGGTTTGCATATTGCTTCGAAAAGGTGATGGATTATCTCAATTCTGCTACACATACAAATTGATTAAGTACTTTTGAACTATGATCACTGTGCTCCTTTCCATCCTCGTAACAATTGCTACATTCTTCTTTATGGAGTTTATGGCTTGGTTTACACATAAATTCGTGATGCACGGCTTACTTTGGGTGCTGCACGAAGATCACCACGTTCAGCGTGAAGGCTGGTTCGAAAAAAATGATGCATTCTTCTTAATTTTTGCGATCCCGAGTATGACTTGCTTCGTTATTGGTGCCGTCAATGGTTTCAATTTAGTTTTCTTTGTCGGTCTCGGAATTCTGCTCTATGGAATGGCCTACTTTTTAGTGCATGATGTATTTATTCATCAGCGCTTCAAAATTCTTCGCCGCAGCAATAACCCTTACTTTATGGCGCTTCGTAAAGCTCACAAAGTACACCACAAACATTTGGGTAAAGAAGAAGGAGAATGTTTCGGAATGCTTGTTGTTCCATTCAAATATTATAAAGAAGCACTGCGTTCCATTAAATCAATAAATGGAGATTCTGCGGCTTATTGAGTTGGGCAATTAGCTTACTGAGCATACAATACATAAATAATCCTTCGGATTCTTATTCCGAAACGTCTATAAAGCTGACATTTCTCAGTAGATAAGAATTGTTTTTGCCTTCAATTTTTCCGCAAGGAATTGAGCTAACATTTTCTTATGGTGAAGGACTAAAGCGAAGTTCTGCTTCAATGGCTCGATGATCACTATATTCTTCAGAAAGTGTTTTGAAAGCTGTAGTTTCCAGCCTATCAGAATGAAGAATATAGTCGATTCGAAAGGATGGAAATTTACCAATATATGTGGATCCAATTCCTGACCCTTTCTTTTTAAATGAGTCTTGAAGATTTTCCGACAAGCTGCTATAAGTATAAGAAACAGGAGTATCATTAAAATCTCCACAAACAATCACCGGATAAGGACTATTTGCAATTTCTAATTTGATTTGATCGGCCTGTCCGGCGCGCTTCTTAGCAGCATCGGTTAATCTTCTCAGAATCCTCTTGCTCCCTTCAATCTTTTGTTCACTTTCCGTTCCTTCCTCTACAAATTTGTAATCTTCTTTTTGAAAGCGGATTGATGCGAGATGAGTATTGAAAACTCTAACAGTATCTCCCTTAATTTCTATATCTGAATAAATACAGAAATTGTTGGGATCATTATTAAATGTGATATGTCCTTTGTTAACGATAGGATACCTGGAATAAGTAACCACACCAAAATACTGTTCTCCGGTAAGTTTATGCGTGTAATGTTCGTGAATGTAACTGCATTTCAGAATATTGAAAAGTGTATCTCTGGTCTCGAATACTCCGGTTCGTTTGGTGTAATAAAATTCTTGAAAACAATATATTTCAGCATCCCGTTCTTTGAGTAAATCAAAGATTTTATTACGCGTTTCCGTATTCCTAGACCAATTGTAAAGGTCAAATAAACGCACATTATAACTCATCACTTTCCAGGTGTTCTCCGCTACTGCTTCCTTGGTCCTAGCGGGCATTATTTGAATAAAATCAGACAAAAAGCCATAGCCGGCAGCAATCGCTATTAAAGGAAGATACCCGAATCTACTGCCTTTTAACAATAGAAATCCACCGGAAAAAAGATTAATCACCAGCCAGATCGGATAAGACAATCCGAACACATAAAAAAAGACATATTTCTCTGGACTTGTTGTTGTGGCTAAATAAGAACATACAAGACCAAGCAATGCTAGCAATGCCAAAATTTTCCAAAACCAGGATTTTCTTTTCTTCTGCTCTTTCAAGGCTAACTCTTACTGTGTTTGAAAAGGAAATCCTTCTCTTCCTTGCTTAGGCTATCGTATCCGGCTTTGCTGATTTTATCTAAGATAGCATCAACTCTTTGCTGCCTTTGTTTCTTATCAGCGTTAAAATTTTCATCACTTTTTGGAACTCGCGTTCCTGCATTTTTAACCACTTTAAACTTCCGTTTTCCGGGTTTAAAAAGATTGAAAAACCAATCAAGAAATCGCTCCACAGGCAAAGAAATGTCTTTGTTTACCTTGTAATTCCATGCCCAAACCAATCCTAAAATCGCTCCTCCAAGATGACCAATGTGCCCTCCAGTATTATCCATAAACCTCAAACTCACAAAATCCAGTACCACATAAAACAGCGCGATATACTGCATTTTTATTGGGCCTATTAACAACAAATTAATAGTGTAATTAGGGACATAAACGCCCAGCGCAACAACTATTGCCATGATGGCCGCAGAAGCCCCTACAATTGTGCTGTCCGGGTCAAGTGCAGGCAATACATTAAATGAAATAATATAGAGCAAAAAACCCGCTACTCCACCCATTAAATAAATGGAAAGCAATTTTCGCTGTCCTAAAAAACTATTGAAAATTCTTCCAAAAATGAAGAGTATTAACATATTGAAAAACATGTGCCAGAAATCAATATGCGTAAACATGTAGGTAATTATGCTCCAGGGCCTGCTTAAGAGTAGTGTGGTATTAGAGGTAGATGCCAAATAGAGATCTTCTCCATGATTAAGAATAAAGCCACTGTTATTGCTCAGTTGGGCTGCAACAAGTACAATATTGACCAAAATAAACACGGTGACGTTGATATAAATCAACTTCATCAGCATATCGGCGTTCTGAAAACTATCACGAAATCTCTTCATCCCTGAATCAGTAAAAATTGTCTTTTCGTTTTTGCCAGAGCTTCAGAATAAAATAGCCGAAAATCATACCTCCCAAATGAGCAAAGTGAGCAACATTGTCGTTTGCATTCTGCAAGCCCATGTACAATTCTATAGCACCATAAATTAATACGAACACTTTTGCTTTTATCGGAATAGGTGGGAATAAAAGCATCAACTCCGTGTTTGGGAATAACATTCCAAAAGCCAATAATATTCCAAAAACAGCCCCTGATGCACCTACCACACCAACATTGATAAGCGCATTTAACCGATTCATATCCGGATCACGGAAATTCTCATAGGGTAATAGTTCTGCACCTTTGGTCATCACCAGATCAATTTGCTCCGGAGTCATAATGGCCAACTGATTTTGAATTTGGAAATGTATAACTAGAAAATGCAGGAAGAAAGCTCCCAATCCGGTTACCATATAATAGATTAGAAATCGTTTTGGCCCCCACACCCTTTCAAGGGTAACGCCAAACATATACAGCGCAAACATATTGAAGAGCAAGTGCATAAATCCTCCATGCATAAACATGTGGGTCACAATTTGCCAAGGCATAAAATTCGGTGAACCGATATAATAACCCGCAAAAAGTTTGCTCATCTGATCACCAAAAACAGCCGTAGCAAGGAGCATCAGCACATTGATGACTATCAGATTTTTAACAACAATAGGTAATTTTGATAACATGAGCTTCAGTCAAATTTTGCTTTAATTTCTTCGGTTCCGAAGGTAATAATTGTGGGACGACCAACAGGATCGAACATGGGCTGACCGCAAGCAAAAAGCCTGCCGATCAGATTATTCATTTCTACCTCATCAGCACCTCCCGCTAGATTGTATGATGTGCTTCTGGCTAGCGATAATGCCAGCCGTTCCTGCGGTTTCGAACGAAATTCAGAACTCTCATTCTTAAATTGTTCCAAAAATTGCTCTAATAATTGCGCTCCATTTTCAGCAGGACTCTCAGCTGGCACTCCCCTGATTATGAACTCTCTAGGACCAAAAGATTCTACTTCAAGTCCTAATTTCTCTAACTCAGGCAAGATTGGCGTTAATATGGCAGCATCCGCGGCGCTAAGTGACAAAGTTTCAGGAAACAACATTTGCTGAGAACTTCCTGATTGATGCTGCATCATGCTTAAATACTGTTCATACCTCACCCTTTCCATTGCCCTTCTGGCATCAATCAAAACCAGTTTCCCCTTCATCCGACTTACTAAAAATCTCGAATTGAAAGCAAATACCGGAGTACGACTTTCTTCGAACTCGGCTTGGGGGATTAGCTGTTCTTCCTGTTTTTGCGCCACCGCAGCAGGATTGCTTATTTCGTACAAATCCCTCCAATTGGCAGGTACTTTTTCCGGACCAAAGCGTTTAGCCATTCCACCGGAGTTAGCCCCTGAATCAGAGTCAAAAGGGTTGTACAAAGGATTTACATTAATAGTAGGAATTTTGATCGCCGCGTTTTTAGGCAAAGGACCAAAGTCCATACTGCTTTCTACTTCAAAATCGATGGATGGCGTGAGATGATGCTTACCAAGTGCTTGGCGTATTCCAGACATGATAAAAGCATAAACCATGCGCTCATCCCTAAATTTTACTTCCGTTTTGGTAGGGTGTATATTCACGTCGATGCTAGCAGGATCAACATTGATAAACAGGAAATAAAGTGGGTAATTGCCTGGCCCAAGAAGCTTTGCGTAGGCTTGCATTACCGCATGATTGAAGAAAGAATTGCGTATAAACCGATCATTCACGAAGAAAAATTGTTCTCCTCTTGTCTTACGCGCAAAATCAGGCTTTCCAGCAAATCCTTGCACACTTACCTGCTCTGTTTGCACATCTACAGGCACTAACCTTTCATTGTATTTATTGCCAAAAATGGCCACTATTCGCTGTCTGTAGCTTGATGACCACAAATTGAACACTTCAGCACCATCATTGCTCATTTTAAAAGCAATAGTAGGATGCGCTAGAGCAACCCTTTCAAACTCATCAATAATATGTTTGTATTCTACGCTGTCTGATTTCAAAAAATGCCTTCTTGCGGGAGTGTTGTAGAACAAATTCCGCACAGAAAATGAAGATCCTTTCGCGCATTGACAAACTTCTTGCAATTTGAATTCAGAGCCTTCAATAATAATTCTGGTTCCTAATTCATCATCTTCGCGACGAGTCTTAAGCTCTACCTGAGCTACTGCAGCAATAGATGCAAGCGCTTCACCTCTGAATCCTTTGGTGATAATTTTAAAAAGATCTTCCGCACTGCTAATTTTAGACGTAGCATGACGCTCAAATGCAAGTCGGGCATCCGTTTCAGACATTCCTTTTCCATCATCCACCACTTGAATAAGCCCCTTGCCCCCATCTTTTATGATAAGATGGATGTTCTTTGCGTCTGAATCGATAGCATTTTCCAACAATTCCTTCACCGCTGAAGCAGGTCGCTGCACTACTTCGCCGGCAGCAATCTGATTTGCAATGGTATCTGGAAGAAGACGAATTATATCTAACATGCTAGGCGTTTAAAACGACTCCAACCAACGCACCGCAGAAAATAGAAGTATCATGAGAATTACCAAAATAACAATCATCCGCAAACTTGATCCCAGAGCAGCTCCTCTGAAGCTATTTCTGCGATTGGCACTCCTGAAATTCACCTTCAGTGGATGCTCCGCTGCCTTGCCTTGCTCCCTAGCTAATTCTTCTTCAATCCTCTTCCTTCGTTCTTGTCTCTCCTCCTCAACAGGATTGTAAAATTTAGGGCGATATCCGAACCTCTTAGGTTCGCGCCGTACATTCCTGAATATTGATGGGAGTTTAGGTGCATCCATGTTAGAACCGATTGCTCAAAGGTACAAATTCCAAAAGCATTTTGCTTTTAATCCTCTTACATCTCAAATCCATTCTTAAACAGTAATCCTGCCATGCCCCCTGATTCTATTACCACTTACCCCAAAAAATAAGCTATATTCAAAACATGGGCATGAATTGAAAATACAAAAAAGCAAAACTGGCAATTTGATCAATAACGCATTACTTGCCTAAAAGCTTGTGAATGGCAGCTTCAAGTTGATCTTTTGCTCCAACAAAATCGAGCAATTTCATCAAAACCTCTTCTACTAAAGCATCCGGACAAGAAGCTCCACTGCTGAGTATCACATGTAATGGTCGTTTTGCAGGAAGATAATTTTCCGATTTTACTAGCTCTTTGTGATGAACATCAAAGTGAAAAATTTCCTTGTCAGAGGTCATCTCAGCAGCGGAATTAACAAAATAGGTGGGCAATTTCTGCTCACAAAGCTCAACGAGATGTGAAGTATTTGAACTATTATATCCCCCTACAACAATGGCCAGATCAGCATCTTGCTCAAGTAAAGCATAGGTAGCCTGTTGGTTATCGTTGGTAGCATAACATAAGGTATCTCGGGTATCGGCAAAATGATGTTTCAAATTATCCTCGCCATAACGCGCCATCATCGCCAACTTCAAATACTCCGCAATGGCCTGTGTTTCAGTCGCTAACATCGTAGTTTGATTCACAACACCTATTCTTTGCAAATCTTTATGAGGATCAAATCCAACTGAAGTTCTAAGAGCAAAGGCTTTTTCAAACTCCGCTACACTCATTTCACCTTTGATAAACTTGGCAAGAAGCTCAGCTTCTTTGAGGTCTCGCAGAACAATTCCCGGTGCATTTTGATTGCTATGGGAAAACGTTGCCCTGGTTTCTTCGTGGTTCTCCTTTCCGTGAATAATGATAGAGTATCCTTCAATCCCAAGTTTTTCAGATCGGTTCCAAACTTTTTCTACGAATGGACAAGTTGTATTGTACTTTTGTATCTCAATCCCTTTGCCAATAAGCTTTTTCTCCATTTCAATGGTGGTGCCAAAAGCGGGAATAATTACAATATCATCACTTGTAATTACATCAAATGAAATTAATTCATTTCCCTCGGTATCCATCAAAAACGAAATTCCACGTTCAAGTAGATCCTGATTAACCTGCTGATTATGTATCATTTGGCTAAGGAGAAAAATACGTTTCCCCGGATTTTCATCGAGGGCTCTGTATGAAATTTCGATGGCGTTTTCTACACCATAGCAAAAGCCAAAATGCCTTGCCAAAGAAACCTTTAATGTGCCAAAATCAAGGGTGCTCGGACTGAAATCCCTTTTTCTAGGGTCACTAAGCTTTCGGGCTTCTTTAACTCTGCCTATTATTGGAGAGCGATAAAATGTAGGAACAGCAAACTGCTTCATGATCTGATTAACCGCTCAAAGTTAAGAATTGTTGCACTCGTAAACACAGAATGTAACTTCTAAGCAATTGCTGCGTAAAAAACTCAAAATCATCTTCAAACGATTATGAAAAAAACAAGCTTACTATTGTTGATTGTTGCAATAACAGCCAATGTCAACATTTCAAATGCACAAGAAGAAACCAAGCCGGGATTCCTACCTGTTTATGGTGTAATTACCGTGAATAACTCAAAGGTTAAAGAAGCCAAAGTGAATGTTTATGATGGCAATCAATTAGTTCAAGAAATTCCTGCTAGTAAACGAGGGGAATTTGCAACTGATTTAGCCCTCAACAAGCACTATACTTTTGAGTTTTTAGCGGAAGGTGCTGTAACTAAGCGTATTGCGGTTAACACCTATATAGAAAAGAAAAATGCGCCACCGGTTCCATTCGACTGCTTTGTATATCTTGTTTTATTGGAACAAGTGGAAGGTTCAGATATTTCTATTTTGGATTTTCCGGTGGCTTTGGTCAGATACAATGAGAAGAAAAAACAATTTGAGCCACAATTAGGCTATTCTATGAATATGATGAAAGAGTACAATAAAGCATTAAGCGCAAACAAGGATTCTAATTAATCCCTGCAAAACGCTCAGCAACCCATTCGTTCAAGTTTCCACTTCTGTACAATGCCATAAATGATATCAGGGCCTCGTCTTTTACGAGGCCTTTTGATTTTTTGACCATTTTGCCAATCTTTTTCAATGCCGCAACCTGAAGTTGAACATCGCTGTATTCCGGATTCTTGTCAGAAATTCTACACAATGCCATAGCATAAATGAACATCAATTCCGGATTGGCCTCTGAACAAGGTAATAACTCAGAATACAAATAAACCTTTTTATCAGGGGCACCGCTCAACCAAAGCATACTATAAACGGTAAGTTCGGCACGAATTTCAGATTTTTTATGCAGTGGTTTTCTCAAAAGCCAATCCATGGCATTCTGAACTTTTAAGCGATGAATTCTATAATCTCCTTCACTATTAAAATTTATATTCGCAGGGACACAAGGCTGGGCTAGGGACGCAAAATCGCTCCCCAGAGCACAAGTTAGGACTACAAAAAACGCTATCAAGTAGTTTATTCTCATCAAATACTTACTTCGTAATCCTCCAATTTTATTCCAAAATCTTCCAATTCACTGAGTATAGGTTCGTAAATATCAGCACTTACCGGCAATTGAACCCCTTTACAATTAATGGTCCCATTCAAAAGGCATTTGGCAGCAATCGCTAAGGGCAGTCCAACCGTTTTTGCCATAGCTGTTCTCAGGTTGTCGTCACCAATATTAACTAAATGTGCTCGCAATTCGTGTTTTCCGTGTTGATCTTCGTAAATAAAGCGGTGCCACATCACAATCATATCCTTGTCTTCTGGCTCTAATACCCATTTGGATTCCAAAACTTTTTGTAATACCTGAGCCGGACTTGCATTGCTCATGCCAACTGCTTCATTGGAGAAAAATCCTAACCATTCCATTTTTTGGAGAATGGCATCCTGTAGATTCAATTGATCTTTCAATTTCTCCTCTAAACTTTTCTTCTCATCAAAAGGCAAAAATGAATTCAGGTATTGCCTTAAACTCATGTTCTCAAGACCCTCCATTTGGTAGGAATCATCGGTGCAGCCCAATTGAACAAAAACATTCCAAGCATCACAAAATCCTTCTTTACGGAGCGTGCCGCGGTACAATGTCGGAATTCCTTCCATGTTATAAATGGAACGATACCTCAGGCTATCTCGGTTGGCATAGCCTTCAAATTTCCCCAAGCCATCAATACTTATTTCTGTATATCGCTTAAATAGCTGATGATATGGTATATATTTAAAACTGCCCTCTTGAATATACCTTGCAGCACCGCCTTGTCCGGCCAAAACAACATTTTTTGGATTCCAGCTAAACTTGTATCCCCAGGGATTATTGTCACTTTCAGGGGCAATCAATCCGCCGGTAAATGATTCAAAACTCAGCAATTTTCCACCTTTGGCCCTTATCCGATCCACCAATTGCATAGCACTCATGTGATCTATTCCGGGGTCAACACCCATCTCATTCAAAAGCACTATTCCTGCAGCCCTTGCTTCCTGATCAAGGCCTTTCATTTCTTCAGAAATATAGGACGGGGTTATCACAGAAATTCGCAGTTTTACGGCATCAAAGGCCACATGATTGTGATAAATTGCCGGCAACATAGAAATAATCAAATCGTTTCCCTCCATTGCTTTCCATCGTTCAGCGGCATTGAGGGCATTAAGTTGAAATGCTTCTGCTCTAGGATGATTGTTAATTTTGCTCTTTGCCAGAGCCCCATCCATATCGCCCAGCCTAATAAACCAGTCTTCCGTTTGGGCATTATTCAACAAATAATCAATAAGTACAGTGCTTGAGCGACCTGCTCCTATAACGAGTATTCTTTTCATCATAAACTTTCTGCCCCAAAGATATATTAAGCTCCAGAAAGCACGGCAAAAAGGGAAAATGCATTTTTATTTGTCTTTTTGGCATAAGAATTGACTGCGCTTCGACGAAACCGAATAAATTTACCGTCAATCTTTATCATTATGAAACTACTATTTACCCTTTTTACCGCTGGACTTTTTAGTCTTAACGCGGCTTCACAAGCATCTGCTGTAATTTTCAGCGAGATGGGTGAAAACTTCACTGCTTTCCTAAATGGTCAAAAGCAGAACAATGTAGCAGCAAATAATGTGAGAATGGATAATCTCACAGGAGAATTTTACCAGCTTAGAGTAGATTTCGAAGATGCTAGCATCAAAGACATCACAGCTAATATGGCTGTACAGGCAGGCACTGAGGTTACCTACGTGCTCAAACTCAATAAAAAAGGCGAACATGTTTTGCGCTATTTCGCGGAAGCCCCAATGGGTGGCAGTCCGGCAGTAAGTCCTTCTGTTCAGCCTGCATTTGATGATAATATTGTTGAACAAGATCATCAAGTTATAGAGGTTGAAACAGATTACGATGTTATGGTTCCTGAACCGGAAGTTGAAATCACTGTAGTTGAAACCACCACCGTTAAAACCAGTAAGCCTCAACCTGCTAAAACTCCTGCTCCTGGAACAGGTGATGGCAAAGTTGGTATAAGCATTAATGTTGATGGCACTACAATGGAAATGGACATGAATGTGAACGGAGTTCAAATGGATATGGATGTTGATGGAATGGATACTGAAATGGAAATGGATGTAAACCAAACTCAAACCGTTACAACCACTACAAAAACTACTACTACTCGCAGCAATACTAAAACACAAGTGGATGTTGTGGAACCCGAAGTTGCTCCAGTTGCCAAGCCAGTACGATACTCCATGCCCGGTTATAATGGCCCAGTAGGATGTGATTGGCCTATGGAAAGCAATGAGTTTTCTGAAGCGCTTGAATCAATCCGCGGAAAATCATTTTCTGACAGCAAAATGACTCTTGCTAAGCAGATTACTAAAGGTCGTTGTGTAACGGCCAGTCAAGTAAAAGAAATTATGAATGCTCTTGATTTTGAAGGAGATAAATTAGAATATGCGAAGTTTGCGCATGATTTTACTTTTGATCAGGGCAACTATTATAAAGTGAATGATGCTTTTGGTTTTGAATCAAGCATCGATGAATTGAATGAATATTTAGAATCTAAATAAAACGCCATGACTCTGCTGCTCCGGTCATACAAAACCTGGGCGATTTACCCGCTTCTCGTGCTTCTCGTCGCTTGTTCAGGTTCTAAAGCTCTGACCAAGAAAGGCCAGAAGCTCGAGGAAGCAGGAATGTCCCAGGAAGCTTCAAACATGTATTACACTGCTCTCCGTAAAAAGAACAGCAATGTAGATGCTCAAATCGGGATGAAAAAAACCGGTCAAGCAGTGATGGGCGAAAAACTTAATAAATTTAGCCAAGCTAGAATGTCCGGCAATCACAAAGATGCCGTGTACTTTTATCTTGAAGCGGAAAACTATCTCAAGAAAATTCAAGGAGTGGGGGTACAACTTAACATAGCTGAATTCTTCAAAAGTGACTTTGACGAAGAAAAAGTGAGCTATTTGGACGAGTTATATGACAAAGGATCCGAGCTAATGGAGGCTGAAAGATACATAGAAGCAGAGAAATTGTTTTCTGAGATTTCTAGCCTAGATCCCAACTTTAAGAATACCGGCGAACTTAAAGATGTTGCCTATCTGGAGCCTCTCTACCGACATGGTATGCAAGCTTATGATCTAGGGAATTACCGTGAAGCTTTGCAAAATTTTGATCAGGTAATTCAGCGCAAAGCCGATTATAAAGATGCTAAATCCCTTAAGTCTGAAGCACTTAGTAAGGGACAATTTACCGTTGCTGTGATGCCTTTCACTAATACTACAAACACCGCTGGTCTTGATGCTCGTTTGAGTGCTTATGCATTAGAAGCACTTGCAGGAATCAACGATCCATTTTTGAAAGTCGTTGATAGGGATCACATGCAAACCATTTTGGATGAGCAGCGGTTGGGCTTAACTGGTGTAATTGACGAACAAACAGCAGCCAAAGTGGGCGAAATAATGGGGGCAAAAGCTATTATAACCGGCACAATTCTCGGGTATAATACCAGCTCTGGAAAATTACGCAGTGCTACTGTACCCGGCTATGAAAGCTATCAGGTAAAAAAGTATGATGAAGTAAACCAAAAGTACTATTACGATACTCAGTTTAAAAAGGTGAATTACAAGCAATACATCAATAATACTGCCGTAAGTGTATCTTTTCAGTTTAAAATGATTTCATTGGAAACAGGAGAAGTATTACTTACCAAAATCGTTGAGCGCGAAATGAAGGATGAAATCAATTACGCCTCTTACGATGGAAATGCGAATAATATTTTTCCTGAAAATAATGGCACTCCAAATGTGAGCAGAGCTGCTAAACAAAATCTTTCTGAATTATTCTCAGGAAGAAGAGAATTGCGCAGTTCAAATGAACTTTCCAATGATCTTATGAATGATGTAGGTAAAACTATGACTTCAGAAATCAAAAACATTCTGATTCAAAAAATCCGCTAATGCGGTTAGCTGCGATATACATATTAGGCCTTTTGGCATTATCTTCTTGCAAGAGCAAAAAGGATTTGGCTGCGGATGATACTGTTCCTCTGCCAAAACCAAAACCTGCATGGATAACAGAAAGACCAAGTTCAGGTGCCTTTTACATTGGTGTGGGCTCTTCGTCTAAAACCCGAGAACCAATTGATTTTCAGCAGGTAGCGAAGAAAAATGCATTAGCAGACTTAAGCTCCGAAATTAGGGTTGTTGTTCAAGGAGAAACATTTCTTAATACCCTTGAACAGAATTATCAATTCAATGAAGAGTTCAGGTCAGCCATCAGAACAACCGTTCTTGAAGAAATAGAGTCTTATGAAATGATCGATTCTTGGCAAGATGCTCAAAATTATTGGGTGTATTACAGACTTTCTAAAGCGGAGCATGCGAGAATCAAACAAGAGAAGAAAAACAATGCACTTAATCTTGCGTCTGATTTATACAACAAAGCAGAAATTGCTCAAAATAGCAGCAATTTTCCAGAAGCATTTGATATGTATTTGCGCTCGCTCGTGAGCCTAGAAGCTTATTGGGGTGAGAAAAACGAATACCTGAGTGAAAGCGGAAATATTCTGCTGGACATTGAAGCTTATTCTAAACTCAAAGCCTTGTGCAGATCGGCAAACCTGAGAACTGAAAGCGACCAAGTCATCTTAAATAAAAGCAATGGCTTTATAAATCAATTTCCGGTTTATTTAGAAATGAATGGAAAGGCCTTGGCGGGTGTTCCATTGCAGTACCATTATGACAAAGACAAATTTTTTAGAACTAAATCCATAATAACTGATGTTAATGGTTCTGTTCTAATTCCAGTATCGGAAATCAGTTTGAAATCTCGAGAAGTTAGATTGAAAGTGAGTGTTCCGGTGGAGGAATTGGTATCTGCCGATCTCGATAAAAAAATAGTGTTGCCAATCATTGAAAGTCTCCGTTCAGCGAGCAGAGAATTTCCGGTAATAATTGAATTGCCCAAAATGATGGTAGATTCGCGAGAATTAGTTTTCAATAATAACGCCACAGGCAAGGTGCTGGCTGATGCACTTAGCAGCTCTCTAAGCACAAATGGATTCCGAGTTGCTGGCACTAAAAACGAAGCTGATTACATCATTGCAATTGAATCAAATACCACCCAGGGAGGAACTTCACAAGGATTTCATGTAGCATTTTTGGACATGAATATATCAGTAAAGGATGCCCGCAATAATGAAGAAGTTTTTCGACGTTCTTATAATCAATTAAAAGGTTTGCAATTGAATTTCGATAGTGCAAGTGCCGAAGCTTATAAGAAAGGAGTTGAAAAAATCAAAGAAGAAGTAAGCAAGGCTTTGATAGAGCAATTACTTTAATCTTTGGCACGATTTCTGAAAACGAACAAATACAATACAAAACTCGCAAAAAACAAGATCATGAAAAGGATGCTAAGCACCGGAACCCTCGGATTAATGTTGGTGGCAATTGCCTTAACCATCGGAACTACTGGGTGTAAAAAGAACAAAAAAACTCAAGAGACTCCAAAGCCTACGGGCGAGATTGAGATCATAGAGTACTGCTCAGGAGCACAATATTTCTCAGACAATAAAACCTTTCGCTCTTCTGCAACTGGTGAGTCAATGGACCGCGAAGCTGCAAAGAAGAAAGCAAGAGCAAACGCTGAAGCAGAATTGGCTCGTTCTATCAACGCTACTATTAAAGTAGTAGCTGATAATTATGTTAACTCCACTGAGTTTAATAATAAAGAAGAAGCTACTGAGACCTTTCAGCAATTGGGCCGCACCCTTGTTGATCAGGAACTAACCGGAGCTATCAAAATATGTGATAAACTCACTCAGAAATCTGATGATGGCCGTTACATCGCATACCTTGCAATTGAGCTTTCTGGTGGCGAACTCCTCAACAAATACAACGAAACTCTCTCTAAAGATGAGCGCATCAAAGCGGATTACAACTATGAGAAATTCAAAGATGTATTTGAAGAAGAGATGAGAAAATTCGAAGAGAATAAATAATTTTAATCTCTTATAAAGTCAAGAAGGCTGTTTCGAAAGGGACAGCCTTTTTTTATATAGAGTGCAGAATTGGGCCACCTCCATAAAGTTATTGAGGGCATCTGCCGCAGTTGTAAAAATGGGAAATCCCTAGAAGGCTTGGGGCATTCTTGTCATTTCTAAATCCTACACAAGTCTAAATTCAAAAAAATCGCTCTGCTCTCTATAATTCTGTTATTGCATTTTCAAAGGATTTACTACCTTCGAAGTCCTTAGCAAAGCAAATAACCAAAATGGCCAAAAATACCACCCTATTTTTGTTCCTAGCCTTCTTTATTGGGAACAAAGCCTATGCACAAGTCTTCGGAGATGAAATCGCTTATTGGGATTTTGTTGATGGAATTCCTGTGGATTGGACTAGCGAAAGTCTCAATGGAATAGCGCAATGGGAATACCGCGGACCACAAACTGAGCCTGATAATACCGTTTGCGGCAGAGGCTCATGTGGAGCCGGCTCATTGCCTCCTGCATCGCAATCACTCAATAATGGATTTGTGATTTTTGACTCCAATTACTGGGATGATAATGTTGGTCCATGTGGACCTGGTTTAGGCACAGGACAAGATCCAGGCCCACATACTGCATCGCTCACAACCGGTTATATTGACTTAAGTGGACAATCAGATGTTGTGCTAACTTTCCAGCAACAGTTCAAGCATTTTCAAACTAGTACCAAAGTAGAAGTTTCAGTCAATGACGGACCATATACAACGGTTCACACTAATCTCGGCCCCTTCTCTCCCAATGTTGCATGGGTCACAGTTAATATTTCTGCTTGGGTAGCGAATCAGCAAAATGTAAAAATCAGATTCAAATTTCAGGGCTTGTATTACTGGTGGTGCATTGATGACATAGTACTGTACTCCCCGAATGATAATGACCTCGTAGTAACCTCAAGTGCATATACCGATTTTGAACTTTTCGGACCTGGTGCAACCGGGCTCGAAAATATGGAGTATGACGCCTATCCTACCGCATTCATAAGACCATTTAAATTTTCTACTGACTTTTTAAATGTAGGTGGCAATTTACAAACCGGAGTCGATCTTAATGTGACGGTAAAAAATCAATCTAATGTCACAGTTCATTCTGCAACTGGAGGTAATATTAATTCCCCAGCTGGACAAGCTTCCGGAATTACTATTTCGCAAGCATACACACCACCGGCAACAACTGGAAAATACACCATCGACTATAACGTAATTCAAAATGAAATCGATGAAGCACCAGACGACAATTTTGCTCAACAAGATTATCGTATTACCAACTATGTATATGCAAGAAGTGAAGAGTTCGCAGAGAGTTTTTATAACCCTGCTGCATTTGTACAAGACGCCCCTTTTGAGCTAGGCAACATCTATGAAATAAAAGTTCTAGGCTACAAACTCCATTCAATAGGAGTTGCTATATCTGATGAATCAGTAGTTGGAAGCAGGATTTACGGCAAGGTTTATGACCTGAATCGTGATGCCATTTACGGCACTACTCAGGACTACATCGTTAATAGTGCATTTTTGAATGCCCCAGGAGAAAAGAAAATGATGTATCTGCAATTCGATCCTCCAATTACTTTGTATGATACAGGTTGGTACAATGTACAAGTAGGAGCTTATGGAGATGATGAACGAGTAAGAATTTGCACGGCAGGTATTCCACCGGATTATACTTCTTATCTCATCTATCCTGAGAATAATTTATTGTATTTCGTGCGTAAAACGCCGATGGTGCAAATGCATGTTTTTCCAACCGGAACAGTTCCCGGTTGCACAGATCCATCTGCGGATAATTACCTTCCCGCAGCACTTGTAAATGATGGATCTTGTCTGTATTACGGTTGTGCAATTGCTGAAGCAGACAATTATGATCCTACCGCCAATTTTAATGATGGCTCCTGCATACTTGATGGCTGCACTGATCCCGAAGCTTCCAATTACGATCCCGATGCAACCAATAATGACGGCTCTTGCATCTATCCAGGATGCACTGATCCATTGGCTTCCAATTTTGATGCTCAGGCTAACGAAGACGACGGATCGTGTTTATATCCTGGATGCACAGATATACTAGCGAGTAATTTCGATCCGAATGCGAATTTGGAAGATGGATCTTGTATTTATCCAGGTTGTACAGATCCTATAGCGGCCAATTATGATGCCGGTGCAAATCTAGATGATGGATCTTGTATCTATCCGGGATGTACTAACCCGAATGCAGAAAACTATAACCCACAAGCTAATCAGGACGATGGTTCATGTATTGTTCTCGGCTGCACAGATCCAAATGCCGATAACTACCAAGCAGATGCAACAGAAGATGATGGTTCCTGTTTCTATTTAGGCTGCATTGATCCTTTAGCTGATAATTTTGATCCTTCGGCAACCATTGACGATGGTTCGTGTTTGTATTATGGATGTACTGATTCCGAGGCTACGAACTTTAATCCCGAAGCTAATTTTGATGATGGCACTTGTTTATATGATACTGCATTTTTAAGTGCTAGTATCATCATGGGTTGTGAACCTCTTACCGTAAATTTTATAAATCAAACTGACATTGCAGAAGATGGAAATTGTATAATCATGCTCAATGGAATGGTGATTATCGAAAACTGCATTGCGAATTTCAGCTATGAATTTACGGAAGCTGGATCTTATCAAATCGTTTACCAATATAGCGTAGGTGAATTCATGTCAGAATACATTCTAATTATTGAAGTTTTCCCTACTCCTGCATCTCCTGTTTTAAGCTTCGATACCAATACTTATGAAATCATTTGTAGCGGTTGTGAGGGATTTGGAACCAATTGGTTTTTTAATGATGAGCTCTACTTAGAAAATGGAACGGAAATACTTGCTGCCTTCTCTTCGGGGGAATATTTTGTTGATTTGATTAGCGATCAGGCATGCATCTCCTCTTCAGAACCTATAAGTATAGAATTAGCAGTGGCTAATTTTAGTGTGAGTCCCACGAGTGCATGCGGAGAACTGGAAGTGGAAATCACTAATGTTAATTCTGAAATATTACCGGAAAATGCAGTTTGCACATACACTGTAAACGGTGAAACCATACATGTCGGTTGTCAAAATTCATTTACTTATACATTTAATGAATCACTCAATTATTTTATTAACTATGAACTAAGTGTTGGACCTTACAATTCTTCTCAAATGTCAAATGAAATAACAGTTTATGCAATTCCTATTCAACCAATTGTTACATTTAATGAAATCGATTTTTTAATTGAATGTGATGGATGTGCTGATATGGAAAGTATTACTTGGTATTTTAATGGAGAGGAAATAGAAAATAGTAATGTAGAAAGTTTTGCTCCTGCGTCCAATGGATTTTATTCTGTAACCATTGTTTCAACTGATGGTTGCGAGATATCATCTATCGAAACTGAACTTCTTCCTTTCGGTTTATATGAGCTTGTAAACCCTTGGCAAATGAATGCCTATCCGGTTCCGGCTGATGATTATTTAGTGTTGGATACTGGTTTCCCAAATAATTGGGATTTGATTGTCTTTAGTGTTGAAGGAAAGGAAATTCTGCGGCATTCGGGATTGAATGCCAGCGTTTTTGTATTGTCAACAGAAGTTTTGCCAGCGGGAACTTATGTGATTCGGGCTTACTCGTCAGACGAATTCCGATCATTGCGTTTTAGTGTATTGCACTAATATTTTGCGGGCTTTTTATTGAGAAATAAATTCAGAGGGTTCAGACGGGCTTTTATTGCAGGCTCTAACTTATTAGCATAAGCAAGTACGCTTTGCAATTCACGATACATCATATAACTGATTTACAGTAACTTAATAAAGTTAACGTTAAGTTTAAGGATCAATCCACTTGTATTGAAATAAATTTTCTTAAATTTCAATCATACCTCAAGGATTTTGAAAGTTAAAGTACTCTTCGCTATTTTCTTAATGGGAACTCTGATTTCCTGCAAGAAAGAACAGGAGGTGTTTGAGAATAACACCATTCCACCCTACAGTGAAATCCCAACTGTTATTGTTCAGAATTATGTAAATCGACTTTTCATCGACCTGCTGGGACGCGAGCCTGTGGATATCGAAATGGCTGCTGAAGTCTCTGCTATGGAGTCGGCAGATTTATCCGAAAGCTCCCGATTAGCGCTTATCAATCGTTTAATGAATGAAACAATTTATGTTGAAGGAGACAGCACCTATAATCGGGCATATTACATCAATCTTTACGAGTACACTAAGGCCCGTTTGCTTGAAGGTGCTTCGGATGCCGAAATAGAATCTCAAAGAGGCATTTTGCTTTTCGCTGCGCTCAACGATTCACTCAATGGAGATTTCACTAGTTATCAGCGCAATATTCGAGAGGCTAAAAAACTATCTGATATTATAGATGCTAGGTATGAATATCAAAGTGGACAAATTGATATCCGTGAATTGTATGATCGAATGATCGATAATTCAATTTATGATTTGATCAATATGAATGCTTTCAATTACATCAATGCCACTTATGATGATCTCTTCTATCGCTACCCAACAGAAGCAGAATTTAATCAAGCTTTTCAAATCATTGAATTCAATTTACCAGCTGTCATTTTTGGAGAAGTAGCAGTGAATGAAGGTCAATATCTCGATGTACTCCTCAATAATGAAGAGTTCAATGAAGGCATGATTCGTTGGTCATACATATCTCTAGTAGCAAGGGAGCCATCTACCCAAGAAACGTTCACGCTCATAGAAGATTTTCGCAATACAAGCAATCTTCAAAACATACAACGATACATTTTAAAATCTGATGAATATGCGGGTTTCGATTAATATAATAATTGCGCTTCTGTTCATCAGCGCATTTTCAGGATGTAAAAAAGAGCCCGAACCGCTCTTTGGATTAAACGAAGTTGAGCTTTATCCTAGCGTTGCCGATAAAGACAAATTGAAAACGAACGAACAATTCGTAGCAATTCTGCATGCTAATTTGTTTCAAACCGCCCTTTCTCCCAATGATATATTTGACATTTCTGAATGTATCGAATCCATTGGCGATAAAGAACTTGCGCGCGAAGTAATCATCAGCAATTTTATGAATAAAGATGGTGTTGTGATGCCAAGTGTAGAAGAAATGGATATGGATATTGACTTATTTATTACCGAATCTTATATTCGATTCTATGTTCGTTATCCAACTGAAGCTGAAAAAACTTACGTGAGAAATTTCATACAATCCAATCCCTACATGACTCCGGAATTGGTGTATTTCTCATTTGCACTTTCCGATGAATATATGTTCTATTAATACCGGCCATGAAAAGAAGAGAATTTATACTCAAATCAACAGCTACTGCAGCCGGAGCGCTCATAGCACCTTATATTCTTCCTAGTGGACGGTTGTTTGCCCCAACAGGCCGGCAGCTCAGCGGGCATGTGGTTTTAGTAATGTTTGCAGGCGGCGTTCGTCAACAAGAATCAGTGCTCAAACAATACCTCGATGGCAGTCAGCCAGGAGAACCGTATGCTGGAAATATTATGACCAACATGCTTCCCGGCGCTCAGCCAACGCAAAAAATTGTATTCGGAACGGGTGCAGGTGGCATCAATCCAATTCCTCAAATTTTAGGCAGCACTTTACACGAACAAGGCACCCTTTTTCAGGAAGTACAGGCATTGAGTGCAGGCCACTACGGTGGACTAAATTCCTTACTCCAAGGAAGTACGGTAACCACTCAAGGACTCAAGCAAAAACCGGTTAATCCAACCATTTTCGAATATCTTCGCAGGCATGGAGGATTTCAGGCAACAGACAATTGGTTCATCGGAAATACAATCGGCAATTCAACTGCACTATTGAATTACAGTATACATGAAAATTACGGGGCATCTTACGGTGCCAATTTCTTTGCTCCATTAGTAACTTTTGGTCCAAAAGGTCAGGAATTCCTGGGTGATGCTAAAATCTATCATCCCGAGAATGAGTTGGAACCTATGTATCAATTGAAGTATTTCCTCGACAATACTTTTGAGCAATATGGAGGCGGATTAGAATCTATCGGCAATACCGAGTTTGAAAAACAAAACATCAAAGAGTTCATGGAACTCATGTTTGAAAAAACGCTAAATGGAACTGTTGCTATGCCACCGGTTGCCGATAATGGAGATTTAGCTACCGTGGGCTATACCTGCGAAGTAATGAAATACTTCAAACCTAAACTCACCGTAGTAAATTTAAGTGCTGTTGATACTTGTCATTCCAATTTTACAGGTTATTTGGCATCATTGCACCGAGCAGATCACGCGGTAGGACATCTTTGGAATTACATTCAAAATGAAATTCCCGAAATGGCCAATAATACTACTATTATTTGCACACCGGAATGCGGAAGAAACGCCAATCCAAATGCTATACTGGATGTAAACGAATGGAGATCATTTGACCACAGCGATGCTAATGCATTACGAGTGTTTACGCTAATGGCAGGACCAAACGTTCCTCAGAATCTTACCATCGGTTCAGAAAATAATCCAATTGGATTTGCCTCTGATAGTATGCTAACAATAGCAGATATTTTAGGTGTGAAAAACGAAGTATTAAATGCGGGAATGTTGGCACCCGGCACCATGAGCCTCTTCGATAGAATATGAAAAGGATACTAACCTATTTGCTTATTGCTGCTCCGGCAATTCTGCTCTGGACTTGTAAAAAAGATTCGGTTGAAAATCCATATTCCGATATTCCTCCCGTGGTAATTCAACAACCGGATTTGGAAAATTTGGAACCCGGTAATTTCGCTTGGTTACACGCCAAAATTTTCCTGCCTACTTGCGCCAACAGTGGTTGTCATGATGGCACTTTCGAACCTGAATTCCGATCAATAAATTCTGCATATAACACCTTGGTGAATCATCCTGTAATTGCCAACGACCTAGAAAATAGTTATTTTTATAGGGTAGTTCCAGGCAATGTAAATGCATCATTATTATATCGTCGACTGACCTCTGCGCTTCCAAACTCTTCAGGCATAATGCCTCTATCATTAAGTGATGGTTCCGATTGGCCTGCAAATGAAACTTCATATATTTCGCATATTCAACAGTGGATTTTGAATGGTGCAAAAGACATGTACGGAAACAATGCGCCGAATGCAGGAGCAGATTTCCCTCCACAAGTAGAAGGTATTTCGGTTTTTCCGCAGGGTAACACAACCGATCCCTACCCTCGCGAAGGAGAAGGTCCTGAAGTTACACCTATTCTCATTCCTGCATCTACAGTAGACTTTTGGGTATCATGGAGTGATGATCAAACCAATGAAACTTCCATGCAAAATACATCGATGAAATACCAAATTGCCGGAAGTGAATTTGAAACTGCGCCTGAAGCATTGATGACGTTAGCTGGTCCAATAAGCGGAACAGGATTCTCGGGAAATAATGTCAATTACAGATACAAAGCCAGCATTAATTTTTCGGCAGCAGAATCAGGCGACACTTTTTTCATCAGGTTGTACGCATCGGATGGTGTGCAGCCTATGATTACAGAGATTCCAAATGATGGCTCTAGCGATTTGACAACCGCTCTATTTGTTGTAAAAGTGCAGTAGAATGAGAAGAATAGTTTATATAACATTATTAGTGTTTTTAGTTTCTTGTAAAAAGGAAGAAAACACCTTGCCTACCCAACCTGAAATTGAATTTATTTCAATCTCTGTAACAGAAGTAGAAGAATTTGACAATTCCATCACCTTAGTGCTTAACTACAAGGATAAAGAAGGCGACATTGGACAAGCCGATCCTGATGCCTATTCATTGCGGGTAAAAGATGCACGGTTAGAAGAATTTGACTGGTATCATATCCCGCCAATTACGCCTGATTTGCAAGAACTCCAAACTCAGGGAATATTGAGTGTTCAACTCAATGCTCTTTTTTTACTGGGTAACGGAGAAACAGAAAGCACCTTTTTTACAATACAGCTAAAAGATAGGGCCGGAAACTGGAGTAATCAAATTCAATGTCCTGAAATTACAATTGTGCAGAGCCCCTGAGAATGAGGTTGATATTGTGTTTCATATTTGCTGTTTTTTGCACAGCCGCATCCGCTCAATTACCGGAATTCAATATGAGCGATACTACTGTGACCGATTGCGATGGAATTCTCTACGACTCGGGTGGCAATGATGCCATTTATGCGATTAATGAAAATCTAACTTTTACCATCAACACTGGAGGTCCAATTACCATTAGCTTCCAAAATGAATTTTGTGTAGAAAATAATCTTGATTTCCTTCGCGTTTATGATGGCACTAGCATTCTGTCGCCGTTGATTGGTGGGCCTTTTTCAGGCAATTTACTCCCTCCAAGTGTAACTGCAAATAGCGGAGCAATTACTCTTTATTTTACCTCAGATCAAAGTGTTAGTTATTGTGGATTCACTATTTATTGGGATACACAAGCACCTCCCCCCGTGCCTCCAGTGCCAAGTGTACCCGTTTTTCCGGCTTGCGGATCTTCTGCCTTTCAAGTTCAATTTAGCACGCCAATTCCTTGCTCTGCTATAACGGATGCAGAATTAGTATTGAATTCCAATATGCCCATCGGTGTGCCGTCTTTTGTTCCATTTAACTGTCAAAATGATTCAGCTTCATCGGCAACGCTCACTATGAGCACGCCTTTTGGATACAATTGCAATTATACTTTAGATTTAGAAATAGGATTATACGATATCTGTGATAGTCTTTGGCTGTTTGAATTACAAACTCAATTTCTTTATGACCTCTGTCCACCGGATGTTGAACTAATATTGGATACCGACTCCATTTGTGTTGGCGAATGCGCATTCATTTCGGCAGATGTAAATGGTTGTTTAAACTACTCCTACAGTTGGAATAATGGCCTACCGGCGACTGCGGGACCGCATCAGGTTTGTCCTCAAGTAACTACCACATACACTTTTACTGTTACCGAAAGTGAGACAGGTTTAATAAGTCAAGAAAGTGTTACACTTTATATTGCTGACCCCGATATTTTAAACGGTGATATAGATTTATGCCAAAGCGAAGATGCCTTTTTTCTGCTTGCTGACCCTCCTGGGGGAACTTGGGCAGGCCCCGGAATCCTAGATGCAAATACCGGTTTATTCGAACCTGATTTTGCCAATTCAGGAATGAATATAATTACCTACACTTTCGGCCCAGGTTGTGTTGGAAGTACTTTTATAGACATAGAGCCGATTCAAGCCGGACTAGTGCTCGCTGCATGCCCGGGAAATGATCCTTTTCAATTGGATGCAGAACCTCCGGGTGGAGTATGGTCTGGACCATTTGTAACACCCGACGGTATTTTTGATCCTTCCCTAGCAGGAAGTTATATTGTTACTTATAGCATCAATGGATGTGATGATGATTTGCCAATTAATGTTGGAGAAATTCTTGCTTCATTTAGTCTGGATACCCTTTGTCAGAGCGTTCTTCCTGACACTCTCGGCATTGAACCCTTTGGCGGAATTTGGAGTGGTCCGGGTATTGTAGATACGCTCTTCGGTATTTTCGATCCGGGTCAGGCTCCTGCGGGTGATATCACCTTGTACTATGCAGCTGTGGGCTGCGATCAATCATTTGATGTATTTATGAAAGAAATTTTCATTGGTGATAAATGGCAAAATGCTTGTCCCGATGAAGCACCTTTCGAATTATATCCCGGATTTGTACCTCCCAATGGTGGTTGGTCTGGACCCGGAATCATTGATCCTGTAAATGGAGTTTTTGATCCAAGCATTCCTGCTAATGATACTTGGAACACCCTTTTATACCAAGCCCCTAATGGCTGTTCCGATACTATTTATATGTACGTACGTCAAACAGAAATTTTGGCTGATACTCAATATTTCTGCGAAGATGACAACTTGATTTATTCTTTGCAATGGGAAACGATTTTCAATACTCCATGGGGAGGCGTTTGGACTGGCCCGGGCATTTTTAATCCGGTGAATGAGCCTTGGCTTTATGGCTTCGACCCTGCTATTTCCGGACTTGGTGATCATCTCTTGAACTACAATGCGAATGGTTGTGAAGATAGTATTCGATTTGTAGTTCACCCCATTAGTATTAGTCCTCAAAATTTCGCTTTTTGTACTCATGAACCTGCCGAAGAATTGTTCGTTGGACTTCCTCCGGGCATCACTTGGTCGGGTCCCGGCATTGCTGATCCTTCCTCTTCCCTTTTTGATCCCGCTCTTGCCGGAGCCGGCTACCATACATTGTACTGGAATAGTCCTGCCGGCTGTGGAGGAGAATTCTATGTGGAAGTAGAGCAATTTGAGCAGGCTTCCATCGCTGGATTAGACGAAGAATATTGTTTTATTAATTTAGATATTCCAATTGAATTATATCCAGACAATGCAGTACTTCAAGGTGGAGATGATATTGGAATTTTCAATCCGGCAACGGAGGGTGCAGGGGAGCATGAAATTATTTACACTTGGACGGGCTTGTATTGCTTTTCGGCCGATACCTTTTATGTTTCAGTTCTTCCTCAATTAATTGTTGATTTGGAAGCGTCTGATTTATTCATTTGTGAAGGGCAAAGCAGTTTGCTCAGCGCTGAGGCATCTGGTGGAGTTCCGGGAATATTGTACAACTATTCATGGAACGAAGGACTTTTTCCCATTAACAACGTAACTGCCATTCCCGAAATTACAACTACTTACATTGTAACAGCAAGCGATGGATGTTCAGACAATGCTGTTGACTCGGTTATTATTACCATTCTACAACCCGTTACAGTCAGCGTTTTTACCAGTGACACCCTCTGTTTTGGCGAATCAGGATTTGCAAATGCATTGCCAGATCAGCAAGGTGATTTTGTCATTTCATGGGACGGACAAGAAAGTGAAACCATTGAAGCTCCTGCAGGTAGTATTTTTGAATTGGAAGTCACCGATCTTAATGAAGGCTGCTCTTTTGACACCTTAGTAACTATCCCGAGCTATTCTGCAATTATCGCACTTTTCTCCATTAATCCTAGTATGGATTGCATTCCTGTTGATGAGAATCCTATTAGTTTTATTGATTTGAGTCAAAATGCTTTTGAAGGACAATGGGTGATCGGTACAGATACCATTCCATACGTTCCGGGACAACCGCCAAGTTTAGCTTTTGAACCCGGATTTTACAATGCTTCTTTAGAAGTATTTAATGAAGGAAATTGCAAAGAAGAATACAGTTTAGGATTTTGTATTTTGCCTACAACCCGCATTTTCATTCCTGATATTTTCAGTCCAAATGGAGATGCAAATAATGATCTTCTTTTTGTGCGCGGTCAAGGAATTGTGACAATGGACTTTAGAGTTTATGCTAGATGGGGAGAATTAGTTCATAATGCATTGCGTTTGGATGATGGATGGAATGGGCAATTTAGAGGAGCTGATGTTCCTTCAGGAGTTTATGCTTATACATTAAAAGCTCTTCTGAATGATGGGGAGATAATTGAATTAACTGGGAATATTACTTTGGTACGATGATAAAAATCCGACATATCATCATGTTAGTTTTTCTGTTATTAGAAACGAAATTCGCATTTGCTCAGGATTATTCGTTCTCCCAATTTTTTCAATCCCCATTGAGCACAAATCCTGCATATAGCGGCAGTTCAGAGCGTGATTACCGAGCCATTTTACAATATCGCAATCAATGGAATGGATTGGGCGATGCTTATCAAACCATGGGAGCGAGTTATGACATGGCACTATTGCGAAAACCACGACAAACAAATTCCCTCGGTGTTGGTGGATTTATTTTTAACGATAAAGCCGGAAAATCGAAACTCGGAACGATGGTAATGGCGGGCTCTGCAGCCTATCATTTGGGAATTGACAATTACAATAGTTTGAGCTTTGGTTTGAGCGCCGGATATACCCAACGAAGCATAAATGTAGATGGATTAGCCTGGGATTCTCAGTATAATGGCCTGGCTTATGACCCTACTTTACCAAGTGGTGAGAATTTTGCTTCCAATGCAAAAGGCTTGCCTGATGCGGGTTATGGATTAATTTGGATGCATCAACGAACAAAAGCATTTCGATACGAATTAGGACTATCATCCCGTCATTTTTTTCAAAAGCAAAGTTTTACCGAAATAAATCAGGACAAGCTTTTTCCGGTTCATATTTTTCACGGGGGCATCACTACCGAGCAAGGAGCATTAATGATGGACTACTTTTTAAGGGTTTCCAATCAGAGTTTGTTGTTTAATGCTGAAGTTGCTGTAATTGCGAAATACCGAGTGGGAATGGATTCAAAATTTACCAATAGCAGAACCTCTTCTGCATTGAGTGTTGGCGGCTTGTATCGCTACGGTGATGCCGTTGCTGTGATTATGGGTTATGAGTTCAAAAGAACCCTCACCATTTTTATGAGTTATGATTTTACCATTTCAAAATTGAGCAGATATAACAATAGTTTCGGTGGTCCAGAATTCAGTTTGAGGTACGAAGGATTTTTGACACAGAACAGAATAAGGTTGGTTTAGGAAGGGATGGCCTTAGAGCGGCAAGAGTCAGCAATAAGCAGATGCGGAGAGCTTAGATAATGGAGTAGCTTTATAACGAAACAAGAAATATTCTTAGACTGCGCACTGATGCGCAAAATTTCAAATCCTTCGAATTGACGGTGCCCCAAGGTAATAAAATGATAGTGTTTAAGCGAACTGAGACTGGTTTAAAACAGCGCATTAGCGAACAATACAACAAAAAATAAGTGCTGAAAATTGCTGTAACATTATCACTTGCAACCATGTCAATAGTTACAAAAGCGGATTCTGGTAATATTATTCCTTCTGAAGCAATTTGGGCAGGTCCTTGATGTTTTTAATATTTGCGTATGCTTTAGTGGATATTCCGGTGATACTGACCCCCTGTTCCGGTGATACTGACCCCCCTGATGGGTTTAGATTTTGTTCATGATGGACATGACAATATTACTGTTTTTTACGCATTGATTCTCCCTTGATTTCTATTCGATGGGCTTGGTGCATTAGTCTTTCCATTATAGCGTCTGCAATGGTTTCGTCACCGTGTCTCGTCCTAAAAAAAGTTTACACTTTATGATTAAAAATCCTGATACAAATTTACACTTTAATATTAATCCTGAATTCCGTTTACATTTGCTGAACCGGATGAAGCGGAAGTGGGCTCTGCTGAGGAGCATCCCATCAGGAATAATCCGGTCAGATATGCATATTAATCCGTTATTAGGTTTACGCCTGGTAACGGATTTTGATTAATATGCAATTCTACTTATCCCTGAATAAACCTAACTCATGCCAACCTCCTTTGCTGTTTTAAGTGAATAATAATTTTTCCATCGCTTTTTAATTTCACCATTTTTCTGGTGAGCTTCTACTGGTTTAAGATTATCAATGCTATTATGTGGTCGCAAATGATTGTATGTGCTGCAAGCCACAGCAACGGCATGTTGTGCAGTAGCATAATCGGCAAATACTTCTTCCAGCAATTCTGTTTTTAAAATACCATTTACTCTTTCGGCTACTGCATTTTCGCGTGGGTCACCATTTTGAGTCATGCTGATTTTTACTTTGTAATCCTGCAATAACTTTACATTCGCATCGCAGCAATATTGCACGCCTCTATCACTGTGATGAATTAAATTGTTGCCGCCGGGATCGTTTGCTAAAGCCATCTTCAATGCTTTTAATGGGCCTTGTGCCGATAAATCTTTATTCAAATAAAAACCTACAATTTTATGGCTGTAAACATCAGTTATCAAACTTAAATAAGCGAAGCCATCGTGTAAATGAATATAGGTTATATCACTTACCCAGAGTTGGTTTGGGGCAACAGGAATAAAGCCTTGAATAAGGTTGGGATACTTTTTATAACGATGCCTTGAAAGGGTTGTAATGCACCCTTTACGTTTGCGTTTAGTAATCAATAATCCTCGTTCAGATAACAAATTAAACAGGCCATCCCGGCCTATTTGAAACTGATGTGCCCTTAAAAAAGCTTGCATCTCGTGAAATAATTTACGAGTACCCAATCGCTTTTGATGCTTCCTATAACGAAGCACCTCTTCAATAATAATATCAGCTTGATACGCTTTTTGTTGAATGAATTTTACGCCCTGATAGTAGCTTTGCCTGCTATAACCAAGAAACAAATAAAGGTCGTTTACATAACGAGGGTTCCTTTGTTCTACTGTTTCTACCGCTTGGTGCCAGACTTTTTTCGGATGCTGATTTTGAGTTGGTCTTCTGCAATATCTATCATCGTGTTGAGCAACTCAACATGCAGTTTTGATTTTCGCAACTCTTCTTGCAACTCCCTAACATCCTTTGGAAGTTGATCTACTGCTTCATTTTTTAATACTGATTTTGGCTTTAATTTTCGCACTGGTCTACCTTGAAATTTTGTGACCCACAAATGTATTAATCTAAAATCAACACCATGCTTTAAACCCAATTGGCGATAACTCTCCTCGCCCAATAAATACTCGGCAATAATTGCCTCTTTTTCTGTTGATGTTTTTTTTGTCTTTTTCATTCTGTTTACACTTTAAAAGTGTAAACCTATTTTAGGACGAGACACACACCAACTTTATAGCTTTGTCTGACAAAATGAACATTATTTCAAACTCAGTTTCAAAAAGATAAAATAATCACTTTTACCATATTTCTACGCTTGAATTGTTCTTGAAATTAGATACAAGGCTGCATTTAATACCATAGTTTTCTGAAGGCATTTCATAATATTTCACATGAAATTTGTCGATTTCAGAAGCAAAACATCGCTTCGAAACGGAAATTCAATTTATAAATGGCAACTATGGACTGACCACTACAAATCACCCAAAAACAGCACTATGCGGCACAAGACCTCGATATCAATATCACCAAACAAACCATAAACATCAAAAACGAAATGCGGTTAATGCCATGCATCACCCTTAAATTAACATTCTTCTCCCCTGATCTGCGAAAGAGATTAAGAGGATTGATGTAATCGAGTATCTTTTTTAAGAGCATCTTAGATTGGTTTTTGTACTACTAGAACATTTTAAATATGCAATCGTTCAATTGCCAATTAAATAAGCGCAATCATTGAAATCTCCACCCGAACCGATTTTGGTAAACCCGCAACCTGAACTGTTTCACGCGCTGGATAATTGCCTGAAAAATAGGATCCGTACACCTCATTAACTCGAGGAAAATCGGCCATATCCATCAAAAAGATACTCGTTTTAACCACCTTTTCAAATGATGAGCCGGCTTCATCAAGCAAGGCAGTAATATTTTTCATTACCTGATGCGTTTCCTCTTCGATACTACCCTGAATTAGATTTCCTGAGCTAGGCTCGATGCAAATTTGTCCGCTCAAAAACAACATATTTCCTGCGCTAACGGCCTGACTATAGGGCCCTATTGGTGCGGGAGCATTATTGGTGTTCCAGATTTTCTTCATTACCGTATTTTTGTCCAAAGTAAAAAACATTGCGCATACTTATCCTCGATAATTACGATTCATTTACTTATAATCTCTATCACTACTGTTTGCAGGAGGGAATGCAGGTTATTGTTGAACGAAATAACAAAATCAGTATTGAGCAAGCATTGGCATTTGATGCACTTATTCTTTCTCCCGGTCCTGGATTACCAAAGGATGCAGGCATTATGCCTCAATTAATTACAGCCTGGCCGGGACACAAACCTCTTTTAGGCGTTTGTTTGGGCATGCAGGGCATTGCAGAGCATTATGGAGCAAAATTGCGCAATTTAGGAAAGGTAAAGCACGGACAGGCTGAACAATGTTTTGCAATGGTTAAAGATGAAGTGCTATTTCAGGGCATAGCCTCGCCCTTCGAAACGGGGCATTATCATTCCTGGGTGGTAGATGAATTTGGATTTCCGGATGAATTGCAAATCACGGCCCGCAATCAGGAACAATTAATAATGGCATTGCGACATAAAACCAAACATGTGCGGGGGGTTCAATTTCATCCGGAATCAGTGTTGACACCCGCAGGGCGGGTGATGATGGGCAATTGGCTTGGGGGCATATTGTAGACGCGCAATTGCTCGTCCATCAATTCTCCTGCAATTTGATCAAATTCAACGCAGCGCCTGCCTTAAACCAATCAATCTGTTGTGCATTATAAGTATGATTCACTTGTATGCTGTCAGAGCTGCCGTCAATGTGGTGTAAAATCAATGTCAATGGCATACCCGGCGCAAAGCGATCAAGGTCGGCAAAATCAACGCGGTCATCTTCCTGAATCTTATCGTAATCAGATTCATTATTGAAGGTGAGGGCCAACATGCCTTGCTTTTTAAGATTGGTTTCGTGGATGCGGGCGAATGATTTTACAAGAACGGCGCTCACACCCAAATGACGTGGCTGCATGGCCGCATGTTCGCGCGATGATCCTTCTCCATAATTATGATCACCTACCACTATACTCGGAACTCCAGCAGCTTTATAAAATCGCTGAACATCCGGAACTCCGCCGAAATCACCGTTGAGTTGATTCTTTACTTTATTCGCTTCACCATTAAATGCATTAATAGCACCGGTGAGGGTATTATTTGAAATATTATCGAGATGACCGCGATATTTTAACCATGGCCCAGCCATACTGATATGATCAGTAGTGCATTTTCCAGCGGCTTTAATTAAAACTACAGCGCCTTCAATATTTTTGCCATTCCATTGTGGGAATGAATCGAGTAATTGCAAACGATCGCTCTTAGGATCAACCAACACCTGCACTCCGCTGCCATCTTCAGCCGGAGCTTGGTATCCAGCATCTTCCACTGCAAATCCATTTGGAGGCATTTCAAGTCCCTTAGGCTCATCAAAACGAACTGCCTGCCCATCTTCATTAATAAGGGTATCCTTGAGGGGGTTGAAGGTGAGGTCACCCGCAATGCTCAATGCAGTAACGATTTCGGGAGAAGCCACAAAACTGTGGGTATTCGGATTACCATCATTCCTTTTCGCAAAATTTCGATTAAAGGAAGTAATGATCGAGTTTTTGCGATTAGGATCGTCGGTATGTCTCGCCCACTGGCCGATACACGGTCCGCAAGCATTGGCCAAAACCACTCCACCAATAGCGTCAAAAGTTCCTAAAACACCATCGCGTTCGGCAGTATAACGCACCAATTCCGATCCCGGAGTGATGGTGAATTCGCTCTTCGCTTTTAGATGTTTATCAATCGCCTGTTGAGCCACTGAGGCGGCACGAGTAAGATCTTCGTAAGAACTGTTGGTGCAAGAGCCAATCAATCCAACTTCTAATTTTGCAGGCCACCCATTAGCTTTCACGGCCGCTGCAAATTCACTGATCGGAGTAGCGAGATCGGGGGTGAATGGGCCGTTTACATGCGGCTCCAATTCGTTCAGATTGATCTCAATTACCTGATCGAAATATTTTTCAGGATGCGCGTATACCTCGGCATCTCCATTTAAATGTTCTTTTACCAAATTGGCGAGATCGGCTACTTCTGTACGACCCGTCTGACGAAGGTACTCGGCCATTTTCTCATCATAACCGAAAGTGGAAGTTGTTGCCCCAATTTCAGCACCCATATTACAAATGGTCCCTTTTCCAGTGCATGACAGACTGTTGGCTCCATCACCAAAATATTCTACGATGGCCCCAGTTCCGCCTTTTACGGTGAGGATTCCGGCTACTTTTAAGATCACATCTTTGGCAGAAACCCATCCGCTCAAGCGGCCAGTTAGCTTCACACCAATCAATTTCGGGAATTTAAGCTCCCAAGCCATACCGGCCATTACGTCAACGGCATCAGCTCCACCCACTCCGATGGCCAACATGCCGAGTCCCCCAGCATTTGGAGTGTGCGAATCTGTGCCAATTACCATTCCGCCTGGGAATGCGTAATTTTCAAGTACCACCTGATGAATAATTCCGGCACCCGGTTTCCAAAATCCGATTCCGTATTTATCTGATACAGAGGCCAAAAACTTATACACCTCGTTGTTTTTATTTATGGCATCCTGCAAATCTGCATCGGCACCCACACGGGCTTGTATGAGGTGATCGCAGTGAACAGTGGAAGGAACAGCCACTTTCTTTTTCCCGGCTTGCATAAACTGCAAAAGCGCCATTTGGGCAGTTGCATCCTGCATTGCTACTCGGTCTGGGGCGAAATCAACGTAAGATCCACCACGGACAAAGTTTTCTGTTGCTTCTCCATCCCAAAGATGAGAATATAATATTTTTTCTGTGAGAGTTAAAGGACGTCCCAGAACTCGTCGAGCAGCTTCAACACGCTGCGGGAGGCGCTGATAGTAGCCTCTCATCATTTCTAAATCGAATACCATGGATAAAGAGCGGTTTTTTTTTGACAATCAGTACAAAGGTACAAAACGAAGGCGGATAGCAAAAGTCTGTTAATAATCTACTCAAAAGCCTCCTTAAATTATGTCTTTTCGTACATTTAACGCATGAAAATCCAACTCGGAATAGAGAATGTACGCATAGCTTTAAACGCCATTCGAAGTCAGAAACTGAGAACCCTACTCACCGTTGGAATTATCGCTATCGGAATTATGGCATTGGTTGGCATTCTCACTGCTATTGAGGCGGTGAAGGATAAAATTACAGAGGAATTTTCGCGATTGGGCAGCAATACTTTTACGGTTTATGCCGCCAATTCCAGAACACAGGGCGAGCAGAGTGGTGTACAAGTAAAACAATACGAACCTATCGACTATCGCGAGGCAATGAATTTTGCCGAACAATTTGAATACGATGCTATCACTTCCGTTTCGGCCAATGGCAGTATGAATGCTACCGTAAAATATGGCAATAAAAAAACGGAACCCAATGTTAGAGTAATTGGTGGCGATGAATACTATTTGGGACTTTCGGGCTATTTGATTGCATCCGGCCGTGATTTTTCTCCTACTGATATTGAAGAAGGAAACAATTATGTGATTCTGGGAAAAGACGTGATTGAGAGTATTTTTATTGGAGAAACGGAGCCTTTGGGCAAGGAAATCAAAATTGGCAGTTTTAAATATACGGTAATCGGAACGCTCGAATCCAAAGGTAATAGCATGATGTTTAGCGGGGATAATCAATGTGTAATTCCGGTATCTAATCTTCGTAAAAATTTCGCCTCTGAAAATACCAATTTTGCCATCAATGTTATGGTGAATAATTCTGAGAAACTCGAAGATGCAATAAGCGAAGCAATGGGAATTTTGCGCACAATAAGGGGCGATGCATTGGGGGCAGATTCTTCTACGGAAATTGTGAAAAGTAATAATATGGCTGATACAATGATTGAGGCCATTAGTCTTGTTACGGTTATTGCTACTGCCATTGGATTCATCACTTTATTAGGAGCCGGAATCGGATTGATGAATATTATGCTGGTTTCGGTTACGGAGCGAACTCGTGAAATTGGCGTTCGAAAAGCAACAGGGGCGAGCTCGGCTACTATCAGAAGACAGTTTTTAATTGAGTCGATTGTGATTGGTCAATTAGGCGGAATTTTCGGATTGATTTTAGGTTTGTTGATGGGTAATGCGGTTGCACTAATAATTGGAGCGGGCTTTACAGTTCCTTGGATTTGGTTGCTTTTGGGGATACTATTGTGTTTTGTGGTTGGGGTTGCATCGGGGTATTATCCAGCAAAAAAGGCCTCGGAGCTAGACCCGATTGAAGCGCTCCGATATGAGTAAATAAAACGATGACTGAATAGCGTTAAAATGCTGTTCATGCTTGAGTATTTTTGAACAGCGCAAAACAAAAATATTTCGCTTCCTACTCCAGTACTATTGTTCTACTGTCTCCTCCCAGCCTTACTACATATATACCTGAATCAAGCTTTGATATATTCAATTTACAAGGCATTGCTATAACCTCCGAAAATTGAATCTGCCCCATAATATTAAAAATCTCAATATTTACCAATCCTTCTACTCCATCAATGGTCAAATAATCATTCGCTGGAATTGGGAATAAATTGAAGTTTTTAGGATTCTCTTTCTGAATATCCAATGTACAATCCGGAGAATCGGTATCTGGCGTAATCTGCATAACACCATCCACTGCATACCAGTCTTGCCAAGTTCCACCCGTACCTTCAGTCCAATTATTTAAATTAAATGTATATTCACCTTCACTATTAGCATTGATTCTATATACCTTTAGCGCAGCATTATTGCGATCCCAGGTGAGGGGCTGATTTGCTGCACAAAGTTCCGGACCAATAGGCTCAATACAGTTTGGACGAAGGAAATACACAAAATCATCGTTCTGTGGTGCGTCGCCAAACACACGAGCAATACCGCTTTCATCAATGCAAACCGCAGAATATTCATCACAGGCTATACCCTTGGCTAGGATGTCTTCATCCTGAAAAAGTCGGGCTAGAAATGTGAAATGCCGACCCCGTCGATCCGGATCATCATAATGCGTATCCGTGATCACATCTTCCAAATATGGCGCATCAATGAAATCACTATAACCAATTTGAACTTGAGATGCATAAGGATTGGCAAGAGCTTGAGCTGTAGTAACTGATCCATTTTCAGCCGAAAAATAAGCAGCCCCCATAATGGCCATTCCGGCAGAAATCCCACCTACCGGACCGCCTTTTATATGGATAAGATTATTGATGGCATCCTCAATGGCATTGTTTTTCCAATATGAAATATAATCCCATTGATCGCCACCTGCAAACCAGATAGCTTCTGCGTTTTGAACTTGTTCGATCACATAAGGATCAGTGGCTGCACTGGCACTATTGAAGACAATTGTTTCCACTGAATTCACCACAACGCCTAAATCCGAAAACATGTAATCATTATAACCATCCGAACCGCTTGCTCTGAGCACCAGTACATCACCCTCTCCAGCTCTTTCCAAAAACCAAATCATAGCATTATCGTGTTCGCTTGCGCCGCCCATGAGGCAAATTCCGCGTAGAGAGTTCGTTTCCACATCAGCAATATCACCTGTGAAATAACTGGTAAAAGATTGTGCCGAAATTTCGAAAATTCCTTGCGTTAAAATCAGGAGAGAAATAACTACTTTGCTCATCGCCATTTAAATAAAGTCTTTTGTCCGGGGGCAAAAATACGAATCAATAAACTATCCGTAGCAATTCTCCCATCCTTGTTTTCCATTGAACTTAAAGCTTCAAACAAAAGCACTTGAGATTCACCATATAATTTCATGCTATCCGACTTTATAAATGCAGCAGTACTTTCATCGATTCCCATTCCCAACAATCCCGGTTTTTCGTAAAGAGCGCTAATCAAGCGGTTATAGCGACTTCTCACTACAAAATGTTGATCGATAATCACATTTTCAAGCAATCCTAATCCTTCTGTATAAATGGCATTTTCACTGCGCAAAAATGAATATGTTCCTTCGTATTGAGGAACCAGTTTTTGATCACCTGTAATCATGTATTTACTCATGAGCGCCGCTCCTGCACTAGTTCCGGCTATCATTGAACCATTCATATAAGCCTTGCGAATTTCCTCTGCCACAACCGATCCTTCGATGCGTTGCATAAACCTACTTTGATCACCACCACTCAGGTAAATAAGCGATGCCCCTGCGATGCGCTCTGCTATTCCTGGTTCATTAGTATTACTTGAATCAAGCATCAACATTTGAGGTTTGTTCTTGCACAAATGCCCTATATTATCCAACATATACAAATACGAGCTATCCGTCTCAATACTACTCATAGGCAAAATCAGCGCCACTCCGGCAGTATCACAACCACTGAGACTCACCATGGAAAGCATCAATCCCGGTGTCAATTCTCCACCGCCAATTATAAATAAAGAACCTTTAGCCGGATTTGAAGAGGGGCTTTGCTTAACAGATGATTCCTGCTTTTGATCAGGATTAGCACAAGCGAAAATCAGTAGGAATGGTAATAATAGCAGGCATTTGGACTTTCTCATATCGTGTGATTTCAGGTTAGCAAGATAAGGATGAATATTAAAAATAATAACACTAAAAAAGGAGAAATTCAATTATTAAATGGTAGATGTGGAATTGGAATTCAGGCCAGATTTTGGACCCATCTATTTTGAACAATTAAATATAAATAACAGGTTTAAATTGCTCATTAGCTTTGATGTTAAAACCTTCAATTCCATGTATTATAACAATATTCTCCCTAAAATTTCCGATCTTTGCGCCCTCAAACTAGCTTTTGTTCATTCATGAAACGCATCAATCAATACCGCAAGTTGTTCAATTCCAATGAACAAACTACGCTAAAAGACTTAAAAACCGTCTATAGAAACCTTGTTAAGGAATGGCATCCCGACAAGTTTTTAGCGGGTGATGAGCGCACTGCTGAAGCCGAAATGATGAGCAGACAGATCATCGACGGTTATGCCTTTTTGGTGAGTATGGCTCCTGAAACGATTGCCGCAGAATTGGACACCTACAATGCCATTATCGAGAAAGGAAACATTACGAATTACCATCACAAAGGATTACTTATGGAAATCACTTTCAGCGATGGCAGCACTTACGAATACTTTGGAGTAACTGCAACTGTTTTCAATAAATTTCACAATAGCGACAAGCAAATGCGCGCGGCAAAACGCAGCATATTCTATTCATTCCCTTACAGAAAACAGAAAGACGCAGCAGTTCCGGAACCTGCATGATAAGGTTTCGAAGCAGGATTTTAGCAATCCTCCTCAGCCTGATAATCGTAGGATGTGAGAACAATTCTGCTTCGCCCGGAAAAGCAATAAGGCCTATTCGAATTGATGGGCTCTCAATCGCATCCACAGGCAAAACCGCCGCCCTACCTTTGCCCACCGTTAAAGTGGAATATGACGTTCCTCTGAGTCATTTCTACGCTTTTATCGATAGTCTTTTGCTGATCCATGATTCGGTAGCTGGTATGGCTATTACAGAACATGTGTTGATTAGGGCCAATTCATGGATCATCGATACACTTCGCACAACCGATTACTACTACCGATTGGAAGAAAGAGGAGAATTTGTTGAAAATCCAAATGCGCTCATCGTATTGCATAGCGGGCAAGAAATCACTATTCCAGACTCCACATTGGTGGCTCGTCTTTATCAGAAAATGCGGCAAACAAGAATAGATGTCAACATTCCAGAATTCAAGCTTCGAATCTGGGAGAATGACAAACTATTACACCATTTCAATGTGCGGGTAGGAAAGCATGATGAAAGCTTTTTGAAAATGGCTGGTCGCGTTATCAATCTGGAAACCCCTGTTGGATCCGGCGAAATTGTGCGAATCAATAAAAATCCTTGGTTTATTAATCCCAAGGACAACAAACGCTATTACAAAACCCGTCGTGACGACAAGCGCTATACAGAATTACCTTTAATCCCTTGGATTGAGCCTACCATCAACGATGAGCGCCCCGGCTCACTTATCCATCCAACCACCAACAAATCCACACTAAAAAAAGCGGTATCCAATGGCTGTGTGGGCCTATCCGAAGGAGATATGTGGGTAGTTTACTATTATGCTCCCTTGGGCACGCAGGTTGACTTTCGCTACGATTTACATATTTTAGATTTCCTCGGTGATACTTTGCATCTGGAAGATATTTATGAGAAGGAATTACAGATTAAGAATTGAGGCCTCCTTTGCCAAATAAGCGCCTAATCCTCTATCTTTACTTCAAACTGTTCAAATGTCATTCAATATTTTGAGTAAGGAATTACTTTTTGAGTTCACTCAAGCATTGGGGGAATCTCCATTGGAACAAATGAGGCGTATCAATAAAGAGGAAATTAGTGTTGAATATTTCAATTTCTATAAATCGCTGTCATCGGTATATTCATCCAAAATTGAAGGAGAAAATATCGATTTCGATAGTTATTATAAACATCAATTTTTGAATGTTCCATACCAAGTAGATTACACAAAAAGAACTGACGATCTTTTTGCTTCATATACATTCATCGAAAGTCATGAAATAAGTTTTGAAAACCTTCAAAAAGCACATGCCATTTTAATCGACAATCTTTTACCCAAAAGTCAACAAGGATTGATACACAACAACCGAACGTTTGTGATCAATAAGGAAGATAAGTTTGATTATATACCTGCTAATCCAGCCATTTTAAAAAGAGAACTTGATAAATTATTGGAAGATATCGAAGTGCTTAAAAATTCGAAACTGAATGCTTTTGAAAATTTTTACTATGCAGCCTACATCCATTTGGCATTTGCCATAATCTATCCTTTCCTAGATGGGAATGAACGAACTGCTAGACTGCTCGAGAAATGGTTTTTTATAGAGAATATAGGCAATGAAGCCGCTGTATTCAAGTTAGAAAAAAATTATTTTATCCAGCTAAATGACTATTATAATAATCTCCGCATTTTAGGACTAGAATACGATCATTTAGACTATAGTAAAAATCTGAATTTTATCCTAGTGCCAGACAAAGGAATTAGTACCGTTCAATAGAAAAAACACCTATGAATCTCTCCCAAGTCATATATCTTGTTCTATTACTGCTACTCAGTTTCCAGTCAGTTGCCCAATCCCCTGGCTGTACAGATCCACTTGCCAACAATTACAATATCGAGGCTGATACCAATGACGGAACATGCCTCTACCCTGCTACAAGTTTGAGTCCACAGAATAATGTTGTGCTTTCGGATGATTTAATTGAAATATCCGGAATTGTTTATTGGAACGATTTGCTTTGGGCACATAATGATGATAGCGATACTCATATCTATTCGATGAATCCAAATGGTGGATCCATTCTACAAAGCTTCGATCTCGGAGATGTTGTCAATGATGATTGGGAAGAAATATCACAAGATCAAGACTATTTGTACATTGGTGACTTTGGGAATAATGTAAATGGAAATCGAATTGATTTAGCTATTTTGCGCATTGATAAACTGTCATTATTAAACGAGAATCCTGTTATCGATACCATTCACTTCTCTTATGAAGATCAGTTCAATTTAGAACCCACAGGCAGCAATAACACCGATTTTGATTGTGAAGCTTTTATTGTTTCCGAAGACAGCATTTACCTATTTACAAAACAGTGGATTAATTTCGAAACCAGCGTATATTCATTGCCTAAAACACCCGGAGCGCATATAGCAGAATACCTATCTACTCACGACGTTAATGGACTCATCACTGGCGCGGTCTATATGGAAGAAGAAGGACTTATTGGCTTATGTGGATACAGCAGTAATTTGCTTCAACCTTTTGTTTATCTCCTCTATGATTTTTCGGAAGGAGATTTTTTAAGTGGTAATAAACGCAAAATAAATCTAAATATATTGGTCCATCAAATTGAAGGAATCACTACTGAAGATGGTCTGCAATGGTTTTTAACAAACGAACAAGTAGTTCAAGAGCCTTTTATCAATATTCCACCAAAGCTTCACTTCTTAGATCTGAGCGAATATTTAGACAATTACTTAAATGGCCCACAAATTGGAATTGAGAAACCTGATTTCTTAGAACTAATAAGCGTATATCCCAATCCTGTTGAGGAATACTTATACATTCAGTCTGCTATTGCTCCTTGCGAATATGCCATATTCAGCACCAGAGGACAAATACAAATGCAAGGAAATCTCAGTCACAAATCATCTCGTATAGATGTGAGCATATTACCAGAAGGGCTTTACATATTGAGATTCAATAGCAAATATGAATCATCAATTAAAATACTAAAGCGATAGGACTCCATCGCAAAACAATTTTACAAAATCAAAACACAATCTATTCACATGGACACACTCGTTACAATAACCGGATGGATAGGAGCAGTTGGCCTCCTCTCCGGATTTTTACTTAACATTTCAAACAAGATTAAAACCCAGTCCTATTTGTATTTGGGCCTGAATTTTTCATGTGCGTTATTACTCGCTTTCAATGCCTATATGATCAAATCCTATCCCTTCTTAATCATCAATCTATTTTGGACTGTTGTGGCATTATATCAGATGCTCATGTTAAGCAAAAGAAGTAAATTAATTGAACAGCATTGACACCTTCAAAAGTTAAATTTTTCCAATGCTGATGAGGATAAAAAACTATTCAATAATTTCATCCTCAAATTAATTCATCATGAAGCTTGGCGCTTTCTTCATTTTAATTTTCAGTTCCCATTTCTTTGGATTTTCGCAAGCCTCGGTGTTTGATTCACTATTGAATCTCGGGAAACTGGAATTCAACAAGGAATTTGACTTGCAGGATTATGATTATGCCGCAGAAGTACTGGAAAAGGCCTTGGAATTAAACCCAGACCACCCTGAACTGCTTTATTTTCTAGGTTATACCTTTAGCCGCCTGAATTCCAAAGATGGCAACACGATCATCGAAACTGATGCTAAAATGGTTGAAATCAGCAGCGGATACTTTGAAAAAATAATTAAAATCCAGCTCAAATACCAAGGGCAAATGCTTGCATTAGATCCATATTCTAAAATTGCTGCGGAATGGTCTTCACTAGCATTAAACTACTGCTATTATAATGATATAGCTTCTGCCGAATCCGCTTTCCGGGAGGGAAAAACCAGAGGAGGTCTTGGAGAATACCTTTTGGAACTTGCTCGATTAACTTTAAATGAATGCAATGAAAATGCGATCTTCATCAGTTCTGGAGATAATATCACATTTCCACTATTGTATTTACAAAGCATTGAAAAATATCGGACAGATGTTACAATTGTTGATGTAAATATGCTCAACACCAATTGGTATCCCAGCTACCTTCATCATAACTATCAATTGGAATTCGGAATGAATATAGAGACACTGGACACCATAAATTACCTTGAATGGCACGATTCAACCATTGCAATTGATCAATTCAGTTGGGATCTAACCCAAGGCAGCTTTAATGGTTTTTTATCACGAGGCGATCAAATTTTGTTGAGTTTAATCAAAGAAAATCTATTTAAGAGAGATATCTATTTAAGTCCATTTATGTATTCTGAAAACAAACTTAATCTTCATGCAGCACTTGTCCCTCATCCGCTTGCTGAAAGAATTTTGATCAACCATTCCGAATTTACATTTCATCAAGAATTCGCAACAGCAATTGAAGCCATTCTAAGAGCTTCGCATTTAATAAATCAGAATAGTCAGGATCAAATGAGCCTTTTAGATCATTTCCGATATGCTATGATGATTCGAATTATGTCCATTCCAGATCCTGGTTCCGACAATGACGCCCGACATCTTTTTTACATGTTAGAAGATTACTGTCCAGACTACAAATTCCCATTTACGCAAAGTAATGGAAAGGAGTATTATGATTATATGAAATCACAGTTTTGATAATTATTAAATTTCAGAATTAACAATCCGCCTATCCGTTCGAAAATTTGCAGCAGCATTATTACCATTTTAAACACAAAAATCTCGTCCACTAGTAGCTACAAGAGTTAACTAAACACGGAAATATTAGCCCAAAATGTCATGAAATATCCCATATTCATTTTAAACGTAAGTAATCGTAAAAAAGACAGCCAAAAATTGGCGATTTTCAAGCTTCGCATGGGGAGGGGGCGAGTTCTAATCCCATAGGTATGTATCCAAATTATTCCATTAAAACGTAAAGTATTTTCCAATTCCACATAATTCTGCCGTTCCATACAAGGATGAAATCACTATCTGCTCAGTCAATAGTTCATTTAATAATCATGCAATCACTTTGGGAAGAAGATCAAATGAGCATCTTGCTTCAATAACATTATTTTGAATCTTTTATACCAGACGAACACTCTATCTCTATTGGCCTTTTAGGCAATAATTTGCATAAAAGCGTTGAATTGAAAATGTTTAAAAAAGACCACGCAAATGCCTTATCGATACTAAAAGAAAAAGGGTGCAAATTCTCAAATACCCCTAATATTATTTACTCAGAACAATTTCAAAATTTTAGTAAAAAATTCCTTTAATAAGATCATTAACGTATGAAATCAGATTTATAATAATACTTGCATTGGTATTAATACCAATTATGATCGCTATTGCCAATTGGCTTTTATAATTACAAAGTCTGGGCTAAGTCTCCACTCATTAAATCATCACCCAAAATTCCCTGTACTTATTAACGCAAAACCATTAGTTTTCAAATCATTGGACACTGCTTTACTATCCAATGTAATATTTGTCACTTTCGGCACTCATTGTGTGGCTGAACGCCACTATAAAAGCAGGGATCCATCCGAAAAGCCATAATAGTAGGAAGCACTAAACCACAATTTATAAATTGGTATACCAAAGTTCTAAAACAGTATTTTGATTTTGATGGCAGAGCCCGTAGAAAGGAATACTGGATGTTTGTCCTCTTCAATATTATATTCGCAATCGCAGCCACTTTGCTTGATAATGTTCTTGGACTCAATATAGGCCTACTGCCTTATGGATTCATATATTTTGCTTACATGCTTGACGTGCTTATTCCAGGAATTGCCGTTGGAGTGAGACGACTGCATGATGTCGGTAAAAGCGGATGGATGATTCTTATTGGTTTGATTCCATCAATTGGAAGCATTTGGTTGATTATCCTTTTCTGTACCGATAGTCAATCCGGATCAAATGAATACGAACCCAATCCTAAAGCATTAAGTTAATTTCCACTATAGATTAAATCCATAATCAAGGAGAACCTCTCTTTGATTTTGGATTTTTTATTTGTGAATTAATGTGAAACGCACAATAACAGACTCATTTACCGTTAATTTAACATCCCAAATCAAATTCGGATCAAATGAAATACTTCCTCTACTCCTTTTCAATTGTACTATGCATCCTTATCGGCGGCGCAGTACTAAGTAATTCCGACTTTCCGCCTAAAACTTTTTTAGAGAAAAAAACAAGTGTCACGAAACTCGACAACCTTCGTGAAGGAG
>Ga0209702_10000251_pt1 | contig 108587 bp, 91 predicted proteins | sample FRY01_FD_187210 | JGI IMG/M metagenome (GOLD analysis project Ga0209702, IMG submission 187210) | Freshwater microbial communities from Lake Fryxell liftoff mats and glacier meltwater in Antarctica - FRY-01 (SPAdes) (version 2) | ecosystem: Environmental > Aquatic > Freshwater > Ice > Glacier... | reverse complement strand
GGTTTAAATAGGCCTTTTAAATATTTGGTCGGGACTGAAGGATTCGAACCTTCGACCCTCTGCTCCCAAAGCAGATGCGCTACCAGGCTGCGCTAAGCCCCGAAGCTCAGTAATATAGCAGATTATTGAGCCCTTAACCGAACCGCCCGGTAATATAGTCTTCAGTTTCTTTGCGTTTGGGTTTAACAAAGATTTGGTCAGTGTTACCAAATTCCATTAATTCGCCCAAATACATATAGGCCGTAAAGTCTGAGCAACGTGCGGCCTGTTGCATATTGTGAGTAACAATCACCACGGTATAGTCAGATTTAAGCTCATGCACCAGCTGTTCAACCTTAGCGGTTGATATGGGGTCAAGTGCTGAAGTGGGCTCGTCAAGCAAAATAACCGAGGGCTTGACAGAAACTGAACGCGCAATACACAAACGTTGCTGCTGACCGCCTGACAATGACAAACCACTTTGACCCAGCTTATCTTTAGCCTCTTCCCAAAGGGCTGCTTTGGTTAAAGCCCACTCTACCCGTTCGTCCATATCGGCTTTATTGAGATTTTCATAAAGTTTGACGCCAAACGCGATGTTGTCATAGATTGACATCGGAAAAGGGGTCGGTTTTTGGAAAACCATACCAATACGGGCGCGCAACAGGTTCAAATCTTGTTTTGGGTCGAGAATGTTTTGACCATAAAAGTTAATTTGACCCTCAGCACGCTGACCTGGGTACAAGCTGTACATACGGTTTAAAGTGCGCAATAGGGTTGATTTACCGCAACCCGAAGGGCCAATAAAGGCTGTGACTTTTTTCTCGGCAATATCAAGGTGAATATCTTTTAAACCTTGAAACTTACCGTAGTAAAAGTTTAGATTTCGTACTTCAATTGCATTGGTTAGCGCTTGTGAAGTTGATACGTTGGCGTTATTCATAAATACGTCCTGAAATTAAAAGCCCAATTTTGGGTCGATTAAACAATTAGGCTGAAATTTTTTCGCGGAACAACACCCGCGCAATAATATTTAAGACTAAAACGGTTAACGTAATTAACAACGCACCGGCCCATGCTAAACCTATCCAATTATCATAAGGGCTCATCGCAAACTGAAAGATCACGACGGGTAAGTTAGCCATCGGTTCATTCATGTTGGTTGAGAAAAACTGATTATTCAAAGCCGTAAACAATAATGGAGCTGTCTCACCACTGATGCGTGCCAAAGCCAACATCAAACCCGTGATCACACCAGCCCTAGCAGCCCGTAAGGTTACAAAGGTTGAGACCTTCCAGCGCGGTGCACCTAGGGCAAAGGCGGCTTCTCTTAAACTGCCTGGCACCAATCTCAACATATTTTCAGTGGTACGCACAACAACCGGTATCGCAATGAGACACAACGTGAATGAACCCGCCCAACCAGAAAAGTGACGTACTTGTGCCACATAAATCGCATAGACAAATAAACCTAGAACAATAGATGGGGCTGACAACATAATGTCAGTTACAAAACGTGTGATGCCCGCCACTTTATTGCTATCACCAAATTCAGCTAAATAAACACCGGCAAAAATACCCACGGGGGTACTAATTAAAGTGGTGACGACAATCATCATCAAACTACCCACTATGGCGTTGGCTAAGCCACCACCAGCCGTGCCTGGTGCGGGTGTAGACTGTGTAAACAAGGCTAAATCAAAAGATGCCAACCCATTTTTAAATAAGACGAATAAGATCCATAGCAAAACAAAAAGCCCCAGCACCATAGCCATCATAGATAGCGTGAGGCCTATTCGGTTAACGACTTTTCGGCGACGGTAAATATTTTGATTCATAGTCATACCCTTAGGTTTTGCTACCCTTGGCTTTTTCACCCCGAATAATCATGAGTTTTGCAGCACCGAGAACAAAAAAGGTGATTACAAACAGTAAAAGACCGAGCGCAAATAAAGTCGCTAGTTGAAAATCGTCAGCTTCACCAAACTCATTGGCTAACGTTGACGCGATTGAACTGCCTGGCGCAAAAAGAGATTCTCTTATGCGCTGAGAGTTGCCAATAACAAAGGTAACAGCCATGGTTTCACCTAAGGCTCGACCTAACCCCAACATAATGCCGCCAATCACGCCTTTTTGTGTATAGGGTAAAACGATGTTTCGAACCACTTCCCAGGTGGTGCAGCCAATACCGTAGGCTGACTCACGCAAAATGGGGGGTACGATTTCAAACACATCACGCATGACTGCGGCAATAAAGGGCAACACCATAAACGCCAGCACAATGCCTGCCGTTAAAATACCAATACCATTCATCGAGCCACCAAACAATAAGCCAATGATGGGCATTTGCCCAAGCGTTGATTGCAAGGCAGGTTGGCCATAATCTGCAAAAAGTGGGGCAAAAATAAAGAGCCCGAACATACCGTAAATAATTGACGGCACAGCAGCCAAAAGTTCGATGGCTGTACCCAAAGGTCGGCGCAGCATCAGTGGGCATGTTTCAGTTAAAAACAGGGCAATACCAAAAGCGAGCGGCACCGCTAAAAGTAAAGCAATAATTGACGTAACAACAGTACCGTAGATGGCTATGAGGGCGCCAAAATTTTGGTCGCGAACATCCCATTCAATGGTCCAAATAAAAGGCAAACCAAACTTTTGAAAAGCTGGCCAAGCATTGATGAGTAGTGAAACAATGATACCGATCAAAGCAAATAAAACCACCAATGAAAAAAGCATAGTGATTTTATGGAAGAAAAAATCTTGCAGGCGTTGCTTACGAATAACGGCTAACAAGCTTTGATTCATCATGCCGTTATCAGCAGGGCTTGAACTCATGAACACTCCAAATTCATATTAATAAGGCTGGGTGTTTCATTCAAAACACCCAGCCTGGCTACTTATTAAATTTACTTCTGCTTGATTTGTGACCAAACCTTACTTTCTATAGATGCTGTCAAAGCGTCAGGAAGAGGGACGTAATCTAAATTAAGCGCAAGCTCCTTACCATTCTTAAACGCCCACTTAAAGAACTTAAGGGCTTCGTTAGAGTCAGCCACGCTGGTGGGGTTTTTGTACATCAAAATAAACGTCCCTGCTGTGATTGGCCATGATTTAGCGCCCGGTTGCTCAACCAACGAGATACCCATACCCGGCACTTTAAACCAATCAGCACCTGCTGCAGCAGCAGCAAAAGTCTCAGCGCTAGGGCTTACAAAATTACCGTCTTTATTTTGCATTTGCAAGTAAGACGTACCATTTTTCTTAGCATATGCATACTCAACATAACCGATGGCACCTTTAACGCGAGTGACGTTAGCTGCAACACCTTCGTTACCCTTGCCGCCCAATGAAGAATCAGCAGGCCACTTTACGCTTGGCCCTTTGCCGACCTTATCAGACCAAGCTTTACTAACTGTTGATAAGTAGTCAGTAAATATGCTTGTCGTACCCGAACCATCAGCACGGTGAATAATCGTGATGTCTAATGCAGGCAAAACTTTGTTTGGGTTAATGGCTAGTATTTTAGGATCATTCCATTTGGTAATGTTGCCCAAATAAATTTCAGCCAAAACTGAGCCTGTCACTCTTAATTCGCTAGGCTTAAACCCTTCAAGGTTTACGACTGGCACAACACCGCCTAACACGGCAGGAAACTGTACCATAGCGCCTTTATCTAATTCAGCACCATTCATTGGTGAATCAGTCGCGCCAAAAGTCACGGTTTTAGCAGCAATTTGACGTTTGCCACCTGAACTACCGATCGATTGGTAGTTCAATCCAACACCCGTTAGCTTTTTGTAAACCTCAGCCCATTTGGTGTAAACGGGGTATGGGAACGATGCACCAGCACCTGTAATGTCTACTGCAATGGCTGTATTCATGCCAATAGCCAACATACCGCCTGCGACAAGTGTTTTGATAAATGTTCTGCGCATTAAAGCCTCTCTTGCATTGATTTGAAATAAGCTCGAATTGAATCGAGACAAATACTACTTTAAGCGCTCAATATGACGGTTTCATGACAGTCACAATCATTTGTTCAGATCTTACTTTGACTTAATTTAACGTTATTCAATATCTATCTTTTAATTCATGCACAAGTGTCAGTCACCCAGCAACTTCATCTGGTGATTATGCAAGCTAAACGCTTGGCGTCGGTTAATAATACGTTCGTATTGCCCATCAGGCTGCTGCAACCAAGCCCTTTGGTTATCGCGCAGTGCGAAGGTAAACGCCTCGTCAATGACACGTTTTTTGAGTTTGGGGTCAAGTACCGGAAAGGCTACCTCAACGCGTCTAAAAAAATTACGGTCCATCCAGTCGGCAGACGATAAATAGACGTGTTCTTCTCCATCTGCATAAAAGTAAAGCACACGGGAATGCTCCAAGAACTGGCCAATAATTGAACGCACCCGTATGTTTTCTGATAACCCCTTGACGCCAGGCCTCAACGTACATAAACCTCGCACAATAAGGTCAATCGATACCCCCGCTTGACTCGCCTCGTAAAGGGCTTCAATAACCTCAGATTCAATCAATGAATTCATTTTCACCATGATGCGAGATTTTTTTCCTGCTTGAGCGGCTTTGGTCTCGGCTTTAATCAACGTCATGACGGTGTCGTGCATATTGAAAGGTGACTGCAACAGAAGCTTGAGCTGGCGACGTGCCCCTAAACCGGTAAGTTGCGCAAAGACTTTGTCCATATCTTCACACAAATCAGGGTTTGCAGTAAACAAACCGAAATCAGTGTAAAGACTGGCTGTGCGAGGGTGATAATTACCTGTACCCAAGTGAGCGTAGCGACGAATACGACCGTTTTCGCGGCGCAGCACTAACAACATTTTAGCGTGAGTTTTATGACCCACCACTCCGTAAACCACATGGGCACCGACTTCTTCAAGACGTGAAGCCCAGTTAATGTTGGTTTGTTCGTCAAAGCGTGCCATCAGTTCAACCACAACAGTCACTTCTTTACCCGCTTTAGCTGCAGCCAGCAACAGCCGCATCAATTCAGAGTCTTCACCTGTGCGATAAATTGTTTGTTTAATGGCCACCACATCAGGGTCAATCGCTGCAGTCGTTAAAAACTCTATGACGGGCTGAAAAGATTGATAGGGATGATGTATGAGTTGATCACCTGCCGATATTTCTTCAAAAATGGCATGTGGTCTATGTGGTTGTTTTTCAAATACTTTGGGTATAGAACCCTTGTATTTAGGAAACGACAAGTCGGGTCGATCGACTTCATTACAAATTTGCATAAGTCTTGCCATGTTGGCAGGCCCACTCACACGATAGGTATCAACGGCTGAAAGATTAAATTCGCGATGCAGCAATTCTTCAATATTCGGTGACGTAAGCTGGTCAATTTCAAGCCTAACGGCAGCACCAAAATTACGCTGTGATAATTCACCTTGTAACGCTAAACGCAGGTTAGTAACTTCTTCCTCATCTACAAACAGATCACTATTACGTGTGACGCGCCATTGAAAGACACCGTGTGCTGTCATACCAGGAAATAGCTCACCCGCAAAAGCACGTAACAAAGACGTAAGCAAAATAAAACTATGCGGCAAACCTGACACGGCTGACGGCATACGAATCAGACGGGGGAGCGCTCGGGGGGCTTGAACCACGGCAATGGTTGCTTTCCGACCGAATGCATCGTCACCCGACAAAGTCACTATAAAATTCAGACTTTTGTTCAATACCCGCGGAAATGGATGCGCTGGATCGAGACCGATGGGGGTGAGCAATGGCATCACGTCACGCACAAACACATCATGCGCCCAAGCGGTTTGAGCTGCATTCCACTCGGAAGGGGGATGTGCAAAAATGCCTTCGACCCTTAACTTTGGCAAAATTTCACTGTTCAATAGGGTATAAATTTTATGCACCAATTTGTGCACAACTTCTTGAACCTGCTCAAACGCTTGGCTTGCTGTTAACCCGTCAGGGCCGCGTAAAATGGGAAATGACCGCATCTGCTCTTTTAAGCTTGACACACGTATTTCAAAAAACTCGTCAAGATTTGAGCCTACGATACACAAATAACGTAAACGCTCTAGCAGGGGTGTGGTGTTGTCTTCTGCCATCGCTAAAACACGTTTATTAAACTGCAATAAAGATAACTCACGGTTCAAATAGTGTGCAGTTTCAACAGGTAGTACATGGGTGACAGACTCTGACATGTTGGCATGATCTTTAAGTTGATTTCGACAGCGAGGGTACTTTTATATCACTTTTACGTTGCGATCTCGTAAAAATAAATGGGCCTTCACTCAAATGTGCGCCTACTGACATGTAATTGGTAGATCATTAGCAGCAACTTGGTAGCTAAATGACATGTCAACCACAGTCAGTAGATTCTACATAAGCCATTGACTCATCTCAACTTAATTCGCATATGTACACAACTTAAGCCGATTATTGATCTTACAAGCAGTGTGTCACACTTACTTTCATATAATCAGTGCATTCATTCATCTATTTGCGAAATATGGAACATCTTCTTGCTGCGGTTGACTTAGGTTCTAACAGCTTTCGCTTGTCAGTTGGGCGCATTGAACTTGTTAATGGTGTGGGGCATATCTATCAAATTGATCGTCTTAAAGAAACGGTTCGTTTAGCGGCTGGTTTGAATGATCAAAAAATACTTGATGAAAGTTCAATAGAACGCGCAATCAGTGTTTTGCACCGATTTGGTGAAAGGCTTGATAGCTTTCACCCAAGCCGCGTGCGTGCTGTAGCGACAAATACCTTTCGTGTCGCACGCAATACGAACGATTTTTTGCCCCGAGCTGAAACGGCGTTAGGCTTCCCAATTGAAGTCATTGCAGGCAAAGAAGAAGCCCGTTTAATTTATACCGGGGTTAACCATACACTGCCTGTCAGTAAAAATAAACGACTGGTTATTGATATTGGCGGGGGCTCGACAGAAGTCATTATTGGTGTTGGCGATGAACCTATCAACTTGTCATCTTTGTACATAGGTTGTGTAAGTTACAGCCGCAAATACTTTCCTGATGGGTTAGTCAACGCACAGCGCATGCGACAGGCTGAAATGGCTGCTCGTCGCGAAATTGAAGTCATTACCAAACCTTTTAAACGTCTAGGTTGGGCCGAAGTTTATGGTTCCTCTGGCACAGCAAAAGCATTGTTTGCCATTTTGCAAGACGGTGGTTTATCTTCACATGGCATAACAGCCCAAGGTCTTAAAGCCTTAAAAGAAAAAGTAATTGCAGAAGGTCGCGTCAACCCATTAAATTTACCCGGTATTAAAACTGATCGTGCCGACGTTTTGCTCGGTGGCCTAGCTATTATGTCTGCGTTTTTTGATGAGTTTGGTATTGAAACCATGCAAACCGGCGATGGGGCTTTACGCTTGGGGGTGCTAGTCGACTTGTCAGGCCGTAAAGAGTCGCATGATCGTCGTGACGAGTCGGTTAAGGCTTTTATGAAACGCTACCATGTCGATGCGCGCCAAGCATCAAGGGTAAAGCGCTCGGCCATAGCCTTATTTGACACACTGGTCAAGCCAAGCCAAACAAATCAAGAGTTACGACATTCGCTAAGCTGGGCAGCCGATTTGCATGAAGTGGGTATGTCAATCTCGAGAGCGGGATATCATAAACATGGTGCATACATTTTGAATCATGCTGACATGCCAGGTTTTTCAAAGGTAGATCAATCGTTGTTAGCGACCTTGGTGGTGGCACACACCAGCAAACTGACTCGGGTGCAAACAGCCATAAAAAATCGAACACAATGGTATGCCTTACTGGCATTACGGTTAGCTGTTTTATTGTGCCGTCGACGTGAAGAGTTGTCACGCTTGGCTCTACATGTCAAAGCAGATAATCAACACATTACCGCCACGGTCGAAAAAAAATGGCTGGCAAACCACCCACTGACTGACTTTTCTTTACATGCTGAAGAAGCTGAGTGGGCCAAGGTTGGGTTTGCTTTTTCGTTGATGACTGCTTAAAAGCTTAAAGGGTCTTAGAGTCTCCATAATTAAAGGATTAAGCGCTAAGCGCGTCAATCATACTTTGAGCGCTTTGTTGCGCTAATCGAGCATCTTCGCATTCAACCATAATACGTAGCTTAGGCTCAGTACCTGAAGCACGAATCAACACGCGCCCCGTATCATCAAGTTTTTTTTCAACGGCTAATCGTGCCTTTTTTAAACCCTCATGGTTGACCCAATCAAGCTTTGGGTCAATTTGTACATTGATCATCACTTGGGGGTAGAGATGCAGATCGGCAACCCATTGTGCCAAGCTCACTTGATGACGTCTGAGCGCTGCCAAAACCTGTAAAGCGGCAATGATGCCATCGCCTGTTGTATGACAATCTAAACACAATAAATGGCCTGAACTTTCGCCACCCAAAAGCCAATGGTTGGCTTTTAATTGCTCTAATACATACCGGTCACCGACTTTGGCACGTACAAAGGGTATGTTCATACTTTGCATGGCTTTTTCAAAAGCGAAATTGGTCATGAGAGTGCCCACAACACCTTTTACGGGGCCTTCAACCGCACGAGCACGCACAATGGCATACAAAAGTTCATCACCGTTGTAGATACGGCCATTGAAGTCGACCATTTGTAACCTATCAGCATCGCCATCTAGTGCAATGCCCAACTCAGCGCCCTGCTCTAAAACAGTTTTAACCAATAACTCTGGGTGCATCACACCCACGTCTTGATTGATGTTGAAACCATCTGGTTGTGCACCGATGGTATATACCTTGGCACCCAATTCTTTAAAAACGGGAGAAGCAATATGGTAGGCCGCACCGTTCGCGGCATCGACTACCAGTTTGAGATCAACTAAATCAAGGTCTGAATCAAAGGTACTTTTACAAAACTCAATATAACGACCGGCAGCATCATCAATACGGCGCGCACGCCCGAGTTGGTCAGATGTGACGCAAGACATCGGTTTAGCGAGTTCTGCCTCGATCATCTCTTCAATATCGTCACCCAACTTCATGCCCTGTGCTGAAAAAAACTTGATGCCATTATCATCAAACGGGTTATGCGACGCGCTAATAACAACACCTGCCACCAGTCGCCAAGCGCGCGTCAGGTAGGCCACTGCAGGTGTGGGTATGGGACCAGCCAACAGCACATCAACCCCCGCAGCGGCAAAGCCTGCCTCTAATGCTGATTCAAGCATGTAGCCACTGATGCGCGTGTCTTTGCCGATCAATACAGTTGGACGACCACGACGTGATGCGTTTTGAGAAAAAACGCGCCCGGCAGCATAGCCTAAGTGCAGTGCAAATTGAGGGTTAATAACGGGGCCACCTACCTTACCCCGAATACCATCTGTACCAAAATATGCTTTTGCTGTCATATTTTATATGCTCATTTTTTTTGTTGTGTGGCTTGCCAAACTTTTATTGCATCTTGTGTGGCATCAACATCATGAGCACGCACAATCATCGCACCCTGATGAAGAGCAATCAGCGCACCTGCGACACTACCCACTAAGCGCTGATCAACGGGTTTGTTAATGACTGAACCAATCATTGATTTACGCGATAACCCGATCAAAACGGGGAAGTCTAAGGCCACGAGCTGATCAAGATGCGCCAATATTGAATAATTATGGTCTATCGTCTTACCAAAACCAAAACCTGGGTCAAGTGAAATACGATTGCGGTTGATGCCGAACTCAATAAGCGCTTGCGCATCATCATGCAAAGACTTGACAACCTCTTTCACAACTTCTGTGTAAGTCGGTGCATCTTGCATAGTCTTAGGGCCACCCTGCATATGCATGATGCAAAGGCCACAGTTTGGGTGGTCACTGACGATTTGGCGGGAAATGGGGTTTCTAAACCCATCAATATCGTTAATCATGTCGGCACCCGCCTCTAGGACGGTTCGCATGACTTCAGGTTTACGGGTATCAACCGAAATGGCCACACCGGCATGGCGCAATGCGTCAAGAAGCGGCATAATGCGTTCCATTTCACGCTCAACCGGCACGCTGTCAGCACCAGGTCTAGTTGATTCACCACCTATATCAATAATTTGCGCGCCCTGCTCAATCAACTGTCGAGCATGGCGCACAGCATTGTCAGTGGCAAAATTGAGACCACCGTCAGAAAACGAATCTGGCGTGACGTTCACAACACCCATGATGATAGGTTGCGAACGTGTAAAGGCGAAGCGCCCGCATTGCCAAATATGACTCATCATGTCAAACCTATTTAAACCACCTCTGCTGGGTTACCGCTACTGGCGCTGGGCGTAGAGCCTGCCGGTGGAATATCTGATGAATCAGTATGTGTGGCGGGTATCTTAGGTTGACGAGGTGGGCGGCCTTCAATGATGTCGTCAATTTGATCTGCGTCGATAGTTTCCCACTCAAGCAAAGCCTTTGTCATGGCCTCAACTTTTTCACGATTATTTTCTAAAATGTTACGAGCGAAGGCATATTGCTGATCAATAATTTTACGAATTTGATCGTCGACTTTTTTCATGGTGGACTCAGACATATGTGTGGTTTTGGTCACACTACGGCCTAAGAACACTTCGCCTTCATTTTCAGCATAAACCATGGGGCCCAGCTCTTCTGTCATGCCGTAGCGCGTCACAATATCGCGGGCAATGCCCGTTGCACGCTCAAAGTCGTTTGAAGCGCCAGTTGTCATTTGCTGCATAAAAATTTCTTCTGCAATACGACCGCCGAACAACACGGCAATGGTTGAGAGCAAACGCTCTTTGTCCATACTGTAGCGGTCAGCTACAGGTAATTGCATGGTTACACCTAAGGCACGACCACGAGGAATGATAGTTACTTTGTGTACAGGGTCAGTTTTGGGTATCATGCGTGCCACCACTGCATGGCCTGACTCGTGATATGCCGTATTACGACGCTCTTCTTCAGGCATAACAAGCGAGCGACGCTCGGCACCCATAATAATTTTGTCTTTGGCTTTTTCAAAGTCTGACATGTCAACCAAACGACCGTTACGGCGCGCTGCGAAAAGTGCGGCTTCGTTAACTAAGTTGGCTAAGTCGGCACCCGACATACCTGGGGTACCACGCGCCAAAATACCAGCCTCAGTGTTGGGTGCAATTGGCACTTTACGCATGTGCACTTTCAAGATTTGCTCGCGACCACGAATATCGGGTAGAGGCACGATAACTTGACGGTCAAAACGACCTGGGCGCAACAAGGCAGGGTCAAGCACATCGGGGCGGTTTGTGGCAGCGATTACGATTACGCCTTGGTTGGCCTCGAAGCCATCCATTTCGACAAGCATTTGATTGAGTGTTTGCTCGCGTTCGTCATTACCACCACCCACACCGGCACCACGCTGGCGGCCGACTGCATCGATTTCATCAATGAAAATGATGCAAGGCGAATGCTTTTTAGCGTTTTCAAACATATCGCGTACGCGGGCAGCGCCCACGCCAACGAACATCTCAACGAAATCTGAACCAGAAATGGTGAAAAAAGGAACTTTAGCTTCACCCGCAATAGCGCGTGCCAAAAGTGTTTTTCCTGTACCAGGTGAACCCACCATCAACACACCCCGGGGAATTCGACCGCCAAGCTTTTGAAATTTGGTAGGGTCACGCAGAAAATCAACCAACTCTTGAACTTCTTCTTTGGCTTCGTCACAGCCGGCAACGTCAGCAAAAGTCGTCAGATTAGTACTTTCGTCAAGCATGCGGGCTTTTGATTTACCAAAACTAAAGGCACCACCTTTGCCGCCACCCTGCATTTGACGCATGAAGAAGATCCAGACGCCAATCAGCAGCAACATGGGGAACCAAGACACGAAAATGCTCATCAGTAATGATGGCTCATCACGCGCCTTACCTGAAACTTGAACGCCAGCCTTCATCAGGTCAGACACCATCCAGATGTCGCCTGGCGACATAATGGTGTAGGGGCGGCCGTTGTCGGGGGTGACGTGCAACACATCGGTTTGCACATCAACTTTACGAATCTTTCCGGCACGAGCATCGTCCATAAACTGGGTATAGCTAACAGACTCTTGCGCAACTGGTCGCCCGTCAAACTGTTTAAAAACAGTAAACAGAACCAAGGCAATGACCATCCATACCGCTATTTTTGAGAACGAGTTGTTCACGGCCAATCTCCTGCAATATATTTCACAATTTGCTAAGCCTCGGCAAAGGCACGGCAAAAAAAATTTACGACCCATTCTACCCGTAATTTTACGGGTCAATGACAGTTAACCCTATTACCCATACGAGGCCACCCTATTTACGGCCTTTTAAGACTGTTTTAGGCCTTTTGCAACCAAAAACGTCTCTGACGACCTATCACGAGAAGCTTTGGGCTTGCGTTCAACGACCCGCTTAAAGTCTCTTTTGAGTAATTCAACGATCTGAGAAAAGCCTGTACCATGAAAAGCTTTTACAATTAATGCCCCATCAGCCTTTAAGTTTTCAGTGGCAAATTTCTGCGCTAACTCACAAACATGAGCAATTCGAGCAGAGTCAGCACTACTTACACCTGATAAGTTGGGGGACATATCTGAAATAACAAGGTCTACTTTGGTTTTACCGAGCTTTTCGTTCAATGCGTTCGAAACGCTATCTTCACGAAAATCACCCAAAATGAACTCAACACCAGCAATAGCTTCCATAGGAAGCAAATCTAGAGCGATAATACGACCATTGAGCACGCCACCCGCCCCAACCAGCCGTTCTCGGGCAACTTGAGACCAGCTACCCGGTGTTGAACCTAAATCAACCACCACATCACCCGGGCGTAATAGTTTTTCAGTATCGGCAATCTCAATAAGTTTAAATGCAGCCCGTGCCCGATAGCCTTTTTGTTGCGCCAGTTTCACATAGGGGTCCAGAAGATGTTGGTTGATCCACTCTTGTGAAAATTTCTTTTTAGCCATTACCGTACAATTCCAATTATGTCGACACTCGAACTCACCAGCAAATCACGCAGCGCACTTCGCGGCGCCGCCCACCCACTTAAACCAGTCGTTATGATTGGTGACCAAGGTTTAACCGCTCCGGTGCTTAAAGAAATTGACTTAGCCCTCAATTCGCATGAGCTTATTAAGGTTAAAGCCGGCAGCCAAGAACGCGAAGGCCGCAACGCTATCTTGACACAAATTTGCGAACAACTCGCTTGCGCTGCCGTTCATCACTTAGGCAAAACGTTAATTCTTTATCGCCCTAGCGATCGCCGTGCCTTCGCTGATGTTTTAGGTGAAAAGATAGCCAAACCCGTTGCCATACTAAAACGCAAGGCGTCTGACCCACACACCCCTAAAAAATTGGCCGCACAAGGCAAAACGTTAGGCAAACGCTCACGTATTGTAAAAGATACTGACGGCAATACTGAAACTGGGCGTGTAACACGGGTATTTTCGGCTGAAAAACCCACTCGACCCACTCGCCGTGCTGTCGGCCAAACAGCTAAACGTGCCACGCAAGCAAAACCCCGTAGTGCCATGAGCTTGAAGTCAGGCGCGCGTCGCGGCCGAACGAATTAAACAATAAACTCACGAACTCACCAATCAAATAGTAAGAAGCCCTGAGCCAAAGGGGGCTTTAATGCAAAAGAACAGAGCCGTGAGGTGAAACTAATTATGTAGCTTAATGTGATGAGCCAACAGTTCAGCTCATCACATTAAGCTAAAGTTGCTTGGTCGTGTTGCTTGGTCAAGCATTTTTTGAGTATTTAGTTTAGATATATCGCACATCTAATATTTCATACTCAATGACCCCAGATGGGGCATTCACTTCGACCACATCACCCGAGATCTTACCGATTAATGCCCGCGCGACAGGGCTTGATATAGAAATAAGATTTTTCCGAATATCAGCTTCAATGTCACCCACAATTTGATATGTGACACGTGCACTTGAGGTCAGATCTTCAATATCTACGGTGGCGCCAAACACAACTTTACCTTCAGCGTCGAGTTCTTTAGGGTCAATAACCTGTGCGTTTGAAAGCGTGCCATCTAGCTCAATAATGCGGCCTTCGACGAAAGCCTGACGCTCGCGCGCGGCGTCGTATTCAGCATTTTCTGACAAGTCACCTTGTGCACGCGCTTCTGCAATGGCATTGATCACGTCAGGACGTTCAACATGCTTGAGGCGATGCAGTTCTTCTTGAAGACGTTTGGCACCAGCAACGGTCATAGGTATAGCAGACATGAAAAATTTCCTAAATAAAATAAATAAACCCCGGCTGGGTTTGAGCCGGGGTCAATCGTTGTTTCAATAATTAGTCTATTGTAGGAAAGTTTAGGAACTTTGCAAACACTATCTTCACACGTTTGGTGAGACTGGGTTAAATAGCCATCATATGCAAAACAATAATTTTTCTCAAATAAATGCACCATAGTAAATCACAACATCGTTAAAGTCTAAATCACCACCGATGGGTCTATCTTCAAAAGCGATAATATCTTTTGCAAAGGGAATGGCTGCTGATATATTGCCACCTTGCCCACTCGGGTTGGCCGCATCGAAGCTAAACAAAGCGGTCGAAGCTGATGTGCTTGACGGGTTCTGCATGGCTTGTAAAGCTTGATCTACAGTTTGATAACCTGGCGTAATGAAGCTGGCATAGTAGGTGCCTGCTATGAAGCTATCTAAATAGTATTGTGCTGTTGAGCCAAAAGACTGATCTAACGTCAAGTCAAGATTTTCTTCAATGCTACGTGCTAAAGCGGTTTGAATATAGTTTTCATCACCAGGTAATAAGTCGCCAATACGACCAAACAAATCATCTAGTCTCACGAACCCAACTGCAGATATCATAGCCCCGAGTTTTGCGATCTCTATATCGCCATAAGAAGATTGTGCAGCAAAGATGCCACCATAACCCACGTCAAGGATCACGCCTCGGTCGAATGATGAGGGGTCAAGATTCAATTCATTGCCTTGAATACTGGCGATATCAACCGTCGTCGTCATCAACACTCCGTCTGGGAATTGAATTGCAATACCCATCAATGGCGGAAGAACAGTTCCATCATCAAATGCGTCAGGCATCAACGAGTATGATAGATCACCATAATAAACACCTTCACTAGTGAGGTAATTTGATAGGTCATTGTTTAAAAATAACTCTGTTAGTGCATTGATACCTAAACCGGGTTCAGAGTTACTAGGCCCTGAAATGAATTCAGTCTGAGATTCAATGCGTTGGGCGGGTACCGCAATAGTCAAATAATCAGCATCTGTTGGTAGATAGGTTGTTCCTGAATCTAGCGTAATAGCGCCAGACAAATCGTTCACTTTAAACGCAAAAACCTGTGTGCCCTCTGGCCAATCGGCAGGCATAGAAACTTTGAAACCGTAGGGCAGTTTTTGAAAGTTTACGCCGTCACCGAAGCTAAACCTAGCTTGAAACACGCTACTACTCTCTGTTTCTGGGTTGAGATAACTCACAAAACTCGGTGTAATGCCATTAGGCATCAGGCGAATACTTGAATCAACCGATTCGCGTAAATCGCCATTCGACTCTAAAAGTCGAACCTCAAAATTTAGACCAATTGGCGGTAATTATTGAGCCGTTGAGAGCGTATTAAAAAAACCATAGCGTGTCGTCGCATTTTGATGGAAGGTTAAAATTTGGCTGACTTTATTACCCTCTTGTTGCAACAAATTGAATTCAACTATATTGCTAGTTGATCCACCATAGAACGTTACATTCTCGATATGTAATCGCCAACTATCAGCATTGTTTATCACAAACTCTACTTGGGCAACACCCTGCGCATCGAAAGCATTCTCAGGCAGCTCAATGGCAAAACTTCCTTGTATGGCATTGCCTCGCTTGTCTGTTGATTCAGCAACTGACTGCGCAACGATGGCCTGACTGACCTTCAAAAATAAACTGCCCTCTGGTGTCGGTTGCAACTCACCCGTTCGACTGTATAAAAGAGTACCCCCCCCTAACATCGAAGCGCTTAACAAATCGTCTTGGGCGCTATAGTTGATGCCACTCACCACTCGGCCAAATTGCACACCGTCATCTAACTCAGCAATATTCATAGGCTCAAAACTGACTGGCATACCTACATCGTTAAGCTCAGAGGAATACAACCCGTGCTCACCTCCGATGACTAAAATATCATTATCTGAACCTTGCCCTGGAAGAATAGCCAAGCTCGTCGGACCATAAAAGTCGTTAGGTAAAACCAATTGATTTAAGCCAACCGTTTGGGCGTAAGGTAATCGAGTGGTTTGGCCATCATCACGATAAATGACAAGCGCGGCGCCATCTGAGCCTTCAGTCGGTTGCAAGCTATCCCCACCGGCAAAGACATTATTAAATAGCGTATGACCCACCTCTAACCAGTATGCGGCTTTGAACTGCCCCTGCTCATCAACGGTATGAGCAATATCACTGATGCCATAACCAGAGGTTGTTAACGGTTTAAGTGCAATACTACTTAAAAACGCTTGATTAACGTCAGCCAGGGTTGCAGGTGGTTGCTCAAGTAAAACAGGGTTCCGATACCAAATTGTCGATTGACTATCGTTTGAATCCCAACTAACGGCAAAAAAACTGTCCCAGAAGAATGGTTTTGCTGCACCGGATTGATCAACAAACGCCTCAGAGCTGCCTAAATCAACAGCGGTGAACAATATCTTTGCATCAGAATATGGGACTACAGGAACCAGTCCTAGCGTACCGATCTCACCAGCTGTTGTTAGATTTGACTCATTTGGAATAAATGTTTCATATAAACCTGACGCACCCGCAAACACGATATCACCCTGCTTGAAAGGATTGGTCGTAGCAGGGTGAGAAAACTTTGCCTGGCCAGATAATTCCTGTAGGGGTATATCTGGATAAGCCTGCGATAGTGCATACATTTCAAGCAATTGAACCGGTTGCACAGAAGTGCCTTGCCAGTTAGTTAGCAAGCTTAATACTTGGGTCTGTTGTATATCACCCCGTTCATCTAAACCAAATGAGTAAACTTGACCAGTAGACATGTACTGTTGAGAATTTAAATAAGCCCAACTTAAAGAGCTCGGATCATTTAATTCAGCACCATCCATCAAAGCAAGCTGACCATCGCCAGCCCAAACGTTATTCATGTAGGCATCACCAAACTGGCCGATAGACGATGCATTGTCTTGAAAAGAGCTTACAAAACTGTTGCTTCTAGCGTCCCACGCGGAAGCCATTACCTCAAGGCTGTTCAACCCCTGTGCATTTAAAGACGTCCAACTTAAACTTGAAGCGTCTTGTTCCGACCCAGACAGTAACCAAACACCACCATCGTCTGACTGAATGAGCATGGGCCCTGCAGAAGTCTGAATCGCCACACCGGCTCTGCTGTCAGCATGTGGAGCACCCATTAACAAACTATCGGTAACAAGGGCATTATCTTGATCTGCGTACGGGCCAAATACAGCTTCGAAACTGTTCTGATCAAATTGCCCACGAACTAGACCGCCAGTACTATTAAAAGGTTTTTGACCATCAGGATGCTGATCTAAATACTGATTTCCACCCACTAAGACTGTCTCTAACGTCGGGTCATTAGGGTCAAAAAGTAGTGCGTAATTTCCGTAATCAACAAGGTTGATGGCCTGATCACCGCCCGCTTTCAGTGAGAAATCTAAAGATTTAAAACTGGACACTGCGTACTCACTCGTGACGATCAATCTATCAACATGTGTTATGTAGTTTGGTTGGAATGAAGGAGCTGCATATTTGAACCACCCCAAGAGCACAATTTGTTGGGTTGAGTCTAAAGGGTTTTGAGCAACAGTAATGCGGCCTAGTAACTCTCCGTTATCCGAACGCGTTTGTCGAGTTTGCTCCCAATCTGGACTCGTTACAGAAACAATCTTCTCAGTAGTTGAGTCATAGGCATCAACATACCCAGCGCTCAGTGTCAAAAATACTGCAGAGTTGGCCGATGCAGCTGCTGATGAAAGCATACCTCCGTCTCTTTCAGCAATCTTTTTTTGTTGAGTTATTTGCCCTAAGTCATCTACTGCAAACTTAATGACGCTGCTAATAAATGGTTGCGGTGAAAATTCACCTGTAGAAAATGTCGCATAAAGCCCATCGTCTTGCCACCACAATTCACGCACATTTGATCTAGCTGCTTTGCCTGACTGTGGTGATACATCTGAAGAAACTGGCAACCAATCAACCGTTCCGTCTGATTGAATCTGACCAATCTGCAAAGCATTTCCATTCGGTGTGTAATCTTTGAAGTTACTTGAATTACCACGACCGACCACTATAAACTGACCATCAGGTGATATCGCTACTGCGGCAACACCTTGAGCGCCGTCATAACCCCAGAGGTCAGACCCAGACGGCTCACTTATCCAATTCCAAGTTGTATCCCACGTATCTGTTTGATAGTCATAGCCCCGAGAATAAAGCCCACCATTAGCTGTTCCAGCATAAAGATAGGCATCGCCCTCATTGGTAGATCCGTCTATGGGGTTTTGCTTCAACGTCAATGCATTCGTTGCACCCGATACAAAAGTCGTGCCAAACATTTCTTGAAACCCGAGCCGGCCGCTCATTGCATCTCTAATGACACTAGGTTCAAGAGGTGTCCACTTATTAGGCGCAATTGACATGTTTTAAACCCTTTATAAAAAGTGGACCCTGCCGCCAAGACAAATATCAGGTCAATTGAAGCTGTAACTTTTTCCTGATATGCAAATGGTCGGCGTTGTCCCGTTTTTGCCTTTTCTTTGATTCAGACGTTAAAGGAATTAGTCATGAGGCGCAAGCGTAATGGCTAATTCCTCTACTGAACGACCAAACTTATTTAAAATCATCGCATCACCACCCAGCCCGTCTTGTAGACTACGTTTGGTGTTTTGTAATTCAGCGCCTGATGGGGTCGCTCATTATTAAACAAACTCATGTCGTTCGTCAATCCGATCGTTAACTCACCCAACGTACGGTAACCATTCAAATAGATGTCCTCATGCTTCACGTTGTCAGTCGTTAGTAAATGCCACGCTTAAGCGCCTTAGCAATCTTTGCCATTCATGGTGAAAAAGATGTCGATATAACGTTAAGCCTTGACAATTTTCTAAGCTTATTGAGCTACCGGCGTTTTTTACGGGGTGCGTTGCGGGCCAGAAAATCGTAAAGCACGGGGGGAATCAACCGCATTAAACGTGCCACCCAACCCATTTGCCAGGGTATAACAATGTAGCGGCGGCGGCGTTCAATCGCTTTTGCTGCTTGTCGCGCAAAAACATCTGCGGGCAGCAAAAAAGGCATGCGGTAAGTGTTCACCGCGGTCATTTCACTTTTAACGTAACCTGGCGCAATGGTGACAACTGAAACACCCTTGGGGGCCATTTCTAGGCGCAAGGCCTCGCAATAGGTTGCAACGGCCGACTTAGAGGCGCTGTAAGCCCCTGCGCCGGGCAAACCGCGTACGCCTGCTACGCTGGCAATACCAACCAACCTGCCTGAGCCTAACGCCACCATATCGGGTATAAAGGGTTCAAATGTGGCAACCGTTGCTAAAACGTTGATGTCAAATATTTCTTTAAAGACTGCAAAATCGTCTGTCGATTCAGTCAGCGTGCCAGCGCTCACGCCAGCGTTAGCAATCACAATATCGACGGCACCGCCTGTTTGCTGTATAAAATCAGCTGCAGCTGAGTGTAAAGCATCGCGGTCACGCACATCAAGCAGATAGGTAAAGTGTTGGCCAGGCAAGCTTGCCACCACAGTCGCCAGCTCTGCTTGACGACGGGCGACCAAACCCAACACATAACCAGCTCGCGCATATTGAATGGCTAAGGCTGCGCCCAAACCACTGCTTGCCCCTGTAATAAATACGGTGGGCTGACGAATAGTTTCGGGGCTATTGCTTGGCCAATGATTCATGCAATGACTGCAATGAATAGACTTGCAAGCCACGGCCTTGGCGCAAATATTGCATACCTTCTACAGCCGCCCAAGCCCCGGCTATGGTGGTGTAGTAAGTTACTCGTGCTGCCAAAGCTTGGGTACGAATCGTGCGTGAGTCTGTGATGGCATTACGACGTTCTTCAACGGTATTAATAACCAATGAAATATCGCCATTTTTTAACATATCAACAATGTGAGGACGACCTTCGGCCACTTTATTGACGACGCTAACCGGTATGCCAGCCACCTCGATGGCACCAGCCGTTCCACGGGTTGCAGTAATTTTAAAACCCATTGCGTGCAGGCCGCGTGCAACATCAACAGCACGTTCTTTGTCTTGATTTTTGACGCTAATAAAAACACGACCTGAATCAGGTAGATTAACGCTGGCCGCTATTTGTGATTTCACAAAAGCCTCACCAAAGCTTTGGCCAACACCCATGACTTCGCCCGTCGATTTCATTTCAGGGCCCAAGATCGTGTCAACCCCTGGGAACTTCACAAACGGAAAAACAGCCTCTTTAACTGAATAGTAGTGTGGCACCACTTCATGCTCAATACCTTGCTCGTCAAGCGATACGCCCACCATTGACAGTGCACCAATTTTGGCTAGCTGCAAACCCGTTGCTTTTGACACAAACGGCACGGTTCGCGATGCACGCGGGTTAACCTCAAGCACAAACACTTCACCGTCTTGCACAGCAAATTGCACATTCATCAGACCCTTTACATTTAGGGCGCGTGCCATGGTAGCTGTTTGACGTTTGATTTCTTCAATAACATCTGTTGATAAGGAGTAAGGGGGTAAGCAGCAGGCTGAATCGCCCGAGTGCACGCCCGCTTGTTCAATATGTTCCATTACACCGCCAATGAAAACACGCTGACCATCGGCAACACAATCGACATCAACTTCAATGGCGTGATTTAAGAAATGGTCAAGCAATACGGGTGAGTCGTTGCTAACTTTAACGGCTTCGCGCATATAGCGTTCAAGGTCATTTTGCTCGTGCACAATTTCCATTGCCCGACCACCCAACACGTAACTGGGTCGCACCACCAAGGGGTAACCAATTTCGCTTGCGTGCGCCAAAGCTTCTGCTTCGGTACGCGCGGTACGATTAGGAGGTTGGCGTAAGTTAAGCTTGAGCAATAATTTCTGAAAGCGTTCACGGTCTTCAGCCACGTCAATTGACTCAGGGCTAGTGCCGATAATGGGTACACCATTGGCCTCAAGCGCACGGGCTAATTTCAAGGGAGTTTGACCCCCATATTGAACAATCATGCCAACAGGTTGCTCAACATGAACAATTTCTAAAACGTCTTCGAGCGTTAGCGGTTCAAAATAAAGGCGGTCAGATGTATCGTAATCGGTTGATACCGTTTCAGGGTTGCAATTAACCATAATGGTTTCAAAACCATGCTCACGCAAAGCTAAGGCTGCATGCACGCAGCAATAGTCAAACTCAATGCCCTGACCAATACGGTTGGGGCCACCACCCAACACAATAATTTTTTTACGGTCAGTGGGTTTTGCTTCACACACCTGCTCGTAAGTTGAGTACATGTAAGCCGTGTTCGTCGCAAACTCTGCCGCGCACGTATCAACGCGTTTAAAGACCGGACGAACGTTAAATTGATGACGTGTTTTACGCACCTCAGCTTCAGTGCTGTCGAGCAAAAATGCTAAACGGCGATCAGAGAAACCACGGCGTTTAAGCTGCCATATGGTGTCACGATCAAGGTCGGCAAGTGTTTTTTGCTCAAGCATTAATTCAATATCAACAATTTCTTTGATTTGTTCAAGAAACCACGGGTCAATATGGGTAAGTTGATGCACCTCTTCTAAGCTGAAGCCTTGCGCAAAGGCATCACCCACATACCAAATTCGTTCGGGGCCAGGCTCACCGAGCTCGATTTGTATTTTTTCACGGTCGATGGTTTTTTGATTTAAACCATCAACGCCAACCTCAAGACCGCGCATGGCTTTTTGAAACGACTCTTGGAAGGTACGACCAATGGCCATGACCTCACCGACTGATTTCATTTGCGTGGTGAGACGCGAATCAGCTGTTGGGAATTTTTCAAACGCAAAGCGTGGAATTTTAGTCACGACATAATCAATCGTCGGCTCAAACGAGGCTGGAGTAGCACCCCCCGTGATTTCATTTTTGAGCTCATCAAGCGTATAACCCACGGCAAGACGTGCCGCTACTTTTGCAATAGGGAAGCCGGTTGCCTTAGACGCCAAGGCTGATGAACGCGATACCCGCGGGTTCATTTCAATAACGATCAGGCGACCATTTTTAGGGTTGACCGCAAACTGAACGTTTGAACCCCCCGTATCAACACCAATTTCACGCAAGACCGCAATCGATGCATTACGCATGATTTGATATTCTTTATCGGTCAAGGTTTGGGCTGGTGCGACGGTAATTGAATCGCCTGTATGCACACCCATGGGGTCAAGGTTTTCAATTGAGCAAACGATAATACAGTTGTCAGCGCTATCGCGCACGACTTCCATTTCGTATTCTTTCCAGCCTAATAAAGACTCTTCAATGAGCAGTTCACGAGTCGGAGATGCTTCAAGGCCTCGACGGCAAATGGTTTCAAACTCTTCGGCGTTGTAGGCAATGCCGCCGCCACTACCACCCATGGTGAAGCTTGGCCGAATAACAATAGGAAAGCCACTGGTATCGGTAAGCTCAGCAATTTGACGCTGAACATCGTAGGCTTCTGCAAGGCTATGTGCCACCCCTGATTTGGCAGACTCAAGCCCGATAGAAGTCATGGCAACTTTAAATTTTTGGCGGTCTTCGGCCTTTTCAATGGCATGGGCATTGGCACCAATCATCTCGACGCCATACTTTTTCAAAACGCCTTGAGCTTCTAAATCAAGCGCGCAATTTAGAGCTGTTTGCCCGCCCATGGTGGGCAACAAAGCATCAGGCTTTTCAATTTCAATGATTTTTTCTAAGACTTGCCATGTTATCGGTTCAATGTAGATGACATCAGCGGTTTCAGGGTCGGTCATGATGGTTGCAGGGTTGCTATTAACCAAGATGGTTCGAAAACCCTCAGCTTTTAGGGCTTTACACGCTTGTGCGCCTGAATAGTCGAATTCGCAGGCTTGACCGATAACAATCGGGCCAGCGCCAATGATAAGAATACTTTTAATGTCTGTACGTTTAGGCATAGGGCTCTTGAATTATTTCTGCTTGGCCATGAGACCAACAAATTTGTCGAATAACGACACGATATCGTGGGGGCCGGGACTGGCCTCTGGGTGCCCTTGAAAACAAAAAGCAGGGCGGTCGGTTAACTCAAAACCTTGCAAGGTGCCGTCAAATAATGAAACATGAGTGATTTTGGCATGCTTGGGTAAACTGCCCGCATCAACCGCAAAACCATGGTTTTGTGCTGTGATGTGCACTCGTCCCGTAGCAAGCTCCTGTACTGGATGGTTTGAACCGTGGTGACCATTTTTCATTTTGATGGTGCGGGCACCAACGGCTAGACCCATAATTTGATGACCCAAGCAAATACCAAAGGTGGGTATTTTTTGCTCAAGAAACACACGGGTAGCGTTAATAGCGTAATCGCAAGGCTCTGGGTCACCTGGGCCGTTTGATAAGAAAATACCATCTGGTTTTAAAGCCAATGCTTGTTCAGCCGTAGTTTGTGCCGGGACCACAGTGATACGGCAGCCGCGTTCAGCCAACAACCTTAATATATTTGTTTTAACCCCAAAGTCGTAGGCCACCACATGTGGGCCGTTGACGGTGCTTGGCGCAAAGCCTTGGCCCAGCGCCCAAACCGATTCGTGCCAGTTATAGTTGGCCGTACATGACACTTTTTGTGCCAAGTCTTTGCCCTGCATACCGGGGAATTGTTTGGCTAACGCAAGCGCTTTGTCTACGTCTTGACCAACGTAAATGCATGCGCCTTGTGCACCACCTTCGCGCAAAATACGGGTTAACTCACGGGTATCAACCCCAGCGATCGCCACGATGCCATGTTCTTGTAGATATTCAGGCAAAGATTGGGTGGCGCGAAAGTTTGACACGCGCATAGAACAGTCTCGCACCACGAGGCCTGCCGCGTGCACCTTATTTGACTCAACATCTTCTGGGTTGACGCCCGTATTGCCAATATGAGGGTAAGTTAACGTCACAATCTGACCGCTGTAGCTAGGGTCAGTCAAAATCTCTTGGTAGCCAGTCATGGCCGTGTTAAAAACTAATTCTGCAACACTGTACCCCGGCGCACCAATAGAATGGCCATAAAACACAGAGCCGTCTGCCAGGGCTAAAATTGCTATAGGAAGTGCAGGTTGAGAGTTTTCTTTCAAACCCTCTGGAAAAATTGACGACAGCACGCTATTAAACCCCAGTTTCAAACCACATATTCAAACCCTATGAGTATAACCCGCTATGACCAATTTGCTTGAAACACTTCGCCAACATACTGTTGTGGTGGCAGACACGGGTGATTTTGAGGCGATGCAACATTTTCGCCCCACCGATGCCACCACAAACCCGTCTTTGATTTTAAAGGCGATACAGCAAACAGCCTACAAACCCCTACTTGAGCAGTGCGTCAAGCATTATGCCCAAGCACCGCTTGATTTGCGTGCAGACCACTTATTGGTGGCCTTTGGTGAGCAAATTTTGCGTATCGTGCCCGGTCGTGTTTCAACCGAAGTGGATGCCCGCCTGTCTTTTGACACCCAAGCGACTGTCGAACGAGCCAAACGTTTAATTTCGCTTTACGAAGCACAAGGCATTGACCGCAATCGCATCTTAATCAAAATTGCAGCCACCTGGGAAGGCATACAAGCCGCGCACCATCTCGAGTCGGTTGGTATTCATTGTAATTTGACGCTGCTTTTTGCCCTTGAACAAGCGATTGCCTGCGCCAATGCCCAAGTGCAACTGATTTCACCTTTTGTCGGTCGTATTTACGATTGGTATAAAAAATCAGCCGGCCCCTCTTGGCAAGAAAACAAGAATGCCGGGCTTCAAGACCCTGGGGTTGAATCCGCTTCACAGATCTATGCCTACTTTAAAGCCCGAGCTATTCGTACAGAAATTATGGGGGCTAGTTTTAGGAATATTGGTCAAATTATGGCGCTATCAGGTTGCGACTTACTCACGATCAGCCCTGAACTGATGGCTGAATTAAAAGACAAAACAGTCATTGATTTACCCGGTTTTGAACACACAGGCCAAGCCCGACTTGATGCTGATTATGCACAACAAAATGCCGGGTCTGATGTAAATGTTTCAACTGAATCAGCATTTCGATTTTTGTTCAATCAAAATGCGATGGCAAGCGAAAAATTATCTGAGGGTATTCGTGCGTTTGTGGCCGACTCAATTAAGCTTGATGACCTACTTCAGTAAAAAAGGAAAGTCATGCAGTGCATTGAAATAGGTGTTGATTTAAACGCTTAGACCGCTGATGCTTGAGCTGATATTTAAAAGCTAACGGCCGTTGGTGCTTAAGAAGTCGGGCGCCGTTCCATGAGAGCCCAAGCAACGGTACCAGCATCAACGTATTCAATTTCACTGCCGGCTGGCACACCCCGAGCTAAGCGCGTAACGATTAGGCCTTTAGTTCGCAGTGCATCACCTAAATAATGTGCTGTGGTTTCGCCTTCTGCAGTAAAGTTTGTTGCCAAAATGACTTCTTGCACCACACTGTCAGTCGCTCGAGCCACCACACGCTGAAAATCGAGCTGCTGTGCCCCCACCCCTTCAAGTGGCGCCAAACGTCCCATCAGAACGTAATACAGCCCTTTGTAGTTATGCGTTGATTCAATTGAATTTTGATCAGCCGAAGTCTCAACAATGCAAAGTTGTGTCTGATCACGCTGGGGGTTTTGACAGGTTGCACAAACGGGCACTTCTGTGAAGCCATTGCAACGCTCACAGTGCAATAGGTTGCGTGCGGCGAGTGTGAGCGCGCTGGCCAAATTACTTGCTGCTTGCGGGTCGTGCTGCAACAAGTGATAAGCCATTCGACGCGCCGTGCGTTCACCGACCCCAGGTAATTGGCGCAGTGCTTGCACAAGGTCAAGCAGAGGTTGGGGTTCAGGCAACATTGACGACATGGCTTAACAAATGAACAAAATCATAAAATATACACTGAATTAGAATGGCAACTTCATACCGGGTGGTAAGGGCAAGCCTGCTGTGACTGTCGCCATACGTTCTTGCGATGTGGCTTCAGCTTTACGTAAGGCATCGTTGAAGGCGGCTGCCACCAGGTCTTCGAGCATGTCTTTATCGTCAGCCAAAAGGCTGGGGTCGATTTCTACACGCTTCACATCATGACGGCAATTCATAGTGACTTTCACTAAGCTACCACCGGCAACACCTTCCACAAAAATATCAGCCAAAGCATCTTGCGCTTTTTTGAGATTTTCTTGCATTTGCTGGGCTTGACGCATCAAACCTGCCATTTGTCCTTTCATCATTTGCTTTGTTTCCTTAAGATCAAACTGTTCAATTTAAAACTGCATTAGTTTAATGTGATTAGTGTAAGGTAGGCGGCACGGGTTGAATCGAGCCGGGTACAACTTGTGCGTCAAAGTCACGAATTAACGTTTGCACAAACAGATCTTGTGCAACAGATTGCTCAGCCTGTAACTGCCTCACTTGCTGGGCTTTTTCATCAATATTGTGGGCTGACACCCCTGTCGTCAGTTCACCCACCGTAATAGACACGTCAACGTGCGCGCCTAAAACCTGCTTGAGTACAGCCAACAGACGTTCAGCATGCAGGCCTTTTGCAAGGGCTTGGGTGGGCACTCGAAGTGATAATGCGTGCGGTTGAACTAAAAGGCATTCTGACTGGCGCGCCAACTGTAAAGCCATACCACTCAAAGGTAAAGAAGCGACAAAGCTTGGCCATTGATCAGGTTTAGATAGCGAGATGGGGTCAACTTTTGTAATGATTGTCGAGGTTGAAACAGGCACTACTTCAACGGGTGTTGATGTTGTTGGTGTGGTTGGTGTTGGTGTTGCGCTTGAAACAATTTCAACAGGGTTAGTAGGCTTATGACTAGTTTGGCTTGAAGCGACCGATTGTGAGCTTGGGGGCTGTGAGCTTGCTGATGCCAAACTAGTTGGCTGAGCCTTAAAAGCTTGCGCTAATGTGCCACCACCCGTTACTTTCCCACCAACGGGTGCAGGTGAAGCTTGCCCTTCACACAACGACAACATGCGTAAACACGTCATCACAAAACCGGCATACTCGTCTGGCGCAAGGGTTAATTCTTGACGGCTATGAACCGCGACGGTGTAGAGCACTTGCACCACATCAGGGGGAACCGTTTGCGCCAAACGCTGTATGTCAGTGTAAACAGGATCTTCAGAATCTATATTGGAAGGTATACGTTGAGTAATGGCAATGCGCGACAGTAAAATGGCTAAGTCAGCCAAAGCGGTTCGCATTGAGAGGCCGCGTTGCGCAAACTCATCTGCAATTGCCAAAATATCGTGCGGCTTTTGTTGCGCTAAGGCATCGATCAATCGAATTAAGTGGGTTTGATCAACGTTACCCAACATCGTACGCACCGCGTCTTCAGTCATATTGCCAGCACTAAAAGCAATGGCCTGATCGGTTAACGACAGCGCATCGCGCATCGAGCCTGCAGCGGCTTGACCAATCAGTTTAAGTGCTGCAGGTTCAAACTCAACCCCTTCAGCCGTCAACACTTCATTTAAATGTTCGGCCACAGCAATAGGTGGCATTTGCTTGAGATTAAATTGCAAACAACGCGACAAAACCGTAGCAGGAATTTTTTGCGGGTCGGTTGTTGCCAAAATAAATTTGACATGAGGTGGTGGTTCTTCGAGGGTTTTCAACATAGCGTTAAAAGCATGCCCACTGAGCATGTGCACCTCATCGATCATGTAGACTTTAAAACGGCCTGAAGAAGGCGCATAAACAGCCTGTTCAAGCAATAGAGTCATTTCATCAACGCCGCGATTTGAGGCTGCATCAAGCTCAAGGTAATCAATAAACCGGCCTTCGTCAATTTCAACGCAAGCGCGACAGGTGCCACAAGGCTTGTCTGTGATGCCTTGCTCGCAATTGAGCGACTTAGCCAATAAGCGTGAAAGCGTTGTTTTACCGACACCCCGTGTGCCCGTAAACAACCAAGCGTGGTGCAGGCGTTTGGTGGCTAAAGCGTGGCTCAGCGCACGCACCACGTGATCTTGGCCAATCAGGGTTTCAAACGAACGGGGGCGCCACTTACGCGCGAGAACAAGATATGTCATAAGCCCTGTAAAACTTTAAAGCTTGGGTGGTCTACAAAACAAAATATGGCGAGCCTGACTTCGGCACTGACTCTGCACGACTATGGCTGCTTCGTTCCCGATCTGACCAGTTTCACCGCCGAACCATGCGAAGGGGCCCGCCTTTGATATTCTAACAGGCGTCTGGACCTAAACCTAGGGCACGGCCAAAACCACTGTAGGCGACCAAGGCAGCCAGATATCATCTTTCGGAAAATACAAGGCCGCGCGAGCTGGGCGACCGTCAATAGCCTGTAAATAGCGACAATAGCGTTCCAATTGCGCTTGGTATTGCGCCATCATGCGCTCTGCAAACACGTCAAGCATCTCGTCTTGCCCTCGGCGACTGGTTTTGTAGTCAACCACCAACCAGCCCTCATCATTGAGAATAGCCCAATCAAGAACTGATACACTCGCCTCGTCATCAACCAAGGCCCACTCAGCGCGTGCATGGGTTTGGCTCAATAACCATCTACCTCTTTCATGTTGCAACATCGCCAATAAAATATCGATCACTTCTTGGGTTGCACTGTGACGCATCGAAACAGGCATACCCCTTAAACCTAACTGACGTGCAATCGTGGGGCGAGCTATTGCAAAGGTTGCCAAGGTCCAATTCGGTAAAGCACCCTTCACAACGGCCGCAGCGAGCCAGGCATGCACAACCGTACCCACCCATCTTTCACCTGACACTTGGGCTGACCAAGCCGCCGCCCCAAGTGGGTTGTAGGCGAATGTTGCCTTGCTAGGCTGAACGACCAAAGGATACTTGCGTCGGGTGAGTGTAGGGCCTACCCAGACCCGTGAAGACTGTTGTGCAATATGGTCAGGTTGCTCATCGTGTTGCCGCTGCAACACGTCACGCACAGCAAGCAGAACATCTTGCGGGCAAAACGGCCATAATCGCGACAGTAGCGTCGTGGCACTGGGCGGCTTGATTTCACCCGTTTTTTGATCAAGCATCACTTGGGCGACCAAATGCAAAACCGATTGAGCTCGAGTCGCCGCCACATAAAGCAATCGGTCTACTTCGTAGTCGCTACGACACGCTTCAAGGCGACCTAAGTATTTTGAAATAGAGTCTTGTTCTTTTTCTAAATACGCCTTAACAGGGCCAAACACAATGGCGTCACCTAACTGATCAACTCGTACTAAGGGGGCTGTGTCGCTCTTGGTTGCACGGTGTATGCCCATCAAGATGACGGTTTCAAATTGCAACCCTTTGGCTTTGTGCATGGTCATCACTTCAATCGCCCGACCACTGGCTTCAGGTTGCGCAAACAAGCGTGATAAACCTGCTTCAGCCGCATCGATATCGAGTGTGCCATGCTCGGCCATTTTTTCTACAAATTCAAATACAGCTTGGGCATCACCCAGTTCCGCGGCATCGTCGACGACTTTATCTCCCTCAAGCTCGTGCCAAGTTTGTTCAAGTTTTAATGCGAACGGTAAATTGATGCGTTCAAATGCGTTGCACATTATTTGGGAAACCGACAACCAACGCTGCCATTGATCGTTTTCTATCGATTGAGGTCGCATTGAGCCTGGGGAAACATCTTGTAAAGCACGATGCATAACACTACGAACAGTGCGTTTGATGTTTTCACCCGCCAACAACTGAAGCAAGGTTTTTAAGGTTAGCCCACACCAACGTGCGCGTAATACCGCAACCCAAGCTGCCCGATCACCTTCATGAGATAAAGCACGTGCGAGTTGAATCAAATCAACCACAACCGATCGTTCGCGTAACGGCACCAGCTCAACCGCGCGACAAGGCAGACCGTTGCTGCGCAAAATGCGCAGCACATCGCCAATGTGTTTTCGAGCCCGCACCAATATGGCAACCGGATGTTTAGCGTCGGGGTAGGCACGCCAACCCGTTTGAGCAAGCTCAACGACACATTTTATTTCGTCTTGATCGCTGATTAAGGCATGCCATTGCACGGCTGGTTCAACTGTCGGTGGTAAAAAGGGTTCTGATTTGGCATAAGAAATCGCTCCAACTGAGGGGTCGTCGTTTTTGGGTAAACACTGCGCAAAAGTTTGGTTCACCCAATCAACAATGCCTGACTGCGATCTAAAATTGGTATTCAGTTGCAGCAACTCAATTTCAATGGCGTCACTTAAGCCCTCATCTCGCGCATTTAAAAATAATCGAACATCGGCTTTACGAAAACGATAAATAGACTGCATCGGGTCGCCCACTAAAAATAGCGTGCGTCCATCACCTGGCAGCCAACCTGCAATGAGTTTTTGCAATAACTCGATTTGACTTTGACTGGTATCTTGAAACTCATCAACCAAAATATGCTGAATTTGTGAGTCAAGTTTGAGCAATAAATCACTTGGGTCTTCACTTGAACCCAACGCTTGGTTGGCGCGCTGCGCCACTTCAATAAAATCAACCTCACCCGTTTGAGCAAAAGCTGTCCATAAGGCAGCAGTTGCCAATTTTAGGCACTCGAGTTGAGCATGAAGTACTAACCATTGCGCATCGGTTAAAATCGGGTTAGGTGCGTGACGCAACGCCACCAAAGCATCAAGCCAGTCTGTATTGTCGGTCGTACCAAAGATCCTAATCCAACTTTCAAAGCCATCTTTTTGTAAAGATTTGGGTGGGCAGCCCATATTTTTATTGATCGTTTTACGCAGCGTATTTGATTCAATTAGCACGAGTTTGGCAAGGGCTCGCCAAGCCGGTAATTGATCAATTTCAGATGTAAACGTACCGGCATACCAGTCACATAAAGCGGCAAGCGGGTTTGGTTTATCTACGTCTTGGGCTAAGCACTCTGCTGCTTTTTGTGCAATCGGTTGCAACGAAGGCTGCCAAGTTGGGGGCAGACTTTGCAACAATCTCTCAATGTCATATTGCACAAAACGTGCCAAACTTTGATTGATATCTTCGCGACTTTGACCATGATGAATCAGGGGTAACCACTGGTCTCGCTTTGACAACATTAACGCCAAGGCTTGACAGGCCGTTTGTTGGTTAAGGTCTAGATGCTCAAGCAGTGTGCACACAGCTGGGTTTTGCACCATGCCAACGGTTTGCCGTGCTGCAATCATGTAATAACGCATCGGGTCGTCACAAATACGTGGCATACCCCCTAACGTTGAAAGCCATGGCATTTGTCGCACCAAAGCAGCGCAAAATGCATCAATGGTTCGAATACTCAAACGCGCGGGGTGCTTTAATAAATACCATTGCTGTGTTTCATCGCGATTTAAGGCTGCACGCGCCAAACGCCAACTTTCTAGATGGTGCCCCGGTTCAGTAGGCTCAGGTTGTTGCGCCAGTGCAAGCTTTTCAAGCACGCGTGCATGCATTTCAGCCGCGGCTTTACGGGTAAACGTAATAGCTACAATCTGCTCAGGCTGATTCACAAGCGCCAACAATGCCAATATACGATCGGTTAAGAGCTCAGTCTTGCCCGACCCAGCTGGCGCTTGCACAATGAAAGATCGCGTTGGGTCAACTGCTATTTGACGCTGATCAATATCGGAGGGCAGTCGTTTAGTCATTTTCGCCCCCGGCTTCATCATCTAACTCATCAGATGAGTCTTGATCAATTTCGTGCAACCTCAGTAAAGCTTTTATGTCACAAAACATTAAATCGTTTATTGAACCTGACGTATTGCGAGCATCACCCGCAATAAAGGCATCAGCTATGTTGATTATTTTATGTTGCAACCCGTCTAATGCAAGCAGCCAGTTTTGAGTTGCTGTGTGCTCGGTCGTCGTGTGCTCAGCTACTATTTGTTCTGTGGTCATCAACTCAGGCGAAACCGTATGGGCAGCAAACGGCCATTCTGTAGCATCATAAATTTTGACGCCGGGTAAGCCTACATCATCAACACTCAAACCTGCTGTTTTAACTTGATGCGGTTTAAGTTGAGCCAATACCAGCGCATGAATAGCCAACACCGTTGGGTGTTGCTGTTGCCACGCGATTGAATAAGTCAGCAACTGATTTGAAATAGGCTGGGTACGTAACCATTCTTTTTGCAAATTGTTGGGTATGTAACCGGTTTTGTAATCAATCACTACATAACCTCCTTGCTCTAATTGATCAATACGATCAATTTGTAAGGCAAGCTGAAGGGGCCCACGAATAAATTTAAATGTTTCTTCTGCAGCCACATTGGTATAAGCGGCTCGTGCAGCATCAAACATGCACCAAGTCTGCACAATATTTAATGCCCGTTCAACATGCATGGCTTGTAACTGAGCGGGCATACCTTTTAATTTTTGCTGGGCTTTTTCAGCTACCACAACACGTACGTTAGTCTGCCAGTCGGCTTGTTGAAACTCTGCCTGTAATACGGCTTGGGTCGGGTAGCGAGCAACCAATTCTCGCATCACCGCATGTACAAAATTACCTTGCTCACTAAACGGTCTGGCTAATGCATAGGGTTTTAATGCATTCACGCTTAATCGATACTTAAAGAATGCCCACAAGGGGTTGCGCGCTTGCGTTTCGAATAAACCCACACCCCCTTTGATATTTTCTTCGGCTGTAACCTGAGGCACGTCGTCGTCAGCCCAAACCGACATCTCGATCTGATGAAATGCACTTGAGCTTAAATAGGTATCAGCTTTGTTTAAAGATTGATTAGATCGCTCAGACAACACATTGGTGAGAAACGGCGATGGTCGCAATTGACGTTCACCCGCCTGTTCAGGCCAGCTCAAGACAATACTAGGTGCACACTGCAACAACGTGTTAAATATTTGTTCAGCCCATAAGCGCTCACGCTCTGGTGTCGCACGCGGTGCTTGAGCAGCAACCAAAACGGGAAACGGAATGAACGGATTAGGGTTCGGTGTTGCGGGCAACACGTCATCATTAAGCCCCATCACCCAAACAGCGTGCCATCGACCACCCTCTGCTTCAAGTAAGCCCAGCACATCTAAACGGGCAGCGGGATCGCGCTGCGGTTGAAATGGCGATTGCCTGACCATACGACTCATTAAACCTAAGGCTTCAGTAGCCAACATAGGCTCAAGTATTTGATCGAGTGCGGTGAATTTTTCAAATTGCTTATTAATCGCTTGCACCACTTGATACGTAACCGAGTCAAGAGGCGTATCACCTGGAAAGCCCAGCGCAGAGAGCTGTTTACGCCACAGTATGGTCCAGTCTAATGCTGAATGTTTCTGGTTTTTCACAGCAGACTTGAAGTCATGTGTCACATCTAGCGCTGTTTGCCAAGCTTGGGCAAGTTTAGGAAGCTGCTTCAACTCGTGATGCCAGTCAGTTTGTGTGACGTTCATCATGTCGCGTTGTCGCCATGCGCTGTCAATCAATGCACGATCAGCGGCTTCACTGGCATGGCCAGCACAAAACCCTTGAAGCAAGGGTTGGCCCACTTGTTCAACCGATACTTCGAGGCCACGGCTCGCTTGCATCAACCAACCCAACCAGCCCAAAGCCGCCCGCATGGCAGGCCAATCTGCTAAGGCTGGGGCGACTGCCACGTTAAAGGCAAAATGTTGATCACGCTGAACGTATTGCAATACACTGCTCAACACACGCTTAGCGTGCGGCGCATCAGTTTGTAAGTTGGGTGCAATAATCGCAAAACGCCCGTTTGGGCGGTTACTGAGTTGCTGGTGAGCCCACAGTGCAGCGCGCTGCCACTCGTCAGACGCGTCAAGGCAAGAAAAGGCCACCACCTTGGGTTCGTCATAACTCGGTAACGTTAACTGCATGATAACAACGCCCTGCTGCGTCAAGGCGTTGAGCACAGCCAAATCAGCCAGCGACCATTCCGTAAAACCTAACAAAACAATCGTTTGAGGTAAATCAACCGCACCCGTTTGAATCAAATGTTCAATAAGCGGGGGAAGTTGCGACGCATCGATTACCTGCTTACTTTGTAAGCGCTCAACATAGCGGTCTCGCCATATTTTAAATTGCTTAAACTCAGGCGTTTGTTGGTGTGCTGGCACGTCAATATGCCAAGCCAACATCAGCCCGTGTGCGCTGGCCGCTTGTTGCGCTGCGCGGTACACATCGAGCAGCGGGCGATCGGCCTCAATCTCTTCAATGATTTGGGCCCACAAGATTTGACTGCTAAAAGCATCAACAACCGTCGATACCGTGTTGATATGTTGTGATTCGGTGTTAAGCCCGACATCAAATAATAGTTGTTGCAACCAAGCAGACCAAGGCGCAATCGTGGGTAAAGCCCGTACCTTGGTTGTGTCAGGCTTAAAGTATTGCACCAATTCACGCGCGGTTCGGTTATTAACCGTCAGAATATGGGTATGATCAAGAGGTTGTTCAAGCAACGCTTGAATGGTGAGCGAAGGCCAGCTAGGCAATGTCATAACCTAGCAATTAAAATCCGCACATTGATGCAATGGTCTGCCAATTAATTCGCACGCTGGGCATCAAGTAACCTAAAAAACCGAGTGCCATCACAGCGACGAGTGAAACCCAACCCGCCACCCGCATACCTTTAGAAAATTGTAACGGTTGAGTCTGTGAGGTTCGCTCTACTGCAGTTTTAATAACCATGACTGCCCTCTTTTTATAAGCACTTATACAGGCTGCGCAATTGGAGACTGAGCAATAGGTTGCTCTTTGATAGGCCAGCATAACGCTCCTGCAATTAACGCTAAAGCAATACCTAACCACCAGACCATATCGTAACTACCTGTCACAGCTTGTACTTTTCCACCGAGCCAAACGCCAGTAAAACTACCCAATTGATGCCCTAAAAACACAATTCCAGATAAGGTTGCAGCAAACCTATACCCATAGATTTGACCAATTAACCCCTGCGTTAAAGGTACGGTACCCAACCAGAATACACCCATCCAAGCGGCAAAAACATAAATAACGAAGGGTGTGAGGGGCATAGCCATTAACCACAGCATACCCACTGCGCGTAAGGTATAGATAATGCTTAAAAGGTTTTTCTTACTATAGATACCACCCAAACGACCAGCGCCGTAAGAACCAAAAACATTAAACAGCCCAATTAAGCCAATCGCAATAGCACCCGTGCTGGCATTTAAACCCCCATCTGTTACAAAAGCAGGCAAATGCAATGTAATAAATGCGGTGTGAAAGCCACACACAAAATAACTTAAAAAAAGAAAATGAAAGGTGGGGTGATGAATGGCTTGCCCAATTGCTTGCTTCATTGATAATTGCGGCCCTGAACCCAACGTTTGATCGGGTCGGCCGCGCATATACCAAGCCATAGGAATGGCCATGGCTAAAAAGACCGACAAAACCCAATATGCGCCAGACCATTGAAATGTATCAATCAAAAGCTGCCCTGTAGGCACCACTAAAAACTGACCTAAAGAACCGCCAGCACTGGCAATGCCCATGGCTGTGCTTCGCGAAGCCGGTGGCACCACACGAGCCACGACAGGCAAAATCACCGCAAAGGTCGTGCCGGCTTGACCTAAGCCCACCAAAACACCAGCTGACATATAAAGTGAAAAAGTATCGGTCGCCAAACGCGTACCGACCAAACCCAGGGCATAAAATAACGCGCTGAGGGCAATGGTACGACCTGCCCCCCAGCGGTCAGACATCATGCCAGCACCGATCGCACCAATACCCCAAATAAGATTTTGAATGGCAAACGCCATTGAAAAAACTTCACGCGACCACCCATGGTGTAAACCCATAGGTTGCATAAACAAGCCAAAAGTCGCACGTGTACCCATTGCCATCAGCACAATCAATGTACCGACAATAATGGTGCGATTCATGTTTTCTTGTTGTGTTTGCGTCGCCATAGCATGCCTTAGATTTTTCATTTTGATTGTACAACTGCAAGGCGGCTCTTAATATCTTGGCTCTTGATATCTTTTTGGCGCCGCCGGCACGAATCGAACGTGCGACTCCCTTCTTAGGAGGAAGGTACTCTATCCACTGAGTTACGGCGGCCAATACTATGAATTGGCATATTTTAGCGCGTCAACCACGTGGGTGATGTTGAGCATGCAATGATTTGAGTCTTTCACGCGCAACGTGCGTATAAATTTGCGTGGTCGAAATATCAGCGTGGCCCAGTAATAGCTGTACAACTCGCAAATCAGCACCATGATTAATTAAATGGGTGGCAAAAGCGTGCCTTAAAACATGCGGTGAAAGCGGGGCATGAATGCCTGCTATAAGCGCATATTTTTTAACAATCAACCAAAACGATTGGCGCGTCATGGCCGCGGCACGGGCTGTCACAAATAACGCTTGACTGGTTTGCTTGCCTAACAAACTTGGGCGAGATTCATTTAGGTACTTTGTAACCCAGTGAGCCGCCTCGGCCCCCATCGGTATGAGCCGATCTTTTCCACCTTTACCTTGCACCACCCGCACGACCCCATCTGTTAACGATATGTGGTGCACGGCCAAACCGACCAACTCAGAGACTCGCAATCCCGTCGCATACAACACTTCAAACATAGCCCGATCACGCAAGCCAAGATGGGTGTGGCGATTGGGAGCATTCAAAAGCGCTTCAACTTGCCCTTCAGTCAATGTTTTGGGCATACGAACGGCTTGTTTAGCCGCTGTAATACGCAAACAAGGATCAGAATCAATACGGCCCTGACGACGAGCCCACAGATAATAGCGACGCAACGAAGCCAAGCGACGGTTAGCGGTACTTGCACGGGTCAGCTTCGTTTGATCAGCGAGCCAGTTGTTGATTTCGACCTCTGTTACCCGATCAAGATCAAGGCACTCGCGGTCAACGCACAACCAATCAACAAATGCCTGCATATCACGACGATAAGCTTCTAGCGTGTTTTGCGCCAAACCGTCCTCAAGCCAGAGCGACTCAATAAAAGCATCTAATGAGGGGGGGGTAACTCTAGCACTGGAAGTCGCCTGATTTCTTGACACGAAAACGCCTTATTTTAAAAATTGCGCCACAATGAGGGCATCAATGACTGATTGTGCACTTGTCAAAACAAAATTATGAATGTTGCTTTACTGGTTTTACCTGACTTTTTACTGATTTTAATCGGCTGGTTGCTTTTCCACCGGTTTGGGTTCGATCGTCATTTTTTTATTGGTCTTGAGAAACTAATTTATTACGTAATGTTTCCTGCTTTGCTTTTTCAATCAATTTTACGATCACCCATTTCTCTTGAAACCGCTAGCGACTTATTTTTAGCCACACTTTCCGTCATAGCCGTTGGGGCGGTTCTTTCGGCCTTAGCCAAACCTTTACTTAAACCCAGTGCAATCAATTTTGCCTCATCAATGCAATGCGGTTATCGCTTTAACACCTTTATTGGTTTATCACTGGCCCCAGCCGTTGCAGGCGTTAGCGGACAAGCCAAAATGGCTTTAGTGTTGGGGTTAGCCATACCCGTTGCGAATTTTGTTGCTGTCTATACCTTGGCGCATCAGCAGGGTAAACGTGTTGGCTTGGAACTGTTGCGCAACCCGTTACTGGTTTCAACCGTACTGGGGTTAACTTGTAATTTTGCTGGGCTAACACTGCCCGCTGCAGTCGATACATTGCTGGCCCGACTCGGCGCAGCAGCCATTGCACTTGGTGTGATTTGTATCGGCCCCAATCTGAATTGGCAAGGCTTGCACCAGAAAGCTGGGCTGGTGCTATGGATGGTCGTCGTTAAATTAATGCTTTTACCCATTGCCGCTTGGCTGATTGCGCTCACATTTGGGTTGGGACCAACTGGAGTACAGATCATGGTGCTGTTTGCCTCACTGCCCTGCGCAACCACGTCTTACTTACTCACCGTGCGTATGGGTGGCAATGCGCAGTTGGTCAGTGCGCTAGTCACTGTTTCGACGTTATTCAGTGCCATCACCATTCCCTTCTGGATGTCATGGGTCGCTCCCTGAAGAGCCCCATAGCCTGGCCCTTAGCCCCCACAACCCCAACCAATTTTCCTTAAAGTCTCTATATGACTCTGAACCTTCCAGCACCTTTGGTAACTCAGCCTCTAACACTTGGAACGCCTGAAGACACAGATGTGTTGGGGCAAAGGCTAGGGCAAGCCCTATTAATTGAGGGCTCTGGCGGGGTTATTTACCTTCAAGGTGAGCTTGGGGCCGGTAAAACAGCACTGGTGCGGGCCTTACTAAGGTCTTGTGGCGTTCAGGGCAGAATTAAAAGCCCTAGTTACTCTCTACTTGAAACTTATAAAGTTTCTAGCTTATACTTCTATCATCTTGATTTTTATAGATTTAAAAATCCACAAGAATGGCAAGAGGCAGGCTTCAGAGATTTATTTTATACAAACGCAGTTGTTTTAATTGAATGGCCTGAAAAAGCTGAAGGTTTACTGCCTCAACCAGACTTACAAATTAATTTGTTTTACGAGGGTGAAGGGCGCATTTCAAGACTTGATGCGTATACACAGAGAGGGGCAGCATGTATAAATCACATCAACCTGCAGCGCAAGACCTAGCTCAGTCAAAACTGTTTACGCGTCGTCGCGTCCTTACAGCGGCTGGCACCCTCTTGTGCTTACCTGTATTTCCTAAAATGGCTATGGCAGCTACCGTGCTTGCAGTTCGCACTTGGCCTGCTAGCGAATACACCCGCGTGACACTTGAGCTCGATAGTGAATTAAAAGCTGAGCACTTTACCCTTGAAAACCCGCATCGTATTGTGGTTGATATCAGCGGTCTTGATATGAGCCCAGCGCTAGGCAAGTTAGTCAGCGACATTAAACCTGACGACCCTTACATTCAAGCACTACGCGTCGGTCAAAACCGCCCCGGTGTCGTGCGTATTGTGATGGATCTTAAACAAGCCATTGCCCCACAAGTCTTTACGCTCAAGCCTATTGGTGATTATCAGTACCGCTTGGTGCTTGATTTATACCCACTCGTTGCACAAGACCCACTTCTGGCTTTTCTAAAAGATCAACCCACGCTCTCGGGTGACGACCCGCTGGCTAAAGTATTGAGCGAATTAAACCGTTCATTGCCCCCAACAGCTTCAAATGAACAACCCATCGTGCCCCCCTCGCTAGCGCCTGAAACATCATCAGCTTCAATTGCGAGAGCCAAGCGAGCCGGTCGTCGTCGCATCATAACCGTCGCCATAGACCCCGGTCATGGTGGCGAAGACCCTGGTGCAGTAGGCAAAGGCGGTACACGCGAAAAAGACATCGTGTTACAAATTTCTAAACGTTTAAAAGATAAAATCGATAGGACGCCTGGTATGCGAGCATATCTCACGCGTGATGCTGACTACTTTGTACCTTTGCATGTGCGTGTTGAAAAAGCTCGTCGTGTTAAAGCTGACTTATTTATTTCTATACATGCCGACGCCTTTGTGCGACCCACTGCAGGTGGTAGTTCAGTTTATGTCTTGTCTGAGCGCGGTGCCTCAAGCACCGCAGCGCGCTGGTTAGCCAAAAAAGAAAATGCGGCTGATCTGATTGGTGGTGTCAACATTGGTGATAAAAATAAACAGGTCGCCAAAATCTTGCTCGATTTATCAACCACCGCACAAATTAAAGATTCAATTCACGTGGCTGACGCTATGCTCAACGAACTTGAAGGGGTTTATCGTTTACACAAACCTCAGGTTGAACATGCTGGCTTTGCCGTCCTAAAAGCCCCTGATATGCCTTCTGTTTTGGTTGAAACATCATTTATTAGCAACCCAAGTGAAGAACGCTTACTGCGTAGCAGCACTCATCAAGACAAGATCGCATTGGCTTTGCAACGCGGAGTTTCTAAATTTTTCACCCAAAACCCCCACTTGGCGATGGCAGACTAAACCTATCTTATTCGGCTGGCTTCTACAATGTCATGATTCAGGCTTAAAGGCCTTACCTTTGACGGTGCATTACGCCATGTCCGATAGAAAATCGATTTGTGCCTTACCCGACTTGCTCATTAGTCAAATTGCAGCAGGTGAAGTCATTGAGCGGCCAGCTTCAGTCTTAAAAGAACTGGTTGAAAACGCCATTGATGCCAGCGCGCAAATGATTGAAATACGTCTTGAGTCTGGCGGCATTCGTCGCATCGCGGTGATTGATGATGGCAGTGGCATACCCCCTAACGAATTAGCGCTGGCCCTCACGCGCCACGCCACCAGCAAAATCACTTCGCTACCTGAGCTTGAATCAGTGGTTTCAATGGGTTTTAGAGGTGAAGCCTTAGCCTCTATTGCTGCCGTTTCTAAACTCACCATTACATCGCGTACGGCTCTTGAGCCTCATGCTTGGGCGTTAACACGCCAAATGCCGCAACCCCAGGCGGCATCGGGTGCTGTGGGCACATGGGTAGAGGTCAAAGACTTATTTGACGATGTGCCCGCTCGACGAAAATTTTTACGGGCTGAAGCAACAGAACTAGGGCATTGTGTCGCTACATTAGAACGTTTGGCCTTAGCTTTTCCAGACATTGGTTTTAGAGTATTTAATGGAGATCGAGCCATTAAAAACTGGTTACCGGGCTCATTGCTGCAACGCATCGATCAAATTTTGGGTGAATCTTTTGTTCAAGACGGTTTATTAATAGAAAACCACACAGGGTTGTTACGCCTGACTGGTATGGTGTCACGCCCAACGGCATCAAGGCCTCGGGCTGATCGGCAGTTTTTATTTGTGAATGGTCGACACGTTCGCGACCGTACTATTTCACATGCTTTACGCAGCGCCTATGCTGATGTTTTACATGGTGATCGACAACCAGCCTTTGTGCTCTTTTTAGAGATTGAACCGAACTTAGTCGACGTTAATGTGCACCCGGCCAAACACGAGGTACGGTTTCGCGACAGCGGCGCCGTACATCAGTTTGTTCAACGCACAGTGTCACACGTTATTGCACAAGGTTCCGTGGCACGAGGCGATGCTACAGAACCACAAAATCAAACTTTAGCCAGTGCGCCGCTTACTCAACCCTACTCACCCAACACATTCATACCCACTCAATCACGACTAACGTTGAGCGAACCTTGGTCAGGCGGCTTGAACGCTGCAACCCGGCCACCCCTAGCTAGCAATACTTCACCCCATAACGCCTGGGTTCCGGCTCACGCCCCATTGATTAACGACGTCAACACTGTACAACCTGAATGGCCACTGGGGCGGGCTGTTGCTCAGATTCATGGCGTGTATATTTTGTCTCAAACCCACCAAGGCTTAGCATTAATTGATATGCATGCTGCCCACGAACGCGTGGTGTATGAACAATTAAAAATCGCCTTAGAAGGTCAAACGATACCCACTCAAGCATTGCTGGTGCCCGTCATCATGTCGGCCAGCGAGACAGAGGTCGCGCTTACCCAAGAACATCATGCAAGCTTTGAAAAAATTGGGTTCGAATTATCGCCAGCAGGCCCGCAATCAATTGCCATAAGGGCAGTCCCTACGCTGCTTGCCAAAGGTGATTTAGAAGCACTCGCACGTGGTGTATTGAAAGACCTCGCAGAGGTGGGAGTTTCAGCGCTGCTCACTGAACAACGCAACACATTATTGGCTACCATGGCGTGCCATGGTGCAGTTCGTGCTAATCGCCAATTAACACTTGAGGAAATGAATGCGTTGCTGCGTCAGATGGAAAAAACTGAACGCGCTGATCAATGTAACCACGGCCGACCCACTTGGGTTCACTGGAAAATGAACGACCTCGACAAGTTGTTTTTGAGGGGTCAGTAAGTGATGGTTGCCACTGCAGATCAACCTACGCCAAACCCAATCGTGTGGTGTATCGCAGGCCCAACTGCCTCAGGCAAAAGTGCCGTTGCTACGGCTTTGGCACAACACTGGCCTGTTGAAATTATTAATGTTGATTCAGCCACGATTTATCAGCAGATGAATATAGGTACCGCCAAACCCGGCGTGCGCGAGCGTCAACACACTCCTCATCATTTACTCGATATGATTGACCCCAGTGAAAGCTATTCAGTCGCACGATTTAAAACAGATGCACAACATATTGTTCAAGAAGTCATCGGTCGGGGGCACATACCGTTGTTGGTAGGCGGCACCATGATGTATATCAACGCGTTGCAGCATGGTCTGCACGATTTACCCAGCGCCGATGATGCCATTCGTAAAGAACTTGAATTAGAAGCGTTAGCCAATGGTTGGCCAGCGATGCATCAACGATTAAGCCAAATCGATGCTGTGACAGCAGCCCGATTGGCGCCTAATGACAGTCAACGTATTCAACGTGCCCTCGAAGTGTGGCACACCAGCGGTGAGCCCCTATCGGCTTGGTTAGCCAAGCCCTTACCTCAATCTGCAAGCGCATTCTCAACGCGCCTGATTAGCCTAGAACCCAGCGATCGCTTGGTATTGCACCAACGCATTAAAAACCGCTTTAACATCATGATTGATGATGGCTTGGTCGATGAAGTGTGTACTCTGTTTGAACGTGGTGACTTAAACCCAGATATGCCCTCAATACGTTGTGTTGGGTATAGACAAATATGGGCTTATTTAATACACGAGTTATCACTTGCTGATGCCCGTGAACAAGCCATTGCTGCCACACGTCAACTGGCTAAACGTCAATTGACGTGGTTGCGTAGCATGCCCGAGCGCACTGTGATTGATTGTTTAGATGCCCACGCACCTGCACAAGTGATTGATACATTAGCACCACATTTTAATAACCAGCTTATTTAAGTCGCTTCGGTTGAATCATTAGTGTTAAACCGCTTGGTTAAATAACCTGCCGTTAAATCACTATGGTTTGCACTGCATCAGGAGCACACGCCTTAATGTGACCTAGGGTATAAACCCTCTCACCCTGTTCCGTGAAGGCCTTGGCAATGGCTTCAGCTGCTGTAGCAGGCACCACCACTACCATGCCAACACCGCAGTTAAAAACGCGGTGCATTTCATTGTCGGCCACGACCCCTTCTTTTTGTAGCCAGGCGAATAAGGGGGGTAGTGCCCACGCATCACGCGCGATCTCAGCTTGCAAGCCAGGTGCCAGAATACGGGGTACGTTATCAAGCAAACCCCCACCGGTAATGTGAGCCAAGCCTTTAATGTCTTGTTTAAACTGCGCTAAAACCGACAACACCGACTTCACATAAATGCGAGTGGGTGCCATCACCACATCGCCCAAAGGTTGACCATAAAAATCTTGCGTTGGTTTGGCTTGTGTTCGCTCTAGCACTTTGCGTAGCAAGGAATAACCATTTGAGTGTGCCCCACTTGACGCCAAACCCAATACCACGTCACCAGGCACAATTGATTTTCCATCAATCAAGGCTGATTTTTCTGCAGCACCCACTGCAAAACCAGCCAAGTCGTATTCACCCTCTGGGTACATACCCGGCATTTCAGCTGTTTCGCCACCAATCAACGCACAACCAGCCAACTCGCAACCGCGAGCAATACCCCCAACAACTTGTGCGGCCACATCAACCGAAAGCTTGCCGCAGGCAAAATAATCTAAAAAGAACAAAGGCTCGGCACCTTGTACCAAAATGTCGTTAACACTCATGGCAACCAAATCGATGCCAACCGTATCGTGGCGTTGCCAATCAAATGCGAGCCTCAGTTTGGTGCCTACCCCATCGGTACCTGAAACCAAAACGGGTTCGCGAAATTTTTTAGGCACCTCAAACAATGCACCAAACCCCCCAATGCCGGCTAAAACACCGTCACGCATGGTGCGGGCAGCCAAAGGTTTAATGCGGTCAACAAGAGCCTCACCAGCGTCAATATCAACGCCCGCATCGCGGTAAGTAAGAGAAGTGGGTTTAGAAGTCATATAAGGCGCCAATATGGGACAATTGCGGATAATAAAACCCGTATAACCCCGTATTTTACGATGAGTCGATGAAGCATCAACTGATTCTAGATATTTTGCCCAATACCCAGCCAAGTTTTGACAACATGGTGGTGGGTCATAACGCCCAAGCGATTGGCGCAGCTCGCACCCTAGAAGCCGGTCAAACCCTTTATTTATGGGGCCCTGACGGCTCTGGTCGCACCCATTTACTACGGGCGAGCACCCACAAATCGTCTGGCCTATATTTTGATGCTACAACCCCGCCAGCGTATATTACCCAGTGTGCCACCAGCGACTTACCCATACCACCGTGGGTGGCTGTAGACGATGTACATAAGCTCAACTTGGCAAGCCAAGCGGCTTGCTTCACGCTTTACAACCGCTTTAAAGAGCTCAGCGGTGGCGAACAGGCTTTTCGGCTGATTGTGGCGGGCGACCGAGCACCTCTCAATATGCCGCTTCGCGAAGACTTACGCACCCGCCTGGGTTCAGGTTTAGTCGAACGCTTAATGCCTTTATCAGACCAAGATAAGCTTGAAGCCCTTTCAGCCTTAGCCGCCGAACAAGCCATGCCCTTGGCACCTGAAGTTTTGCAATGGCTACTCACATATGGTTCACGTGATATTCGGGTATTGTGGGGCACCATACAAGCGCTTGACCGCTACGCTTTGTCAAATCAACGCTCAATTACTGTTCCTCTGTTAAAAACAATGCTTGCTGAACAAACATTGTTTTAAAAATGAAGCTTATGAAACCGACCCGTCTTGCATTATTTGATCTAGACCATACCCTTTTACCCATTGATAGCGACTATCAATGGGCCGACTTTTTAGCACGTACGGGTCGCGCGGGCGAGCCTAACCAAGCGCGCGCTCTCAACAATGACTTAATGGAACGTTATAACCAAGGTCAGTTAACTGCACATGAAGCCGCTGAGTTTATGTTGGGCTTATTGGCTGCCCACCCGCCGCACGATTTGGCACATTGGCATGAGTCGTTTATGCAAGAAGTGATTCGCCCTGCCCTGTCACCACAATCAATTGCCTTAGTTCAAAAACACTTAAATGCGGGTGATTTATGCGCCATTGTGACCGCCACCAATAGCTTTGTCACTGCACCGATTGCGCGCGCCTTTGGTATTCATCACCTGATTGCGACTAACCCGCAGTACCTTCAGGGTCGTTATACAGGCCGTATTGAAGGCACGCCCAGCTTTCGAGAAGGCAAAATTACGCGTGTAAACGAGTGGCTCGCTACAATGGGTCTGGCGTTAAGTGATTTTGAGTCGTCACATTTTTATAGTGACTCAATGAATGATTTACCTTTACTTAAGTGCGTGACACACCCTGTTGCCACCAACCCAAGCGATGATTTGCGCGCCTTAGCGACAACACAGCAATGGGTCATTATTGATTTATTTGAAAAAGACAACCACTGAACTCATGCTCGCTCAAACAATAAAAGCAATCGTTAAAAACGTTTTTAAGCCATTAGGTTTATCCAACGGCAAAGCCAAACGCTATGACGTCAAAGATCACGGCATCGACAAACGCTTGGTGTCGCGCAATGCCGTGAAGGTCTGCGAAGTCTTGCAACAAAAGGGCTTTGATGCCTATATTGTGGGCGGTGCTGTTCGCGACCTCATGATTGGCCTTGAACCTAAAGATTTTGATGTGGCCACCAATGCCACACCGGATCAAATTCGCCCTTTATTTAGGCGGGCACGCATCATTGGTCGTCGATTTCAACTGGTGCACGTGGTGTTTGGTTCAGAGATCATTGAAACCTCAACGTTTCGAGCGCCCGCTCACGCTGCGCAATCGACAGATGACCATGGTCGAATTTTGCGTGACAACGATTTTGGCACGCACCCACAAGATGCCGCGCGTCGCGACTTCACCATTAACGCGCTCTACTACAACCCCATTAACGAAAAAGTGATCGACTTTCATCAAGGGGTACCCGATTTAAACAAGCGCGTTGTGCGCATGATTGGTGACCCCCAAATACGTTATCGCGAAGACCCTGTGCGTATGTTAAGGGCAGTTCGTTTTGCAGTGAAGCTTAATGGCACCATTGAGACCAAATCGCGCCAACCCATTAAAGCCATGGCCGACTTAATTGACAACGTGCCTGCATCACGGTTATTTGACGAAATGCTCAAGTTGCTGACATGTGGCCATGCGCTCGAATGCCTAAAACAACTACGCACAAACGGTTTGCACCAAGGTCTTTTACCCTTACTTGACGTCGTACTTGAACAGCCCTCTGGGGCCGCGTTCGTGCAACTTGCACTTAATCGCACTGATCATCGAGTGCGCAGTGGCAAGCCTGTTAGCCCGAGCTTTTTATTTGCAGCGCTGTTGTGGCAACAGGTTGAGTTACGCTGGCGCGAACAAGTTGCTGCGGGCGCAATTAGTATGCCCGCGTTGGTCAGTGCCGCCGATATCGTCATCGAGATGCAAACCGAAAAACTGGCTATACATCGTCGTTTCACCTCTGACATGCGTGACATTTGGTTTATGCAACCTCGCTTTGAGCGACGCGTACCGCGCATGATTCATCGCTTAATTGAACAGCCTCGCTTCAGAGCTGCAGTTGATTTTTTACAATTAAGGGCTGCTGCACACGAGTTTGATAGCGTGCTGGCACAATGGTGGATGGACCTTGCAAACGCTAATGACGAAAAACGCCACGACATGATTGAAGATTTAGCTAACTTGCCACCCAGTAATCAAGACCGTGCGCCCCGTAAGCGTCTGCCCCGCAAGCGCAAGCCAGCTCAGTCAGACGCAGTACAGTCGTACCAAACCCCTTCCCATCAGCCACTTGATTGATTGATGCCATGCCAGCTCATAGCAACCAGAGATCAGTTTTAGCTTATATTGGTTTAGGTGCAAATTTAGGTGCTGCATCAAGCACCATGCATGCAGCCATTGATGCGCTTGCCAACAGCCCAGACATCACGCTACTACAAGCATCGAGTTTCTATGCATCAGCCCCAGTTGACGCACCCGGCCCAAATTACACCAATGCCGTGATCAGCATTGAAACCACGCTTGATGCAACGGCCTTGCTTGAATTGATTCAACACATTGAACAGCAACATGGTCGCGAACGCTCGTTTCGTAACGCCCCACGCACCCTTGATTTAGATTTGCTTTGGTTTGATAACCAAACAATTGATTTGCCACAGCTCACCGTACCACATCCTAGAGCACATCAACGGGCTTTTGTTTTGATGCCTTGGGGTGATATTGCACCCAGCGATTTTTTTCTAGGCCATGCGGGTCAATCAAAAACGCTTAGCGCTTGGTTTGAGACTATTAGAGATCAAATCTGCCTTAAAACTTAAAGTTCAAAACTTTTACTTTTACCCCCCCCTTGAACAAGGGGGACTTGCGATGTAGGCTCTTAAACTTTAATGCTAAAACATAGATGCTGAATATCAAATAGCCCCAGCCTGACGAAGCTTGGCAACCTGCTCAGGGCTACACCCCACTTCAGCCAAAATCGCCTCAGTATGTTCGCCCAAAGCGGGTATGGCATCTATACGCGCTTCAAATGCATGATTGCTAGCCGGGGGCTTTAAAGCGGGCAAAACACCCACTGGGCTGGCCACATCAACCCAACGCTGACGCGCTTTTAATTGAGGGTGTGCCCAAACATCTTTCATTTGATTGACGCGCGCATTGGCAATTTGTGCGGCCTCAAGTCTTGTTACGACTTCATCAATCGTTAACGTACTGAATGCATCAACAATGAACTGGCGCAACACATCACGATTTTCAACTCGCTTGGAATTTGACACAAACATAGGCTCTAAGGCTATGGCTGAGTTTAACAAAACCTTATCACAAAACACCCGCCACTCACGCTCGTTTTGCAAACCCAACATCACCGTATTACCGCCACCCACTGGAAAAGGACCATACGGAAAAATCGTCGCATGAGCAGCCCCTGCACGCGGTGGTTGTGGCGCGTCATCGTAAGCATAATAAAGGGGGAAACCCATCCACTCGACCATACTTTCAAGCATCGACACATCAATTTGACTGCCAAGCCCCGTGCGAGCACGAAGCAACAGCGCATTCAAAATGCTGGAATAGGCATACATACCCGCAGCAATATCTGCAATTGAACAACCGGCTTTAGCCGGTTCATCAGTTGAGCCCGTGACCGATACAAAACCGCTTTCACTTTGAATGAGCAAGTCATAGGCTTTTTTGGTTTCGTAAGGCCCGCCTGCGCCGTAACCTGAAATGTCACAGACAATGAGCTTTGGAAATTTGTCGTGCAAAGCTTCAAACGACAACCCCATCCGCTTGGCCGCACCCGGTGCCAAGTTTTGAACGAAAACGTCAGCTTGACCTAACAGCTGCTGCAAAATGGCATCGGCATCAGGGTGTTTCAAATCAAGCGTCAAACTTTCTTTAGAGCGGTTTGTCCAGACAAAATGTGAAGCCATACCATTCACCCGCTCATCGTAAGCGCGTGCAAAATCACCCGTACCCGGCCGCTCAATCTTGATCACCCGCGCCCCCATATCAGCGAGTTGGCGGGTACAAAAAGGTGCGGCAATGGCGTGCTCAAGACTAACAACGGTGATGCCATCTAAAGGCCTGATCACCGCTTTGGTAGACTGGGTTGATACATTCATATTTTGTCAGCTTCTAAGATGCAAAGATCGTAAATCAATTCAACGTGATAAGTGAAGTTGCGAACATAGGTAAACGCAACCACTTCTAACAATGCTATTCAAATGATAGCTGGGCTTGATGGGCCAGCGTACCACCCTGGCTGACCCACAGTCGCGCCTCACCGGGCGCTTGAACCGTGCCCGCCACTTCAAAAGGCGTGGGGCAAACCATGGGGCGTAAACCGCGATAACTCAAATGCTTTAAACGCGCTTGGGGGTGCGCGCCCTGAAAGGTTTGCAACATAAACGTAGCCAACATAGGACCATGCACCACAAGCCCTGAATAACCCTCTTGCTCGGTCACATAAGGATAATCGTAATGAATACGATGGGCATTAAATGTAACGGCTGAATAGCGAAACAACAAAACAGGGCTAGGTTCAATGGTGCGTTGCCATTGCGCGACCGGTGGCACTTCAGTACCTGTCAATTTAGGTGCGCTGGATTCGCGGTAAACAATATCTTGCTCTTCAAGTATGACACGCCGACCCAACTGCTCAATTTCATGTGTCAAGGTCACAAACAATAAAGCGCCCGTTTTACCTTGTTTTTCTTGAATATTTTTAATGGTGGAAGTCTTACGTGCTGGCACACCAATTTTGAGTTCACCTTCGAAGGTAACGCGCCCACCTGCCCACATACGGTTTCGGTTGTCGGCCGGGGGTAAAAAACCACCCCGCTCTGGGTGACCGTCCAGCCCAATTTCGACTGAAGGTACGTTCTCTAAAAAGTAACACCAATGCCATAAGGCGCTCAAGGTATCACCGGCGACCGGCATCGGGCAACTTAGAGTGGCTGCAATGCGTCGCGCATGGCCAACATCTAGCGCATCATCAAACGTTTGCGAACGGCCTAACCATGCTGACAAATCAACTGATGACATTGTTTTCTCTTTGACTTTAGTTATCTAACCCTTATTTAACAATATGGCAGCGTCATGCGGGTCTGTTATTCTAAAATATCGTATTCTACACTCGTAAAGCCTAATAACTTGAGAGCCTTCCGTAAAAAAATATTCTTTATATTATGCTTTGCATCTCACTTAACATAGCGCTCTTAATCCTTAACGCTTAAAATCTTACGCAATAAGATATCGTCTTTCAATAGGTTCCCTGTTATGACCAAAACCCGTCAAGCCCCTCTTTCTGGCATTCGTATACTTGATTTATCACGTGTGTTGGCAGGGCCTTTCTGCACCCAAAATTTAGCTGACTTAGGTGCTGACGTGATCAAAATTGAACGCCCCGGTAGCGGTGACGATACACGTGGTTGGGGCCCGCCTTACTTGAAAGATCAACAGGGGCAAGACACCAGCGAGTCGGCATACTACCTCAGCACCAATCGCAATAAACGTTCTGTTGCAATCGACATTGCTACCCCAGAAGGGGTCGCAATGGTACTCAAGCTCGTAGCTGAATGCGATGTTTTAGTTGAAAATTTTAAAGTCGGCGGCCTCAAACAGTATGGCCTTGATTACGGCAGCTTGAAGGGCCACTTTCCAAAATTAATTTATTGCTCTATTACGGGGTTTGGTCAAACTGGCCCCTTTGCTGCACAACCCGGCTACGACTTCATGATTCAAGGCTTAGGTGGCCTCATGAGCATCACCGGTGAACGTGACGACTTACCTGGTGGCGGTCCACAAAAAGCAGGGGTGGCGGTCACCGATGTCATGACCGGTATGTTTGCCAGCGTTGCTATTTTGGCGGCCTTGCGAGAGCGCGATCAGAGTGGCTTAGGCCAACAGATTGATGTGTCATTACTTGACAGCCATATTGCCATGCTTGTGAATCAAAACCTCAACTACATGGTGTCAGGTGTGGTGCCCAAACGTACTGGCAATGCGCACCCAAATATTGTGCCGTATCAGGTTTTCAAAGCTTTAAATGGTTATTTAATTGTTGCTGTTGGCAACGACAGCCAGTTTCGGGCATTTTGTGGGGCGCTCAGCCGGCCTGAGTGGGGGCAAGACCCCTTGTTCAGCACAAATCGTCAACGCACCGTCAACCGAGCTGTTTTAGTACCCTTAATGGAAGCGGTTATGGCCGAGCAAACACGAGACCATTGGCTTGCCGCACTTGAAAAAGCAGGGGTACCTAGTGGGCCGATTCAAACCCTTGACCAAGTGTTTGAGCACCCGCAAGTTAAATCGCGACACGTTTGGCGTACGCTGCCTCACCCACTTGCAGGTGAATCACCCACAACCGCAAACCCGATTCACTTTTCTGCCACACCAATTGAATATCGTCGACATGCCCCCCTACTTGGCGAACACACCGACGAAGTGATAAGAGAGTTTGGGCTTAAGCCCTAGTTCTAGACCCATACACTCGCACGACGACTGCATCACTGCTGTCGTCGCTTAACCTCTCGATTAAATTTAGCCAGCTACAACCGGTATGCCGGCAATACGAGCCGACCACTCGGCTGGCCCAGTATTGTGAACTGACACCCCTTGTGAATCAACCGCAACAGTCACTGGCATATCAACCACATCAAACTCATAAATGGCTTCCATGCCTAAGTCACCAAATGCTAAGACACGTGAGGTCTTAATGGCTTTTGAAACCAAATAGGCGGCGCCGCCCACCGCCATTAAATACGCTGACTTGTGCTTGCGAATTGACTCAATAGCAACTGGGCCACGCTCAGCTTTGCCCACCATTGCAATTAATCCGGTCTGCTCAAGCATCATGTCGGTAAACTTGTCCATGCGGGTAGAGGTCGTGGGGCCGGCTGGGCCCACCACTTCATCACGCACAGGGTCAACCGGGCCTACGTAATAAATCACGCGATTTTTAAAATCAACCGGCAGCGGTTCACCTTTGGCGAGCATATCTTGTATACGCTTGTGGGCTGCGTCGCGACCGGTCAACATTTTGCCTGACAGCAATAAGGTTTGGCCGGGCTTCCAGCTGGCGACCTCGGCAGGCGTTAATGTGTTCAAGTCAATCTGTTTAGATGATTTGTAATCTGGCGCCCATTTCACATCAGGCCAGTCTGACAACGCAGGGCGCTCTAAATGTACAGGGCCTGAACCATCAAGCACAAAATGGGCATGGCGTGTCGCTGCACAATTAGGAATCATGGCAATAGGCAAAGACGCCGCATGGGTGGGAAAGGTATTGATTTTGACGTCAAGCACCGTTGTTAAACCCCCTAGACCCTGCGCACCAATACCTAAGGCATTTACTTTTTCATAAATTTCAATACGAAGCTCTTCGAGCTTATTTTGTGGCCCACGCGCTAAAAGCTCGTGCATATCAAAGCTTTCCATCAGGGCTTGCTTGGCCATGAGCACAGCCTTTTCGGCGGTACCGCCAACCCCAATACCCAACATGCCCGGTGGACACCAGCCAGCACCCATGGTGGGAACGGTTTTCAAGACCCAATCAACCACTGAATCGCTTGGGTTGAGCATGGCTAATTTCGACTTGTTTTCAGAGCCACCGCCTTTTGACGCCACTTGCACGTCAACCGTATCGCCCGGCACCAACTCAACTGAAACGATACAGGGAGTATTGTCTTTAGTATTGCGACGTGTAAACAGCGGGTCATCTAGTACCGAAGCGCGTAATGGGTTATCTGGGTTTGTATAACCTCGACGAACGCCTTCATCGCAAATTTCTTGCACACTACGCTTAGAGTCAAAGCATACATTCATACCCACTTTCAAAAACACATTCACAATGCCGGTGTCTTGACAAAGCGGGCGACGGCCCTCAGCGCACATGCGCGAATTAGTCAAAATTTGTGCCATCGCATCGCGCGCAGCGGGACTTTGCTCTCGCTCGTAAGCACGAGACATATATTGAACAAAGTCAGCTGGGTGGTAATAACTTATAAATTGAATGGCATCGGCAAGCGATTCAATTAGATCATCTTCGCGAATTTTGACGGGCATTGTGATTCAACCTTAATTAAGAGCAATTAGAATTTGGGCGATGTAAAAGGGTATTTTGGCAATACAGCGACATTTTGGCAAATAGAATGAGTATGCGCCATCGGTTTACGGCGCGCACGCTAAAATACCAATATTAACGCTAACATCAATCATTTATATACCAAAAAGCCATGCTCACGTTTCAACAAATCATTATGCGCCTGCAAGAGTATTGGGCACAGCAAGGCTGCGCCCTACTGCAACCACTCGACATGGAAGTCGGCGCTGGCACCTCACATACGGCCACCTTTTTGCGTGCCATTGGCCCCGAGCCTTGGCGAGCCGCCTATGTGCAGCCTTCAAGACGCCCCAAAGACGGGCGTTACGGCGAAAACCCCAATCGTCTACAGCATTACTATCAATTTCAAGTGGTGCTCAAACCTGCACCCAATAATATTTTAGATTTATATATTGGTTCACTTAAAACCATTGGTATTAACCCACAAAAAAATGACATTCGTTTTGTAGAAGACGATTGGGAAAACCCCACACTCGGTGCTTGGGGCTTAGGCTGGGAAGTCTGGCTCAATGGCATGGAAGTCACGCAATTTACCTACTTTCAGCAAGTCGGTGGCCTTGACTGCAACCCCGCCACCGGCGAAATTACTTATGGCCTTGAGCGTTTAGCCATGTATCTGCAAGGCGTTGAAAGCGTGTACGACTTAGTTTGGACGCAGCATGAAGGCCACACCTTATATTACCGTGATGTGTTTCATCAAAATGAAGTTGAGCAATCAACCTATAACTTTGAACACGCTAACACCGCCATGTTGTTTCAGCACTTTACTGATTACGAACAACAGGCTCAACAACTCATGCAAGTGCCTCTTGCCTTGCCAGCCTACGAGGCCGCGCTAAAAGCTGGCCACACTTTTAACCTGCTAGATGCGCGCGGCGCCATCAGCGTGACAGAACGCGCGGCCTACATTGGTCGTATACGCAACCTATCGCGCGCTGTCGCGAAAGCTTATTTTGAATCACGCGAAGCATTGGGGTTCCCCATGCTTGCTAAGCAAGAGAATTTATCAGCATGACCACGCACCCATTATTGATTGAGTTATTGACCGAAGAGCTTCCGCCTAAAGCCTTAAAGCGTTTGGGCGAAGCTTTTGCACAAAGCGTTCTAGCCACCTTAGCAAACCACCATTTGTTGGCCACGCCTTGCGTTGTGTCACCTTATGCGACCCCTAGGCATTTGGCTGTACACCTGTCGGCGGTAAACGACAAGGCGCCTGAGCAAAGTTTTTCTGAAAAACTCATGCCAGCTGCGATTGGTCTTGATGCAACAGGTCAAGCCACCCCAGCACTACTTAAGAAGTTAGCCAGCAAAGGGTTAGGCCATTTAGATGTGTCGCAGTTAAAAAAAGTGTCTGACGGCAAGCAAGACTATTTAGTAGCGCAAGGTCAGGCCCCCGGTGCAAGCTTGAAAGCAACCATTCAAAGCGCCATTGATACGGCCATTGCCGCTTTGCCTATTCCTAAAGTCATGCGTTACCAATTGGCTGACGGCCTCACCTCAGTTGATTTTGTGAGACCTGCCCACAAGCTGGTCGTGTTGTGGGGTGATGAAGTCTTACCCGCACACGTCTTGGGTTTAACGTCGGGCCGTCAAACCATGGGGCATCGTTTTTTACACCCTGAAGCATTTGATTTGCCGCACGCCGATCAATACGAAACCCTGATGGCTGAAACAGGTCACGTTTGTGTCGTATTTTCTACCCGTCGTGAACGTATTGAAAAAGCTTTACTGTTAGAAGCCAAAAAGCTTTCGGCCACCATTGGTCAAGGTGCTGAGGTTGACGCCCTACTTGATGAAGTTACCGCACTCGTTGAAGCTCCCGCCGTTTACGTGGGTGAGTTTGAACCCCGGTTTTTAGAGATTCCACAAGCATGTTTGATTTTAACCATGCGGTTAAATCAAAAATACTTTCCGCTCTTTGAACCCAGCACTGGCAAGCTCACGCATCGTTTTTTAATCGTCAGCAACATGCCCCTTAGCGACCCCAGCGCCATTATTTCAGGCAACGAACGCGTGATTAGACCACGCTTAGCAGATGCCGAGTTTTTCTACCGTACCGATTTGCGTGTTCCTTTGCATCAACGTATTGAAGCGCTGAACCAAATTGTTTATCACAATAAATTAGGCTCACAAGGTGAGCGCGCTGAACGTGTGAAACGCATCGCCGCATGGGTCGGCCATGCGCTTGGGGCAAATGTCGCGCAATGCGAGCGGGCTGCTTTATTAGCCAAAGCTGATCTCACCACACAAATGGTAGGCGAATTCCCCGAGTTACAGGGTTTGATGGGGTGTGATTATGCGCTAAGCGACGGCGAACCTCATGCGGTTGCACAAGCGATTGCCATGCAATATCGTACCCGACTTGAAACCCCTATTACCGCTGATCTGGCTGTCACAGCCGCTTTATTCATGGCTGACCGGGCTGAGACCTTAATCGGTATATGGGGCATTGGTTTAGCCCCCACGGGTGAACGCGACCCCTTTGGTTTGCGTCGTGCAGCACTCGGCCTAATTAATGCATTTGAACAACTCTGCGCGGGCGGCTTGTTACCCATTAATCAAACCACTGACCTAAATTTACGAGGCTTACTACAAGCCGCCTGGGAAAGCTTCACCCAACGCGACCTACTTCTACCCGAAACAGTCGATCAAGTGTATGCATTCGTCATTGAACGGTATCGCAATCTACTCAACCAAACACCTCGCACAGTAGTGGATGCCGTGTTGGCGATTGCCCCCCCTATTCATCAAGTGTTGGCCCGCATTGAAGCCACCATGGTATTTTCACAAACAGACGAAGCACCTAGCTTGGCTGCGGCAAACAAGCGTATTGGTAACGTACTGAAAAAGTCAGCTGAGGGTTTAAATAACTTAACCAACCTCAACCCGAGCTTATATCAAGCGGGTGCTGAGCAAGCGTTAGGCGAAGCCTTGGCACGTGTGGCACCCTTGGCCCATGCCGATATGCAGTCAGGTCAATTTGCGGCAGCGCTGTCACATCTCGCTACGCTACGCACCCCAGTTAACACTTTTTTTGATAATGTCTTGGTGATGGTTGATGACCCCACCGTTCGTCAAAACCGTTTAGCCTTATTGGGTGAACTACATCGCGTCATGAATCAAGTGGCTGACATCTCTAAACTTTCGGCGTAGAACCAACATGAAGCTCATCATTCTTGATCGTGACGGCGTCATCAATCACGATAGCCCAGACTACATTAAAGCTCCTGACGAATGGCAGCCCATTGAAGGCAGTCTTGAGGCTATTGCACGCTTTCATCAAGCCGGCTGGAAGGTTGTGGTGGCTTCCAATCAATCGGGGCTGGCACGCAACCTCTTTGATGCGCCAACGCTGACTAAAATTCACAACAAAATGCGTGAATCACTGGCAAGCTTAGGAGGGGCAATTGATGCATTTTTTATTTGCCCACATGGCCCAGATGAGCACTGCGATTGCCGCAAACCCAAACCAGGCCTGTTTCACGATATTGCAAAACGATTTGATATCAACTTAGAAGGGGTGCCTGCTGTCGGTGATTCACTGCGTGATTTGCAAGCGTCACACGCGTTAGGTTGTGAGCCTTGGTTGGTTGAAACCGGTAACGGTATCAAAACACACACACAAGGCGGCTTACCTGAAAATGTTAAATTTGCGCGTAACTTGGCTGATGTGGCCGATCAATTATTAACGCCACAATCTTAAAATAATGATAACTGGGCTTCGCGCAACGCTTTATTACCTCTTTCTCATTATTACGGTCATACCCTACGCTCTTTTATGTGTGTTGTGGGCACCCTTGCCTTTGCACTGGCGCTACAAATTGACAATGGGTTGGCCCCGCTTAGCCGTTTGGGGTGCACGTTTCTTTTGTGGGTTACGCTGGCAAGTTACCGGTTGGGAAAACCTGCCGAATGGGCCTGCCATCATTTTGTCTAAACACCAGTCAGCCTGGGAAACTTTATTTTTACCGAGCCACCTGCCCCGTCAAGTCTGTTTTGTTTATAAAAAAGAGCTTCATATGGTGCCATTTTTTGGCTGGGGTTTAGCGTTGTTACGTATGATTCCAATTAATCGTGCTAAAGGTCGTGAAGCGTTCGAACAAGTCGTGCAAATTGGTCAACAACGTTTAGATGAGGGGCGTTGGCCCATATTATTTCCAGAGGGTACTCGCATAGCGCCTGGTAAAATGGGTAGGTTCAAGTTTGGTGGCGCTTTACTGGCCATTCGTACAGGTACACCGATTGTGCCCATTGCCCACAACGCGGGCGAGTACTGGCCACGCAATAGTTTTTTTAAAAAAAGTGGGCTTATCACGGTTTCAATTGGTGCGCAAATTTCGCCTAAAGGGCTCACGCCTGAGGCCCTAAATCAAAAAGTACATGACTGGGTTTCTGCTGAAATGCAGCGACTAAACCCTGAGCGATATGGGCCTAAATCGTGAGTGTGCAACTTTCACAACTCTCTTTAGCATTTGATGTTAACACTGAGGCCCCTCCCTCACTCACCCCAGCACCTACCCAAATCGCGACGGGCAGCAGATGGCGTGAAATCAATCACCAAGGCATACAAATAGGTTTTGTCTTAATACGATCACGTCGGCGCTCAATTGGCTTTATGGTGGGTGAAGAAGGCTTACGCATTGCTGCACCCAGTTGGGTCACCTTAGCGCAAATTGATGAAGCGGTTGTCGAAAAAATGCCTTGGGTGCTTGACAAGCTTAAAGCCATGCAAGAGCGTCGCATGCGTTTAGCCCTCGCAGCAAAAAGTTGGCACCCCGGTGGTGCCATACCTTACTTAGCAACACGCATCACGTTGCAATGTGGCCCAGGCACAAACCCGAGCGCACGCGGCAAAGTCTCGTTTGATGGCGATGTGTTGCGACCGGAATCAGGTCAAACTTTGTGGTTACCTATTCCGGCAGATAGTGACTCATCGCGTATACGCGAGGTAGCACAAAGCTGGTTACAACAGCAAGCTAAGCACTGGTTTGGCCTTCGCATCACGCATTTTCAGCAACAAACGGGGTTAAACATAAAATCTTGGCGGCTCTCAAACGCCCTAGGGCGATGGGGTTCATGCACCAGCGACCGAGTCATTGCGTTAAATTGGCGTTTAATACATTTTTCACCTAGCGCTATTGATTATGTGATTGCTCATGAAATGGCACATTTACGAGAACTGAACCACAGCCAAGACTTTTGGACGGAAGTACAAGCCATTTACCCTGACTATCTTCAAGCGCGACACGCTTTAAAGAAATTTTCACCCGGCGATTTACCTGACACCACCGATTAAGGAGCTTTCTATGCGCATTTTGCACACCATGTTACGCGTGACCGATATTGACAAATCGATTACTTTTTACACTGAAGTAATGGGTATGAAATTGTTACGTAAACAAGATTACCCAACCGGCCGCTTCACGCTTGCCTTTGTAGGCTTTCAACCTGAAAGTGAAAGCGCCGTAATCGAACTCACCCATAATTGGGACACCAATGCCTACACGCTAGGCGATGCATTTGGTCATATTGCCATTCAAGTTGATAATGCCTACGCCGCCTGCGAATCTGTCAAGCAACGTGGAGGAATGGTGACACGCGAAGCCGGCCCTATGAAAGGCGGCACCTCGGTCATCGCCTTCGTTCAAGACCCCGATGGCTACAAAATCGAACTGGTTGAAAGGCGGGCAGTTTAACGCTTGGCTTGCCAAGGTTTACCCACGCTAAAGGAAGGTCCTTATGTGCTGATTGCGGCCGCAGCTGTTAAGGTAATCTTGGCGTGCGGTTAATCAGTTTTGCCCATTACGCTCAACGCATCAGCCATTTTAATAAAGCCTTCAATACTCACTTGCTCTGCCCGCCACGTTGGTTCAACACCAACCTCTTGCCAGGGCATCTGCTTAGCCCATGCACCCAAGGCGCCTCGCAACATTTTGCGGCGCTGCCCAAATGCCTTTTGTACCACTGCTGCAAAGAGCTGTTCATTTTTTGCACGCGGTCTGGTTTGAGATAAAGGAATCATTCTGACCACTGACGATACCACACGCGGTGGTGGGTCAAACGCTTCAGGACTTACATCAAACATTTTTTCAACCGCATAGCGATACTGCAGCATCACCGACAAACGACTGTAATGAGTGGTGTCGGGTGCTGCGACAATACGATCAACCACTTCTCGTTGCAACATAAAGTGTTGATCAACCACATGATCAGCGTGCTCAGCACACGCAAATAGCATCGGAGATGAAATGTTATAGGGCAAGTTACCCACGATTCTAATGGGTTGCCCAAGCTCTTTTGCGAGCGTTGAAAAATCGACCTTTAACGCATCTTTTTCAATGACTGTTAATTGTTGAGGCTTAAAACGATGGCTTAAGCGAGCGGTCAAATCGCGATCTATTTCAATCACATTTAAATGATCAATACGTTCTAAGATGAGGACGGTCAACGCGCCAAGGCCTGGGCCAATCTCAAACAAGTGATCAGTCTGCGAAGGGGCAATAGCCCGAACAATTGCTTCAATCACTGACGCGTCAGTCAAGAAATTTTGACCGAATCTTTTTCGAGCGGTATGGTGCGCCACGCGTTATAGCCCTAAAAACATTATTGTTGAATCTCTGGGTTGTTACGCTTCATGCGATCATCAATGTAACTTTGATTTTTAACTTGCTGCAACCAAGCATCAAAAGCCGCTGCTGCACGTCGCTCAAACAACGCTTGCCGAGCCACATTACGTTGATATTGATCAGCCATATCTTTAGTGCGACGCTCTTGGACCTGAATCAAATGCCAACCAAATTGTGACTGAACGGGTTCGCTGACAGCACCCAATACCAAAGCATTCATAGCACGCTCAAAAGGGGGAACAGTCTCGCCCGGGTTTAACCACCCGAGGTCACCACCTGATGGTGCTGAAGCATCTTCAGACAAGCGAATTGCCACCACAGCAAAATCTTGGCTTCCTTGCGTAATACGTTGACGGGCTTCTTCTATACGTTGCTTAGCTCGTTCATCGCTAACAACGGTAGATGTTTTGATCAAGATATGTCGGGCTTTAGTTTGATCAACCATCATAGGGCCAGTAGGCACTTTTGCTTCAGCGGTAGGGGTTGGTTCTGGGGCTTGGGCCTGCTTGGGCGGCGGGCCACCTGCACGACCTATCAATTTTAAGATATGAAAACCCGCCGGGCTTTTAATAACTGAGGTCACTTGACCCGGCTGTAAACCGACGACTGACTTCTCAAATAAAGCTGGCCAGTCTTTGGCGGGCCTTACACCCATATTGCCACCTTGCGCAGCTTCAACACCTTGCGAAGATGATATCGCAACTTTATCAAAACTCTCTTTTGACAACTGGGCTCTAAGTTGAAGTATTTTTTTACGTAAAACCTCAACTTCACTCGGTGAAGCTGACTCAGGCACTTTTATAAAAATTTGAGCAATACCTAAAATTAAAGGCTGGGCGGGCTGGGCACGCGGTTTAGGTTGTGTCTTAGGAGGGGCAGCCGGTGGCTTAGGGGGCTCAAGACCACTGGCTTTACGCGCTGTCTGCTCTTGCAAATAGGCATCAATTTCAGCATCGCTAATCATCATCGTCGTTTCAGCCATACGGTTACGCATGCGCTCAAACAAAATATCGCGACCAATTTTAGCGCGAAAGTCTTCCCATGACAAACCCAAAGACTCAACCTGTCTACGAATTTGTGAAACGTCTAAGTTGTTGCGCTTAGCAATATCGGCAATCGCATTATCGACGTCACCCTTTTTCACAATAACCTTCATGCGCTTTGCTTCTTGCTCAACCAGGCGCTCAGAAATCAACTGGTCAAGAGCGATTTGCAGTAAATTTTCTGCGGGCAGCACAGGTGCCCCACGATTTTTTAAGTCGCCTGCAATAAAATCAACCCGATCATTAACTTGCAATTGTGTGATGACGTCTTTATTGACGACAGCTGCAATTTTGTCAGCACCGATCGTTTTATCTATTACATTTTTTTGGGCTGCAATGTCAGCCTGTTTGGGCAAAGGAGTTTTCCCTAGCTGAGCCCAGGCAAGAGATGAGCCAAACATGACTGTGACACAAACCACAACGAACCAACGCTTGAGTTGATTTAATGCGACTTGATTAACTAAAAATAACATTATTCGTACCTTTGATATTTTCCGACAGGAGGAATAGGGTTGGTAATATTCTCAAAATTAGGAATACTGCTACCCAAAAGACCCATAGCGTTTTGCCCCAACTGACCCAAACCGGCTAATTCTAACTGGAAGAAGATAGCATTATTAACTTGGGTTGGGTCAATCGCATAACGCTGATAAACCACCCGGGCTGTCCAACAACAATCACCTTTATACTCAATGCCCGCTAGCGCTTGTGTGACTCGAGGAAAAACCTGTAAATCTGGCTTACTGAGTAAAGAGTAATCGACTCGGCCAATTGAATAAAGTTTTTTTGTTAATGGCCATTGAAAACTAAGGCTCACTTGTTCCTGACCTTGTGGTTGATAAATGCCAGTCGGTTGCCGCTGGTATCGGTATGACGCCGATATTGACGCGGCGCGTTTTGGGTTCCAGCGTAACCCGACTTGGGTACGGTCCCACATTTCATCATAAGGGTTGTACTGCAAACTCAAGCCGGCTGTTAAGGTATTGGTTAAGGCTGCGCTAGCACCGATCAGAAACTCTGACTTAACATCAGTACGCGGCACTTCACCGGGCAAGGTGACTTTTTGATCTTCAAAATAGATTTGCTGCGCCACAGCCAACGACATACGCTCAAAACCTGTTTCTTCATCAAGAAAACGTGAACCTAAAGCGAGTGTGATTTGATTCGCATTGGCAATACGATCACCCCCACCCGTATAGATGTTTTCTTGAAATGCACGAGAAAAACTAAAATCGGCCAGTGTGGTGTCATATACCGGAAAATTTGATTGATCATGATACGGTACGTTCAAATAGTAAATACGCGGCTCGAGTGTTTGAATTGAATTGCTGCCAAAAAACGATGCGTTACGCTCAAACGTCATACCCGCATCAACTGACATGATGGGTAACACACGCTCGTTGGTAGGAACTCGTCCACCCAAACCCTCTGCTTGGTACCAATTTGTGTCATAACGCGTAACGCTCAGTGCCACTTTAGGGGTAATGTACCAACCCGGCTTCACAATGGGAAAAGCCGCACTGGTGTATGAAGAATAACGCTGACCATCTTGACCTTGACGTTGGCCATTACGCGTTAAAGGCATTTCAAACGAGGTGGCTGAGTTTTGTGTCACCACATCAAAACCCTTAACGTTATAGCGTGCACCATTCAGCGCAAAACTAGGCAACAGATTGTATTGGGGACGTATCGGTGCAGAATCACTTTGCAATGTTTGATAAGTCGCTACGGTGACGCTTGATTGCCAATATTCATTAGCCCAACCCACCTTTCCCGTGCGTGGCAAATAAGTGGTTGAAGCTTGGTTAACCGCTAAAAGTGAAAAATCTTTAAAGTAATCGTCGTCAGACACGCCGTTTAGATTTAACGACCCATAAAAACCTTTACCAAAACTTTGAGCGTGCTGAACAGAATACAGCCAACGATCAGTGCCAGTTTGTGTATCGTTACTTAAATAAGTGCCGGCAAGCATGCCAGTATAGCTTTCACCTAAATAACGAAACTCACCCCCTAACTGAATACCCCGCTTGCTCATTGACCGAGTTTGTACTGTGGCATCGTAATTAGGTGCAATATTGATGTAATACGGCAGCGTAAAGTCTAAACCCGTTTGACTGGTTGACGCAAAGGTAGGTATTAAAAAGCCTGATTTACGTTCTTTTTTTAAGGGAAACGTTAAATATGGCGACGCTAAAATTGGAAAGTCTTTAAAGTACAACACCGCGTTGCGGGCCACACCCTCATTCGCATCAAAATCAAGGTCAAGTTTTTTTGACTCAATATACCAAGCGGGTACTGGGCAAGGGCAACCACTATAAGTCATATCATGAATCGTCATGGCAGAACGGCTGGTAATTTCGGCTGATGAACCCACCCCCGCACCCCCGCTTTCAAACCAAAAATTTGGCTGCTCAATCTGGCCGGTTTGTTGTTCTGTGTTATATGTTAAAGCAGGCCCCACCACGGTATTACCATCTCTAATAAGACGCGCATTACCTTGGGCATTCATAATACTCGTGCCTTTGTTATAGCGAATGTAACCCGCTTTTAAAACTGCGTCAGCTCGACGCACTGCGGCATTTTTTTCTAAAACAACATTATCTTTATCGTCGGCAGTCATTGATTTAGTGGCTTGCAAATAAGAAGGCATTTGCTTGTCAGAAATAGGTGGGGTGGTAATACGACTTGAGGTGCGTAGGCCATTTACAATGACGACACCGACTAGTGAGTCTTTTTCATGTGCGCTCACAGTCACACCGAAAACCGAAGTTAACGAATACGCTGCCAGCAAGATCAGCCCTTTCATTACATGCACACGTGGCAGCCCATTTATAAACACCCTTTCACAAAAATTATCTTAGCCTCAAAGTACGATGCCAGAACCATTATTATAGGGATTCCAACACCCAAGTTGTTTATGGCCACATTTGACTCAATTTTTTAAATCGATATGTCACACTTATCTCCCGCTAACGCTCGCAATCAAGCCCTTTTAAGCTGGCTAGAATCACTTGCTACCCCACATGGTTTAGTGCTTGAAACATTAACCCAAGCCTCAGGTGACGCAAGCTTCAGGCGCTATTTTCGCCTACGGGGTAAAAACTGTTCGTATGTGGTGATGGACGCCGCACCCCCACAAGAAGACGTTAAACCCTTTATAGATGTCACCTTAAGATTGGCGCAAACAGGCCTCAATGTACCCAAAATAGTTGCTCAAAATATTGACGCTGGGTTTTTACTACTCAGCGACTTAGGGCCTACAACCTATTACGCCCGCATTCAAGCCGGTATCGACGACCCGACCTTAAACGTGATGTACCGCGAGGCCATTGATGCGCTAGTAACCCTTCAAAAAGCTAATCACCAAGGTTTAGCAAGACTTGATGCGCCCCGCCTCAAAGAAGAATTAACTCTATTCACTGATTGGTACGTCAAAGTGCACTGCAACCAAACGCTAACCGATATCGAAGAAAAAAAACTTGACGCTATATTTGACCTATTGGCCCAAGCCGGTGCTAAGCAAGCAACCGTTTTAGTGCATCGAGATTTTCATTCGCCTAATTTAATGCTTTGCGAACAACCTGAGTATGGCGCTAACCCAGGTGTACTTGACTACCAAGACGCTTTAGAAGGCCCTATTGCCTACGATATTGCCTCGTTAGTTTTTGATGCCCGCACCACTTGGGAAGAACCGCAACAACTCGATTGGGCCATTCGTTATTGGGAAAAGGCCCGCCAGAACAACTTACCCGTACCCAGCGATTTTGCTGATTTTCATAAAGACTATGAATGGGTTGGCTTGCAACGTAATTTACGTATTTTGGGGGTGTTTGCGCGACTGAACCACCGTGACCATAAATCTAGCTACGTAGCTCATATGCCCCGCGTGCTTGCCTACATACGTCAAGTCACACAACGCTATGGGGTGTTCGCATCGCTCAACCGTATACTCAATCGTTTAGAAGGTATTGAAGTCAAAGCAAGGTATACCTTCTGATGAAAGTGATGTTGCTCGCTGCGGGGCGCGGAACACGCATGCGACCACTGACAGACCACACCCCCAAACCTTTGCTTAAGGTGGGTGGTAAACCCCTTATTGTGTGGCACCTTGAGCATTTGGCGAGCGCAGGCTTTAAAGACATCGTCATTAACCATGCTTGGTTAGGTGCACAAATTGAATCATATTTAGGCAACGGTATGCAATGGGGGCTAAACATTGAGTATTCTGCCGAAACCACAGCGCTTGAAACAGCGGGGGGCATTGCCCAAGCACTCCCTCACATAGGTAACGAGCCTTTTTTAGTCATGAATGCAGATGTTTGGTGTGATTGGCACCCCGCACAAGCGTTTATTGTTCAAAATCAACTCGAAGGCAACCCAGCGCTTTTAGCATGGCTATTGTTGGTTGATAACCCACCTTTTCACCCAAACGGCGACTTTTACTTACAAATAAACGGCACTGTTCAAGATGAAAATGCTGAAAATAAGGGTTCAAATGAAGGTGCAGATCCTGGCCTAGATCGGCGTGCGTCTCGCCTCACCTTTAGCGGTATAGGTATTTATAAGCCCCGTTTATTTGAATCGACTGAACGCAACCAGCCCGCCAAACTGGCACCGCTTTTAAAGCAAGCCATGAAGCGACAAGGCGTTATGGGCGAAAAGCACATCACTCAATGGGTTGATGTGGGTACGCCTGAGCGTTTGGCACAACTGAATCAATTGATATTTAACGATCAATTTAGCTGAACCAATAATATTCAACTCAAGCGTCTTATGTAACTCAAACGCCCCATTTAGGTGCTGCACCTTACGCATTCATGCAGATGGCGTTATGCTTATACTTTTATAGCTTAGCAAGCATCAGGAAAGTTCATGGGATTAAACCTTGGCAACACACGGAAAACGTTTAGACCCTCGCCTTATCACTCACATCGCAACTCTCGTGGTTTACCACGTTGGCTGATTTTGCTAGTCTTGGGTATATTGCTTGGCAGCGGCGGGGTGATTTTATTACAAGCCAGTTACGGCCCCAAACGATTAACCGTTTTAGAGTCTGAAAAACTCACTTCTCATTACACAGCACTTCTTGTAAAAGATCAAACCCAACAAAACACCATCACTGCGCTCACCCTGCAGCTTAGAAGTAGCCAAGACGAGTCTGAGCAAGTGATACAAGCTGCAAAAAATGAAATTTTGACACTCAAGCTGAAAATTGAGCCGACTGAGCAGTCATTAAAGATCTTCAAGCGTGCACTCGCCGACAATATGCGTTTTGAGTCAGTCGGCATCATAGGCGATCAATTTATTCAGTCTAAGCTGCAGGCATCATTAAGTTATCAACTGCTATTGCTTCAAGCAGACGATGCTAAAAGTGAATTTAAAGGCTCAGCTGACATCACCTTTGAAGGTAAATACCCAAATGGGCGAGCCGGTGCTATTAAAACCTCTATGTTGCCGCTTCAAATTGCTTCATACCAACTTGTCAAAGGCGATCTTGAGTTTCCGCCAGGTTTTGTAGCCACTAAAGGCACAGTTCGGGTGTATAAACCTGATAGTCAACGCGCGCTGGGTTGGCGCACTTTTAACATTGAGCAAGTGCCCTGAGAATTTAATTTAAACAAATATGACGATCGTTAATTCATTTAATTTGTTTGTTTCATGTTGTTAACTATTGATCGGAATCATGATGTCAATCACATTAAATCAACCTTACCCAACGCATAGAAGCGAACACGACTTGCTGGGTTATCGCGATGTGCCGTTTGATGCTTACTATGGCGTTCATACGCTGCGGGCAATAGAAAATTTTTCAATTAGTGACTTACCTATTTCAGCCTCACCCGACTTAATCAAAGCCCTGGCTGAAATTAAAATTGCTAGCGCTATGGCCAATCTAGAATTAGGTTTGCTTGATCAGACCCGGGCAGAAGCTATTATTGCCGCGGCACAAGAAATTTTGAATGGTGCTTTGCACGACCAGTTTAAAGTTGACATGATTCAAGGTGGTGCTGGTACTTCAACCAACATGAATGCCAACGAAGTAATTGCCAATCGCGCTTTAGAAATTATGGGCCACATGCGGGGTCAATATCAGTTTTTGCACCCTAACGAACACGTCAACATGAGCCAATCAACTAACGACGTGTACCCCACCTCACTCAAGCTCGCCACGTACCGTGGTTGCGAACGCTTACTAGTTAATATGCAGTCCATACAGGTTGCATTTGAACGTAAAGCGATTGAGTTTAAAGACATACTGAAAGTCGGGCGTACTCAATTACAAGACGCCGTACCCATGACACTTGGGCAAGAGTTTTATACCTATTCTGTGATGGTGGGTGAAGACATTTTGAGGCTTAAAGAAGCCTTGCCGTTAATTTGTGAAATCAACTTAGGTGCAACAGCTATTGGTACGGGCATTAATACACACCCTGATTATGCTCGCGCCGCACGCGAAAATTTGGTTGCAGTCACGGGCTTACCATTAATAACAGCAGCCAACCTCATTGAAGCCACTCAAGACGTCGGTTCCTTTGTTCAATTATCAGGTGTACTCAAACGCATTGCTGTCAAAATTTCTAAAATTTGCCACGACTTACGTTTGTTATCAAGCGGCCCACGCGCAGGTCTTAATGAAATCAATCTGCCGGCCAAACAAGCTGGCTCAAGCATCATGCCTGGCAAGGTCAACCCGGTTATTCCTGAAGTGGTGAATCAAGTTGCTTACGAGGTTATTGGTAACGATATCACCATCACTTTTGCAGCTGAGGCGGGCCAACTTCAACTTAACGCCTTTGAGCCCATCATTGCTTATTCAATGTTTAGAAGCGTGTCACACTTGACAAATGCCTTTCATACGCTTGAGGTCAACTGCATAAACGGTATTACGGCAAACCTACCCGTTTTACAAGAACATATGGACCGTTCAATCGTTTTGGTTACAGCGCTAAACCCCTACATTGGTTATCAAAATGCAACCGATGTGGCTAAAGAAGCGCTCGAAACTGGCAAGCGAGTTTACGATATTGTGCTTGAACGCGGCTTACTTGAACAGGCTAAACTTGATGAGATTTTGAAACCTGAGTCGCTCACATCACCACGCTTAATGGTGCTCTAAGTAATTTTAAAAAATAACTTTATTAAGTTACTTTATTGGGTCTCTTTATGAGCGACATTTATCAAACCTACTCGTTTAGCACTTTAAACTAAAATATTTATTTTGCGAATTTCTGAATTTTTACTACCCGAAGATTTAAGCCTTAAGCCCCGAATCTCTGTGCGTGGGCTTTTGTTGCTTGGGGCAGTCATACACTTTGGGTTTTCAGCGTTGCTCACCCTGTCAGTAGACGAAGCCCATTACGCCCTTTACGCTCAGCATTTTGCGCTCAGCTATTTTGATCACCCACCCTTAGTGGGCTGGATACAATGGCCTTTAGTTTACGCAAATGCCCCAGACTGGGTCTTGCGACTTATACCGCAAGCGTGCTGGTGGCTAGCCAGCGTGATGGCTTGGCATTTGGCTGAAAAGCTCAGGCTCATCGTGCCTAGCTGGTCAAATTCAATACCCCAAGGCGCTGCAGGTCGATGGGCGGTTATTGCTATTTTGGTCGCCCCCGTGCTGCATGTGCTGGGCGTAGGCTTATTGCCAGATACGTTACTTCTTGTCATCGTATTAGGCCTCATGCAGACCACTTTACAGATCATCACCAGAACCCCCACCAAGCTTGCTTCGCATACCCATCAGCACTCTTCATCTTCAGCGTCACCCAATACTCTTTCAACGCCCCCATCACCTCTTAAGCACTGGCTGTATTTAGGTATTTGGTTAGGTTTAGCTGGATTAAGCAAATATACGGCCGTTCTATTTGCGTTTGCGGTAGCGGGCGCCTTAGTGATTAATTTAGGTTGGAAAGTGTTGTTGCAACGTGGGCCAATATTTACCGTGTTAATCGCCAGCATCATGATTGCCCCCATTATCATTTGGAATGCACAACACGACTGGGTTTCGTTTGCATATCAAATTAAACACAGTAGCGGGGGGGTATGGCACTTAAAAGGCGTTGGGATATTTTTTGGCTTACAAATCGGTGCTTTTGGGCCTTTGATTGTGGCCATCATCATTGGCGTCATTAAATTTTTACGTCAACAACCCAATCGGGTTATATGGGGCTTATCGTTATTTTTAATTGTGCCATTTATTGTCACGGCCTACATGGCGGGTGGCGGGCGTACCCTTGCCCATTGGCTAGCACCAGCTTGGTTAGCGGCTATTGTACTGGGGGCAAACCCGTTGGCACTTCATTGGCAACATGGTAAACGTACCGCGTTGACTATTATGGTGACCTTACAAGCAATTTTATGTAGTTTGGCTTTTATACTGATATTTTTTGTCGGCGTACCGGGCTTGAGTGCACAACACCCCTTACATCAAAAAAACCCCTTAGCAGACCTTTGGGGTTGGAACCAAGCCGGCCAACTTGCACAAACGCTCGCCCAGCGGCAATCACTTCAAATATTAACGGTTAGTAACTGGACGCTCGCAAGCCGTTTAGCTTGGTACGCACGCCCCTTACCCGTTCAAGTGTTAGACGACCGTTTTGACCAGTTTGATATCTGGTTTGGCAGCCCACAAAAAGGCCAAAATACCTTATTCGTCAAGTGGTCACAAGTACCCTATGAGCCGCCAGTATCAACGCAAAAATATGCCCGTTGCATTGAGCTTGACAAATTAGCCGTTCAACGCTTGGGTCGCATCACATCGGAGTTTACGTATTACCGTTGCGAAGACTGGCAAGGTGAGAGCAAATGATACGCCTCACACCAAAGGTTTGGTTTGTCATCAGGCTGACCTTTTCGTTTGCATTACTGTGGCTTGCTTTTAGACATATTGACTGGTCAGTTTTATGGGTTGATAGTCAAAATTTACAGCCTATCTGGATTTTATTAGCAATGTTATTAATATTGATGGCCAACTTGCTTGCCGCCGGTCGTTGGGGTTTCATTATGCAACGCACCGGCCTTTCAAACAGTTGGCAACAATACATAGCACTCTACTTTGCCGGCGGCTTAATCAACCAAGGTTTGCCATCTACACTGGGGGGTGATAGCTATCGCGCATTACAAGGTAGCCGCCAACAAACCATTGGTGTAAGCCCTGCCATTCGGTATAGTGTTTTTGCTGTTTTTCTTGATCGCGGCATGGGCTTTTTAGGCAATTCATTATTGGGCTCTATAGGTCTCATTATTACTGGCGTAACCATATCGCCTTGGGCAAATCCAATCGGTTTTCTGTTACTCATTGGTTTGCTCGGTGGCGTTTTAATTATGGGGTTTCTATTTAAAGCGCCACGCGTTTTGCAACTTGTTCAAAAATTACTGAATACAGCTCGTTTACCCCTTGGCATGAACGGTCTTAAAAGCGTGTTGAGTTGGCCTATCAATATGGCGCAGTTAGCTAACTCTATAGTAATACATCTGTTAACCCTAGCCACGTGCGCGGCGTGTTTGCGGGCCTACGGTGTCACCGTGCCGTTTGAAGCGTTACTCGTTGGCATACCTGCCTTAGGTCTGCTGATGATGTTGCCCATTAGCATTTCAGGCTGGGGTTTACGAGAAACCACGCTTGCCGCGGTATTAAGCCTATGGGGCATACCAATCAGCACGACCTTGTTAGCGTCTATTACCTTTGGCCTTGTGACCTTGCTAGCCTACTTGCCTGCCACCTGGGTTTTACTCAAAAAAAGGTCAAATTACTAGGTATTGTGTTTGGCGTCTAAAATACAAACTATGAGTTTAAATGTTGACACCATGCGCACCATTGATCGCCTTGCGGGTATACCGCTCTGTGCGATAGCCACCCCAATCGTTGCAGCAATAGACTGGTGGCGTGAAAGGCACCACAAAAAAAAGACAGCTTTACTCAACAGCCACAATACTGATGCTGAAGCCGATTCCGATGCTAAAAGGCAAACCTTTAAACCTAAAAAAATACTTTTTATTGAACTATCTGAAATGGGTAGTGCAATTTTAGTCGACCCCGCTATGCGTAATGCTCAAGCCCGCGGCGCCGAATTGTATTTTTTAATTTTTAAGAGCAATCAACTCAGTTTAACGATGCTCAATACCGTCTCACCAGACCATGTTTTTACGATTGAGTCTTCAGGTCTATGGTCACTGTTGCGAGACACCTTACGGTTTTTATGGTGGGCCCGCCAAAACCAAATTGACACGGTGATTGACCTTGAGCTTTTTTCAAGGTTTACAGCCCTGCTCACAGGTTTATGTGGTGCCACACGACGCGTGGGCTATCATATTTTTCATGGTGAAGGGCTGTGGCGCGGCAATATGTTGACACACAAAGTGCACTACAACCCACACATTCACATTGCCCATAATTTTTTATCTTTGGTACACGCTGCGTTTTCAACAGAAAAAGAAGTGCCTTTCAGTAAAGTAGCCCTGTCTGAACAACCGATTAAGTTGGCACAAGCCACCATACAGGCGCCTCAACGTTTAAAAGTTTTAACGCAAATTGAGGTTGCTGCCAGTCAAGCTGATATTGCTTTTACCTTAGGTCAACAGCCCTTGTTTCTAGTGAACGCTAACGCGAGTGATCTGCTTGTACAAAGACGTTGGGCGCCCGAGCGTTTTGCAGCGCTCGCACAAGCGATCGTTCGCACCTGGCCTGACGCACTCATTTTATTAACCGGCTCACCTTCAGAGTTTGCTTATGTGGAAAACGTACGTACTCAAGCAAACGTAAACCAAGTCTTGAATTGGGCTGGCAAAGTTACCTTCAATGAATTACCCGCACTTTACAGTTTGGCTGACGTGATGGTAACCAATGACTCAGGGCCCGCTCACTTTTCTGCTGTAACACCACTTCATACAGTCGTCTTGTTTGGCCCTGAAACCCCTGAGCTCTACGGCTCATTGGGCAACTCAATTGCCATTACCGCACGCTTAGCCTGTTCACCCTGTGTCAGCGCAGCCAACCATCGCAAAACGCCGTGTTCAAATAATGTTTGCATGCAAGCCATTGGTGTTGAACAAGTATTACAGGCTATAAGCCGTCAATTTACAGCATCACGCTTACAAAAACCATGACTTTAAACAATTTAAAAACACCTACCGTTCAGACTAAACCTATCATTCCGAAATTTGCGTGGTTGCTTCCCCTCATTCCTCTATCGTTATGGGGTCTGATCAATCTGTTCGTGACAAAGCAGCAAAGCTTTTATTTTCTCAACGCATGGGCTCAAGAGTGGCCCGATAGTCTGTGGGGGTTTTTTGTTAATCTAGGCAATGGTTGGGGTATTTATAGCCTAGCCTTTCCCTTACTAATATTTGCGCCACGCGTCATGATGGCGGGTATTTTGGCGGGTATTCCTGCAGGCATATTCTCACGCTCACTAAAATTGTTTTTTGAAATGCCTCGCCCTCCAGCCGTCCTCGACAACAGCAGTTTTTTTATTTTAGAACAAGCTATGCATGCGCATTCATTCCCTTCAGGGCATGCCTTAACAGCTTTTGCAGTGGCTACCGCGATGTATTTTGCAATAGTCACAGCTCATCGCAAACCTTTTCTATGGGTTTTTGTTATCGCCGCGCTCGCTGGCATAGCTCGCATAGCCATCGGCGTTCATTGGCTTGACGATGTCATGATGGGGGCTGCGCTGGGTTTATTAAGCGGGCTATTGGGTGTGTTGATGTGCAGCTATTTACCCGATCATTTATTTACACCCACTTCGTGGTTGATGCGACTCATTGCCATCGTTGGAGTCTTTAATATTTACCTGCTGGCAACAAGCAAACTTGATTTGATTATCAATGCCCCACTTCAAATACTGGGCATTGTGATAATCGTCGTGACGCTTGTGCATTTTATTTATAAAAACTACCTACTCATGCGTTAAGGCTGGCTCTCGCCCAGAACAGTTTGCGCCATGCTTATACCAGACAAATAGGCCGATTCAACCCGACTGTGAATCAACCCGTCACCACAAACACCTAATCGCAAGTTTGCCACCCACAGACTCGGTTGCGTTGACAAGGGTTCAAGATGGCGACACGAATACAACCATCTATGCGCCATCGACTGCCACACCTGAGGTAAAGTTTGAACCCCAAGATGACGCCAAAAGGCGTCGTATAACAAGCGAATCACATCAGCGGGGTCTGTATCTAAGTGGGTCAATGTCCAGTCAGCCGTGGCTTGAATAACCCAATCAGCCTGACCTACATGCTGAACTCGCCCAGGTTTACTGTCGTTGCGCGCCCACCACGCTAAGATGGGATGGTCTTTAAGGCGCTCAGCCTCAAACTGCAATGCAGTTGTCACAGGGTCAGAAGTAGAGAGCATCACTGTCCAGCAGGGCAACATATCTATTGACTTCAACACGCCAAGCATACTAGATGCCACAGGTTGAATCAAAGGCATAGCTTGAGCGGGTGGCACTGCTATGATCAAATCAGTGTAGCCAGCAAAAACCTCACCTTTATTGGTGATTAATTGCCAAGTAGCTGGGTCAGTTACAGCGTCAATTTGTGCTGGCTGTGCTGGGTCTGGTGGGTCTGGTGGGTCTGGTGGGTCTGGTGGGTCGGCCTCTAACCAAGCTAAGTTTTGTTTTAATAGATCTGTGGCAGCCATTGAAGCCAGCCTTGAAGACTGCACAGACTGTTCGATACGTTCAATGCTTTCAATTCGGGTATTGACATGCAAGTCGATGTTCTTGACTAAGTCTCGAACAATGGCTGGCATATCAGGGGTGCCGACAAACCATTGTTGTGATTCGAGGCTGGCCATACGAGGCTGCCACTGACACACAACACCGCGCTGATACCAATCGCTGACCTGCGCAATAAAATCAGCCGATTGTGCGGTGAAATACTGCGCACCATAGTCATAGTGTGCCATATCGGTTCGCCGAGTTGAGATACGACCGCTGGCCCCTCGGGCTTTATCAAACAGTGTTACCGTGCACCCTAATTGTGCAAGATGATGAGCGCAAGCGGCCCCAGCCATACCCGCCCCAACGACTGCAATGCGCTTATTGTGACGTGCCATTTAGCCTCTAGTTTGCGTCAACAATTTATAATGTTAATCATACTTTGCCGGCGATCTAAAACTTGACTTTCACTATTGTTTTACTATATTTTATTGCGCTGCTCAGGTTTACCATGCTATTAAAAATGAAACTCTTTCTTCTGGCAACTGTGCTCTTGATCTCAGCCTGCGGAAACAAAAATGACAACACGCAAACGCCTGCTCACGCGGTCCGCACCATAGCCGCTGCGCCGTCAGCCCAGCCATTACTAGCTCTATCAGGCACTATACGTGCTGAGGTTGAAACACCCATTGCCTTTCAAATCAATGGGCGTATTGCGCAACGACTGATTAAAGCAGGTCAAACGGTAAAAAAAGGGCAAGTTTTATTTGAGCTTGATCCGCGTGATTTAAATCAAATATTACAAGCTTCTGCCGCTGAAGTCGCTGCTGCGGGCTCTGCCTTGAGCACTGCAAAATCTGACACTCAACGCAATCGGCAGTTACTCAAAGAAAGATATATTAGTCAACAAGGTTTTGATCGCGTTCTGCTTCAAGAAAAAGAAACTCAAACACGCTTTGACGCGGCGACTTCAAGACAAAAGCAAGCAATCAACGCGACTGACTACGCTAATCTCAAAGCACTAGCAGATGGCATTGTCACTGAGTTAACGGGTGAAACTGGTCAGGTTGTAACCGCTGGCCAAGCAATAGGTACTCTAGCGCACGCAGGCCCACTTGAAGTTGAGGTATTTTTACCAGAAGGATTTAAAGCACCAACTTCTGGTCAAGCTCAGTTTGGCAATCAAACTGCACCCGTCACATTACGGGAAGTCGCTGGCAGTGCTGACCCAATTAGCCGCACAGTCAGGGCAAGATACCAAATAGTTGACTCATCACAACCCTGGCCTCTGGGTAGCGTGGCAAAAGTCAGCCTGAATATTGCCTTGAATAATACATTGAAGGGTACTTTAAGTGATACATCAAGCAATCTTTCAGCTAAATCAGTCTCAAGCGCGACTTCGCCAGAGCAACCTCAAAAAACGTTAACCACTGTGCCCATTGCCGCACTGGATGAAAGAGGCCAAGGCCCACAAGTTTGGTTAATTGTTGAGGGCAAAGCGCAACCCCTTGCCGTCAAACTGATTTCACTGACTGCCGAAACAGCGGTGATCGAAGCCAACATGCCAGTGGGTACTAAAGTGATTTCACTGGGTACCCATTTACTTGAACTAGGTATGCCCGTTCGTGAGATTGCACCGTGAGTTTTCCGAATTTATCGGCGCTGGCCGTTCGAGAAAGATCAGTCACACTATTTTTTTTAATTTTATCGATTATTGCTGGCATATATGCGTTTAACTCGCTTGGGCGCGCGGAAGACCCTCCCTTTACAGTGCGCGTCATGGTTGTATCAGTGCTGTGGCCAGGTGCCACACCGCAACAACTACAAGACCAAGTGGTTAATCGCCTTGAAAAACGCATTCAAGAAGTTGAATACTTCTACCGTATAGAAACAACTATTCGGCCAGGTCGAGCAGACCTGTTGGTTGAATTTCAAGATTACTCGCCAGCCGCTAAGGTGCCAGAGCTACTTTACCAAGTTCGCAAACGCATGGAAGATGAAGCTGGCAAACTACCCAAAGGGGTGATCGGGCCCATTATTAACGACGACTTTTCAGACGTCTATTTCACCATGATCGCGTTAACCGCACCGGGTTTGCCCATGCGTGAAGTAACCCGAGATGCTGAAAAAATTCGTGACCGCCTTCAACAGATTGAAGGCATTCACAAAGTTATTTTGATCGGTGAAAGACCTGAACGTGTGCATATTGATTTTGACAACGTCAAACTCGCAAACCTCGGTGTGTCGCCTGAAAGCATTCTAGATGCTATTGAAGCTAACAACCAGCTCATACCAGCAGGCTTTATTGAAACCGCAGGGCCACGTGTCTTTGTGAGGGTTGACGCCGACTTATCTGACCCGCTTGCACTGGCTGATGTACCGTTGCGAGTCGGCAACCGTATCATTCGTTTAGGCGATGTCGCTAAAATCGAACAAGGCTACGAAGACCCCCCTTCCTACCTCATACGTGCCAACAACCAAGACGCCATGATTTTAGGTGTGGTGATGGAAAAAGGTGAAAATGGCCTCAAGATCGGCGATCGCATTCAAGCGTTTCTTGAAAAAGAACGCACACAGTTGCCACTGGGTATGTCACTTACCCAGCTAACCAATCAGGCTGAAGCGATTTCAGGTGCAGTCAATCTGTTCCAATTTAAATTTTTGGTCGCCGTCATGGTAGTGATGGGTGTAAGTATTTTAGCGATTGGTTTGCGTGCGGGTTTAATTGTTGGCATTGCCATACCCGTCACACTGGGCTTAACCTTTTTGCTCATGAAAATGGTCGGCATGAATCTTGACCGCATCACCCTTGGGGCATTAATTATTGCGCTGGGTTTACTGGTTGATGATGCGATCATTTCAATCGAAATGATGATTGTTAAGATGGAACAGGGTTGGGACAGAGTGCGCGCTGCCACCCACGCTTGGAATGCAACCGCCGCCCCGATGCTGTTTGGTACGCTGGTTACGGTAGCGGGCTTTGTACCAATAGGCTTTGCGCGGTCATCGGTGGGCGAATATGCTGGTGGCATTTTTTGGGTATTGGCATTTGCTTTGTTAGTTTCTTGGTTAGTTGCCGTCACCTTCACGCCTTACCTGGGCGTGAAAATTTTGCCTGATTATCAGTCAAACCCTGCACACACCACTGACCCCTACGACAAACCGTTTTATCATTGGCTGCGTCGGGTGATCGTACTCTGTGTCGCTCGCCGTAAAACGGTCGTGCTTGGCACCGTAGGTCTACTGATTCTGAGCGCTTTCGGTATGATTGGCCCCGTCGAAAAGCAGTTCTTCCCCAGTTCTGACCGCCCTGAAGTGCTCATCAGTGTGTACTTACCGCAAGGAACAGCCATTGCAAATACCGATGCAATCGCACAAAAAATAGAAAAAGCGATTGTGCAATTGCCAGAGGTTAAGACCTTATCTGCATACATTGGGGCCGGTGCACCACGCTTCTTTATTTCAGCTAACCCCGAGCAACCTAACCCCGCGTTTGCCAAAATTATCGCTGTGACACATGACGTTAAATCGCGCGAAAAACTGATTCTCATTTTAGAGAAACAAATTGAAGCGGGTGATTACGCCGGTGCCCGGGTTCATGTATCTCGCCTATTATTTGGGCCGCCTGTACGCTGGCCCGTAAGTTTTAGAGTTTATGGGCCTGACACCAATGAGTTGCGTCGCATTGGTTACGAGGCACGTACCATCATGGCACAAAACCCAAATGTGACTGATATTAATCTTGATTGGAACGAACGTGCACCCGTTCTACACATTGATACAGACCCACAGCGGTTAAAAGCGATGGGCTTAACACCGCGTGATATTTCACACCAATTGCAATTTCAACTTGACGGTGTTGCCGTGACTGAAGTGCGTCAAGACATACGTTCAGTGCAAGTGCGCGCCCGAGGCCTACGCGACCTTGCTGGCTTACAGTCTGCAATTGAATTTAAAACACAAGACGGGCGTAAAATACCCTTGGCGCAAGTTGGGCAAGTTGAAGTTAAATATGAAGAACCTGTTATTAAACGACTGAACCGTGAGCCATTTTTGGCATTGCAGTCTGACGTGATCAACGCGCAACCACCTGACGTCACCATGGCAGTCTGGAAAAAACTTGAACCCTTGCGCGCGAGTTTGCCTGATGGTTACCGCATCAACATTGCAGGTTCAATTGAACAATCGGGCAAAGCCGATGCATCCATTCAAAAACTACAACCCATTATGCTGGGTCTCATGCTCATCTTTGTGATGTTACAAATGCGCACGTTTTCAGGCACCTTTATTGTGTTTGCAACCGCCCCATTGGGTTTAATTGGTGCAGTATTGGCAATGTTAATTTTTAGGCAACCCTTTGGGTTTGTGGCATTGCTCGGTCTCATTGGTTTAGCGGGTATTTTGATGCGCAACACCCTTATTTTGACGCAACAAGTAGCCGACAACTTTACTGACGGATTACTTGCTGAAGAAGCTGTGATTGAAGCGGCTGTCCATCGGGCTCGCCCTGTCCTGTTGACGGCTTTAGCAGCAGCATTAGCTTTCATTCCCCTTACACTCGATGGTTTTTGGGGGCCTCTGGCTTATGTACTGATTGGTGGCGTTTTAGTAGGTACCGTTATTACACTGATATTTGTTCCCGCTTTGTACGCTTGGTGGTACAAACTAGGTAAAGTGGCAAAATAAGGCTCTTGAGCTATGCTCAACTTCTTCAAACTCAATCGAGGTCTCACGCTAAATCATGACAACATCAATACGAATTGACCTGGTTTCAGATATTGCTTGCCCATGGTGTGCGGTAGGTTTGTCAACACTTGATCGTGCCTTAGAGCAAATTGACCCCAACATCAAAGTTGATGTGCATCTTCAGCCGTTTGAGTTAAACCCTAATATGCCAATTGGTGGGCAAGATGTTATTGAACACCTGACTGAAAAGTACAACATGAGTGCTGAGCAGGTTCTAAAAAATCAGCAAAATATCTATACCCGCGGCGCTGAAGTCGGTTTCACCTTTCACCCTGAGGGTCGTAAGCGCGTTTACAACACCTTTAATTGCCATCGTTTAATGTTTTGGGCTGAGGAAAAATTTGATGTTCAAGCCGCTTTAAACCTTAAAAAAGAATTGTTGGCCGCATACTTTACACTGGCCGTAGATATCGATGACCGCCAGACCTTACTTGATGCCGTCACACGAGCAGGGCTCGATGCCAACGCTGCAGCGTTGGTGGTTGATGACTCAAGTGCCTATGCCCAAGAGGTGCGTGATGCACAACAAGAATGGCAAGCAAAAGGTATTCATGCTGTGCCTGCATTTATCATTGAACATAAATACCTCATTGAAGGGGCGCAACCGCCAGAAAGTTTGGTAAACGCAATTGAGCATTTAGCCAAACAAAAAACCAGCGTCTAGAATTTTTTACCAGCATCGGGCTTAACTGAAATACAACCGAGTTAAACTTGAGGTCATTACAAAAAAGTTTAATTACATTTGTGTCATTTTTTAGACAAAAAAACTTTATTGATAGAAAGAAATTTAATATTTACCACACTAAGAGATATTGTGTTTAAAAATTAACTCGGCATGTTTTTTAATATATTTATTAAACCTTGCTTGACTTAAGATAATTTATTCTTAATAGGCTGCTAACTCTTTATGCATTGGTACGTTGTTCACACTAAACCCCGACAAGAAGCGCGAGCGTTAAACAATCTTGAGTTACAGGGCTACAAATGTTTTTTACCGACTATTCCAAAGAAAAAAATATTAAAAAGATCAGTTGAAATCATTCAAGAACCTTTGTTTCCAAGGTATATGTTTATTTCACTTGATGTCAACATGCAAGGTAAAAGCTGGTCACCGATTCGTTCTACTTTGGGCGTAAGTAAGCTTGTTACGTTTGGTATTGAGCCGCTTCGCGTTGATCCTGAACTCATAGAGTCATTACAAACCTGTCATGAAATTGTTCAAAAAGCACCCTCGCCCTTTAAGCCAGGCGATTTAGTGCAAATGAAAGAAGGCGCGTTTATGGGTTTAGACTTAATTTACCAAATGGATGACGGTGAAAGTCGTGCCCTAGTCATGATTGAACTGCTTCACAAACCCACCAAAATATCAGTTTCGCTTACTGATCTTAAGCTCTCGACTTGATATGTTATCTAAACACTAGATCTATTTATTAGCTTGCTGCACACCCTGGTTAAAATTTACTTTTCTTAATAAATATAGCCCCAGAACGAATAGCAAACTGGTGCTCACCAACGCCCAGCGTTGATTTCCACCCGTTGACCAGGTAATTAAACCGTAGGTAATAGGCCCGACAATGCTGGCTAAACGGGTGGCAAACGACCACAGGGCATAGTACTGAGCACGGTGATTAAACGGTGACAGCATACCTGCCATGGCCCGACCAATCGACTGACTTGAGCCCATACATAACCCTGCCAAAACGGCTGCCCACCAAAACACTTCTTTGCTGGTTGCTAAAGCCGCAATCACGCACGTGAGCACCCAACCAACTAACGTGAGGCTTAAGGCACGTTTGTGGCCAAACTGATCTTGGGTGTAACCCAAAACCCACGCACCCAATGCCGCTGCAATATTTAAAACAAAAATAAGCACCATCGTTTCTTGGGGTAAAAAACCAATTTCTTGTTCTGCGTAAACCGCTGCTAAAGTAATGGCCACTGCGACACCACCTTGATACGCAACCGTACACCACATAAACCCAACAAAAGCAGGGAATGCCTGCGCTTGCCGCCAAGTCTGTAATAGCCTTTTGAACACCCTACCCTTGATTGAGGAGGTAGGTGTAAATATTTTGGCAGGTGCTCTTTCGCGCAAACCCCATAACGAAAAAGTAGCCGCCCCGGCAAACACTAAAGCGGTGATGACCATTGTGACAGGTACAAATTCAGTTGCTGAAATGCCCTGTGCTTGTGCTGACAAAACGTAATACAGGCATAACCCCAAAGTGAACATGCCACCCACATAACCAAAGCTCCAACCCCAACCACTGACACGCCCCATGGCCTCTGGTTTAGCCAGTTCGGGCAAAAACGCAGCTATCAGTGATTCACCCCAACTAAAGCAAACATTTGAAATGATAATAAGAAACAAGCCCCAATAAATAGCTTGTGGCTCAACCGTTGCAAGCAGGGCTGTTGCGACAACACAACCTATGGTGCTGACCCAAAGCAAGCGCTTTTTACCCGTATGTCGATCGGCCCATGCCCCTAAAAGCGGCATAGTGACCATCACAATAACGTGCGAAAGACTTAAGCCGAGTGTCCAGGCAAAGGTGGCCCAGCTTGCGCCCCCTGCCACCGTACCTACAAAATATGCCGCAAATACAGCCGTTAAGACAACTGTGGTGTAGCCCGAATTGGCAAAATCGTAAAACGCCCAAGCAAATACCTCACGCTTGCTCACGCCCGGTTTTAAGCTGTTTTGCCACATCGAAAACTTCATATTTAAATCCTGTCAGATCAATACGACTAAAAAACGTATTACAAATTAGTATATTGTTGCTAAAATACAGAATTGATTTTTAAAACTGCACAAAGCACGGCACACAACACAACACAATCAAACCAATAAACAATAAGGATAAGTTATGAACATCACGATTGACTGGGGTCACTTTACACCCTGGGCGTCTCTTTTCGGTGGCATTTTGATTGGTCTAGCCTCAGTCATGCTACTTCTCTTTAAAGGCCGCATTGCTGGCATCAGTGGCATTTTAGGTAGTTTGATGCAACTTAAAAATACACCTTCGGGTCACTATTGCTGGCGCATCGCTTTTATATTAGGTTTATTGCTATCTAGCGCCTTATATGGTTTGTTTTTCACAATACCAACCTCACAAATTGATTCGTCTTATCTCACTCTGATAGTGGCCGGTTTATTAGTTGGCTTTGGTACCCGCATGGGGTCTGGCTGCACCAGTGGTCACGCCGTCTGTGGCTTAGGTCGTTTATCCATGCGATCGCTCGCAGCAACGCTGAGTTTTATGGCGGCTGGTTTTGTGACAGCCTACGTTTTCTTTCATGTCATTTTAGGAAATTAAACATGAAAAATTTTTTAGTTTTCATATCGGGTTTAGTTTTTGGCATTGGCTTGATCATTTCTGGCATGAGCAACCCCTACAACGTCATTGGGTTTCTAGATTTAGCCGGCAACTGGAATCCCAGCCTCGCTTTTGTCATGATAGGTGCCGTTGGGGTTACCTTATTGTTTACGCGTTGGGTGGTTGCTCGCCAAAAAACAATATTTAATGACCCCCTTCACCTACCTGGCACAACACACATCAACAAAGAACTCGTGATCGGTGGTTTTATTTTTGGTGCGGGTTGGGCGATTGCAGGGTTCTGCCCTGGGCCTGCGGTAGTTGCGTTAGGGGCCGGTTACTTTAAAGCATTGGTGTTTGTTGTTGCCATGATTGCAGGCATGCTGTTACATGACCATGGCTACAAAAGAAAAGGTGTTTAGACGTGCAAAATATCAAACAAAGTGCGTGCAATGACTTGCGTCGCACCCCTTAAGTCTTCAATTTGCAAACGTTCGTCTGCACGCTTTGCGTGCGATTCGAGCACTGTTCTGGGGCCTGCACCGTAGATAACGCCCGGTATACCTTGCTCAGCATAAAGACGTACATCGGTATACAAAGGTGTACCCATCACTGGTATTTTTTCACCAAAAATGTGTTCGCCGTTGGTTTGAATTGCATGAACAAGCTGTGCATTACCAGCTAGTGGCTTCATGGCACGTGCTAACAATAGGCGTTTAATATCAACCGATATCGTTTCATCGCTGGCTCGGCCTTGATTGAACTGGCTAACGGCTTGGGCAATCACGTCGCGAATGTTGGCTTCAACCTCGGCGGGGCTCTCTTCGGGAATCATGCGGCGATCAAGTTTGAACATCACTTTGCCTGGCACCACGTTAGTGTTGGTACCACCTTCAATGCGACCGACGTTTAAATAGGGGTGATTAATGCCGACAACTTGTGAGCTGACTTTTTTATACAAAACGTTTTGTGCATAAAGCGCTTGCAAAATATGGGTAGCACCCTGCAAGGCATCAACACCCGTTTCTGGCACAGCAGCGTGCGCCATCTTGCCATGAACAGTCACTTCCATTTGTAAGCAGCCATTGTGCGCCGTCACCACTTCATAACTAAAGCCTGCAGCAATCATCATGTCGGGCTTGGTTAAACCTTGGCTTAGCAGCCAACCTGGGCCTTTTTCACCGCCGAACTCTTCGTCATAGGTAAAGTGTAATTCGACACCACCCGTAAGAGGCAAGCCCAGTGACTCTAGTGCACGCACAGCAAAGGTAAAGGTTGCAAAATCAGACTTACTGACTGCCGTGGCACGACCATACATCACACCATCAACGATATTGGCTGCATAAGGCTCATGCGTCCAGCCTTCACCGGGGGGCACGACATCCCCATGGGCGTTTAGCGCAATCACTGGGCCTGATTTCTTATCGCCATATTGTCGGCGAACAATTAAGTTTGTAATGGACTCAAGACCGTAATCTTTAACCTCTTGCTCGGGCACTTTATGCTTTTCAACTTCAAAGCCCATAGCTGACAACAATTGTGCTGTTAGTTCTGCATGCGAGGCATTATTGCCCGGTGGCGTATCAGTCGGTTGTTGCACCAAACGTTGAAGAAAACTAACCTCTTCATCAAAATGGCTGTTGATCCAAGCGTCAAGTTTCTGATGAGCGGTCATATAAAACTTCCAGAAAGTAAATGTTAAGTCAGGGTTGCAAGTCGCGTGCTATGGCATCAAGAAGATGCCGAAACGCTTCAATAGCAAGTTCCATATCGTCACAGGTCGTGCTTTCTAATGGGTTGTGGCTAATGCCAGCATTTAAACCACGCACAAACAACATGGCTTGCGGCATGATTTCATGTAATTTCATGGCATCGTGACCGGCACCACTGGGCAAATGAAATACAGGCAAACCGATTGATTCAACGGCATTTTCCCAATAAGCTTGTAGTTTGGGGTCGCTTGGTGCGGCCGCTGCACTCATAATTTCTGTCAACTCATAACGCACGCCCCTACGGCCACAAATAGCGACCAATTCAGCTTTCACATCATTAACAAGAGCATCGCGCTGCGCATTACTGGGGGCCCGTAAATCAAGACTAAAGTCGCAACGACCCGGCACGACATTAATTGAACCATTGGGAACATTGGCTTGACCGACGGTGCCCACTGAGTCACCATCTTTCAACGCCCGCTGTTCAACATATAACGCCAACTCTGCCACAGCACAGACCGCATCACGCCGACGACTCATGGGTGTGGTACCTGCATGGCTGGCAATACCAATCACAAGACCCACAAAACGCGCACTGCCATTGATTGAGGTCACGATACCTAATGGCATATCTATTTCATTTAAAACAGGGCCTTGTTCAATATGTACTTCAACAAACCCCAAATAATCTTTGGGGTTGCGTTTAATCAGTGCAATGTCGTCGGGCTTTAAACCTACCGCATGCATGGCTTGTTTCATTGACACGCCATCAGTATCTATCTGCTCTAACCATGACACATCAAAGGCCCCCACCAGCGCACCCGATGCTAAAAATGTAGCATGGTAACGTTGGCCTTCTTCTTCAGCAAAACCCACCACTTCAAAGTTAAACGGCAGACGTAAACCTTGTTGACTTAATGCTTGCACACAAGCAATCGGTGCAAAAATACCCAATCTACCATCGTACTTGCCACCATTGCGCACGGTGTCGAAGTGTGAACCCGTTAAAAGCGAAGGCGCATTGTTATATTTAGGGTCAGCGCGATAAATGCCCACCACATTACCGACAGCATCATGTTGCACGTCATCAAACCCAGCAGCTTGCATGTGTTGTGCAATGTCTAACGCACACACGCGGTGTGCGGGGGTTAAATAGGTAACGGTCAAGTGTTCAGTTGAGTCACTGTGTTGCGCCAACTGCTCTTGCTTGTCCCATACGGCTTGGCCTAAAGTGGGGTGATCATTAAATTTGTCACTCAAACGTATTTCAACAATACGGTGAATATTTCTTAAGGCCTCTGCAAATTCATAATCGCGCGGGTTATGCACACGTCGTGCCAGCGTTTCAATGATTTCATGGCGAGTCAAACCTGTACCACGTGGCCCACGAACGGCAACGATAAAAGGGAAACCAAATTTTTCTGAATAGTCACGGTTCAGTTTTTGTATCAACTCAAATTCTTCAGGTGTGCAGTGTGTTAAGCCGGCTTTGCTCTGCTCGTTAGTTGACTCAGCCGTTAAGGTTTGACTGATCATGGCCTTGCCTGCTAATTCAGGGTGGGCACAAATCAATGCTAGCTGTGCAGGTTCACCGGCTGCATTCAAGGCGTCGATCATGCTACGCTTTAAATGCGAGATTGACTTAAATGGTCTTTGCGCCAGAGCTTTTTCTGCAACCCAGTCTGAGTGCTCGTACAAACCTTTTAGCCATTCAAAGGCCTGCTGGTCAGAGGCTTGATTAAGTTGATCAAGAGTTAAATGCATACCATGTGTCTCAGGTTAACAAGGCAATTAAAGGGCTACTGTGAACGGATGCGCTCGCTTCCAGTGTTGGGCAATATCAATACGTCGACAAACCCAAACACGATCATGTTGTGCGATGTGATCTAGAAATTTTTGTAAGGCGACCATGCGACCGGGGCGCCCAATAAGCCTGCAATGTAGACCAATACTAAGCATTTTTGGTTTGTCAGCACCCTCTGCGTAGAGCGTGTCAAAACTATCACGCCAATAGGTAAAGCAGTCGTCAGATTGAGAAAAACCCTGCGGCAGCGAGAATCGCATGTCGTTTGTGTCAAGCGTGTAAGGCACCACCAAATGTGGCACCACTGTGCCGTCGGTGCGCGCGATTTTCATCCAAAAAGGTAGGTCATCGCCGTAATAGTCACTGTCGTATTCGTAGCCACCTTGGTCAACCAGCAATCGACGTGTATTAGGGCTGTCGCGGCCGGTGTACCACCCTAAAGGCATTTCACCCATTATGTCGGCTAACATATCAGTTGCCTGACGCATATGTTGACGTTCGGTGCTTTCATCAACGTTTTGGTAGTGAATCCAGCGCAGGCCATGGCAGGCAATTTCGTGCTTGAGTTCAAGGCAGGCTTTGGCCACATCGGGGTAGCGCGCCAACGCGGTACTGACACCAAAGACAGTCAACGGTAATTGACGTTTTTCAAACTCACGCAAAATACGCCAAACCCCAACACGCGAACCATATTCGTAAATGCCTTCCATCGTCATATGACGATCGGGGTAGCTTGCCGGATTAAAAAGTTCAGACAAAAACTGCTCAGACCCCGCATCACCATGCAAGGTCGCGTTTTCGCCCCCTTCCTCGTAATTTAAAACAAACTGCACCGCAATACGCGAACTATCTGGCCACTGTGCATCGGGTACGTGTTGACCATAACCAACAAGATCTCTAGGGTAAGGCTGAGTCGTGTCGTAAATCATAAGTTTAATGTTTCACTTGTTAATGTTTTACTTGTTTTGATTGCGTTTTAAGCAGATTGACGGTTGTCGATGTCAATCTCATCATTGATCTTGTGAATGGTCAGGCTTGCTTCAACATGGCTTAAGTGTTCATGCATGAGCTTGACAGCCAAAGGCTTATCACGCGCAACCACGGCTTTGATAATGTCAGCGTGCTCTTGAACTGAGTGTTCGGCAGCTAAAGCGCTTTGATACATTAAGGTGATCAATACACAACGCGATATAAGATCTTCAAGCAATTCAGCTAAAACTTTATTGCCTATGAGCTTAGCCATGTAAACGTGGAAATCACCCAAAAGCTCTGTGCGGCCTGCCACATCACCCATGGCAATGGCTGCCTGCTCTTGTTTAAGGTGGGAGCGAAGTGCGGCAAAATGCACAAGCGTTGCCTCATCAACAAGCTGTTCAATCATGGCTGTTTCAAGCATACGACGCACCACAAATACTTGACGTGCTTCTTCTATAGAGGGTGCCGAAACAAAAGCACCCCGCGCAGGCTCTAACAGCACTAAATGCTTTTGCGAGAGTTGAAACAAAGCTTGACGAACCAGGGTACGCGAAACCCCAAACTGGCTAGCTAGCTTTTGCTCGCCCAGTTTTGAACCGGGCTTAAGACGATGCTCAATGATCGCCTTGGTTAAAGCAGCAACAATGACGCGAGTTGTTGAGTTGTCTATGGTTAGAGACATAACGTTGCCCGCCCCGTTGAAAAAATATTAGGTCAGAGAATTATATATCGATGCTAAAATATTGTATACACTTTGACCTAAATTGCTAAATAGAGGTTTACACCATGGGACTCAGCACACACGTTCTTGACACCATGCATGGCTGCCCAGCTGAACATATGCATGTTGAACTTTATAGTACAGCGGGTCAACAAGCCACCCTGATTAAGACTTTTGATTTAAATGCTGATGGGCGTTCAGATGAGCCTTTATTTGACGATCACGAACTTAAAACAGGTACGTATCGTTTGACGTTTGATGTCAAAAATTATTTTTTAGCATACGGCGTTACTCTACCTGAACCTGCTTTTTTAGACCGTGTCAACATCGACTTTGGGGTGGCTAACACCACACAACACTACCATGTACCATTACTAGTCAGCCCTTGGAGTTACTCAACTTACCGAGGTTCATAATGATTGATACATATTGGCTCGAGTGGGGCAATCTATTGTTACGTTGGCTACATGTCATTGTTGCAATCGCCTGGATAGGTTCATCTTTTTATTTTGTTTTTTTAGATAACAATCTTGTGCCACCCCAGTCAGAAGACGCCGTTGCCAAAGGCATAAGCGGTGAGGTGTGGGCAGTTCATGGGGGCGGTTTTTATAACCCACGCAAATATATGGTTGCCCCGAAACAGAAAATTGACAGCACACTGCACTGGTTTTATTGGGAAAGCTATTCAACTTTTTTATCGGGTTTTGCGCTTTTCACCCTACTGTACCTTTATAACGCCAGCACTTTTTTAATTGATAAGTCTGTGTTTGACTGGACACCAGCGGCCGCCATCACCGGAGCCCTAGCATTTCTGGTCGCATTTTGGTTGATTTACGATTCTGTGTGCCGCACCTTTGGTTTTAAGAAAAATGGCGAATTGATTGTCGGCGGCATCATGATTGTTGTGATTGTTTGTGCATCATGGCTGGCCTGTCACCTCTTTGCGGGTCGTGCCGCCTTTTTATTAATTGGCGCTATGATGGCCACGACAATGAGTGCAAACGTATTTTTCTGGATCATTCCCGGTCAACGCAAAGTTGTTGCTGCCATGAAAGCCGGTGTAACACTTGACCCTGAAGAACTTGCTATATACGGCAAACGCGGTAAACAGCGCAGTGTGCACAACACGTATTTTACTTTGCCAGTCATCTTTACCATGTTGAGCAACCACTATGGATTTTTGTATACACATGACAACCGTTGGATTATTCTTGTTTTAATGATGTTGGCCGGTGCACTCATTCGTCAGTTCTTTGTTCAACGTCATGGGTACCATCACGGGCGCGCTAAAAACCCCATACCTTATGCCATTGCGGGGGTGTTTATGATTATCGTTGTCGCAGCGTGGCTAAAGCCAGCAGCTTCTACTGCCGCTGCAAATGTGTCGCAGAAACCTGTTGAATTTGTTCAGGTCAACGCTGTTTTTCAAGCCCGCTGTCTGGCGTGTCATGGTGAGCAAGTTCAGCTTAAAAATGTCAGGCTTGATTCACCTGAAAGCATTAAAAAGAACGCACCAATGGTTTACCAACAAGTTGTTGTCACACGTCAAATGCCCATGAACAATTCCACTGGCATCACTGAAGAAGAACGCTTGATAATTAAAAATTGGTATCAAAATGGGGCCCCCGTTCAATAAGCTTAAGAAGCCAACAATTCTTTAGGAATATTCATAATAAAGTTTGTCATGTTGGTGACATCAGAAGCTGGCAAAATATGTTTAAGCATGGCGTGACTGGCTTGGCTTGAATCGCGTTTACGTAAGGCCTCAACAATTTGACCGTGCTGCACAAACGAAGAATGAATGCGCCCTAAAGCACCAAACGCATGCCGCCGATAGGCCCCTGTTTGAGCCCTGATTCGCAAAGCATCTTGTCGTAAAAATGAATTGCGCGCCGCGTGGTAAATCATTTCATGAAACTGCTCATTGGCTTTCTGCCAACCCTCTAAATTTTCAGTGTCGGCGTAAAGCTTGCTTGCATTGTGAAGCAACTCAAGAGCCGCAAACTCTTCGGGTGTAATGCGCTCAGTGGCCAAACGCACTGCAATAGCTTCAATTTCTGCCAACAATTCCCATAAACTGAGCAGTTGCCGAAGATCCATCTTAGCAAGCGCCATACCACCACGTGACAAACTTTGTAGCAAGCCTTGCGCTTCTAATTGCAACAAGGCTTCGCGAACAGGTGTTTTAGAAACGTTGTAACGCTTGGCTAAAGCAGCCTCATCAATTGCTTCGCCTGGTAGCAATTGACCTTGACGTATAAGCTCTGACAAATCAGCTCGAATGCGATCACTAACTTTTCTAAAAGAAGCGGATGTCTTGGGCATGTTTGTCGCCGGGTTAAAGAATAGAAGAATATATATTATATTTTAATGCTTGCAAAATATTATTATCTATCGTACAAATATATTTATAGAAAAATTTAAATACCCAAAAAAAGACTGCTCAAACAAAAACAATGAAAGCTTCAGCATCAAACAAGCATTCCCCGCAGTCAACACCTAAAGCTTGGGTGTTTACAGCGTTAAGCCCGGCGAATGCTGAGTTATGGGTTCTAAAAGCCCTCAGCCAAGAGAAGCTAGAAATCATTCGGCCAGAGATTAATCGGCTCGTAAAGCGCTTGGTTTGGGCGAGTAAGGGCCTTCATGAAACGCAGTTCGACCTTGTTAAGGCGCAAGTTATAACGGCCAACAAAGCAAACCATTCAAACCGCACTTTTATTCAAAGTCTGGCGCAAGAATCAGGCAAACTACTAAGCAAAAATAATGAATGACTTGCCCAATACGCTGAGCCAATATCACGAAGCTATCAAAAACAATCAGCTTAACCCCATACTTGCGTTTAAATTACAACGTGAAAATTTTCAAAATCTGGACAAAAGCAATCATTGTATTGTTGATTTTTACGATACGTTGCCGCTTACAAACCAGCCTTACTCTGGGGCAGCCCTTGCCCATAAAGATATTTTTGAACAACCGCAAAGAAGCCCAGGTGTTGGTTTGCGGCGTGGCCTATACAGCAAACGTAGCAAACAAGCCGTTTCTTTACAACGGCTTGCAAATATCGGGTTTGCTGACTTAGGCGCCTTAAGTTTAACACCGAACGCATGTTCATCAGTTGCTCAAGCGACGCCAACTGTTACAAACACAGATCAAATATGTATTAATCCACTAAACCCAAAATGGGCTGTAGGCGGGTCTTCTTCAGGAAGTGCCGTAGCGGTCGCATCGGGTACCGTATTTGGTTCTCTTGGAACCGATACGGCAGGCTCGGTTCGCATACCCGCTTTTACTTGCGGCATCTTCGGTCTGAAGCCTACACAGGGCCTGATTCGCAAACAAGGCGTCACTGCGCTCTGCCCATCGCTTGATACAACTGGCATTTTGACCCGAAGCGCACGAGATGTTGATATCATGCTTGAGGTCATTACCTCACGCAACCGACTTGTAGCGCCCCAGTTACGTACTGAATCTTACCGTGTAACCGGTTGGGTGCCTCTGGCAAATAAGCCTGACAGCTCAAATCAACTTGATGAACACATTGCACAAATTTTGCACAAATTTCATCAATACTTAGGGCACACCATTAAAGAGGGTGAGCTAGAGTGGGAAGCTTGTGCAACACAATTGCAGTCTATTGTGATGAACGACGAAGTGGGTAAAACGCATATTAAATCAATCAAACATAACACAGCCAACTCTGTAGTAAGAGAATTAGGTTTGCTCGGTTTAGTACAGCCAGTTGAGTGGTACACGTACGCGCAAGCCGCACGTAGTCATTATTTGAAACAGTTTGTTCAAACACATTTACAAGATAACGACATATTAATTACACCTACCTACGCTTACTCAATACCTGATGTAGATGAGGTAAGCGTTGGGTCTGATCAGTTTCAAGCACATAAACGCCTTGCACTGCATCGTTACACCAGCTTTGTTAACTACTTGGGCTTACCTGCTTTAGTCATGCCCATTGCAAAAGATGCAAGCGGCAAACCTGTAAGCATTCAACTCATTGGCAAACCATTTCATGAGCGCACGCTTATTACTTATGCCGCACACATTGAAAAGTTGATCTTTGGTGACGACGGCATTTTGCCAACCTATTTTTTATCTGGACATCAATAATATGAGCAAGATTCAGGCAAGTGATGCACTTAAAAATTTAAAAGTAATTGATTTATCTCGTGTTCGCGCTGGGCCAAATTGTGTACGTATTCTGACTGACTTTGGTGCTGATGTCATTCGTGTTGAACCGCCTCCTGGTGTCGACCCTAACGAAGCAATGTTTGCTGCCAATCGCATAGGTGGTGACTTTCAAAACATCAACCGCAATAAGCGGTCAATGACATTGAATTTAAAAAAACCTGGTGCCCGTGATATTTTAATGAAACTTGTTAAAGAGGCTGACATTGTCATTGAAAACTGGCGCCCCGACGTCAAAAATAAATTGGGTCTTGATTATGAGTCGCTCTCTGCGGTAAACCCTCGCATTATTTTGGCCAGTATTTCAGGCTATGGCCAGGACGGTCCTTACGCTAAACGCCCCGGCTTTGATCAAATTATGCAAGGCATGGGCGGCCTGATGTCTGTGACGGGGCACCCTGATTCAGGGCCTGTTCGTGCAGGTCTTGCCGTGGCAGATATGAGCGCGGGTTTGTATTCTGCCCTAGGCATTTTGATTGCCGTCATTGAACGTGAAACCTCAGGTAAAGGTCAATGGGTACAGACCTCTTTATTGCATTCTTTAGTCTCCATGATGGACTTTCAAGTTGCGCGATACCTCAACGAGGGTGATATTCCCGTCCAAGTTGGCAATGATCACCCCACCAGTAGCCCTATGGGTTTATTTGAAGCCTCTGATGGCGTGTTTAATTTAGGCGCCTCTGGCGAAGGAAATTGGGCTCGCCTATGTGAGCTCTTAAACAAACCTGTCTGGTACCAAGACCCAGAGTTTAAGACTGAAACGCTTCGCGTCAAAAACCGTGAACGCCTCAACCTTGCCCTAGCAGAACTATTTAAAAATCACAGCGTTGAACATTGGGTTGATAAACTCAATGACGTCGGCATACCTGCAGGCCCTGTTTACTCAGTACCTGAAATGGTCAATGACCCCCAAATCAAGCATCTTAATGTGATCACAACGCTACCCAATATCTATAACAAAGACATGCACTACATTAACCAGCCTATGCACTTGACACGTACACCATCTAAAGTAGTCAGCCCTGCGCCAGGGTGGGGTGAGCACACCGATGCAGTGCTTGAATCATTAGGCTTTAACCCGACAGAGATTGAATCGCTTCATCAACAAGGCGTGGTGTAACTGTGGGCACGATTATTACCACGCATTTGGCTGAAGGTATTGCGACCGTCACCATATCAAATCCCAGCCGCTTAAATGCCATGCAACTGAGCATGTGGCAGGCACTGGCTGAAGCGATGCATATACTTTCAGCTGACCCAACAACCCGTGTCGTAATCATTCGGGGCGAAGGTGAAGCGGCCTTTGTATCAGGTGCAGATATTTCTGAGTTTGCCACGCTACGTGAATTACCTGCCGCTGTGCAAGCCTATGACTTAGCCGTGTTTCAGGCAGAAGAAGCCATCAGCACCTGCACCAAACCTGTTTTGGCTGCTATTTCTGGCGTGTGTTTTGGCGGTGGTTTGAGTATTGCACTATGCTGCGACCTACGCTATTGCAGCGATACGGCACGCTTTAGCTTGCCGGCTGCCAAGTTAGGCTTAGGCTACGGTTTAAACAATATCAAGCGCATGCAAAGCATTATAGGTACAGCGCAAACCTATAACTTTTTATTAACAGCGCACGTATGTGAAAGCACTGAGGCGTTAAACATTGGCATGATTCATGCGTGTGAAAAAGACATCTTTTCATACGCTGTTAATCAAGCTAAAAACATAGCCATGCTCGCACCCTTAACACATTCATCAATTAAATTAGCCATGCGTCATCTCTATGGCGGAGATCATGCACCTGATGTCAGAGCAGTAAACCAAGCCGTAGTGGCTTGTTTTGAGAGCCTAGATTATGCCGAAGGCCGAAAAGCGTTCAAAGAAAAACGCACCCCAAAATTTATAGGACTGTAGTCATCAGTTTGTTATTATTTTAAATAGTTTTAAGTCCCTTTGCAGTTTTTACACAACACTGAACTTTTTTATACAACACTGGAAGGAGTTACTAACATGAAGATTTTTAAAGCTGTTACGACCGCCATACTTGCCTGTACTGCAAGCTTGGCCTTCGCCCAAAACCTAGTACCCGAACCCGCCCCACTACCCCAAAAGGTTGTGCTTAACGTCGGGTATCTTAAAGTTGGTCATCTATCACCCATCTTGAATGTTGCCGAGCGTTTAAAGAAGTTCAATGTGGAAGTGAACCGTGCAGACTTTGTACGTTACGCTGATGCACGAACCGCTTTACTTTCAAACACCATTGATTTAACAATGGTAGGCCCACTTGACTTGGCTATTGCAGCGGCCCAAGGTAGTAAAAACTTAGTCGGTTTAACCGGTGTTGCCAGCTCACCCAAGTATTTGGTTGTGCGAAAAGGCGTCAAAATTGAAAAATGGGCTGACATTGCAGGCAAAAAAATCGCCATCGCACCAGGCTCAGCCGTATGGTTTCAATTTGCTATGACACTCATTGAGAAAGGCATACCTTACAACTCCTTTACAGCTGTTAACGTACAAGGGGGTGGCACAGCTTTCTTGCAAGCCATGGGTCGTGGCGACATTGACGCCATGGTACTTTGGGAGCCCTTTGAAAGCCAAGCCGTAGCTCAAGGCCTTGCCTATTTTGCAAAAGATTTGACATACAACCAATCAAAAGCAGTGGGGGCCGAGTTGGGCATGATCGCGGCAACGCGCCAAGCGCTTGACACCAAACGCGAAGCCATCAAGCGCTTTCTTTGGGTATACATGGACGAGCAGAAAAAAATGGCGAGTGATAGTGCACTGTTTGCAGCCAATTACTCAGCTTACACTGGCTTACCTGTATCGATTACGGGCCCTTCTGCTGACGTAATTAGTTTAGGTGGCGTGCTTGATGTCGGTCAAATGCAACGTATGTCTGAGGCAGCCTTTAAACAAGGTATTGTGCCCAAGAACGTTTCAGGCCAAATGATCGAGCTGTTTGATACCTCAGTGATTGCAGAGATTACGCAGCGTTAACCAAGCAAACGGTTTGATTAAACAATTAGTCATGTTTGATCAAACCGCCAAAGGAATGGCTCATGAAGCGTCTTAAGGTTTTTTTAAACGGTATTGCCGTGCCAATTGCTGTTTTAATTCTTTGGCAACTGGCAGGCAATATGTCAAATATGGCGGGCGTATTACCCACCCCCATTGCTGTGATTCAAGGTTGGGAAGGGTGGGTGTTTGGTGAAGTCGGTATGGGTCTAAATGCCTACTCAGGAACATGGTTAGCCAATGTTCAATATTCAACCATGCGTGTATTTCAGGGTTTTACACTCGCTGCTATTTTAGGGGTACCGCTAGGTTTATTAATCGGCTGGAGCCGCCTCATCGCCCAAGTGTTTGACCCGTTTATTCAAAGCCTAAGACCCATTCCGATTACGGCATGGTTACCCTTTTCGATTGCCTTGTTTGGCATCAGCGACATGGGGTCAATTTTTCTTATTTTTCTGGGTGGTTTTTACGCCATCGTTGTAAATGCCACACAAGGTGCGCGTGATGTTGACCGCAATCTCATTCGTGCTGCATTGATGATGGGTTCAAACCGCAAACAGCTACTGCGTCGTGTGGTGTTTCCCGCTGCATTACCGAATATTTTTACAGGCTTACGTATTGGTTTAGGCATTTCCTGGACAGCTGTGATTGTTTCTGAAATGGTCGCCGTCAAATCAGGCCTAGGCTACGTCTTATGGGACGCGTACTATGTGGGCCGTATGGATATTGTTTTGGCAGATATGGTTTCGATTGGTCTGATGGGTTTTGTTACTGATCGATTAATTGTCACCATTGAACGCTTCACGTTAAAGTGGCGCTTTTTACAGAATCATTGAGGTTTTCATGCCAGCTATTCAGATACAAAATCTACACAAAACCTACCCAGGTGAACCACCCGTTCATGCGCTCGAGGGTATAGAACTCAACGTAAATGACGGTGAGTTTATTGCCCTGTTAGGCCCGTCTGGGTGTGGTAAATCAACGTTACTTAATTTAATTGCAAGCTTTGAAAACCCAAGTTCTGGCGAATTACTGGTGCACGGTACAAGCCACAATGCACCCGGCCCTGATCGCGGTGTTGTATTTCAAGAAGCGGCACTATTCCCTTGGCTAAACGTCTGGGAAAACGTTGTCTTTGGCCCTAAAATAAAGGGCACTGCAGCATCTGAGTATGAAGACAAAGCAAATGAAATGCTTAAAATTGTAGGGCTTTCAGACTTTAAAAAACATCTGCCCGTTCAGTTGTCTGGAGGTATGCGCCAGCGCGTCGGAATTGCCCGTATTTTAACGCTTGGGTCTCGAGTTCTGCTGATGGACGAACCGTTTGGTGCGCTCGATGCACAAACGCGTTTATCGATGCAAGAGCTTTTACTTTCAGTTTGGCAGCAATTAAAGCCCACGATTATCTTTGTTACGCACGATATTGATGAAGCGATTTTTTTAGCAGACAACATATATGTGATGTCGGCACGACCTGGTCGTATTGCCCAAAAAATTGTGGTGCCCTTACCTAGGCCTCGCACCATTACCGACACCACCACTGAAGCGTTTAATCAACTTAAACGCGAAATTCTTGTACAGATTAGGCACTAAGCTATACCAACGCATTCATACACTGACAAACGCATACATACGACATCTTCTTTTTTATGGGTACACAACACATGGCTAACCCGCGCATACCATATCGTTTTTCTAACGACGGCCCAACGCTTAAATCACATGAACAAGGGCCTATTATGGTGCACTTGGTGGTTAACGTTGAAAACTGGCAATTTGATACAGCCATGCCCCGCACTATCATCACCCCTCCGCATGGCAAAGAAACCGTACCTGATGTGCCAAACTTTTCTTGGGCAGATTACGGCATGCGCGCAGGCTTACCCCGTTTAATTGAAGCCATTACAAGCCGAGGCTTACCGGCCTCAACCAGTATCAATGCCAGTGTGCTGCAATCTTACGCTCCTGCAGCGGCCGCGATGCATCAGGCCGAATGGGAATTTATTGGTCACGGAATGCATCAAAAATCAATACAGCAAGCGGGTGATGAAGCTGATGTTGTGAAGGAAAGCTTAGACGCTCTGCAAGCACTGACAGGCATCAAACCCCACGGTTGGCTGAGTCCAGGCCTGAGAGAAAGCCATGACACCCCCGATATTTTAAAAGCCTGCGGCCTTGATTATGTATTTGATTGGGTGATTGACGACTTACCTCACTGGATGCAAACTCGCCATGGCCCATTACTCAGCATGCCCTACAACTTAGAGCTGAATGATTCAATCATTTATGCCATTGAAAAACATACCACCGGGCAGTTTCTCGACCGTACCACCCGCACACTCAAGCTCTTTGAGCGTGAATCACAACAACACCCACGGGTACTAGCGATTGGCTTACACCCCCATTTAATGGGCGTGCCACACCGTTTAGGTGAATTTGAAAGCATACTTGATATGTTGATGAAAAGCCCATACGTTTGCTTCTTGAAACCACAAAATATATACGACTGGTACGTTAAACAAGTACCCACCCCACTCATTTAAACTGGAAAAAAAATGGATCTTCAACTTAAAGGTAAGCGCGTAGTGATTACTGGTGCCTCAAAAGGTATTGGTCTTGAAATCGCCTTATCTTATTGCAAAGAGGGTTGTGATGTCACCATTAATGGGCGTAATCAACAAGTACTTGCGCTAGCCGCAGAAAAACTACTCGACGCTACGGGTTTACACGTTAATACGGTTGTAGCTGATTTGTCGCATACTGCCGGTATTGCAGAGCTGATTAAGGCTGCGGGTTCAATTGATATTTTGGTTAACAACGCGGGTGCGATACCGGGTGGTGATTTATTTGCGTTAGACGATGCGACTTGGCGCAAAGCGTGGGATCTAAAATTATTTGGTTATATCGATATGGTTCGCCAGTGCTTACCTGCCATGCAAAGTCGCGGCAGTGGTGTCATTGTGAATGTGATTGGTATGGCTGGAAGCGTGCCACGTGCAGATTACATATGCGGCTCTGTTGCCAATGCAGCATTGATTGCTTTTACAAAAGCCATGGGTGCTGCAAGTACTGATCGTGGGGTACGCATAGTGGGTATTAATCCATCGCAAACTCGCACTGATCGCATTGAAACCTTGATGCGCGTGCAAGCTGAAAAACAATTGGGCGATTCAGATAAATGGTTTGATTTAACCCAAAAGCTGGCATTTGGTCGCTTGGCAGAACCACGAGAGATTGCTGACTTAGTAGTATTTGCCAGTTCAGAGCGCGCCAGCTATTTGTCGGGCACAGTCATTGATGTTGATGGTGGCATGCAATACCGCGATGCCCGGGGTTGAGAAGTTTATATCGACAATGGGGATTGATAGTTGGTACAGGTGGTGGGTAATGATAATAAGCAGTCATATTCAACTCTGATATTCAGTGATGCGTATGGCTGCCAATGCACAATCAAAAGTCAATAGCGTTGCCCTCAGTACATATTAGCCATTTTGGCCAGTATACCCACCAAGGTCAGCACCGCGCTAATTTGCAACCCATATAACCAACAAAATTAACGATCGACATCTTGTCGAACATGTTGAATTGAAAGATCTAACCGAACAGTCGAACAATCGAACAATCGACCTTTGCGTACTGATCTAGACAAAATTATCAACCTGGGTTTTGCTGGCCATTTGCGCCGCTTCCCAAACTAATAAAGCCTTTTTACGAGCATCACCCCAACGGTAATGACCCGTTTCACCGCTTTCGCGTATAACTCGGTGGCAGGGTATGAGGTAACCGATGTGATTAGCCGCCAAGGCACTACCCACCGCACGCGCTGCTCGTGGGCAACCAGCCTGCTGGGCAAGTTGTTGGTAAGAAACAACCTGGCCTAAATCAATATGAATGAGGGCTTCCCAAACTTTTATCTGAAAATTAGTGCCCTTTAATAAAAGATGAATATTACCCTGTGGTTCGCTTAGATTTTTTGTGGGAAATATAGTATTTAACAACTGATTCACAGCTTGATCATCTTGATCAAATATTGCGTGAGGCCAATACGCATTAAGCTCAGCAGTCATCTGAGCTTGATTAGACGTTATGAACGCAAAGTGGCACACGCCGCGTGACGTCCAACCAACAAGCACTTCACCAAAGGGTGATGCACCAAACCCAAACTGAATCGATGAACCCTGACCACCCAGTTTTATTTCATCTGGCGTCATGGCTTCACAAGTAACCATCAACGAGCCAATCTGTTCTAAATCGGCATCGTGAGACGTCTGCTTCAAATCATTTGTGTTGTTCATGGAATGCCTATAATGAGATGCTTCATTTAAGTGAATCATGATTTTCATTTTTCATTTTGTAATTTACATTTCACATTTTGTGCTCTGAGCGTAGCACTTAGCACTTAGCACTTAGCACTTCACCCACCCTATGCCTAAATATACTCCCCCTCAAGTTTGGCAATCTGATTTCTCAACGCACCCGCTCTTTGCTGGCTACGAATCTGTTTGTCGTGAAATTGAGGGAAGTGTTTGGCCAAACTTAAGCGCTTTGAATAACCTGGCTCGCAAAAACGGTGTATTGAATGCTAAGCGCGTACCCATTCAGTTTGCAGAACACGAAACCCCCAAGGGTCAACGTGCGTATGAAACGCAAATTCATCAAACCGGTTTCGTGCCCACCCGAACTGAAAATTGGCACGACCTATTAAATGCTTGCGTATGGTTAACTTGGCCCAAATTAAAAGCGGCGCTAAACCATATTCATTGTTTGCAAGTGCAGGTCGGTCATATTAATGGTGAGTTTGAACTGAATCGTGAGTCTGAACTAATTCGTGAGCTTGAACTAATTCGTAAGTCTGATCTAACAAGTGACTCTGAACTTAATTGCGTGTCTCGACTTAATGACCAATCTGAACTAACAGCTCAATCTCAACTAAGTACTGAACCAAAACTGAACGGTCAATATCAACGAAGCAGAGAATCTGATACCGCGACTTTATTTGATGAAAGTGGTGCCATACTAATTGGCCCCGATCCACGGTTAGCGCAGTGGTTGATTGACCACGATTGGCATCGCGCATTTGTGACCGAGCGTCATCTTTGGCAAAGCCATCGTTTATTAGTAATAGGTCATGCCGTGCTTGAAAAAACCATAAACCCATACCCTGGCATGATTGCTAAAGTACTCTACCAGCCCTACCCTACTTGCACGCCAGATCAAGATCTCAGTGTTGTGGTCAAGGCTGTTGACGACTTACATGCGCAGCGCTGGTTAAACCAAACATTCGCCAAACCATCAGATCTTTTTGCTTTACCTATTTTAGGTGTACCTGGAGTTGATGCGCTTAATGAAAATACGCAATACTATGAAAATGAAAAAGTATTTAGACCTTTACGCGCTTAATTTAATCTAAGTTTTGTTAAATTAAGTTCGCTAAATTCGTTAAGATTTTTAAGTTAATTTTGATGAGCGCATTAAGTTAAGTTCGTTAAGTTATTTCTTTGGTCACGCCATCTAAAATAACTACGATATAGAAAGACACTTAACACCATGCCCCACACCATACCGACGAACATACCTGCAAGCATCGCACCCAGACTTAGATTGCTTGCGCTACTTTGCTGAAAAATCTGAACAAAAAATACTGCACCGATCGTCATGCCGAGCAGCATCCAGACTGAACATAATATATTTTGCGCCAATAGCGAACAAAGCTTTCGACACTCTGGTCGCAGTAAACGCAAACTAGGAATGGCCCCTAAGCCGCCAATTAACATCCCAATATGCATGTAAGGCATCAGCGCAATATGCAAGCGCAGTGAATCTAAAAATGACAGGCTGTGCGAAGTTGAACAAATAGAGGCGATGATGGCGACTGGGGTTCGCTGGAAATCAAAAAACAAACCTATTAACATACCCCCGAAACCCAGCGTCAACATCACATGGGGCGGTGAAAGCCCCATCGCTTGGGGGCGTAAACGTGACAACACGTAACAACCGCCACCCACACTGAATAAAGCCAAGTAAAAAACTTTCCACCAACCATGTGCAGCAAACGTATTGACATACAGAAGAGTCAAAGCAACTACAGTGATCAGGGTAAGGGTCACTAATGCATTGGTGTTTCGCAATATAAAGGGATTTTGCACAAAAATACGCTTAAAAAAGAGCTGTCATTTAAAAGCTTATTTCAAAAGACAACGGTGTGAAGATATTTTACAAATGCTTATTTACACATGCCTATAGCTAAATACTAACTAATAATAGCTATTAACTAATGGCCGATGCCTAGACAATAATTGTTAACGAGTCATAAATAATCAATTACCCATGCTAAATGGTGAGAAGTAAACCTTTTTAAATAACCCTAAAGATTTCATGGAATGGTTATCGTAAACCCGCAGAGTGCTAAATACTTCTTTTAACAAGTTGTTTAGGTCAGTATATTTATTTCATACTAAAGACCATAGATAAATCAATCTGATCTTGTCAACCAAGGAGACCTGAATGATTCCCCCAGAGTTTGAATACCATGCACCTAAAACTTTAAGCGATGCCGTTGCATTGTTAAACCAGTATGGTGAAGACGCCAAAATTTTAGCCGGTGGGCACAGTCTTTTGCCCATGATGAAATTGCGATTTGCTGAACCGCCCCACCTAATTGATCTAAACAAAATAGTTCAACTCAGAGGTATCAAAGAAGAAGATGGCGTCATTAAAATTGGCGCGATGACGGTTGAAAGCGCCTTACTTAATTCAGCATTGCTGCAAGAGAAAGTTTCACTGATACCTAAGGCGGTTAAATTAATTGCTGACCCACAAGTACGTAATCGCGGCACCATTGGTGGCGACATTGCGCATGGCGACCCCGCCAACGATCACCCCGCCATCATGATGGCGCTAGACGCGACCTTCATACTGACATGCCCTGATGGTGAACGATCTGTTAAGGCCGTTGATTTCTTTCTTGGTACCTACATGACTGAACTCAAAGATAACGAAATTTTGACGGAAATACATATCGCGCCACTGACTTCAAATACAGGCACATCTTACGTCAAACTCAAGCGTAAAACGGGTGATTGGGCCACTGCCGCAGCCGCTGTTGTTTTACAAATGAACGGTGACACAGTTTCTATGGTTCGTATCGGTTTGACCAACGTTGCCGACACAGCCATGCGAGCAAGAGACGCCGAGAATATTTTAATTGGCCAAACGCTTTCTGCAGAAACGTTAAACAAAGTTGTTAATGCTGTGACCGCCATTTGCAACCCAGCAGAAGACCTACGTGGTGATGCCGAATACAAAACGGCGATGGCGGGTGAAATGACCAAACGCGCCTTAATTGATGCTGCAAGCCAACTACGTTAATTGACTCAATATTCGGAGACTCACATCATGAGTAAAACATTAGTTAGCATGAACATTAACGGCAAAAAAGTTGAAGAAGCGGTTGAACACCGAACACTTCTCATTCATTTTCTAAGAGAGCAACTTAACTTAACCGGTGCGCATATTGGCTGTGAAACCAGCCACTGTGGCGCCTGTACGGTTGACATAGACGGTGAATCCGTTAAATCATGTACACACTTGGCTGTTCAATGCGAGGGTAGCGACATCTTAACGGTTGAAGGTTTGGCGCAAAATGGTGTGCTTCACGCCGTGCAAGAAGGCTTTTATAAAGAGCATGGTTTGCAATGCGGTTTCTGCACACCAGGCATGCTGGTCAGAAGCTATCGTCTTTTAATTGAAAACCCAAATCCCACAGAAGAAGAAATACGTGTTGGTATTTCTGGCAATTTATGCCGCTGTACGGGCTACCAAAATATCGTTAAAGCTGTGCAGTACGCCGCCAAAAAATTACAAGAAACGGCTACTGCTACAGCTTAAGGCTTTTAACCCAATACGAAACGGAGACAGAACATGAACGCACCACTTCAAGACCGTGAAGCCGCTCTAATGGGCGTGGGCGACTCACGCCTACGCAAAGAAGATGCACGCTTTATTCAAGGCAAGGGTAACTATGTTGATGACATTAAAATGCCCAATATGGTTTATATGGACATAGTGCGCTCACCGCTTGCACATGCACGAATTAAATCTATAAACAAAGAAGATGCACTCAAAATACCGGGCGTCTTAGCCGTATTAACAGCTGAAGATTTGAAACCCCTTAAGTTGCACTGGATGCCCACTTTAGCGGGTGACGTCGCGGCCGTATTGGCTGATGAGAAAGTGCATTTTCAGATGCAAGAAGTAGCCGTTGTGATTGCCGAGACGCGCTATGCCGCAGCTGATGGTAAAGAAGCGGTCTGGGTCGAATACGAAGAGCTCGATGTGGTGATTGACCCGTTGAGCGCACTCAAACCAGATGCCCCCATATTGCGTGAAGACCTCGTCGGTAAAACTGAAGGGGCGCATGGTAAACGCAATCACCCAAATGAGATTTTTACCTGGACAGCGGGCGACAAAGCGGCGGCTGATCAAGCGTTTGAAAAGGCAGACATCATCGTCACACAAGACATGATGTACCCCCGCGTGCACCCCTGCCCTTTAGAGACCTGTGGTTGCGTGGCATCATTTGACCCGATCAAAGGTGATCTTACAACGTACATTACCAGCCAGGCCCCTCACGTTGTCCGCACAGTAGTGTCGATGCTTTCAGGTATTCCTGAATCAAAGGTGCGCATTATTTCGCCTGATATTGGCGGTGGCTTTGGTAACAAGGTTGGCATTTACCCAGGCTATGTCTGTGCCATTGTGGCGTCTATCGTATTAGGTCGCCCTGTAAAGTGGATTGAAGACCGTATTGAAAACCTATCTTCAACCGCCTTTGCACGCGACTATCACATGAGCGGCGAGTTGGCCGCAACATCTGACGGCAAAATTCAAGGTTTGCGAGTTAATGTGGTGGCCGATCACGGTGCCTTTGACGCTTGCGCAGACCCAAGCAAATTCCCAGCGGGGTTCTTTCATATTTGCTCAGGCTCTTACGATATTCCTGCAGCCCACTGCTCTGTTAAAGGCGTGTACACCAACAAAGCCCCAGGCGGTGTTGCATATCGATGCTCTTTCAGGGTTACTGAAGCCGTCTATTTAATCGAACGTATGGTTGACGTCTTAGCGCAAAAGCTCAATATGGACAAAGCTGAGATTCGTGAAAAGAACTTTATAAAAAAAGAACAGTTCCCATACACCTCAGCATTTGGTTTTGAGTATGACTCGGGTGACTACCACACCGCCCTTAAAAAAGTGCTTGATGCAGTTGACTATAAAGGCTTACGTGTCGAGCAGGCTGCTAAACGTGCTGACCCCAACTCACCAACACTGATGGGTATTGGTCTGGTCACGTTTACAGAAGTGGTCGGTGCAGGCCCAAGCAAGATTTGCGATATCTTAGGTATTGGCATGTTTGACTCGTGTGAAATACGGGTGGACCCCACTGGCAGCGCGATCGCCCGAATGGGTACGATTTCACAAGGTCAAGGTCACCAAACCACTTATGCTCAAATCATTGCGACAGAGCTTGGTATTTCATCAGAAGTGATTCAGGTTGAAGAAGGCGACACCAACACAGCACCCTATGGTTTAGGTACTTACGGTTCGCGTTCGACACCGGTTGCTGGTGCAGCCATCGCGATGGCATCAAGAAAAATTCATGCTAAAGCGAAAAAAATTGCAGCCTCATTACTTGAAGTGAGTGAAGCTGATCTTGAATGGGAAGTTGATCGTTTTAAAGTTAGGGGTAATGACGATAAGTTTAAAACCATGAAAGATATTTCATGGGCGGCTTATCATCAACCCCCAGAAGGCCTTGAGCCCGGCCTTGAAGCCGTTCATTATTACGACCCACCTAACTTTACGTTCCCCTTTGGTATCTATTTAGCTGTGCTTGATATTGATCGTTCAACCGGCGAGACCAAAGTCAGACGCTTCTATGCACTAGATGATTGTGGCACACGCATCAACCCCATGATTATCGAAGGCCAGATTCACGGTGGGTTGACTGAAGGTTTTGCAGTGGCTATGGGTCAGTTGTTGTCATTTGATGCACAAGGCAACATTCAGGGTAATTCGCTGATGGACTACTTCATACCCACCGCTGTTGAAACCCCACACTGGGAAACAGACCACACCGTAACGCCCTCACCCCATCACCCGATTGGGGCTAAAGGCGTCGCTGAGTCACCACACGTGGGTAGCATTCCCACCTTTACAGCAGCGATGGTTGATGCGTTTGCACATGTTGGCGTTACACATATTGACATGCCACACACATCATTTCGCACTTGGAAAGAGTTAAAGAAAAACAATTTAAACCTGAACTAATCTTCGACTTAAATTCAAACCGAATTGAACTCTGCTTCAATTCGGTTTGAATATGGCTTTATATCGATTTAGTCTCACGATGAAGTCGATTTGATTTCACCTTTTTTCGTTTTTGAAGTAAATTTGAAGTCGAACCTATTAACATCACAATTCGTTTAAATTAATTGATCAGTTGATTCGAGCGCTAGCTACTCGTTAGCTCAAAAGGAATTTAGTAATGGAAGTCACGATTGACAAGCAATACCCCATCCCAACCAGCGAAAAAGATTGTTGGCTGGTTCTGTCTAATATCACTGAGTTGGCAACGTGTATGCCAGGCGCTACGATTACCGAACAACTTGATGACACCCATTACAAAGGCAGCGTTAAAGTCAAAGTGGGCCCAGCAACAGCTGCCTTTGCAGGTGATATTGAAGTGCTAGGGCTTGACCAAGCCAGCAAACAAATTCAATTGCTAGGCAAAGGCTCAGACAGAGGGGGCTCGTCAGCCTCAATGAATTTGACTGCCACCATTACCCAAGTTGATGAGCACAACGCCACCCTAACAGGCAAAGCGTCTGTCATTGTGAACGGTAAGTTTGCACAGTTTGGCGGCCGCATGATGACCTCAGTATCAGACATGATTTTGCAGCAGTTTGCTGATAATTTTGCCATTAAAGCAAAAGCTATGGCTGCAACCCATGCAGGGTCTGATAACCAGTCGTCAAATCAAGCTTCAACCGGGCATGCGGAACATGCTGCTAGCCACGCATCTTCAACAACAACTGAAAGCCCAAAATTACAAAGTGAATTAAATGGCTTGGCGATTGCCTGGATGCTCATAAAAAGTTTCTTTGCGAGACTTGTTGGTAAATAAATATAAGTTTCAAAGGCAATTTGTATGAACGTCAAAGATATTTCAGAACGCTTAGCCAAGTCTGGTTATATTGCTGATGACAGTTTGGCTGAAATGGTCTGGATGGGTTTAACCATCGATAGACCCATTTTGTTGGAAGGTGAAGCTGGGGTCGGTAAAACATCGATTGCTCAAGCCTCAGCATTGGCGCTTAACCGACCGTTATTTCGCCTTCAATGCCATGAAAGCCTTGATTTAAACCAAGCTGTTTATGAGTGGAATTATAGCCGCCAACTGCTTGAGATACGACTAAGAGAAGCCGAGGGATCAGGGCAATCGTCTTTACGTGAAGATTTGTTTAGTGAAACTTTTTTACTTCAAAGACCATTAATGCAAGCGATTACCTCTGAGCAACCTGCTGTGTTGCTGATTGATGAAATTGATCGGGCCGATGAGTCTTTTGAAGCGTACCTTTTAGAAGTACTGGGTGAGTTTCAAATATCGGTACCGGAACTGGGTACGATCAAAGCAAAAAGTAAACCTTTAGTCATCTTGACCAGTAACGGTACCCGCGACCTGTCAGACGCCTTAAGACGGCGTTGCTTATTTCACTACGTTGATTACCCCAGCGTAGCGCGTGAAATGACAATTGTTAAAACGCTTGTACCGCAAGCGAATTCAGAACTTATACAACAAGCTGTACTGTTTATTCACCAATTGCGCAAACAAGATTTAGACAAAATACCGGGTGTTGCTGAAACGCTTGATTGGCTTCGAATATTGTGTGCACGAGAGTTGAAAACCTTACCTCAAGACCCAAACGAACTGGCTCAGAGCTTAAGTGCTTTACTTAAAACACGTAGCGACCAATGGCAGATCTCTGAAGATGTGCTGACGAAGTTAATGGGGTCGCAGCAACGCGCGGGTATTGACGTGGGCGTTATGCCGTCTCGTGCATAATTTGACTAAACCTTTTTAACGATACCGTGAACGAAAGCCTCGAACCGACGCTTAACCCCGACCACAATATTCGAAATTTTGTGGCTTACCTACGTGGTCATGGTTTTGTCATCGGTTTAGCAGAACTGCAAGCGATGGTGCAAATCACCTCGCTCGCTGGCATTCATGACTTTGAAAAAATCGAAAAATACTGGCGAGGTATTGCTGCCTCTTCTCAAAAACAATGGCAACTATTCCCCGAGCTTTTCAATGCCTACTGGTTTCCACATCGTATTAAAGGCACCGTCAAATCATCACACAAGCAACGTCGTGGAAAATCATTACCCGAGTTGATTTTAGAAATAAAAAATAATGGCCAAAGCGCACCCTCTTCAAGTAATCAAGGTGTTGTTGGAATTGCCAATGGCCAGTCTGGTTCAGACGAATCAGGCTCAGACCAAGCGCAAGGGGGTGCCAGTCGCGTCGACCCATTAGCAGAAAAGCCACTCGGTGATTGGTTGCCACATGACAGCGAACAACTCGACAAGCTTATTTACCCATTGCAGGCAAGGTTACGCAAAAAGCTTATACAAAAATATCAGCATCGTTCACACGCTACAAAAATTGATTTAAGAGAATCGATTCGTCATGCCATGGGTACGGCGGGCGAATTGATTCAGTTGCAAACTAAAAAAAGAAAAACAGTGATGCCTAAAGTCTTTATTTTGGTTGATGTGAGCAAATCTATGGAATCGCACGCCCCGTTCTTTTTAAGAATGGCGAGGTCTTTTTGTCAGATCATGAACGCTAGGGTATTTGTGTTTCATACCGCATTAATTGAAGTCACCACTTTATTAAAGAAAAACAGTGGCCGTGTTCAAGAAAAGATTAATACTGTTACCTTCGGTTTTGGAGGTGGTACACGCATTGCAAGCAACTTAAACACATTTTTAACGCAATGCCAACGAGGACCCAATGGTCAACGTATTAGGGGTTTAGGTCGCCATGACTTAATGTTTGTGTTGAGTGACGGCTACGATACCGACCCACCTGAAGAACTGCCTAAGGTACTACAATCAATTAATCAAATGGGGGTTGATGTATTTTGGTTGCACCCGACTGTTGAGGTACCCCAATCACTGGCCATACAATTAAGCCAGCCCTATATTTCAGGGTTTATGGCGGTTAGTCATTTAAACAGTCTTGAAGGGCTAGTTGACTTAACTTTAAAGCGTCAACGTCAGTATCAACGTCAAGACCACCTATTCACAGAAACGGTACCCAGTCATCTGCCAACGCAAACAACTGAACACACTAGCATGAGGCATCATTAATTATGGGTTGCATTTTAAAACAAGGTGGTGGGCTCTATTCGAGAATGCGTGTGGGCGCTGTATTGCTTGCAGCAGGTCAAGGTAGCCGCATGGGCAACCAACCCAAAGCGCTACTCAATTTTCAAGGTGTACCCCTCATTAACCGACATTTAATTGCACTTAGTGGTGCTGGGGTTGATGAGGTCATTGTTGTAACCGGCTTCTACCATGATCGCGTAGAACAGTTGGTCGAGAAATTTCCCGTTCAAATTATTCGCAACCTCACACCTGAAAATGGTCAGCCAAGCTCTGTACGTTTAGGCATTGAGGCCATTGGTAATAAATATGATGCCGTGATTATGATGTTGTGTGATCAACCCTTAATAAATGCTGAAGACATCATAAATCTAATTGCTGCGTTCAAAAAACGGCTGGTCGGTGAAGTTTTAATACCCATGGTTCAAGGTCAACGCGGCAACCCTATTATTTTTTCTAGTGTGGTCATTGAACAAATGTTAGCCGACGATAAAAATATGTATTGCCGTAAGTTTATTGACCAGAACCCTGAATTGGTTCGTTATTTTGAAACAACGAACGACCACTTCATGGTTGATATAGATACCCTTGAAGATATTGAAAACTTTAACCAGAAAACAGGTTGGTCGCTTAAATTGCCTGAAGAGATATTACCTAGCGATATGCTGAACAACCAAAGTGAAGATGTTGCCCATCAAACAACCGCTGAACCTGCTTACATGGCGCTTAGAAGAAAGCTGTCTACACACTAATGGCAAATATACACTGGCCTGTTCCGATTGATACACATCATTGTGTTGATGCTGCAAATATTAATGAAACGCTAGCGCGAGTTTTTTCGGCAATGCGTATCACACATGAAGCGCAAACTCAGACGCAAAGTCAAAGTCATATTCAAGGTCAAGATCAAGAACCAATTGATAATTATGCATCCACCTTAAAGCCCTTTTATGCCAGTGAAGATAATTTACTTGAACGCATTCAACTGCCTGAGTTTCAAACATTAATAGCTTTTATAGCCAATTCCCTACAAAAAACAGTTATGAATATCAACGCGGGTGTGTGGCCACCTGGGCGCATGAGTCTGCAATTACAACTCATGGGGTGCTGGTTTCAAATTCAAAATGGTATGGCCTTTCATGACGTTCATACCCACGGCAACTGCTCTTGGTCAGGTGTTTATTACGTTCAGTGCGATGATGAAGCGCAAAGAGTAAACCACCCAAGCTTAGGTGCTATTAACGGCGTCACACGGTTTTACGGGCCCTACACACAGTGGCTTGGGGGGGCACACGTTGATATTGGCAATGCGTATTTACAAAAGAACACAGTCGACGTGACACCAGAGCCCGGTAAACTTGTCGTGTTCCCCTCATATTTGCCACACCAAGCGATGCCCTACGAGGGTAAAACAGATCGCATCATCGTTTCATTTAACGCACAAGTACACGCTGCGGGTGGTGATAAAGTATTTGAATATGCTGCGACTTAGGTCGACTCAGTTAACCTTGGCATAGCCACCCGCATTAGACGTTTTAAGGCCAATGCGAACCATACCCTCGCATAATGCAATAGCACATGTCACGCCATCAAGTGCGGGCACACCATAAAAAAAACAAACGAGCCTGGGCGCCGGGCGCAATTCGTTAAAAAAGCAGATGGCAAAGACAGTTACCAGCTCAATGTTGAACTCAAAGCCAAAGCTGAAAAACTGCTCGGCATCAAAGGGTACGTGACTAATA
>Ga0209702_10000250_pt1 | contig 108644 bp, 107 predicted proteins | sample FRY01_FD_187210 | JGI IMG/M metagenome (GOLD analysis project Ga0209702, IMG submission 187210) | Freshwater microbial communities from Lake Fryxell liftoff mats and glacier meltwater in Antarctica - FRY-01 (SPAdes) (version 2) | ecosystem: Environmental > Aquatic > Freshwater > Ice > Glacier... | reverse complement strand
GCACGCTTGCTGGACGTCCCGACACCGACGGGCGTGACCGCGAAGCGCCTCCGCCGATAGATCCCTCCGCGTTATCGCCAACGACATCCCGACCTCCTCAACGACGCTGTCGCTTCAAAGAATCGAGACCAGGCCCCTAACGCAAATCACATAAGAGTCATAGGTTCAGACGGTTGGTATAACGCCCGCTAGGGAGTACTTCGGTCGTTCCGTCAGGTCCTTCGCTGCGCTCAGGACGACATACGTTAACGCTTGCGTGACGCCTTTTCGGCGATGCCCGACAGGCCTTCGCGGCGCGCGAGCTCGTCCCACACCGACTTGGGCTTCACGCCGACGGCCGCCCACAGGGTGAGCAGGTGGTAGAGCATGTCGGCGCTCTCGGCGACGAGCTTGGGCTTGTCGCCGCGAATGCCCTCGATCAGCGCCTCGACGGCTTCCTCGCCCAGCTTCTTGGCAATCTGCTGGCGGCCGCGGCTGAACAGCCGGGCGGTGTAGGAGGTTTCGGGGTCGGCGCCCTTACGGCTGTCGATCACGAGATACAGACGATCGAGCGTGTGCTCGTCGATCGTCACGAGGCTGGGTTTCCTCTGCGTCTTCTTGACTTTTTTCTTCTTCGCCATGCGGGGAAACTCCGCCGCCCGGGGGGAAGGGCGATCGAAAACTTGAATGCGCCTCTTGAACGGGCGTTCGTAACTTTACGCGAAATTTAGGCAGCGCGCGAGAATAGTCGTACCGGAACGCCGGCGCGTGCGAGATGCTCCTTCGCCTGCGCGATGGTGAATTCGCCGAAGTGAAAGATCGATGCGGCGAGCACCGCTGAGGCGCCGCCCCTGGTGACGCCATCGACCAGATGATCGAGCGTGCCGACGCCGCCCGAAGCCACGACAGGCACGGGCACCGCATCCGAAACCGCGCGCGTCAACTCGAGGTCGAAACCCGACCTGGTGCCGTCGCGGTCCATCGAGGTGAGCAGGATCTCGCCGGCGCCCGACTCCGCCATGCGACGCGCCCACTCGACCGCGTCGAGGCCGGTGCCCTTGCGGCCGCCATGGGTGAAGACTTCCCATCGGCCGGGGCCGCTGCTGCGCGCGTCGATCGCCACGACGATGCACTGATCGCCGTATTTTTCGGCGGCCTCGCGCACGAACTCGGGGCGCGCCACGGCCGCCGAATTGATCGAGACCTTGTCGGCGCCGGCCAGCAGCAGACGGCGGATATCCTCGACCTGGCGCACGCCGCCGCCCACCGTCAGCGGCATGAAACACTGCTCCGCGGTGCGGCCGACGACGTCGAGGATGGTGTCGCGGTTCTCATGGCTGGCCGTGATGTCGAGAAAGGTGAGTTCGTCGGCACCGGCGGCATCGTAGATGCGCGCCTGCTCGACCGGATCGCCGGCGTCGCGCAGGCCCACGAACTGGACGCCCTTCACGACCCTGCCGTCCTTGACGTCGAGGCAGGGGATGATGCGGACCTTCAGCATGGCGCCGCTACTCGCCCTTCAGCACGCGGATCGCGTCGGGCACCGTCACGCGACCGTCATAGAGCGCGCGGCCGACGATGGCGCCGACGATGCCGAACTCTTCGGTCGGGCGCAGCTCGCGCAGGTCGTCGAGCGAGCTGACGCCGCCCGAGGCGATCACCGGCGTGGTGAGATGCTGGGCGAGCGTCACCGTGGCGTCGACATTGACGCCGCCCATGGCGCCGTCGCGGTCGATGTCGGTGTAGATGATGGCCGAAACGCCGGCATCCTCGAAGCGCAGCGCGAGATCGAGCGCGCGCACCGTGCTCTGCCTGGTCCAGCCGTCGACCGCGACCATGCCCTCGCGGGCATCGATGCCGACGGCGATACGGCCCGGCCACTGCTTGCAGGCAGCCTTGACCAGGCCCGGCTCCTTGACCGCGATGGTGCCCAGGATCACCCGCTTCACGCCGGCGTCGAACCACTGCGAGATGCTCTCGATGGTGCGGATGCCGCCGCCCAGCTGGGTCGGAACATCGATTTCCTTGAGGATGCTCTCGACCGCGGCGCGATTGACCGGATGGCCTTCGACCGCGCCGTTGAGGTCGACCAGATGCAGCCACTCGCAGCCGGCATTGGCAAAGGCCTTGGCCTGGGCCGCCGGGCTGTCGTTGAACACCGTGGCACGCTGCATGTCGCCACGCAGCAGACGCACGCACTTGCCGTCCTTGAGGTCGATCGCGGGGAATAAAATCATGGAGGCGCGGCTTTAGCGCGTTGCACGCGGAGACGCCACCCCCCGGTCCGCTCCTCCGGACGGTCCGGGCCGTCAGCTTCTGTCGATGCCTAGAATCCCGCCGATCAGGCGGCCGACATGAAACTTCGTCCATATGTCGGCCACGGAAAAGCTCGGTCGTGCCTGCAGGGCGCCCCAGTAGCGGGCGAGCGCCGGCCGCCTGGGGATCTCCGCGCCGAGACCGGCAAATTCCATGCGTCCGAGAAACACGGTCCAGACGATATCGGCGACGCCGTAGGCCGGCGGTACCAGCACCGCACGGCCATCGCGCAGCGTCTGCTCGAGCCGGTCCATGAAGCCGATGGCCTCAATGCGGCGTCGCTCCGAAAGCTTCACGACGGCGTCCGGCTCGAAGGTTTTGACGCGCTCGGCGAAGACCGCGGCGCGCGCCTCGTAGATGGAAGCGAGATCGGGATTTCTCGCGGCAAGTGCCAGGAGCTGGCGGCGGGTCGCCTCGAGCCGCTTCGGGATCAGGATCCGTGCCAGGGGATTGCGGGCGAGAATTCCGCCGAAGGTCAATTCCTCGATCGGATAGCCGTAGTGAAGGTCGACCCAGCTCTTCGTCTCGGCGTCGGGTGGGGAGCCGAGCGCATATTCGGCGATGTCACGACTCTGGACGAGGATGCGATCGGCCAGCACCAGCGTCGGCACGGTCATGCCCGGATTGATCCGCACATAGTCCGGCTGCTGCTGGCTCAGCCGGAAGTGGATGTCGACGAAGACGCGCTCGCAGGCGATGCCGCCTTCGGCGAGCGCGAGGCGCGCGATCATCGAATAGTAGGAGGACGGCGTCTGATAGAGGCGGGGTTTTGCTCCGGGGAGCAGGGCGGACTCTGTCATGACGGTTCACCCAGGATGAGGGAGCGGCGAACTGTGCAGGATGCCGACAGCGCGCACAACCGTGCGGCGCACGGCGGCGCTGCGCCCTTCAGGAATTCATCAAGCGCCGGCGTCGGGCAACTCGCGTCGCCGTTTCCCTCTTGGTCGATTTTCTTTTTGGGTCGGCCGACGCTACTCTCCGGCCATGACCAAATACACTCCCGATCTGCTGGCCGCCGACCTGGCCGATCTCACCGCCATCCGTCGCGACATCCACCGCCATCCCGAGACCGCCTTCGAGGAGGAGCGGACTGCGCAGATCGTGGCCGACAAGCTCACCTCGTGGGGCATCAAGGTGCATCGAGGCCTCGCCACGACCGGCGTCGTGGGCACGCTGAAGGGCAACCGGCCGGGGCAGAAGACGATCGGGCTGCGCGCCGACATGGATGCGCTGCACCTGCAGGAGAAGAACGAGTTCGACTACGCCTCGCAGGTCCCCAACAAGATGCATGCCTGCGGCCATGACGGCCATACGACGATGCTGCTGGGTGCGGCCAAGCAGCTCGCGGCGGCGCCCGACTTCGCGGGCACGGTCCACTTCATCTTCCAGCCCGCCGAAGAAGGTCTCGGTGGCGCGCGCGTGATGATCGAGGAAGGCCTGTTCGAGAAGTTTCCCTGCGACGTGGTCTACGGCATGCACAACATGCCGGGCTTTCCGGTCGGCCACTTCGCCATCCGGACCGGCGCGATGCTGGCCTCCTCCGACAGCTGGGAAGTCGTCTTCAAGGGCACCGGCGGCCATGGCGCCATGCCCGACCGCGGCACCGATCCCACCTTCGTGGCGGCCCAGTTCATCGTAGCGGTGCAGGGTATCGTCGGCCGCAACGTGCCGTCGAGCCAGGCGGCGGTGCTGAGCGTCGGTCATATCGCGGCCGGCACGCCGGGCTCGCCCAACGTCATTCCCTCGGAAGTGCTGATCCGCGGCACCGCCCGCAGCTTCTCGCCCGACGTGCGCGCTCTGCTGGAGCGGCGCCTGGCCGAAGTCGCGGCCGGCATCGCCCAGGCCGGCGGCTGCGAGGCCGTCAGCAAATATCACCGGCGTTATCCGGCGCTGATCAATGCCGCCGAGCAGACGGCCGTCGCGGTCGAGGCCGCGGCGATGACCGTGGGACGCGACAAGGTCGAGCCCAACACCTCGCCGCTCGCCGGCGCCGAGGACTTCGCCTTCATGCTGGAGAAGAAGCCGGGCGCCTACATCATGATCGGCAACGGCGGGATGGGCGAGGGCGGCTGCCAGAACGTGCATTCGCCGCTCTACGACTTCAACGACCACATCCTGACGACGGGGGCGGCCTACTGGATGAACCTCGTCCAGCTCGAACTGGGCGACGCCGCCGCCTGAGTCAGCCTAGCCGTGGTGGTCGAACGACCACCCGGCGTCGGTCGGGTCCCAGCTCACGCCGTCCTGGATATGGACGACAAGGTGAGCGTCGGCGCCGAAATCGTAGACCGGGGCGCTCTCGTGCATCGCCGCGGCTTCGTCCGTCGCGGGCAGCATGACGCCGTCGGACAGGTCGCTGAGGACCACCAGCGCGTCCTCGCCCGCCAAGGGCAATGCTTCGGTAGCGGAACCGGGAAGACTGTCGACGAAGACCTCGCCCGGCTCGCCGAACAGCCGGTCGCGCGGCGCGCCGTAGGACACCTGCTCGAGCCCCGCCTCGGCCCAGCGCGATGGCGGCGTCGCATAGATCGGCAGGTCCTGGCGGTGGAATTCGACGAGGTCGGTGCCGACGACGAAAACCGCGTCGGCCGAGCTGTCGGAAGGCTCCGAATGGCTCATGAAAAGACTTTCGTTCTTAAGAATTCGAATAATGCTTCAAATATAACGAACAACGCCTTGAGAATAAAGAGAGAACGTTCGATCGACGAAATTCCCGGGCAATTGCAAAGCCTTGGGTTCGCGGCGCGACTGGCTTAGGGTGCCCGCCAATTATCATTTAGGTTTTGGGGGACGTCGATGAACGGAGCTGAAAGTCTGGTTCGGACCTTGGTCAAGGGCGGCGTCGAAGTCTGCTTTGCGAACCCCGGAACCTCGGAAATGCACTTCGTCGGAGCGCTCGACCGGGTCGAGGGCATGCGCTGCGTGCTGGGCCTGTTCGAAGGCGTTTGCAGCGGGGCGGCCGACGGCTATTACCGCATGACCGACAAGCCGGCCTCGACCCTGCTGCATCTCGGTCCCGGCCTCGCTAACGCGGCGGCCAACCTGCACAACGCCAAGAAAGCCGGCTCGGGCGTCGTCAACATCGTGGGCGAGCACGCCCTCTATCACATCAAGTACGACACCCCGCTCACGGCCGACATCGAAGGCATTGCGCGCCCGTTCTCGCATTGGGTGAAGACCTCGCCGACCTCGAAGACGGTGGCCGGCGACGGCGCGCTGGCGATCCAGGCCGCCAACGTGGCACCGGGCCAGATCGCGACCCTGATCCTGCCGGCCGACACGGCCTGGGGCGATGCCGACGGCGCGGCCGATACAGCGGCGGCTCCGAAGCCGGACAAGCCGAGCAACGAGACCGTCGTGGCCGCCGCCAAGGCGCTGAAGATGCCGAACGCGATGCTGTTCATCGGCGGTCGGGCGTTGCGTGCGCGCGGGCTCGAGCTGGCCGGCAAGATCTCGGCGAAGACCGGCTGCAAGGTGCAGGGCGCCGGCGGCACGGCGCGCATCGAGCGCGGCGCCGGTCGCGTGCCGGTGCTGCGTCTGCACTTCGTGATCGAGGCGGCGCAGGCCCAGTTGAAGGGCACGCAGCAGATGGTGCTGTGCGGCGCCAAGGCGCCGTTCGCCTTCTTCGCCTATCCCGGCAAGCCGTCGGTGCTGACGCCGGACGGCTGCGAGACGATGACGCTCTGCCCCGTCGAAGGCGATATCCTGGGCTCGCTCGAAGCGCTGGCGATGGAACTCGACGCGATGAACGAGAAGCCCGCGGGCGTTGCCCAGCCGAGCCGTCCCGATCGTCCGACCGGCAAGTTCACGCTCGACGGCCTGGGCCAGGCGCTGGGCGCGACGATGCCGGAAGGCGCGATCGTGGTCGACGAGTCGGTCACCACGGGTCGTGGCTTCTTCCCGTTCAGCGCCGGTGCGCCGCCGCATGACTGGCTGAACAACATGGGCGGCTCGATCGGCTTCGGCGGTCCCGTCGCCGTCGGCGCGGCCGTTGCCTGCCCCGACCGCAAGGTCATCTGCATGATCGGCGACGGCTCGGCGATGTACACGATCCAGTCGCTGTGGACGATGGCGCGCGAGAATCTCGACGTCTGCGTGATGATCTTCTCGAACCGCTCCTACAACATCCTCTACAGCCAGCTTGCCGATGTCGGCGCGGCCAATCCCGGTCCGCGCGCCATCGACATGCTGACGCTCGATCGGCCGACCCTGCAGTTCACCGATCTCGCCAAGGGCATGGGCGTGCCGGGCGGCAAGGCGACCAACCTGGAAGAGCTCACCAAGCAGCTCACCTACGCCATGTCGCAAAAGGGCCCGTACCTCATCGACGTGATCATGTAGGACGGTCGAGACTCGAAAATCATGGAAGAAGCCCGTCGACGCACGCTGCATGGTCGTCGCCGGGGCAAGAAACTGCGGGCCGGGCAGCAGTCGCTGCTCGACACGCTGCTGCCTCGCCTCGCGCTCGCCCTGCCGGCCGAACCCATCGTCACGCCCGACAACGAGGTTGCCGAAAGCGCCGCGAAGATCGATCTCGCGCAGGCCTTCGGCGGCACGCTGCCGGAGGGGGGCGTGTGGCTGGAAGTGGGCTTCGGCGCCGGCGAGCATCTCGTCTGGCAGGCCGAGCAGCATCCGACGGTCGGGTTGATCGGCTGCGAGCCCTACGTCAACGGCGTCGCCAAATGCCTGGCGCACATCGAGCGGACCGGCGTGTCGAACGTCCGGCTGTTCACCGACGACGCCCGCTTCGTCATGCAGGCCCTGCCGCCGCAATCCCTGTCGCGCGCCTTCGTATTGTTCCCCGATCCGTGGCCCAAGACGCGCCATCACAAGCGCCGCTTCGTGCAGCGGGCCAATCTCGACGTGCTGGCCCGGCTGATGAAGCCGGGGGCCGAGTTGCGGCTTGCCACCGACGATCCGAGCTACCTGCGCTGGATGGTCGAGCATGCCTGCCGTCATGCCGACTTCGAGTGGCTGGCCGAGAGCCCGGCCGACTGGCGTGGCCGGCCGGCCGACTGGCCGGGCACGCGCTACGAGCAGAAAATGCTGGCCGGCCACAAGCCGGTCTTCCTGCGCCTGCGGCGGCGCTGAGAAGCTTGCCTCCCATTCAAATGGGGAGGTGCCCCGCAGGGGCGGAGGGGTCAGAAGCTTTGGTGAGCACCGTGAAGATCGTTTCGAGTACGTTTTCGGGCTCAGCCATTACCTCATTGTTCCAGAAGCGCAGAACTTTGAAGCCTGCCGACCTCATGAACTGATCACGGCGCGCGTCGTACGCTAAGTTCTCTGCATGCTGACTGCCGTCCAGTTCGACGACGAGCTGGGGAACGAGACACACAAAGTCGCAGATATAGAGGCCGACTTGATGCTGCCGCCGGAACTTGAAGCCTGCCAGCTGACGGCGACGTCGACTGCAGAGAAGTCGCTCGGCGTCGGTCGCATTTTCTCGCAGGCTTCGGGCAAATCGGCGCATGCGTGAAGATTTAGTCGCACAATCTGGAGAATGTATGTCATATTCTGCTACTATTGCGTGTATTCGTATGACCCCTCCGTCGCGTATGACGCGACACCTCCCCATTTGAATGGCGAGGGCTACTATATATAGAAGTGGGTTCAGATCCCCCCATAGGATGCCGGATTCCCTTGCCAGTCGGCAGGCAGCAGCCTATATCCGCGCCATCCTCATAGGGTTCACGGGATGAACCAAAGAAAAAGAGTGGGCCGAAAACCCGCTCTTTTCATTTGGCTCCCTCCCAACCGCCCAAAATCGTCGAGAAGCCCCACCGCGTGACCGATCTGCTGCGTCGAATCGAAGACATCGTTGCCCCGACGATCGTCGGCATGGGCTTCGAGCTGGTTCGTGTCGCTCTCAGCCGGGGCGGCACCCTTCAGATCATGATCGAACCGGCCGACGGCAGGTCCCTGGACGTCGAGGATTGCGCGACCGTGTCGCGCGCCGTCTCGGCCGTGCTGGACGTCGAGGATCCGATCACCGATCCCTACACGCTGGAAGTGAGCTCGCCCGGCATCGACCGGCCGCTGACCCGGCCCAAGGACTATGTGCGCTGGGCGGGTCACATCGCCCGCCTGGAGACCGCGCTACCGGTCGAGGGACGCCGCCGCTTCAAGGGCACGCTGCTCGGGCTCGACGACAATCTGGTGCGGCTGCGCCTCGAAGACGGCACGGAGGCGGCGGTGCCGCTCGATGCGGTCACGCGCGCCAAGCTGGAACTGACCGACCGTCTGATCGAAGAACACCGTCTGGCCGCCGAAGGCGCGGCCGGGCAGACCCACTGAACGGACTGGCAAGAGAAGAGGGAAGAGACATGGCGACGACAGCCGATATCCCGCGCCTTGAGATGCTTCAGGTGGCCGACATGGTCGCCCGCGAGAAGGGCATCGAGCGCGAGGAAGTGCTCGAGGCGATGGAACAGGCCATCCAGAAGTCCGGTCGCGCCAAGTACGGGCTGGAGCACGACATCCGCGCCGAAATCGACCGCAAGACCGGCGAGATCAAGCTGCTGCGCTACATGCAGGTCTCCGACGCGATCGAGAACGAGAACACACAGGTCTCGGTGGCCGACGCCCAGCGCCGCAATCCCGAGGCGCAGGTCGGCGACTTCCTGACCGACGAGCTGCCGCCGATCGATTTCGGCCGCGTCGCCGCCCAGACCGCCAAGCAGGTCATCACGCAGCGCATGCGGGAGAGCGAGCGCAAGCGCCAGTACGAGGAATTCAAGGACCGCATCGGCGAGATCGTGTCGGGCGTGGTCAAGCGCGTCGACTACGGCAACATCACCGTCGACCTGCAGCGCGCCGAGGGCGTGATCCGCCGCGACGAGACGATCCCGCGCGAATCCTTGCGCGTAAACGACCGCGTGCGCGCCTACATCTTCGACGTGCGCGAGGAGCCGCGCGGCCCGCAGATCTTCCTGTCGCGCAGCCATCCCCAGTTCATGGCCAAGCTGTTCACCCAGGAAGTGCCCGAAATCTACGACAACATCATCGAGATCAAGGCCGTGGCCCGCGATCCCGGCAGCCGCGCCAAGATCGCGGTGCTGAGCCACGACAGCTCGATCGACCCGATCGGCGCCTGCGTCGGCATGCGCGGCAGCCGTGTCCAGGCCGTCGTGCAGGAACTGCAGGGCGAGAAGGTCGACATCATCCCGTGGTCGAACGATACGGCCAACTTCATCGTCAACGCGCTGGCCCCGGCCGAGGTCAGCAAGGTGCTGATGGACGAGGAGAAGAACAAGACCGAGGTCGTCGTTCCCGACGACCAGCTCAGCCTCGCGATCGGCCGTCGTGGCCAGAACGTGAAGCTCGCGTCCCAGCTGACCGGCTGGGAGATCGACATCATGACCGAGACCGAGGAGAGCGAGCGCCGCCAGAAGGACACGCGCGAGCGTACCGAACTCTTCAAGGGCACGCTCGACGTCGATGACGTGATCGCCCATCTGCTGGTCGCCGAAGGCTATGCCTCGGTCGAGGACGTCTCGGACGCCGCGGTCGAGGATCTGGCCACCGTCGAGGGCTTCGACGAGGAAATCGCCACCGAGCTGCAGCGCCGCGGCCGCGAATATCTGGAGAAGCGCGACGCCGAGCTGGCCGAGCGCCTGGGATCTCTGGGCGTTGCCGAAGACGTTCGCAACGCCGAGGGGCTCACCCTGGAGATGGTGGTGGCGCTGGGCGATGCCGGCGTGAAGACGCTGGACGACCTGGCCGATCTGGCTTCCGACGAACTGCGCGAGATCGTGGGCGAAGGCACCATGGATAACGACGCCGCCAACGCCATCATCATGAAGGCGCGCGAGCACTGGTTCGCCGACGAGGCCGCACCGGCCGACGAAGCGGCCAAGGCCTGAACGGAGGAAGAAGCCCCTTGATCCTTTCCTCCGCCCTTGCCTTGGACATGACGGAACCCCACCTCACGGCTCGCCCCGCCGGCCCGATGCGCACCTGCATCGTGACCGGCGTGGAAGGCGCTCCGGAGCAGATGATCCGGTTCGTGGTCGGTCCGGACGGCGATGTCGTGCCCGACCTGGCGCGACGGCTGCCGGGGCGGGGCATGTGGGTGCGGGCCGAGCGAGCCACGCTCGAAAAAGCCGTGGAGAAGAAGCTGTTCTCCAAGGCGGCGCGCGCGCCGGTCAAGGCGGCGGCGGAGCTGGTGGACCGGGTCGAGCACCTGTTGCTCGAGCGCACCCTGGCCGATCTTGGCCGGGCGCGCCGGGCGGGTCGCGCGGTTGCGGGCTATGTGAAGGTCGAGCAGATGATCGGCCGTCATCAGGTGGGATTGCTCGTCGTGGCCGATGAGGCCGATGGCGACGGACTGCAGAAGCTGCGTGCGACCGGCCTGCCGCTGGAGCGGCTGGGCGACGCGGCCGCGCTGGGCGGAATCTTCGGCCGCGAACAGGCGGTCTACGTGGCGATCGCCCGCGATGATGCGGGCGGCGCTTTCATTGAACGAATTTCTGTCGGAGCTGCGCGCTGGCGTGGGTTCCGGCTGAACGGCGCCGGTTGACGGGCCGGAGCGGACCAAGGACAACAGCCGACATGACGGAACAGAACGAACAGAGCAAATCGACCAAGCCGCTGACCCTCTCGACGACGCGCACGGGCGCGGCGGCGAAGGCAGACGCGACGCAGGTGCGCCAGAAATTCTCGCACGGGCGTACGCGCGCGGTAACGGTCGAGGTCAAGAAGCCGGTGAAGCGGGCCACGACGGCTCCCGCCGCAACGGCCGCGCCCCCTCCTGCGGCACCGGCTCCGGCTCCGCCGCCCGAGGCCCTCAAGGCGCCCGCCGCGGCACCGGCCGCGCGGGCCCCCCTGAAGCTCGGGAGCGGCGGCGGCAGCCCGCCCCCGCCGCCGGTCAACCGTGCTCCGCCCCCGACACGCCAAACCGGCAGCGGTGGTCGCGGTATCGTGCTGCGCACGCTCACCGAGGAAGAGAAGGAAGCGCGCGCGCGCGCCCTGGTCGACGCCAACCGCGACGCCGAAGTCGCGCGCAAGCGCGCCGCCGAGGACGCCGTCCGCCGTGCGATCGAGGACGAGGCTCGCAAGAAGTCCGACGAGGAGCATCGCAAGCGCCTCGCCGAGGAAGACGCGCGCAAGAAGTCCGAGGAAGAGGTCAAGCGCAAGGCCGACGCGCTCGTCCAGAAGCGCCTCGACCAGGCGTCGACGACCACACCGCAGGCCACGACCGCCCGTCCGGCGCAGGGGACCGAGACCCGGGCTTCCGCATCGACGTCCGCGGCTCCGGCCGCCCCCGCCGCGCCGATTCGTCGCCCGGTCGGCCCTTCCACCAGCGAAGCGCTTCGCCGTCCGCCGGCGCGGCCGCCGCTGCTCGCCAAGCGCATGCCGCAGCCGACGGGCGCCCGCCGCGAGGCGCCCAAACGCCGTAACGACAAGGTCGACGTCGGCCGCGCCGTCGAGGGCGAGAACGATTTCCGCAGCCGGTCGGTAGCGCAGCAGCGCCGCCGCCTGGAACGCGAGCGCCGTCAGCAGTTCGGCAACGAGCCGCAGCAGAAGGTCTATCGCGAAGTCACGATCCCCGAGTCGATCACCGTCCAGGAGCTGGCGGTGCGCATGTCCGAGCGCGGTGCCGACGTCATCAAGACGATGATGCGCATGGGCGTGATGGCGACCATCAACCAGGCGATCGACGCCGATACGGCCGAACTGATCGTCACGGAAATGGGTCACCGGTACAAGCGCGTCACGGAAAGTGACGTCGAGACCGGACTTGCCGTTGTCCCCGATGGCGACGAACTGATGGTGGCACGTCCGCCCGTCGTCACGATCATGGGCCATGTCGATCACGGCAAGACGTCGCTGCTCGACGCGCTGCGCGCCACCGACGTGGCGGCACATGAGGCCGGCGGCATCACCCAGCATATCGGCGCCTACCAGGTGACGCTGCCGTCGCAGCAGAAGATCACCTTCCTCGACACACCGGGCCACGAGGCGTTCACCGCCATGCGCGCCCGCGGCGCCAAGGTGACGGACATCGTCGTGCTGGTGGTAGCCGGCGACGATGGCGTCATGCCGCAGACCAAGGAAGCGATCGCCCATGCCAAGGCGGCCGGCGTGCCGCTGATCGTGGCCATCAACAAGATGGACAAGCCGGGTTCGGATGCGAGCCGGGTGCAGAACGAACTGCTGCGCGAGGAGATCCAGGTCGAGGCGCTGGGCGGCGACGTCCAGTCGATCGAGGTTTCGGCGACCAAGCGGATGAACCTCGACAAGCTCGAGGAAGCCATCCTGCTGCAGGCCGAAGTGCTCGAACTCAAGGCCAATCCCGAGCGCCCCGCCGACGGTGTCGTGATCGAAGCCAAGCTCGATCCGGGCCGTGGTTCGGTCGCCACCGTGCTGGTCCAGCGCGGCACCCTCAAGGTCGGCGACGTGATCGTCGCCGGCGCGGTCTGGGGTCGCGTGCGTCGTCTCGTCGACGACCACGCAAAGCCCGTCGAGAGTGCGGGCCCGGCCTTCCCGGTCGAGGTCCTGGGTCTCGCCGGTACGCCGCAGGCGGGCGACGAATTCCACGTGGTGGAAAGCGAAGCGCGTGCGCGTGAGATTTCCGACTTCCGCGTCCGTCGCGATCGCCAGCATGAGCTGGCCCGCGTCGCAGGCGGCCGTGGCACCCTCGAGGAGATGATCAAGGGCATCCGCGAGGGCACGGCCAAGGAGCTGCCGGTGCTCATCAAGGCGGACGTGCAGGGTTCGGCGGAAGCGCTGGCCGGCGCCCTGTCGAGGCTGGGCACCGAGAAGGTCATCACGCGGGTCGTCTACAGCGGCGTCGGCGGCATCAGCGAAGCCGACATGACGCTGGCCAAGGCGTCGGGCGCGCTGATCATCGGCTTCAACGTGCGCGCGAACCCGCAGGCCCGCGAGATCGCCAAGCGCGACAAGGTCGACATCCGCTACTACAGCATCATCTACAAGGTCACCGAGGACATGCAGGCCCTGATGGTCGGCCTCCTCGACCCGACCTACAAGGAGACGCTGGTCGGCAACGCGCAGATCCGCGAAGTCTTCAAGGTCACCAAGTCCGGCAACGTCGCCGGCTGCATGGTCACCGACGGCAAGGTCACACGTGGCAACAAGGTTCGCCTGTTGCGCGACAATATCGTGATCCACGAAGGCACGCTGAAGAGCCTGCGTCGCTTCAAGGACGAAGTGAAGGAAGTGCAGCACGGCTTCGAGTGCGGCATGGCCTTCGAGAACTACGAAGACATGAAGGTCGGCGACGTCGTCGAATGCTTCGACGTCGAGCAGGTCCAGGCGACCTTGTAGTGACTTTGCCTCCCCCGTATCGGGGGAGGTCACGCGCCTCCCCGATTGAACGGGGAGGCGAGAGATAAAGGAAACCGCATGTCGCGGCGTCGCTCGTCCGACAAAGAGAATCACGCTCCCGGCCAGCGTCAGCTGCGCGTCGGCGAGGAGATCCGCCATCTGCTGGCCGAGCTCCTCGAGCGCGGGAACATGCGCGATCCCGACCTGCGCGATGCCACGATCACGGTCACGTCGGTCGATGTCAGCCCCGACCTGCGCAACGTCACCGCCTATGTGATGCCGCTGGGCGGGAGCGATCAGGAACGGCTGCTCTCGGCGCTACGCCGGGCGGCACCGTGGTTCCGCGGCCGCGTGAGCGAGAAAGCGGGCCTGCGCAGCGCGCCCGAGATCCGCTTCGCGATCGACCGCACCTTCGACGAGGCCGACAAGATCGGCGCGTTGCTGCGCCGGCCCGACGTCGCCCGCGACATCAAGAACGACGATTGAGGTAATACTCGTCGCGCGGGAAGAAATCCGTGTTGGGCGAGGCCGCCGGCACCGTCTTGCCGTCGTTCAGTACCTCGATCTTCTTGTCCTCGAACCACTTCGCCAGTTCGGCTTTCTCGATCCGCGCCGCCGCGAGGTGGGCGGCCACTTCAGGCCGCGCCAGCAGGGCCGCGATCTTCTCGCGGCTGTAGGGAATGGGCTGGTCGCTGCCCAGCATCGCCGGATGGATCATGGTGACGTAGGGGAAGACCGAGCGGAAGGTCGCGATCGAGCGCTCGGTCGGCGCCCATTGCACGTAAATCCCGCCCGGCGCCAGCTTCGCCCGCACCTGCTCGAAGAATTCGCGTGAGTTCAGCAGGCCCGATAGCGCGGACTTCGGGAGTATCGCGTCGGCCTCGATCACGTCGTAGCGGGTCGGGTCGAGCGCCAGCGCATGCCGTCCGTCGGCGACGACGACGTCGAAGCGGCGGCTCGACAGCAGCTGGTCGACGCCGGACTGGCCGCCCTGGCGCGTATAGGCCTGCAGCGTTTCGATCACCGGGGCCACGATCTCGATCACCCGCACCGTCTCGGTCGCCGGATTGAGGCCGCCGGCATAGGGTGTGCCGCCGGTGCCCGAGCCGATCACCAGGACGCGCTGCGGTGCCGCGTGCGTCAGCGGCCCGATGGCGCCCAGATAGGCGTGGACGGTGTCGAAGGGCAGGCGGCTCTGCGAATGGCCCTGGATGTAGAGGCGGCCGTCCTCGCTGCCCGACATTTTCAGCAGGCTGAGGCCGGTCTTGTCCTCGGCCATGATGGCCTTCTCGTTGGTGAGGCCATGCAGCCGCCGCCAGAAGGACTCGCCGCCGGGAAAGAACAGCAGGCCCACCACCAATATCGCGGCCGGTACGTAGGCCCAGCGCGTCGCGCGCGGCCCGGCAAACTGCAGGACCGAGAAGGCGAGGCCGATGGCGACCAGCAGCTTCAGGGTGCCGGCGGTGCCGACGAGATCGAGCAGCAGCAGGCCGGCCACCAGGCTGCCCATGCTGTTGCCGACGATGTTGGCGAGCTGCACCAGCCCGACGCGGCTGCCCAGCCGGTCGAGGTCGCGCTGCACCGCCTTCTGCACCACCGGGAAGGAGAAGCCCATGATGAAGGAGGCCGGCAGCACCACGATGGCCAGCAGGAAGCCGATCAGTGCGATGTCGGCCGCAGTGCCGCTCATGATGTCGCGATCGACGAAGGTGGACGGCAGAAGCCCGGCGCCGATTGCTGCATAGACGAACCAGGCGCCGGCCAGCGCCAGCGCGGTCGCGATGCCCTGCATGAGGAAGAAGAAGCGCCGCGGATCGGCGATGCGATCGATGACGCGCGCGCCGACCATCAGGCCCGCCGCGTCGCCCAGCAGGAACACGGTCAGCACCAGCGAGAAGCTGTAGCCGTTGGATTGCAGCAGCACGCCGATCAGGCGGTACCAGACGATCTGCAGGGCGACGATCAGGAAGCCGCTGATGAAGACCAGCAGCGACCATCGCCAGACGATGCCGTCGCCCGGTTCCCTCGATGTCGCGGCCTTCGCGGAAGGTGCCCGTTCGGCCATGTCGAGCCCGCGCGCCAGCCACAGGCCGCCGAGCGCGACGACCAGATTGAGCGCGGCGCCGACATAGACTGCCTTGTCGAAGCCCAGCGTGCCGATCAGGAACCAGCCGCCGACGAAGGCGCCGATGCCGGCGCCCAGCGTATTGAGCCCGTAGAGCCAGCCGATGAGCTGTGCGGATCCTGCGATCTGGCTCACCACCGCCTTGGACAGGAACGGCAAGGAGCAGCCCATCAGGAAAGTCGGCCACAGCAGGCCCGCGAAGACGACGGCGAAGATGACGCCGCGCGACGAGGCGAGCGGCAGGAACTCGCGATAGATGACGTCGTAGTAGAGCCAGGGACTGGCCACCGCGAAGACCGCGATGCCCACTTCGCAGAGCGCGAAGGCGATCAGGGCGGCCCGGCGCGAGAGACGGTCGGCATAGAGGCCGGCGGCGAGACTGCCGATGCCGAGGCCGAGCAGGAAGGCGCCGACGACCAGCGCGGCGGCGATCGTGTCGGCGCCGGCGAACAGGCCGAGCAGCCGATGCCAGGCAGTCTGGTAGATGAGGGCGGCTGCTCCCGACAGGAAGAACAGTCCGAAGAGCGTGCCTTGCCGGACACGATCCGACTGCAGTCCTGATTTCATGCTCGCAGCGTGCCTGAAGCGACGGCTGGCGCGCAACGGCTTGTCGGCTTAAAGGAGCGCCCGCCGGGTTGCCCACCCTTCGAGACGGCTGCGCGCAGCCTCCTCAGGATGAGGTTTTTTGTTTCAGCCCCGAACCTCACCCTGAGGAGCGGTCGCAGGCCGCGTCTCGAAGGGTGGGCAACAGATCGTCGTGGTCGAGGGATGGCGCGCAGAAAAAAGGGCGAGAAGGTCGACGGCTGGATCGTGCTCGACAAGCCGGTCGGCCTGGGCTCGACGCCGGCCGTCAGCCGCGTGCGGCGCCTGTTCGGAGCCCAGAAGGCAGGACATGCAGGCACGCTCGATCCGCTGGCCAGCGGCATCCTGCCGATCGCCCTCGGCGAGGCGACCAAGACGGTGCCGTTCATCCTGGACGCCACGAAGGAATACCGCTTCACCCTGCGCTTCGGCGAGGCCCGCTCGACCGAGGATGCCGAGGGCGAGGTCACGGCGAGCAGCGATGTCCGGCCGTCCGACGCCGCGATCGGCGCGGCCCTGGCCGGCTTCCTGGGCGAGATCGAGCAGATGCCGCCGGCCTTCTCCGCCCTGAAAATCGACGGAAAACGCGCCTATGATCTCGCCCGCGCCGGCGAGCCCGTGGACCTGAAGTCGCGGCGGGTCCTGATCGAGCGGCTGGAGTTCCTCGGCCGGCCCGACCTGGACCACGCAGATTTCGTGGTCCAGTGCGGCAAGGGCACCTATATCCGGTCCCTTGGAAGGGATCTGGCCCTGGCGCTCGGGACCGTCGGGCACCTGTCGGCCCTGCGCCGGACGGTTGTGGGACCGTTCCGGGAAGCGGGGTCCATTTCGCTTTCCAAACTGGAGGCCCTCGGGCATATTCCCGCGCTCTTCGGGGTATTGGCTCCCGTTGCGACCGCGCTGGACGACATCCCGGCGCTGGCCCTGACGGAGGCCCAAGCGGACCGGTTGCGCCACGGCCAACCTGTCCTCTTGACCCGGGACGCACCTCCGTCCGGCGCACTCGTTCGCGCCGAGGTCGGCAGCAGGCTCGTGGCGCTGGTCCGTTCGGACGGTGCCGCTCTCCAGCCGGTGCGCGTGTTCAACCTTTAGTTTCAGGAGATGACCGATGTCGATTACAGCCGACCGCAAGGCGGAGCTGATCAAGTCGTATGCCCAGGGTGAAGGCGACACCGGTTCGCCGGAAGTCCAGGTCGCGATCCTCAGCGAGCGTATTTCCAACCTCACCGAGCACTTCAAGGGCCACGCGAAGGACCATCATTCGCGCCGCGGTCTGCTGAAGATGGTCGGCCAGCGCCGTCGTCTGCTCGACTACCTCAAGTCGCGAGACAACAAGCGCTACGCCACGTTGATCGAGCGTCTGGGTCTGCGTCGTTGACCCTCGGGCCCCGTCCTTGCGATGGGGCCTTTTTCGCGTCGCGTCGCCCGGTCCCCGTGAGTTCGACCGGCTGACGCGACATCGCAGTAACCGGGAAGGCAGGGGCGAGAGCAAACGTCTGTCCCGGTCCTGTCGGCGCAAGGGCGCCGGCGGGCGGTCGCCGCCAAACGGGGGCAGGCGACCGTGATGGAAAGGATGAATGAGATGTTTGAAGTTTTTCGCAAGGAAATCGAGTGGGCCGGGCGCAAGCTCGTGCTCGAGACCGGCAAGGTCGCGCGCCAGGCCGACGGCGCCGTCATGGCGAGCTACGGCGGCACCACGGTGCTGGCCGCTGTTGTGTTCGAGAAGAAGCCGAAGCCCGGCCTCGATTTCTTCCCGCTGACCGTAAACTACCAGGAGAAGGCCTTCGCGGCGGGCAAGATCCCCGGCGGCTTCTTCAAGCGTGAGGGCCGTCCGAGCGAGAAGGAGATCCTGACCTCGCGCCTGATCGATCGCCCGATCCGTCCGCTGTTCCACGAGAGCTATCGCAACGAGACGCTGGTCGTCGTCACGACGCTGGCCCACGATCTCGAGAACGATCCCGACATCCTGGCGATGATCGCCACGTCGGCCGCGCTGACGATCTCCGGCGTGCCCTTCATGGGCCCGATCGGCGGCGCCCGCGTCGGCTACATCGACGGCAAGTACGTCGTGAACCCGACCAAGGTCCAGCTCGAGACGAGCACGCTCGATCTCGTCGTCGCCGGCACCAAGGAAGGCGTGCTGATGGTCGAGTCGGAAGCCAAGGAGCTTTCCGAGGAAATCATGCTGAACGCCGTCATGGAGGCGCATCGCTCGTTCCAGCCGGTGATCGACGCGATCATCCAGCTCGCCGAGCATTGCGCCAAGGAGCCGCTGCCGCTCACCGAGCCGTCGGAAGCGTCGAAGACCGTGGCCGCCAAGCTCAAGGCCGAGATGCACGGCAAGCTGGTCGAGGCCTTCGCCGAGACCCAGAAGCAGGCCCGCCAGGCCAAGATCGGCGCGGTCAAGAGCGAAGCCAAGAAGCTGTTCGAGGGCGATGACGCTGCACTGGCCGCCTTCGGCGAGCAGTTCGGCAACCTCGAGGCCGACGTCGTGCGTACCGCCATCCTCGACACCGGCAAGCGCATCGATGGCCGCGACACCAAGACCGTCCGTCCGATCGTGGCCGAAGTCGGCATCCTGCCGCGCGCCCACGGCTCTTCGCTGTTCACCCGCGGCGAGACCCAGGCTCTGGTCGTCGCCACGCTGGGCACCGGCCAGGACGAGCAGATCATCGACGCGCTCGAGGGCGAGTACCGCGAACACTTCATGCTGCACTACAACTTCCCTCCCTACTCGGTGGGTGAAGTGCGCCGCATGGGGTCGCCCGGTCGCCGCGAGATCGGCCACGGCAAGCTCGCGTTCCGCGCGCTGCGTCCGATGCTGCCGTCGAAGGACAAGTTCCCCTACACGATCCGCATCGTGTCGGAGATCACCGAGTCGAACGGCTCCTCGTCGATGGCAACGGTCTGCGGCGGCTCGCTGTCGCTGATGGATGCCGGCGTGCCGATGGAGCGTCCGGTGGCGGGCATCGCCATGGGCCTGATCAAGGAAGGCGAGCGCTTCGCCGTGCTGTCCGACATCCTGGGCGACGAGGATCACCTCGGCGACATGGACTTCAAGGTCGCCGGCACCGAGAAGGGCATCACCTCGCTGCAGATGGACATCAAGATCACCTCGATCACCGAGGAGATCATGAAGGTCGCACTGGGTCAGGCGAAGGACGGCCGCATCCACATCCTGGGCGAAATGGCCAAGGGTCTGGGCGGTGCGCGTGACGGCGTCGCGTCGACCGCGCCGCGCATCACGCAGTTCACGATCCCGAAGGACAAGATCCGTGAAGTCATCGGCACCGGCGGCAAGGTGATCCGCGAGATCACCGAGCAGACCGGCACCAAGATCGACATCGAGGACGACGGCACGATCAAGGTTGCGGCGGTGGACGCCGCGGCCGGCCAGCGCGCCATCGACTGGATCAAGGGCATCGTCGCCGAGCCGGAAATCGGCGTGATCTACACCGGCAAGGTCGTGAAGACCGTCGAGTTCGGCGCCTTCGTGAACTTCCTGGGCGCGCGCGACGGCCTCGTGCACATCTCCGAGCTGGCGCCGCGTCGCGTCGCCAAGGTCAACGACGTCGTCAAGGAAGGCGACCAGGTCAAGGTCAAGGTCCTGGGCGTCGACGATCGCGGCAAGGTCCGCCTCTCGATGAAGGTGGTCGACCAGGAGACCGGCGAGGACATCTCGAACAAGCCGGTCGACGAGGCTCCCGCCGGCGGCGAGTAGTACGTCTACCTAACGGTCACGAAACGGCGGCCCACGGGCCGCCGTTTTTGTTTGGAGGTTGCTGTCGTGGTTTCGTTGCTCGGAGTGTTATAACGAGTTATAATTCCGATATGAAAATCGACATTCGTCCGATCGGAAACTCACTCGGGGTTATTCTTTCCAAGCCTGTCCTCAAGTCTTGGGGAGTTGGTAAGGGCGATCAACTGGAAGTAACCGACAGGGGCTTGCGCCCTGCGAGGAAGCGCGGCTTGGCGCCGGCGGAGCTGGACGACCTGAAGAGATCAATTGCTCTCTCGGTTGTGCGGGATTTTACGCCTACTCAGATTCGCGCGCAGATCCTGGCTAATTTGCATCGTTGGCAAAAGCTTGATGCGTGGGTCTCGGCGTATGCCGAATGGCGCGATATTGCCACGCGGGGTGATGATGGCGAGCTTTTCGCGGCGATGTTGGGGCGAGACGACAACGCGACACGGCTACGCGAATCCATGCCATTCGTCGGCCTGTTGCCGCAATCGGAGGTTCGGCGTCTACATGAAGAAGCAGCAGCTTGATCACATCCTGCGAGCGGCCGGCAACATAACCGGCCAGAAACAGTTCGTGATCGTCGGCAGTCAGTCCTTGCACGGCAAGTATCCCAACCTTGCCGATGAAATCGTGATGTCGGCGGAAGTCGATCTCTTTGCATCGAAGAAGCCAGACGCGACAGAGCTGCTGAATGAGATCGGTGTCGATTCTCTCTTCCACATGGAGCACGGCATCTATGCCGATCCGGTCGATGAACGGACGGCAACGTTGGCCAAGGGATGGAAGGCGCGACTCGTAAATCTGCCGGCTGGCGATACAGGCGGCGTCAAGGAACTGTGCCTGGAACCGCACGATCTGGCGATCGCCAAGTATGTCGCGCGCCGCCAGAAGGACAGGGACTTCACGAGCGAGCTGGTGAAGCGGGGGCTCCTCGACCGCGAGAAATTGCTGGCTTTGGTCGAGCTGACGCCGGTTACGCCGGCGGAGAAGGACCGTATCCGGGCAGACATCGCGAACGACTTCGCATCCTCCGACCAGCGCTCGACCGAAAAGTAACGCCGCTTCGCTCGTCGACCGCGCAGGGGTCGACGGTGCAGTCGCGGATCGTCTAGCGTGCGGCGCAACTATTGCTTGGAGCCGGGGCATGAAAATCTTCCGTACACTGCTGGCGATCCTCCTGTGCATCGCTCCCCTTTCTGCTTCCTGGGCACAGGCCGACTGGCCGTCCAAGCCGGTGCGATTCCTCGTGCCGTGGCCGGCGGGCGGGCTGAACGACGTGATCGCGCGAGCGTTCAACGACAAGGTCTCGCAGTCGCTGGGCCAGACGGTGATCACCGATTTCAAGGCCGGCGCCGCCGGCCGGATCGGCGTGACCGAGATCGCCAAGGCCAGGCCCGATGGCTACACGATCGGCATGGGCAATCTCGGCCCGCTCACGATCTTTCCGTCGCTCTACAAGCAGATGCCTTACAGCGTGAAGGACGACCTGATCCCCATCACCATGTTCGCGGCCTCGCCGCTGGTGCTGGTGGTTGCGGGCAACTCAGCCATCAAGACGGCGCAGGAACTGATCGACGCCGCCAAGGCCAAGCCCGGCGTCCTCAACTTCGCCTCGGTCGGGCCGGGCAGCCCGGCGCATCTCACCTTCGAGCTCCTGAAGAAGCGCACCGGCATCGACGTCGTGCATGTGCCCTTCAAGGGCACCAACGAGTCGCTGCCGGCGCTGTTCTCCGGCGACATCCAGACCACTTTCGACACCCTGCCCAGCCTGCTGCCGCACATCCAGGCGGGCCGGCTGCGCGCGCTGGCGGTGACCACGCTGCAGCGGGTGCCGCAGCTTCCCGACGTGCCGTCGCTCAAGGAACTGTCGCTCGCGGATTCGGAGGTCGTCTCCTGGTACGCGCTGATCGCGCCGGCGGGCACGCCGCAGCCGATCGTCGACCGTCTCTACAAGGAATACACGGCGGCCGCCCAGACCCCCGACGTCCAGAAGCTGCTGTCGAACCAGGGGCTCATCTACCTGCCCAACACGACGGCGCAGTTCCAGGCGCGCATCGCCGAGGAGACCGCGCGGTGGGCCCAGCTGATCAAGGACAACAAGCTCGAGCTCGATCAGTAGTCATCGAAGCTTTCCAACAAGGACCTCACCCTGAGGAGCGAACGCAGTGCGCGTCTCGTCGCGCGGAGTAACCTCCGCGCTGGGGTGGGGACGAGCACTACGTCTATTGCCCATCCTTCGAGACGCGCCGCTTCGCGGCGCTCCTCAGGGTGAGGCAAGTGCTTGAATCGATTCGATTGGTTTCAGGCCAGCCTCTCAGGATGAGGGGTGTGGTTCGACTAAAGGCGGGACGGGAAGCGGCGGCCTTCGGGCCGCCGCTTTTGCTTGCGAACCTCGACCCATGTCGAAGCTCTCGATCCTCTCTCGCCGCACCCTGCTCGCCCGTGTCGGGGTCGGTGCAGCCCTGATGCCGCTCTCTTCCGCGTTCGCGGCCGGGCTGGTGCCGACGCCGGCGCAAACCGAGGGGCCGTTCTATCCGACGGGCTTTCCCGCCGACATGGACAACGACCTCGTCCAGGTCCGCGGCCAGGGTGCCCAGGCGATGGGACAGGTGCTGCATCTGCAGGGGCGGGTGATCGACCTCGGCGGGGGCGCGCGCCGCGGCGCGATGGTCGAGATCTGGCAGTGCGACGCGCGGGGCATTTACGACCACCCGCGTCAGCCCGGCCTCGGTCGGAGAGACGCGGCGTTCCAGGGTTATGGCCGCATGCTGGTCGATGCCGAGGGCCGCTACAGCTTCCGCACGCTGAAGCCCGTGGCCTATCCCGGCCGCACGCCGCACATCCACCTCAAGGTGGCGACCGGCGACGGCCGGATGCTCACCAGCCAGTTCTATATCGCGGGCGATCCCCAGAACGAGCGCGACGGCATCTTCAGGAGCGCCATTCGCGTTCCCGGACAGCGCGAGCGGATCGAATTGAAGCTGGAGCCGGCGTCGGGCCTGGAGCCCGGTGCGCTGGCGACCACGATCGATATCGTGATCGCCTGAGCTGCGGCGTAGTGGAGCCGCGGACTACTGCTCGCCGCTGGCGCTCGGCACGGCGCTGCCGTCGTGCGGCAGGCCGATCGCATGATAGCCCGAATCGACGAAGTGGACGGTGCCGGTGACGCCGGCACTGAGATCGGACAGGTAATAGAGCGCCGCGCCGCCGACGTCGCTCAGTTCGACGTTGCGGCGCAGGGGGGCGGCCTCGCGCGACACCCGATAGACGTAGCGGGCGCCGCCGATCACCGCGCCGGCCAGGGTGCGCATCGGTCCGGGCGAGATCGCGTTCACGCGCACGCCCTGCGGGCCGAGATCGGCCGCGAGGTAGCGCACGCTGGCCTCGAGCGCGGCCTTGGCGACACCCATCACGTTGTAGGACGGCATCACCCGCGTCGAGCCTTCGTAGGTCAGCGTGATCATGCTGCCGCCTGCGGTCATCAGGGGCAGCGCGCGGCGCGCGATCTCGGTGAAGGAGTAGCAGGAGATGGTGAGGCTGCGCTGGAAGTTCGCCTTGGTCGTGTCGACGTAGCGGCCCTTCAGCTCGTCCTTGTCGGAGAAGGCGATGGCATGGACCACGAAATCGAGGCGGCCCCATTCCTTCTTCAGCGTCTCGAACAGCCGGTCGAGGCTCGCCTCGTCCTCGACATCGGCCTCGACGACCACGCTGGAGCGGAGCTTCTGGACCATCGGCAGCACACGCTTGCCGAACGCGGCGCCCTGATAGGTGAAGGCCATTTCGGCGCCGGCGGCATGCAGCGCCTGGGTGATGCCCCAGGCGATCGAGTGGTTGTTGGCCACGCCCATGATCAGACCGCGCTTGCCGGCCATCAACTTCGGGACGTCAGGCAGCGTTCTGGCGACGGTATCGTTGGGCATGGATGATCCGTCTCAGCGATCGTAGCGGGTGAAGAGAAGGCAGGCGTTGGTGCCGCCGAAGCCGAAGCTGTTCGACAGCACGGTCTGCAGGCCGGCCTTGTCGATGCGCTGACGGGCGATCGGATAACCCTCGGCGCCCGGATCGAGATTCTCGATATTGGCGGAGGCGGCGATGAAGTCGTCCTTCATCATCAGCAGCGAATAGATCGCCTCGTGCGCGCCGGTCGCACCCTGGCTGTGGCCGGTCAGCGATTTGGTCGAGCTGACGACCGGCAGTCTGTCGGGTTGCCTGTCGCCGAACACGGCGCGGATGGCGTCGAGTTCGGTGATGTCGCCCACCGGCGTCGAGGTGCCGTGCGTGTTGATGTAGTCGACCGGCGTGTTGCGCGGGGTGCCGCCCGGGAAGCCCGCGAGGGCCAGTTTCATGCAGCGCAGCGCGCCTTCGCCGGACGGTGCCACCATGTCGGCGCCGTCGGACGTGGCGCCGTAGCCGACCACTTCCCCGTATATTTTCGCGCCGCGCGCCCTGGCGGTCTCGAGGTCCTCGAGCACCACGATACCGCCGCCGCCGGCGATGACGAAGCCGTCCCGGCCCTTGTCGTAGGCGCGGCTCGCCCGCTGCGGGGTGTCGTTGTATTTGGACGACATGGCGCCCATGGCGTCGAACAGCACCGAGAGCGTCCATTCGAGCTCCTCGCCGCCGCCCGCGAACATGCGGTCGGCCTTGCCGAGCTGGATGGTCTCGACGGCATTGCCGATACAGTGCGCCGAGGTCGAGCAGGCCGAGCTGATCGAATAGCTCGGGCCCTTGATCTTGTAGGCGGTCGCGAGGTTGGCCGAGACGGTGCTCGACATCGCGCGCGGCACCTGGAACGGGCCGACGCGCTTGGGCCCCTTTTCCTTGGTGGTGAGAGCTGCCTGCACAATGGCGCCCGTCGTCGGCCCGCCCGAGCCGGCGACCAGACCGGTGCGCTCGCTGGAGATCTCGGCCTCGCCCAGTCCGGCGTCGGCGATCGCTTCCTTCATCGAGAGGTAGGCATAGGCCGACCCGTTGCCCATGAAGCGCATGAGACGGCGATCGACCAGTTCCTCGACATTGAGCTTAAGGGTGCCGGCGACCTGGCTGCGGAAGCCGAGGTCGCGATATTCCGGCACGAACTCGATGCCCGAGGTGCCTTCCTTCAGGGATTTCGTGACCTCGGCGGCGTTGTTGCCGATCGGGGAGACGATCCCGAGACCCGTGACGACGACGCGCTTCATCAGACCGCCGCCGCCGCAGGAGTTGCGGCGTCCTTGATCAGGCCCACCTTCATGTCGATTGCCTCGTAGACTGGGTTGCCGTCGGCCGTCACGAACCCGTCGCCGACGCCCATGACGAGGCGGCGCAGGATCAGGCGCTTGGGATGGACGTGATAGGTGAGCTTCTTGACCGTCGGCACGATCATGCCGGTCAGCTTGACTTCGCCCACGCCGATCGCCCGGCCACGGCCCGGAGCCTTCATCCAGCCCAGGAAGAAGCCCAGCATCTGCCACAGCGCGTCGAGGCCCAGGCAGCCCGGCATCACCGGGTCGCCCTTGAAGTGGCAGGCGAAGAACCAGAGGTCGGGCTTCACGTCCAGCTCGGCCACGATCTCGCCCTTGCCGTACTTGCCCCCCGTCGACTCGATTTTGACGATACGATCGAACATCAGCATGGGCGGTAGCGGCAGCTGGGCGTTCCCGGGACCGAAAAGGTTCCCCTTGGCGCATTCGATCAGGTCTTCGTAGGAATAACTATGCTTCTGCTCTAGCTCGCTCACATTCACCGTCCCAAAGGCCGCCCCGGTCAGGGCTTCATTGGCAGAATAAGGATGCCGGCCGCCCGGCGCAAACCGCCCCCACCGGCGAAAGATGCCCTTTTCTTGTCTCTTTCACCTGCGTACATAAGATTCCGATCATGTCAGACAATAGCCCCGACTTTATCGTCAGTCTGCGCGCCGCCGGTCTGCGGCCGACGCGGCAGCGCGTTGCGCTGGCGCGAGTGCTTTTCGAGGGCGGCCATCGCCATGTCACCGCCGAGAGCCTGCATGCCGAGGTCAAGGCGACCCGCATGCCGGTTTCGCTGGCCACTGTCTACAATACGCTGAACCAGTTTCGCGATGCCGGGCTCCTGCGCGAAGTCATCGTGGCGCCGGGACGGTCCTATTTCGATACCAATACCGGACATCACCACCACTTCTATGTGGAGACCGACGGCGAGCTGTACGATTTTCCATCGGACGATGTCGTCATCGCCGGCCTGCCGGCCCCGCCCGAGGGCACCAGTCTCTCCCGCGTCGATGTCATCGTCAGGGTCCGCCGCTAGCGGCGACTGCGAAGCGTTTGCAATTGTTTAGAACGTTTCTAAGGTTCTTGACGCGGTCGTGCATGGCCTCGTAAATCCCCTCGTGAGATTGGCGGATGGGCCGATCACAAAGGGAGAATGACCATGGCGGATCTCAAGGGCTCGAAGACCGAAGACAATCTGAAGGCTGCATTCGCCGGCGAGAGCCAGGCCAATCGCCGTTACCTCTATTTCGCTCAGAAGGCCGACGTCGAAGGCTACAACGATGTCGCCGTCGTGTTCCGCTCGACCGCCGAGGGCGAGACCGGCCATGCGCACGGCCATCTCGAGTTCCTCGAAGTGAGCGGCGATCCGGCCACCGGCCTGCCGATCGGCCCGACCGGCAGCAACCTCAAGGCCGCGATTGCCGGCGAGACCCACGAATACACCGACATGTATCCGGGCATGGCGCGCACCGCGCGCGAAGAAGGCTTTGCCGAGATCGCCGACTGGTTCGAGACGCTGGCCAAGGCTGAGAAGAGCCATGCCGGCCGCTTCCAGAAGGCTCTCGACACGATGGCCTGAGCCTTCCAGGCTTTGGCGAAGGGGACCCCACGCGGGTCCCCTTTTTCTTCCCGTATCCGCGATCGCCACCCGCCGGCAGTAAAGCAGAACGACCATGCGTGAAGGCAGCCTCGAAGCACCGATCCGTCACGACCTGGATTGGCAGAATCCCTGGTTCTGGGACGAGAAGGCCCTCGAAAAGGAAATGGAGCGCGTCTTCGACATCTGTCACGGCTGTCGTCGCTGCTTCAATCTGTGCGATTCCTTCCCGCGGCTGTTCGACCTGATCGACAACGGTTCGACCGGCGAACTCGACGGGGTGAAGAAGGAAGACTACGCGCAGGTCGAAGAAGCCTGCACGCTCTGCGACATGTGTTTCATGACCAAGTGCCCCTATGTGCCGCCGCACGAATGGGCGCTGGATTTCCCCCATCTCATGCTGCGTCATCGTGCCGTGATGGCCCGCAAGAACGGCGTGAAGTTCGTCGACAGGCAGCTTGCCGATACCGACCGTACCGGACGACTCGGCACGTTCTTCGCCTCGGCCGCCAACTGGGCGACCGACGAGCACAATACGACCACGCGCCGGAGCATCGAGCGCGTGGCGGGCATCCACCACGGTGCGCGGCTGCCGTGCTATGCGGGCGAGACTTTCGAGATTCGGGCGCGTCGCGAAGGCGCCGTTCTCAACGAGGCCGCGCCGGCCTTCGGCAAGCGCAAGGCGGTTCTCTACGCGACCTGCTTCGTGAACTTCAACAGCACCGATATCGGCGCCGCCGCACGAGCCGTCCTGGCCAGGAATGGCGTCGAGACCGAGGTCGTGCATCCGGCCTGCTGCGGCATGCCGAAGCTCGAGCTGGGCGACATCGCATCGGTGGCTGCCGCGGCGCAGGAGGTTTCGGCGGCGCTCCTGCCCTGGGTCGACAAAGGTTACGACATCATTGCGCTGACGCCGTCCTGCGCGCTGATGCTCAAGTTCGAATGGAAGCTGATCTGCCCCAAGGATCCGGCGATCGAGCGCCTGTCGAACGCCACGTTCGACCTCTCCGAATACGTCGTCGACATCGCCAAGAAGCACGGGCTGGCGCCGGGCCTGCAGCCGCTCGAGGGTGGCGTCAGCGTCCATCTCGCCTGCCATGCGCGGGCGCAGAACATGGGAGCGAAGGCGGCCGAGATGCTGAGGCTGATACCGGAGACGCGTGTGGCGGTGATCGAGCGCTGCAGCGGCCATGGCGGCATCTGGGGCGCGCGGACCGAGAATTTCGAGACGGCGGTGAAGGTCGGCAAGCCCGCCGCACAGGCCGCCTTGAAGAACGACACCAGCTTCGTCGCCTCCGAGTGTCCGCTGGCGGCCGATCACCTGATGCAGGTGATGGAGATGACGGCGGGCGACCAGGTGCCGAAACCCTCGCGCGCCAGCCATCCGATCGAACTTCTGGCGCAGGCCTACGGGCTTGCAAGGACCGACCCATGATGCCGCGCAAGATCGACGCCTCCGACATCCTCCCGACCGCGGAATATGCGAAGCTGCGGGCCGAGCGCCGCAAGCAGGTCTCGGAGATCAAGAAGAACCGCCGCCTCGAGGTCGGGCCGTTCGCGACGTTCTATTTCGAATCGTTCGATACGATGCTGCATCAGGTGCAAGAGATGCTCTTCATCGAGAAGGGCGGGGCCGAGCAGCTCCCCGACGAGCTCGCGGCCTACAATCCACTGATCCCCACCGGCCGCGAACTGGTGGCCACCGTGATGTTCGAGATCGACGATCCGCTGCGCCGCGCGCGCGTGCTGGGCATGCTGGGCGGCGTCGAACACAAGGCGTTTATCCGGGTCGGCGCCGAGATCGTCCGGGGCGTGCCGGAAGACGACCAGGAGCGTTCGCGCGAGGACGGCAAGGCCTCGTCCGTGCAGTTCATCCGCTTTCCCTTCACGGCGGAGCAGGTCGCGGCCTTCAAGGGTGGCGCGGGCGATGTCGTTGTCGGTTTCGATCACGCCAACTACGGCCACATGGCCGTGATGTCGGCCGCCGTGCGCCAGGCGCTGTCGGCCGACTTCGCCTGAGCCTCCCCGGCATCAGTAGTTCATCGGCAGCACCAGCACGACCGGGTCGCCCCGCATGCCGTCCGGCACCGGCGGGAACGGCATGGCGCGCCGGATCGCCGCCATCTCGGCCGTGTCGATCAGCGGCCAGCCGCTCGATCGGTCGAGCCTGATGTCGAGAAGTTCGCCGGAACGGTTGATCGTGACGCGGGTCACGACGCGGCCATGCTGGCGGGCGGCGCGGGCCGTGGCGGGATAGTCGCGGTAGGGGTCGATGTGTCGATAAACGCGCGACAGATAGTCGTTGCGGGCACCGCCATCGCCCATCGCCCCGTCGAATGAGCTGGTCGACGGGCCACCGAGGCTCGAGGTTTGTGGCGGGTAATCCTGCAGCCGAGGTGATGGCGTCTGGGTCGTGCGGGGCGAGGTCGACGGTCGCGGGGCCGGCCGGGCGACCCGGGGCGGCGCTGGTGCGAGCGATGGCTCCAGCGTCACCTGCGGTTTCCATGAAGAGGCATCGGTCTGCCACGCCGTCTCGGCCTCTGCTTCGACGGGAAGTGCCGGGGCCGCGATTGCCGTCCCGGCCGTTGCCGGCACGGGAACCGACGTTGGCGCGGGCTCTGCCACCGGCTCGCTGAGCGGGGCGGTCGTCGGAAGGGGCGGCGGTCCCGGTTCGGCACTCTCGGGCTGGGCGCGCGCGGGCGGACCTGACGGACTCTCCTGGGGTGCGGGCTCGGTCACCTGCAGTGGAGGCGGCGCCGGCGCCCGTTCGACGGGCACCGGCGCGACAGGTGTTGCTGCGACAGGTGTTGCTGCGACAGGTGTTGCTGCGACAGGCGTTGCTGCGGCGGGGGGCTCGGCAGGCGCGACGGCGGCCTGCTGCTGGGGCTCGGGCGTTGGTTGGGCCGGGACGGGCTCGGAAGCCACGGGCGCAGCCAGCGCAGGATTGATGGCCGACGCGTTGCCGGCCGACGCGTTGCTGGCCGACGCGTTGCCGGCCGACAGGGGCTCCGGCTCGATCGAAATCATGATCGGCGTTTGGGCATGGTCGAGGGCGCGCGAGGGGGCGGCCCACCACAGCGCTGCGGCGACGAGCCCATGCAGGCCGACCGCCAGGGCAAGCGCCGCAGGCGACATGCGACCGGATCGGGACCGGATGAGACTGTCGTGTATCACGGCGCTGCAAGTTCTACGTCCGGCCGGCAGCCTCGGCCAGCCGGATCGACGACGCCACCGGCGCCGCTATCTCTGCTCGTTGTACCTGAAGCTGACAGGAAGCTGGAAGGTGTGGCGGTCGCCCGGGATGTCCGCCGGCAGCGGCGGGTAAGGGCTGGCGCGCCGGATCGTATCCATCACCCCGGCATCGAGCGAGGGAAGACCGCTCGATTTCTCCATGACGACGCCGAGCAGCTGCCCCTGGCGCGAGATCGTCACGCGCGTGACCACCGTGCCCTCCTCGCGGATGATGCCGGTGTTCTTCGGCACGTATGGAAACTGCGCGATCCTTCTCATCACCTGCCAGAGATACTGCTCCTGCGCCTGTTTCTGGCCGTAGTTGTCGGCGGGATTGCGAAAGACGGGCGCAGGCTGCGTGGCCGCCTGCGACCCCGAACCCCGCGGGGACTGAGTCTGGGGGGCAAGCGGGGACGGCCGGAGCTGCTGCTGTGGCGGCGCCGGCGGTGTCGGCGGTGTCGGCGGACGCTGGACCGGTGGCGGTGGCGGTGGTGGCGGACGCGCGGCCTGCTGCTGCGGGGGTGCCGGCGGTGTCGGAGGGGGCGCCGGCAGCGGCTTGGGGATGTCCCGTTCGGTCACTGGCGGCGGCGGCGCGTCGAGCGGCGGCAGGGCCTGCTCGAGCGACGGCGGCGGCGGCCCGGGCTCGGCAACCGCCTGCTGCGGGGGCGGCGGCGGCTCGGGCTCGGCAACCGCCTGCTGCGGGGGCGGCGGCGGCTCAGGCTCGGCAACCGCCTGCTGCGGCGGCGGCGGCGGCTCGGGCTGGGCGAGCGCCTGCTGTTGGGGCGGCGGCTCGCGCGGCTCCTGCTTTGCTTCCTCCTGCTTCGGCTCCTCGGGCTTCGGCTCCTCCTTCGGGCCCGCCTCCTGGACTTTGTCGGGTGTCGGCATATCCGTTGCGCGCGGAGACGGAGTCTCGGCGCCGGCGACGTCGCGTGGGTTGGTGCTGCGCTCGGCGGCCGGCGGCGGCAGGCCCAGACGAATCGGCGGGGCTGAAGCCTGCGGTCGCGGCGTTGGCGCGGTCGCGGCGGGCGCCGGTGCCGGCGGTGCCGGCGAAGGTGTTGCTGAGGGTGCAGCCGGCTGGGCGGCGGCCTCGGGTGTCGCCTCCGGAACCGGGGGCGGCGGCTCCGGCGCGTCCATCGAGATCTCGATGGCATCCTCGAAATGCTCGATTGGGCGCAGCGGCGAGATCCAGAACAACGCCATCGCCGCCGCGACATGGAGCAGCGCCGCCAGCGCCACGGCTGTTGGCGACATGTGCTCAAAGCGGGAGGAGGTGAGACTGACGTCGTGGGTCACGTAACCACGTTCTACGGGGCGGCTCGGCGGGCCGCTAGTTGATCGGCTCGGATTTATAAACGCCCCACATGCCGTGCCGTTCGATCCAGCCGTTCACACCGGACACCTTGACGCGGCACCAGTCGCCGGCACAGGAGCGGATTTCGCCCATGACTTCCGGCTCGAGCCTGGCCACGACGTCGGCCGACGCGGCGGGCGTCTTGTAGAGGCTGGCGGTCTTGGCAGAAATGATGAAGCTGCGCTTGCCGGTGAGCAGGCTCTGATGGACCCAGCCGCTGGCGCCCTGCCAATCGCGGATTTTGCGCCAGTTCTCGTATTCCGCGACGATCTCCACGGGCATGGCCTTGCGCTTGAACACCCAGTCGACGGGATAGCGTGAGCCCGGCCCGGTGCGGACATTGACCTCGTCGGAGCGCAGGGAGGCGAAACGGGGAATGGGAAGGCCGGAGCCCTTGCGCTGGGTATTGGTCGGTTTGTCGGCGGCGAGGGCTGCTTTTCCGCCGGCTGGGGGCAGGGAAAATGCCACCAGAGCCACGAAGAAGGCGCAAAGCAGGACCGACAGTCGAATTCCCATTGGGGTTTATATACCTGAAATCTCCACATCGAGCGACAAGTACCTGAAAAAGCGTAACTTTTCGGCATGTGATTTGGTGGGTGGGTTTGCTGGACAAAACGCGCGCGGACTTGGTAATCGGGCTTAGTCACTGTTTCGAGCCAGCGCCGGTCCCATTTTCACATGCCGTCCTCGTCCAAGAAGAAGCCGCTGGTGATCGTCACCCGGAAGCTGCCCGACGCGATCGAGACGCGTCTGATGGAGCTGTTCGACACCCGTCTCAACGCCGACGACAAGCCGATGACCGGCCCCCAGCTGGTCGAGGCCGCGAAGGCGGCCGACGTGCTGGTGCCGACCGTCACCGACCGGATCGACAGTCGCCTGCTGTCGCAGGCGGGACCGAAACTGAAGCTGATCGCGTCGTTCGGCACCGGCGTCGACCATATCGATCTCGACACGGCCCGCCAGCGCGGCATCACCGTCACCAACACGCCGGGCGTGCTGACCGAGGACACGGCCGACATGGCCATGGCGCTGGTGCTGGCCACGGCGCGGCGCATGGGCGAGGGCGAGCGGCTGGTGCGCGGCGGCAAGTGGTCCGGCTGGAGCCCGACCTCGATGCTGGGCGCCCGCCTGCAGGGCAAGCGCATGGGCATCGTCGGCATGGGCCGTATCGGCCAGGCGCTGGCGCGTCGCGCGCGCGGCTTCGGCCTCGCCATCCACTATCACAATCGCAAGCGCGTGCACGGCGACATCGAGCGCGAGCTCGAGGCGACCTACTGGGAGAGCCTCGACCAGATGCTGGCGCGCATGGACATCGTGTCGGTCAACTGCCCGCACACGCCGGCGACGTTTCACCTGCTCTCGGCGCGGCGCCTCAAGCTGATGAAGCCGACCTCGATCCTGGTGAACACGGCGCGCGGCGAGGTGATCGACGAGAACGCGATGGTGCGCATGCTGAAGGCTGGCGAGATGGCCAGCGCCGGCCTCGACGTCTACGAGAACGAGCCGCAGGTGAACCCCAGGCTGCTCGAGCTCGACCGCGTGGTGCTGCTGCCGCACATGGGCTCGGCCACGCTCGAGGGCCGCATCGAGATGGGCGAGAAGGTGCTGATCAACATCAAGACCTTCGCCGACGGCCACAAGCCGCCGGACAGAGTCTTGGCGACGATGTTCTAGCGCGTTCACACGCGCTGGCGGGCGGCAGGCGCTGCAGCGAAGCGAAGCGCCGAGAGCCCGCACGGCTCCCCTTGCGCACCATTGTCTTTTCTGCCCGGTGCGGGCTCTCGCGGCACAGCGTTTTCGCCGAAGCCGGCGAAAACGCGAGAAGGCGCTGCCGCCCGCCAGCGCGTATGAACGCGCTAAAGATCGCCCTCGACCATCTCGCGCGCCCGATTGTCGATCAGCACGTCGCGTGTCGCGCGGCCGACCTGGGCGCCGATCAGGATGGTGAGCGACGTCCAGTACATCCAGACCATGATGGCGGCAAAGCCCGCCGTGGCGCCGAACGCCGAGGTGAGCTGGGTGACCTCGAAATAGAACACCAGCGCACGGTTGCCGACGGCGAAGAGCAGCGCGTTCACCAGGCCGCCGATCAGCGCATAGCGCCAGGGTACGTACCCTGTCGGCAGCCACTTGTAGATCAGCGTGAAGAAGCCCGAGAGCAGGCCGTAGTGCACGGAGGTCGAGATCGCCGGACCGATCCAGACGCCGAGGACGGGAAATCTTTCGAGCACGCCGGCATAGGCCGAGATCAGCACGCTCGCCAGGATCACGACGATCAGCACGACGCCCAGCACGATCATCAGCAGGATGGCGAGCAGCCGCGACTTCAGGCTGGCCAGCACCGGGTGCACCGTCGGGCCCTTGTTGTCCCGCCAGATCGCGTCGATTCCGTCGTCCAGTTCGACGAAGACGCGGGTGCCGGTGTAGAGCAGCACCGCGGCGCCGGCGAGCGCGGCGATGCCGCCGCCCCGGAACAGGTCTTCCGAAGCGAAGCGGCGGATGGTCCGCAGCTGGTCCTGCGCCACGACGGTGCCCAGCGCATCGAAGATCGTCTCCTGCGCCATGAACCTGCCCACGAAAGGCTCGGCGATGGCGATGGTGAAGATCATGATCGGGCCCAGCGCGAACATCGTATAGAACGCCATGGCCGCGGCCGAGGTCGAGAGCCGGTTTGCGAAATAGCCGTAGCCGGATTCGTAGGCGATACGCCAGAGCGTGGTGATCATGTTCGACGCAGGTGAGCGATGGCGTTGGCATAATACGCCAGAACGGGCCGTTCGGTTGCAACCACCGTAAAAAGTCCGTCGTCCCCTTCATGAACGAGACGGCGAAGCGACAGCATGCGCAATCCCACGTGGATGGCATAGTCGCGGTCGCCGCGCGGCAGATAGAGCCGGGCGCCGCGGCTCTCGAAAAGAGCAATCAGGTCGGAGGCTCTCACCTTGAGTTCGAGCTCGTCGAGCGGTCCTTCGGCGTCGAGCAGAACGGTCGCCATCAACGAGACGGGCAGGACGGGCACGAGGCGCGCGATCTCCCCCATCACGTCCTTTGCCAGCCGGCCGATGACCTCGAAGCGTCGATCCTTGTCGAGGCCGCGCAGGTCGCGACCATGAGCCGCCAGCCAGTCGCGGGCCGAGATGGGGCCGCCGAAATTCACGCAGGCATAGCCGAAGCGAAACCATTGGCCGCGCAGCATCAGCCCGACCTGGCTCATCCAGAAGCCCAGGACGGTGCGTGTGGCAAACCAGACGCCCTGCCGGGCCGCCTGGCGGTCGAGCGAGCGCAACAGCGTGCGATCTTCCAGCACCCGATCGTAGTTCAGCGCCACGGGCACGAACACGATGTCGTGCGTGCCCTTCGGATCGAAGGATTTCAGCATGTAGTCGAACAGGCCGAGCTTGGGCTCGCGCAGCCTTCCGTCGCGCGACAGGCCGCCTTCGGGATACATCGCCTGGGCGACCCCGGCCTCGGTCGCCATGTGGACGTAGCGTTCGAGTACCCGCCGATAGATCGGGCTGTCGGAGTTGCGGCGGACGAAGTAGGCGCCCATCGCGCGGATGAGCTGCTGCAGCGGCCAGATCCGGGCCCACTCGCCCACGGCATAGGAAAGCGCGGTGCGCTCGGCCGCGAGGAAGGCCACCAGCACGTAATCCATGTTGCTGCGGTGGTTCATCACGAACACCACGGTGGTGTCGGGCGAAACGCCGGCCAGGGTGCGCTCGTCGGCATAACCCAGGCGCACGCGATAGAGAAAGCGAGCGACGGTGCGGGCGATCGAATAGCCGACCCGGAAATAGACGTAGGCGTTGAAGGTCGGCACGATTTCGCGCGCGTAGCGATGGACTTCCGTCATCGCGACCTCGCGCGGCACGTTGTGGGTACGCGCGTGTTCGCCGGCGGCGGCGACCACCTGCGGATCGTAGATCAGCCGGTCGATCAGGACCTGCCGCTTGGTGAGCTGGAACGGCTTGATCTCGACGGCAAGGCCGCGGTTGACCCGGTCGATCAGGCGATTGAGACGGCGCCGCAGGAACCAGCGGCCGCTCGGGATCAGCAGACGGTCGAGCAGCGACCACAGCGCGAACGCCACGATCGCGGCGAACAGCCAGAGCGGAACGGTGACCGGCTCGCCCATGACTGTTCCTGCGGTCTCGGCGTCAGAATTGTTTCAGGCCGAGGCCGGCGAGGGCGAGCAGGATCGAGGCGACACCCAGGGTCAAGGTGGAAGCCATCGCGCCCATCAGGCGGCCCTTCGGGATCATGCCGAGCATGCCGCCGGCATGCAGGACGCGCGCGACCAGAAGCACCACCGAAAGGGCCGCGACGGTGCGGAAGCCGTGGAAGTCGCTCGCCATGTAGATGATCAGCAGGGTGAGGGGCGCGAATTCAACCAGGTTGCCGTGCGCCCGCACCGCCGCCTGCATCTCGGCATCGCCGTTGTCGCCCAGGTTGATCCGCTTGCGACCGCGCAGCAGCCCGATGTTTATGGTGAGCGCGACCGCCAGAAGGCCCAATAGCCCGGCGCATACGAAAAACACGGGCATGGACGACCTCTCCCAGCGATTTTGGCCTGTGGACTCTGGCCCCTCGGCTGGCGGCATTCTATGGCCATATTGACTGGGAACCAGCACGCGAAAGCACGGGGAGTCGCGGCATGTGGCAATTTCTGCGCAGGAAGACCGGGATCCCGACCGCCGGCCGGGCGCTGCCGGGCCGTCCCTCGCCTGACTTCTAGATTCCCACGACTCACTATGTCAGCGGCAACCGCATCCAGCCGCCCTTTCCTGCGGGCCTCGAGCAGGCGATGTTCGGCCTGGGCTGCTTCTGGGGCGCCGAGCGGATGTTCTGGGAGGCGCCGGGCGTCCCTGCGACTTCCGTCGGCTACGCCGCGGGCTTCACGCCCCATCCCACCTACGAGGAGGTCTGCTCGGGCCACACCGACCACAATGAGGTGGTGAGGGTGTGGTTCGATCCGAAGGAGACCTCCTATGAAGCCCTGCTGAAAGTGTTCTGGGAAGGCCACGACCCGACCCAGGGCATGCGCCAGGGCAACGACGTCGGCACGCAGTACCGCTCCGGCATCTACGCGTTCTCGGCCGACCAGAAGGCCAGGGCCGAGGCTTCGCGCGTGCTGTTCCAGCGTGCGTTGGCGAAGAGCGGCATCGGCGCGATCACCACCGAGATCGTCGATGCCCCGGTCTTCTACTACGCCGAGGACTATCACCAGCAGTACCTGGCCAAGAATCCGGGCGGCTATTGCGGCCTGGGCGGCACCGGCGTGAGCTGCCCGATCGGGCTCGGCGCGGCAACGGCGTAGCGCGCGAGGTCAGACCGGCTGCGCCTTGGTCGCGTAGCCGAATTCGTTGTCGAGGGCGGCGATCTGGCGGCGGAAGTCGATCCGCATCGCAGCCTTGTCGCTTTCGTCCAGCCACGAGCCCTCGACCGAGTTCAGGCTGAACCTGCGCGCCATGTCGGGCCCCCAGCCGATCGTCTCGAACAAAGTCGTGAAGCCGTGGCCGAGATCGGTCCCGAACATCGCCGGATCGTCGGTGTTGATGGTGACGTTGAGGCCGGCCTCGACCATGCGGCGGATGCGCTGCGGCCGATGCGGTCGGTTGTGCAGCAGACTGGTCCAGGCGCAGGGCGTGAAATAAAGCCCGTCCTTGCGCGCCTCGTTCATCACGAAGTCCGACGCCAGCATGTTGTAGCCGTGGTCGATGCGGTCGCATCGCAGCACGTCGCGGCAGATCAGATAGTTGGTCGGCGGCGCCTCCAGGGGCGTCAGGTAGTCCTCGCAGCAATGGGCCGTGCAGCGCAGCCCGCCCTTGCGGGCCAGCGCATAGGCCTCGGCGAAAATGGCGGGAGGACCGACGCCTTCGTTGCCGTCCAGCCCGATCCCGATCACCAGTCCATGGCGATGCGCGAGTGCGGTCTCCACGATCTCGACCGCCTGGGCGGGCGAGTTGATCGAGCGGTCGATGCAGCAGATCAGCCGGGCCGAGATGCCGAAGGCGCGGTCCACCCGCTCGATGCCGTCCGCCATCCCGGCCACCATCGACGGATAGTCGATGCCGTTGGGATAGAAGTAGTCGGGATTGAAGAAGAATTCGACGTGCCGCAGGTTGCCGTCGCGGCTGGCATCCTCGCAGTACTCGTAGATCGCGCGGCTGAAATCCTCTCGCGTGCGCAGCACCGACGCGGTGAGGCGCAGGATTTCCAGGAACCCGTTGAAGTCGGGCCACTGGTAGAGTTGCTCGGCCGGCCGCGGCAGGGGCAGGCCATAGTGCCGGGCAAGCTCGGCGACCGTCGTCGCGCGCAGCGTACCGGCGAGATGGCAATGCAGCTCGGCCTTGGGAATGCGCCGCAAATAATCGTCGGCAACCGCTTTCGCCATCGGCCCGCTCCTCACTTCTTCTCGATGTTGTAGAGCAGCATGACCGGCGACTTCAGCACGCCGTCGAGATTGTTGCGCCAGGCCGACGGCGTCGTGAACTGCGCCAGCGGCAGATAGAGCACCTGCTCGTAGGCCCGGACCTGGATCTCGGTCGCGATCGTCTTGCGTGCCGCCTCGTCGGGCGCGGTGGCGAACTTCAGCCGCAGCTCCTCGACCTTCTCGTCCTTCGGCCAGCCCCAGGCCGACGCGGGCGGGCCCGAGGCGACGAGGAACGGGTTGCTGAGCGGATTGCCCTGGTCGGGGACGGAGTTCGTGGTGTGGGCGAGATTCCAGCCGCCCTGCGCCACGGGCCCGGTGTTGAGCCGGCGCGTGGCGAAGGTCTGGAAATCCATCGAGACCATGTCGACCTTGAAGCCGAGATCGACCAGTACCTGGCGCGTGACGTTGCCCAGCGCGGCGATGCCCGGCGCGTTGGCGACGTGCAGCATCACCAGCGGCGTCGACAGGTCGACATTGGCCTCCTTCAGCATCGCCTTGGCGGCGGCCATGTCGCGGGACGGGATGCCGTCCTTGCTCTCGTAGGGCATGCCGCAGCCGAACATGGCGGCGCAGTCGGTGGCGAACTTCGGATCGCCCGCCACGACGGCGGCGTACATCGTCCGGTCGACGGCGCGGGCGATGGCCTGCCGCACCTTGAGATTGTCGAACGGCGGCTGCAGCTGGTTCATGCGCATGATGGCCTGGAAGCCGTACTTGCTCACGACCTCGGCCTTGGCCCCCGATTTCGCGTCGAACAGCGGCAGCAGGTCGGCCGGCACGCGCTCGAGATAGTCGACCTCGCCGCGGATCAGCGCGCTCACCTGGGTCTGCGCATCGGGCAGGCCCAGCATCTCGACCCGGTCCATCTTCGCGATCTTGGCGCCCGACGCCCAGTTGGGCGGCTCGCTGCGCGGTCTGTAGTCGGCGAACCTGTCGAGGACGATCTTGACCCCGGGCTCATGCAGGTCGGCGCGGAACCTGTAGGGGCCGGAGCCGACGATCTCCTTCACCTGCTCGCTGCCCGGCGTCCTGGCGATGCGCTCGGGCATCATGAACGGCACCGGCGCACCGATCTTGGCAAGGCTGTCGAGCACCAGCCCATAGGGCTCCTTCAGCACCAGCTTGATCGTGCTGGCGTCCGCGGCCTCCAGCGAGGCGGTGAACTTCGCCAGCGTCTGGCCCATGCTGTCGCGCGAGCCCCAGCGCCGGATCGAGGCGACGCAGTCCGCCGCCGTCACCGGCTGGCCGTCGTGCCATTTCAGGCCCGGCCGCAGCACGAAGGTGTAGGTGAGCTTGTCGGGGCTGATCGTGTAGCTCTCGACCATCTGCGGCCTGGGCTCGAACTTGTCGTCGACCGCGAACAGCGTGTCGTAGATCAGGTATCCCAGGTCGCGCGTCGTGAACGATGTGGTGAAATGCGGGTCGAGGACGCGGCTCAGCGTCTCGGGCGCCACCTTGAGGGTCGACTGCGCCTGTACGGGGATTGCGGCAAGAATGGCGGAGGCGGCCATCGCGGCCAGCGACCAGGAGCGAAAATGGGTCATGAAGAGGTTCCTCGATTCGGAAGCTGGCGGTGCACGCGTCATGCCACGCACGCGGTCCCGTTCGGACCAGCAGCATGAAGGGCGCCCGCCGGTGCTGAAAAGCGCTAAATTCGGGACGGAGCGTCCGGTTTTTTCGTACGGTCGGCCCGGCGTGAGCCGCATGCCGCGCGGCAGGCGCTCGAACAGCGCCGCGCCGTATTCGGCCTCGAGGTTCAGGATCTGCCGGTTCACCGCCGAGGGCGAGAGGTTGAGCCGCGTCGCCGCACTCCGGATCGAGCCGGTCTGCGCGACGACGAGCAGCCACGATGCGGACGGCGCGATGATCGGCATCGCGCCGTCTAGCCGGCCACCAGCGGCCGCAGGGCGGCGACGAAGCGGTCGAGTTCCTCGTCCGTGTTGTAGACATGCACCGAGGCACGCATCACGTCCTTGAGGCCGCGTCCCCTGAGGTCGAGGCGGGACGAGAGCTGCGTCGAGACCGAGACGTTGATTCCCTGGTCGCGGAGCTGCTGCTTGAGCGCCACGTGCTCCTTGCCGGCGACGGCGAAGGTCACGATGGCCCCCTTGGTGACGCCGAGATCGGCCAGCGTTACGCCCGGCACCGACTTCAGCCGCTCGCGCAGACCGTCGGCCAGTTCGCGCAGGCGCGCCCAGATGGCGGGCATGCCGATCTCGTTCGCCTGGTCGGCGGCTACCTTGAGGCCGATCACGCCGGCGAAATAGCGCTCCCAGTTCTCGAAGCGCCTGGCGTCGCCGATCACGGTGTACTCGTTGTCGCCGGTCCAGCGGGCGGCGTGATTGTCGAGGAAGATCGGCTCGATCTTCGAGGTGCTGCGCGTGCGGGCATAGAGGAAGCCCGTGCCACGCGGGCCGCGCATGTACTTGCGCCCCGTCGCCGAGAGGAAGTCGCAGCCGATCTTCTTGACGTCGATCGGCATCATGCCGACCGACTGGCAGGCATCGAGCAGGTAGAGGATGCCGGCATCGTTCACGATCTTGCCGACCGCCTCGGCCGGCTGGACCAGCCCGCCCTGGGTCGGGATGTGCGAGATCGAGACCAGCTTGGTGCGCCTGTCGATGGCGCGTTCGAGGGCGGCGAGGTCGATCTGGCCGTGCCTGTCGTCGGGCACGACCACGATCTCGGCGCCGGTCTTCTTCGCGACCTGCAGGTAGGAGATGTAGTTCGACGAATATTCGCTGACGCAGGTCAGGATGCGGTCGCCCGGCTTGAAGTCGAGCGAATAGAAGGCGAGGTCCCAGCCGCGCGTGGCGTTCTCGACATAGGCGATCTCGTCGGCTTCCGCGCCGATCAACCGCGCGATCGACGGATAGAAGCCGTCGAGCACGTGGCGCGCCTGGTCGGCCGCCTCGTAGCCGCCGATCTCGGCCTCCAAGCGAAGGTGGTCGAGGGTGGCGTCGAGGGTGCGGCGGCTGGGCAGCGAGGAGCCGGCGGCGTTGAGATGCAGCACATGGGCGCAGCCCGGCGTCTCGGCGCGCAGGCGGTCGATGTCCAGCGGCGCGAGGTCGGGACTCATGTCAGAACTTCCCCTGTTCCTTCAGCACTTCCTCGGCAACGCGCAGCGAATCGAGGGCGGCCGGGAAGCCGCAATAGGCGATGGCATGGGTGAAGATCTCGCGCAGTTCGATCTTGGTGCAGCCGTTGTTCAGGGCGCCCACGAGGTGGATCCTGAGTTCATGCGGGCGGTTCAGCGCGCACAGCATGGCGATGGTGATCATGCTGCGCTGCTTGCGGTCGAGGCCGTCGCGCGTCCACAGCGAGGCGTAGGCGAACTCCTCGGAGAAGGCGCGACAGGGACCCCAGAAATCGTTGTTGGTCGCGTCGCGCTTGGCGAGATAGGATTCTCCCATAACCTCGGCGAGGACCTTGCGCCCCGCATCGCTGAGCGTCTTGTGAGCCTGCTGTTCGGTCATGTCTTCTTCCTCCTGGTTCAACCGTTTCCTGCCTAAAGCGGCGCCGCAGCCCGAGCAACTGACCATTGCTCATGCCGGCGATACGCTGCCCGTCACCTTCGTCCGCAATGCGCGGGCGCGCCGCGCCTCCCTGCGCGTCGATCCGGCCAACCGGCGCATCGTGCTGACGGCGCCGTTGCGCATGGCGCGTGGCACGGCGGTGGGCTTTGCCGAGGCGCAGGCCGGGTGGATCGCCGCGCGGCTGGATCGCCTGCCCGAACGGCGGCCGTTCGTCGACGGCGCCGAGCTGCCGCTGTTCGGCGTGCCGCATCGCGTGCGTCACCATGCGGGCGCCCGTGGCACGGTCTGGCGCGAAGACGGAGAGATCCATGTCGCGGGCCGGCCTGAGCATCTGCCGCGGCGGCTGAAGGACTGGCTGACGGCCGAGCTGCGCGAGCGGCTGGTGCCGCTGGTCCATGCCAAGGCCGCGCGCGCCGAACGGTCGGTGCGGCGCATCACCGTGCGCGACACGCGCTCGCGCTGGGGAAGCTGTGGCCCGGACGCCGCGCTCTCCTTCTCGTGGCGGCTGGTGTTCGCGCCGCCGGAAGTGCTCGACTATCTGGCGGCGCATGAGGCGGCGCACCTGGTTCACATGAACCACGGTCCGCGCTTCTGGGCGCTGGCACGGACGCTCTGCGACGGACCGATCGAGGGGCCGCAAGCCTGGCTCAAGAGGAACGGCGAGACCTTGCTGCAGTACGGCACCTAGCGGTGGCCGCAATTCACACGAGATACTACACACTCCTCGCCAAAACACAGGAAAGGTCGCCAGTCTGGGGGTAATGAATTCACTGCTGACGTTCGGCCGCAGCTTCGCCGCCCATCCGATGACCCGCGACCGTCAGCTCAGCGCCTGGGCCCGCTTCGCGGCCTGGCATGTCCGAAGCCGTCTCACTTCCGAAGTCGTGGTGCCCTGGATCGGCGGCCAGCGCCTGGCCGTGCGCCGCGGCATGACCGGCGCCACCGGCAATCTCTATTTCGGCCTGCACGAGTTCATGAGCATGGGTCTCGTCCTGCATTTCCTGCGCGACGGCGATCTCTTCCTCGACGCCGGCGCCAATGTCGGGACCTATACGGTGCTGGCCTCCGGCGTCTGCCGCGCGCGGACCCTCGCCATCGAGGCCGACCCCGACACCGCCCGCGACCTCGCCCGCAACGTCGAGATCAACGGCTTGCAGGAGCTGGTGACGATGGAAGTGCTGGCGCTGGGACCGAGCGACGGCGAAGTGATGTTCACCACCGGCCTCGGCGCCATGAACCAGGTCGTGTCGGAACGGAGCGAGGGCGTGCGCATGGTGCGGCAGAGGACGCTCGACCATGTCGTGGGGGATGCCCAGCCAGCCCTGCTGAAGCTCGACGTCGAAAAATACGAGGAGCAGGTGCTCGAGGGAGCGACCGAGGTGCTGAAGAAGCCCAGCCTCAAGGTCGTGGCCCTCGAAGCCACGTCAGACTGGTCGACAAGGATGTTTGCCGAGCTGGGATTCGAGCGGGCCTTCTATGATCCCTTCACCCGCATCCTGCAGCGCGAGCCGAACAGCCTTGCTTTCTCCAACGGCAAATGGACGCGCTCCAACGAGTTCTTCGTGCGCGACTGGCGCTTCGTCGAGGACCGGCTGAAGACGGCGAAGCCGGTCAGGGTGCTGGGCCGGAGCTTCTGAGATTTCTTTCCTCCCCCGTATGACGGGGGAGGAGCATGAGAGGCCAACACCTAAGCCGTCACGTGCCCTTCGTATTGCGGCAGGTCGTCGCCGATGGTGAACCACGGCGCCCTCGAGCCGACGAAGATGTGTGCGGTCGGCCGCACCGAGGGGGGGTCGACCAGCGTGCCCAACGTGACAGGCACGGAGGTGCCGTCGCGCACCACCGAATAGAGCATCGAGCCGCAGCGGTCGCAGTGGGCGTCGTGATTGTCCCCGGAGCCGTAGATCAGGAGCCGGTCGGTGCCGTGCGTCACCGTCAGCGCCGTGCGCGCGATACCCGCGAAGGGTTTGAACGCGGCGCCCGTTGCACGCCGGCAGTTCGAGCAGTGGCAGTTCAGGGCGTAGGCGAAGGCATCCGTCACTTCATACTGCACGGTGCCGCACAGGCATTTTCCGCGCAGCGTCGCGGGCTCGCTCATCCGAAGCGGCCGGGGTCGCAGGCCTGGAACGCGGACGGCAATTGCTCGCCGTCCATCAGGCGGGCGATCAGGCGACCGGTTGCGGTGGCGAGCGTCAGGCCGAGATGCTGGTGGCCGTAGCCGCAATAGACGTTGGCGAGGCGCGGCGCGCGACCGATCGCGGGCCGGTAGTCCGGCAGCGTCGGGCGCTCGCCGATCCAGCGGCTCTGCTCGGCGCCGCCGACGCCGGGGAAGATGTCCTTGAGATGCTTCTTGAGGAGATCGGCGCGATGCCATGACGGCGGCTGGTGGGGGGCGGCCAGCTCGACCGTGCCGGCGATGCGCAGGCCATCGGACATCGGCGTGAAGAAGAGGCCGCGATCGGGCGGGCTGACCGGCAGGTCGAAGCGCACATTGTCCGGTGCCACCATCACGTGATAGCCGCGCTCGGCCACCAGCGGCGCGTTGAAGCCGAGAAGACGCGTCAGCTCGCCCGAGGCGCGGCCGGCCGAAATCATCACTGCGCTGGCCGGCAGCTCGGAGTCGGTGAGCTGCACCGCCGTCACGCGATCGCCATCGCGGCGGAAGCCGCGCACGCGGCCGCGCCGCACGGTTCCGCCCTCGGCGGTAAAGCGTTCGACCAGGGTCGTCACGACCTTGTGCGGATTGATGGTGTGGGAGGCGTTCGGATAGTGGATGCCGCGCACGATGGTCGGGCTGAGGCCCGGCGCCAGCGCGCGCGCCCGGTTGCCGTCGACGATCTCGAACTCGGTGCCCTTGCCCGACTGCAGGCCGCGCATCTCGTCGGTGCCCTGGAACGACGCCTCGCTTTCATAGACGTAGAGCGCGCCGCGCGTGCGGAACAGTTCGCCGAGACCCGAGGCCTGGATCTCGGCCTTCCACGCGATGTCGGCCTCCAGCATCAGCGGCCTGAACATGTCCTTGCCCTTCTGGACCTCGGACGGGCTCATCGCCGCCAGGGCGAAGCGCGCCATCCACGGCAGCAGCCAGGGCAGGCTGGGTGGATGCACCGTGAGCGGACCGTTCCGGTCCATCAGCATCTGCGGCACCTTCTTCAGAGTGGCCGGCCGGGCGAGCGGGATCAGGCTGTCGACCGACAGGAAGCCGGCATTGCCGAAGGAGGTCGCATTGCCGGGCTCGGCGCTGTCGAGCAGGGTGACGGTATGGCCAGCGCGCTGCAGGGTGCGGGCGGTGGCGGCGCCGACGATGCCGGCGCCAATGACGATGATGGGGTCGCTCGGGACGGATTCGCTCATGGGCCGACGTTAGCACGGCGCCTGCGCCAGCCCGAGGCGGCGATTGATTTGTCGCTGTGAATCCCTATTTAGGGCGGATGTCTTCCGCACAATCAGACAGTTCCCCCGGTCCCGGCTGGCATGCCACGACCATTCTCTCGGTTCGCAAGGACGACCAGGTCGTCATGGCCGGCGACGGCCAGGTCTCGATGGGCCAGACCATCGTCAAGGGCAACGCCAGGAAAGTCCGGCGCATCGGCAACGGCCAGATCATCGCGGGCTTCGCCGGCGCCACGGCCGACGCCTTCACGCTGTTCGAGCGCCTGGAGGCCAAGCTGGAGCGCCATCCCGGCCAGCTCCTGCGGGCCGCGATCGAACTCGCCAAGGACTGGCGCACCGACCGCTACCTGCGACGGCTGGAGGCGATGATGGCGGTCGCCGACAAGGACGTGTCGCTGCTGCTGTCCGGCACCGGCGACGTGCTGGAGCCCGAGGGCGGCATCATCGCCATCGGCTCGGGAGGCAACTACGCGCTGTCCGCGGCGCGCGCCCTGATCGACGTCGATGGCCTCGATGCCGAGGCGATCGCCCGCAAGGCGATGAAGATCGCCGGCGACATCTGCGTCTACACCAACCACAACCTCGTCCTCGAGAAGCTCTGACAGTACCGTGAGCCCCATGAGCAGTGATTTTTCCCCCCGCGAGATCGTCTCCGAACTCGACAAGCACATCATCGGCCAGCAGGAGGCCAAGCGCGCCGTCGCCATCGCGCTGCGCAACCGCTGGCGCCGCCTGCAGCTTTCCGATGCGCTGCGCGACGAGGTGTTGCCCAAGAACATCCTGATGATCGGTCCCACCGGCGTCGGCAAGACCGAGATCGCCCGGCGCCTGGCCAAGCTCACCAACGCGCCGTTCCTCAAGGTCGAGGCGACCAAGTTCACCGAGGTCGGTTATGTCGGGCGCGACGTCGAGCAGATCGCCCGCGACCTGATGGAAGCCGCCATCGAGATGGCGCGCGAGAGCCTGCGCAAGGACGTCAAGGCCAAGGCCGAGATGGCGGCGGAAGACCGCGTGCTCGATGCGATCTGCGGCCCCAACGCCAGCGAGGAGACGCGCCTGCGCTTCCGCCACAAGCTGCGGGACGGCGAGCTGAACGATCGCGAAATCGAGGTCGAGGTTGCCGATTCGGGTGCGCCGATGCAGTTCGAGGTGCCCGGCCAGCCCGGCGCGTCGGTCGGCATGATCAATATCGGCGACATGCTGGGCAAGGCGTTCGGCGGTCGCACCAAGAAGCGCAAGATGACCGTGTCCGAGAGTCATCAGACCCTGCTGCGCGAGGAGAGCGACAAGCTGCTCGACCAGGAGCGCGTGGTTCGCGAGGCCCGCGACATGGTCGAGCAGAACGGCATCGTCTTCATCGACGAAATCGACAAGATCACCGCGCGCAGCGAGTTCCGCGGCGGCGGCGACGTGAGCCGCGAGGGCGTGCAGCGCGATCTGCTGCCGCTGATCGAGGGCACCACCGTCAACACCAAGCATGGCCCGGTGAAGACCGACCACGTCCTGTTCATCTGCTCCGGCGCATTCCATCTCGCCAAGCCATCGGACATGCTGCCCGAACTGCAGGGCCGCCTGCCGATCCGCGTCAGCCTGGCCTCGCTCCGCCAGGAGGATTTCCGCCGCATCCTGACCGAGCCCGAGGCCAGCCTGGTCAAGCAGTACAAGGCATTGCTGGCGACCGAGAAGGTCGAGCTCGACTTCACCTCGGATGCGATCGACGAACTCGCGCGGCTGTCGGCCGAAATCAACGAGACGGTCGAGAACATCGGCGCGCGCCGCTTGCACACGGTGATGGAGAAGCTTCTGGAAGAGATCAGCTTCACGGCCTCGGACAAGCCCAACACGAAGATCGAGATCGATGCCGCCTATGTCCGCGCGCATGTCAGCGAACTCGCGAAGAACGCCGACCTCTCGAAGTTCGTGCTGTAGGTCGACTGAGACAGAATCATATCGAATTTCCCAACAACAACCTCACTCTGAGGGGCGCTCCGCAGGAGCGCGTCTCGAAAGGTGGGCAACAGGCAAGGTGCGCGTTCCCACCCCAGCGCGGAGGTTACTCCGCGCGACGAGACGCATCGCGGCGCGATGCTCCTCAGGGTGAGGCTATCGGGCCCTTCATAGCCTGTTGTACTAGCTGCATTCATTTCCGGTCAGACTCTCAGGATGAGGTGGTATGGATGAACTTGAATCGGAAAGACTCTAGGCGGGCTTCCTTATCGGAGCGCGCAACTCCAGTTGCGCTCATTCGTCATCGACGGTGCCAGATGAGAGCGCAACTGGAGTTGCGCGCTCCAATGACGTCTTCGACTAGAGCGTGATTTGAAAAGAAATCGAAAAGGATCCCCTTTGACGGGTTGATCTGATTCCGTTGCGTGGCCGGGCTCCACGGGGGCGGCGCCTGCTCGTCAAGGTGCCGCATGGACGCTGGACGACCATGACCTTCCTGGCGGCGCTGCGGCATGCTCGCGCTGAGGCACTGTGGTCATCGAGGGGCCGATCGGCGGCGAAAGTTTCCGCCTCACATCGATCGCGTGCTCGTTCCGACCCTATGCCCCGGCGACGTCGTCAAGGCGCATAAACGAAATAAACGAAATAAACGAAACAACTGAAACGAATGTCGCACCCCCCTGAATCCTGGGTCGTGACCCCTTGATTTTGCATGGAGTGTGCTGCGGGCGCGGCCTGCTCAAGGAATCCCTCCCGGTCTCGAAGGCGGGGCTATCGCATGTGACGCAAAGGTCCTTCGCTGCGCTCAGGATGACAGCGTTTTCTGCATCGACGCACGGCGCCAATCCCAGCAAAATTGTCATCCTGAGCGCAGCGAAGGACCTTTCTCTTTCTTCAAAACACATGGCCCCGCCGCCATTGGGACCACATGCGATGGCCGTGGTCTGAATGGGCGGGCGCCAGGGTCAAAGGCAATAGGCCGCGATCAGGTCGACGAGATAGGCGGGGCCGTTCAGTCCCCACAGGACGAACGACACGACCGTCGCGGCTGCGACCAGGCTGGCCAGCCCCCACAGCAGCACGGGACGCCAGCCGGTCGTCATGCCGGCTGCGGCATGGCCATCGGACGCGACAGCCGCTCCTCGACGATCGGGTAGTGGAGCGCGGCCGAGACGAGGCCGAGCGCGATCGAGATCCACCACATCATGTCGTAGTTGCCCTGCAGGTCGAACAGCCGTCCGCCGCCCCAGCCGCCGAAGAAGCTGCCGACCTGATGGCCGAAGAAGACGATGCCGTTCAGCATGGTGACGTGCACCGGCCCGAAGATGTAGCCGACCAGCGAGGTCGTGAGCGGCACCGTGCCCAGCCACAGGAAGCCGAGCGCTGCGGCAAAGATCAGCACCGAGGCCGCCGACAGCGGCGCGATCACGAAGCCCAGGAAGACCAGCGAGCGCAACAGGTAGAGCGTCGACAGCAGGTTCTTGCGCTGGAACCTGTTGCCCATCGAGCTCCACAGAATGGCGCCGGCGATGTTGAACAGGCCGACCATGCCGATCGCCCAGCCGCCGAGTTCAGCCGGAGAAAGGTTGATGCCGAACAGCGACAGGCCGATTCCCTTGTCGGAGATGTAGGCCGGCAGATGGCCGCCGACGAAGGCGACGTGGAAGCCGCAGACGAAGTAGCCGACCACGAGCAGCACGAAGCTGCGCTGCGCGAAGGCCTCGGACAGCGCCGCGCCGGTGGTCTGGTTGCCGCCGCTGCCGCGCCTGGAGGCCGCGATCTCCTTGCGGTCGTTGAGGCCGAGCGGCAGCACGATCATGATCAAAGCGAGGATGGTCAGCGCCCACATGGTCGGCCGCCAGTCGCCGAAATAGTTCTGCAGGACGGCGGCCAGCGGCACGATGAAGAACTGGCCGAACGAACCGCCGGCCGAGCAAATGCCCACCGCCAGCGCCTGCTTGGCAGGTGGGGCCACGCGCAGGATGACGCCCAATACCGGTCCGAAGGTCGCCGCCGACAGGCCGATGCCGACCAGCACGTTGCCCACGATCAGCATGAAGCCGTCGTGCATGGTGGCGGTGACGATCATGCCCAGGACGTAGACCGCCCCGCCGCCGGCGATGGTGGGTGCGGACCCAAAACGATCGGCCAGCCGGCCCGAGAAGGGCGCGATGGCGCCCATCAGCAGCATCGACAGGGCGGTGCCGAACGAGAAGAGCTCGCGCCCGACATGCAGCTCGGCCGAGATCGGCTTCAGGAAGATGCCGAAGCTCTGGCGAACGCCGAGGCCGATGGTGAGGACGAGGAAGCCGCACCATACGGCGGTCCAGTAGGAGCGTTGGGTCATGGCCGCAACCTGAGGCGGCCTGCCCGGACTGGCAAGACGTTCGGCCACAGTGTTTCCATAGAATTACTTCATGCCGTCACAAGCTGCGATGTGGCAGAACATATCCATGGTGCGACTGCGGTTCCTGTACGGCTTGGCAGCATTCCTGCTGGTTTTGGCAGGCAGCGCCCACGCGGCACCGCGGCTGGAACGCGAGCGCTGTACCTTCAAGCCGCCCAAGGGCGATCGGGTCGAGTGCTTCGTCCTCGTCGTGCCGGAGAATCGCGAACAGCCGCAGGGCCGGGAGATCAAGCTCAAGGTCGCCATCCTCAAGGCCAAGCGCACCGCCGGCGTCGAGCCCATGGTCTATCTCTCGGGTGGTCCGGGCGACTCGCCGCTGGTGGCCTCCACGCCGGGCGCCGACGCGCTGAGCGAAGGCGACTGGTGGAACGAGACGGCTACGATCCGCCGCCGCCGCGACGTCGTCATCCTGAGCCAGCGCGGCGCCGGCGGCTCGACGCCCAACCTCGACTGCTTCGACACGCGCGCCTCCGACCCGGCCAAGGCCCGCCGCCGCGCCGTCACGGACCAGCAGGAGCGCGACATCCTGGCGCGCTGCCGGTCCGGGCTGGACCGCCGCAAAATCGACCTCGCAATGTACACCACGCCGGCTCTGGCCGACGACGTGGCCGATCTGGCGGCGGCGCTGGGACAGAGCAGGATCAACATCTACGGCGTGTCGTACGGCACGCGCTGGGCCCTCGAGGTGATGCGCCGTCATCCCGATCTGGTGCGGGCGGCGGTGCTCGACGGGGTCTATCCACCCCAGGTCAACGGCGAGCAGAACGAGCCCGAGATCGTGCGCCGCACCTTCGAGCAGCTCTACACCGACTGCGCCGCCGATGCCGTCTGCCGCGAACGCCATCCCGCCCTGCGCGCCGCTGTCGAGGGCCTGATCGAGGGGGCGGAGCGCACGCCGCTCGAATTCTCGCTCACCCTGGAGGACGGTCCGCACCCGGTCCGGCTCGACGGCACCCAGGTGCTGATGGTGCTGCTGAACATGATGCGCGAGGGCGAGGCGGCCTCGATCCCCGAGACGGTGGCGGCGGCGCGGCGCGGCGACCTGCGGATGCTCAAGCTCTATGCCGAGGATCTCGAGACCAACGATGGCGGCCTGATGGAGCAGAATGCCCAGCAGTTCGATGGACTCTACAACAGCATCGAATGCCGCGAGACCTGGCCGATGGTCGACCGCACGGCGCGGCGCAAAACGATCGAGACCAACGGCGTCTATGGGCTGAACGCCAGGGCGAGCAAGTCTGCCACGTTCTGTCCGGTCTGGCGCGTTCCCGCCGCGCCCCCCACCGAGCGCCAGCCGGTGAAATCCGAGGTGCCGACGCTGCTGCTGAGCGGCGGCTACGACTGGCTGACGCCTCCCGCCTGGGCGCGCCAGGCCGCCAGGACGCTGTCGGCTTCGCGCAACGTCGTCTTTCGCGCCCAGGGCCACGGTGTCGTGGTGCAGGATAGCTGCGCCGCCCGGATGCGCGATGTCTTCATCGAGGATCCGAATCCGAAGCGCGCGCTGCCCTGTCGCCCCGACACGGCGCCGAACTTCACCGCCGCCTGGGATCGCGTCCGCAACATGCCGTGAGGAGAAGCGAATGAACCGCGTACTCGCCCATACCGGCGCGAAGTATCCGATCGTGCAGGCGCCGATGGGCTACATCGCGCGCAGCGCGCTCGCCTCGGCGGTCTCCAACGCCGGCGGACTCGGCATCATCGAGACATCGAGCGGCGAGGTCGACGTTTGCCTGGCCGAGATCGCGAAAATGAAGGAACTGACCGACAAGCCGTTTGGCGTGAACCTGCCGCTGCTGTTCATCCGGGAGCCGCGGATCGTCGATCTCGTGGCGAAGTCCGGCGTGAAGTTCGTCACCACCTCGGCGGGGTCGCCCGCGAAGCTGCTGCCGACGCTCAAGGCCGCTGGCCTCATCGTCTATCACGTCGTCCCCAATCTTGCCGCGGCGCTGAAGGCCGTCGATGCCGGCGTCGACGGTCTGGTGGTCGAAGGCGGCGAGGGTGGCGGGTTCAAGAATCCCGACGACGTCTCGACCCTGGTCCTGTTGCAGGCGGTACGGGAGAAGACCGACGTGCCGATGATCGCGGCCGGCGGCATCTGCGACGGGCGCGGCATGGCGGCCGCCTTTGCGCTGGGGGCCGAAGGCATCCAGATGGGCACGCGCTTCGTGAGCGCGGCCGAGAGCCCGGTGCATGCGAACTACAAGCAGGCCATCATCGACGCCGACGATACCGGCACGGTGATGCTGAACCGCAAATCGACGCCCTGCGTGCGGGCACTGAAGAGCGAACGAACCGCCGGGATCGAGCGCGAGGGCTCTTTCGATCGCTCGATCTTCACCTCGGTGAAGGACGTCTATTTCGGCGGCGACATGGAGGCCTCGCTGGCGCTGGCCGGCCAGACCGTCGGCCTGATCCACGAGGTGCTGCCGGTGGCCGAGATCATCCAGCGCACGGTCGAAGGCTTCCATGACATCCGCCGCCGGCAGGGCGAGAGGTCCATGGCCGGCGGGTTCTGAGGCGCGCCGCTCGCGACGCTCGCCCTATTTCAGCAGCTCCGGCGCGATCAGGCGGGGCAGGAAGAGCGCAATGTCGGGCCATACGATCATCGCCGCCAGCACCACGACCATCGGCACCAGCATGATGATCGTGTCCTTGAGCGCAAAGCGCAGCGGCACGCCCGCGACGGCGCAGGAGATCAACAGGCAGAGTCCGTAGGGCGGCGTCACCAGGCCGAAGGCCAGCGACACGATCGAGACGATGGCGAAGTGGACGGGGTCCATGCTGACCGACCGGGCGAGCGGCTCCAGCACCGTGCCGACGATGATGATGGCCGGGATGGCGTCAAGGAAGCAACCGACGACGAGGAACACGAGGGCGATGAAGAAGCCGACGCCGATCGGGCCCATGCCCCAGGTCGTGACGTTGGCCAGCAGCTCCTGCGGGATCTTGTAGTAGGCCAGCAGCCAGCCGAAGGCCGAGGCGGTGCCGATGCAGAACAGCGCCACCGAGGCGAGCCTGCCGGTATCGACCAGCGCCTTGTAGAGCTCCCTTGCGCCCATTTCGCGATAGACCACGATCGACAGCACGGCCGAGTAGAGCACCGCCACGCAGGCCGATTCGGTGGCGGTGAACCAGCCGGCCAGGATGCCACCCACGATGATGACGGGCGTCATCAAGGCCGGGATCGACACCCAGATCGAACAGAGGAGCTGGCGGAACGTCCCGCGCGGATAGGTCGGATAGCCGCGCTTTACGGCATAGACGTGCACCGTGACCATCTGGGCGCCGGCGATCAGCAGGCCGGGGACCACGCCCGCGAGATAGAGCGCGCCGATCGAGGTGGAGATCAGCCCGCCCCACACGATCATCAGGATCGAGGGCGGAATGACCACCGCCAGCACGGCCGAAACCGCGGTGATGGCGACCGAGAAGGAGAGGTCGTAGCCCTCGCGGGTCTGGGCATCGATGAAGATCTTGCTCTGGCTGGCGGCATCGGCGGTCGACGAGCCGGAGATGCCGGCGAAGAACACCGACAGCACCACGTTGATCTGCGCCAGCGAGCCCGGGAAACTGCCGACGATGGAGCGCGACAGCGCCACCAGCCGGTCGGTGATGCCGCCGACGCTCATCAGGTTGGCCGTCAGCAGAAAGAACGGCACGGCCAGCAGGATGAAGGAGTTGTAGGCGTTGAAGGTTTCCTGCGCGAGCATCATCGTCCCGAGGCGCGGCTCGAGGTAGAAGAGCGGCAGGCAGGCGAGGCCGAGCGCGAAGGCCACCGGCACCCGCAACACCAGCAGCACGAAGAAGCAGCCGAACAGGATCGAGGCCGCCTCGCCGGCGGAGAACAGCGCGCCGGTCATGTCGTGCTCCCGCCGAACAGGATGCGCGTCTCGTCGTAGAACTGTTCGCCCAGGAAGATGATCCAGGTCACGGCGGCGACGGGCCAGGCGATGTGGATCATCCAGAGCGGGAGATCGGCCAGCTCGGAGGTGCGGTACCAGGCAAAGCGCGTGAACTCGATCCCGCCGACCACGAAGACCAGCGCGAAGGCGAGGATGCCGAGCCGTGCGGCGATGCGCAGGGCGGCCTCGCCGCGGCGCGGCAGCGCGGGCCATACATCGACCTCGAAGTGGGAGGCTTCGCGCACGCCGATCATGGCGCCGATCATGATCATCCAGATGAAGAGGAACCGCGCCATCTCCTCGGTCCAGATGTAGGCCGGGATCAGGTCGGTGTAGCGCGAGATCATCTGCAAGGTGACCGGGATGATGATGACGGCGACGGAGAAGGCCAGGAGGCCGGTCAGCACCTGGGCATAGGCGGCCGTGAACCGGCGCCAGAGGCCGGGCGTCAAGGCAGGAGAGGGCATTCGGGAACCGTTCGGTAAAACGCGCCCGGCCTCGGACCGGGAGAAAGCGCGGCGGAGCCCAGGCTCCGCCGCGCGTGCGGGTCAGTTGGTCGCGACGATCTGGGTGAAGATGCCTTCGGCGCCGATCTCCTTGGCGTAGGCGGCCATCACCGGATCGACCAGCTTCTTCATCTCGGCGCGGTCCTTGAACGGGATGCGCTTCAGCTTGCCGGCCTTCTCCAGCGCCGCCAGCTTCTGGTCGTCCTCGGAACTCTCGACCTGGCGGCCATAGGCGCCGGCCTCCTTGCCGGCCTTGACGACGGCGTCCTGCAGGTCCTTGGGCAGGGACTTGAAGGTCTTGCCCGCGAAGCAGACGGGACGGATGGTGATGGCGTGCTCGGTCATCGCGAGATTGGGCGCCACCTCGTAGAACTTCATCGACTCGACGCCGGCCGCCTCGTTCTCGCCGGCCGAGATCACGTTGTTCTGGATGGCGTTGTAGACTTCGTTGTAGGCGATGACCGTCGGCGACATGCCGGCCGCCGCGAAGGTCTTGGACCAGATCGGCGCACCCTGGACGCGGACCTTCAGGCCCCTGATCTCGGCCAGGCTGCTCACCGGCTTGTTAACGAAGATGTTGCGCACGCCGCCGCCGGCATAGCCGATCAGCATGACGTCGGCCTTCTGCGCGATCTCGTCGGACACCGGCTTCAGCAGGTCGAGATCGAGCACCTTGTTCCATTGCGCGAGGTCGCGGAACAGGAACGGCGCGTCGATGAACGGTGCCGCCTTCGAGAAGGTCGACATGTGGGCCGGCGAGACGATGCCGTAGTCCACGGCCTTGCCCTGCGCCATGTACTCGAAATACTGCTTCTCGAGTCCCAGCGACGAATTGCGGTGAAGCACGAAATTGATCGGCTTGCCGTAATACTTCTTCACCAGCTCCTCGAACTTGAGCAGCGTCTTGTTGAAGGCGTGGTCGTCGTTGAACTGGACGGCTCCGTTCAGCGTCAGCGGCGCCTGCGCAGTGGCAATGAACGGTGCCGCGAGAGTCGAGGCGGCGATGCCGCCCAACAGCAGTCTGCGTTTCATGTCATTTCCTCCAAGGCCCTGTTTTGGTTCTGAGACCGGGACCGAGCGCGCACTATGCATGCGAACGGAGACTGAGGCGACCGAGTTGTCAGACAACATGGCGCTTTTTCGGTGCGCCTGTGGCGGATCGGCGCGCAGTCCGGAACTTGCGTCGGGTTGTGCCGCGACGCGTTAGGCGATATCATAAAAACACAAATATATAGTGAAATGTCCCTCAACATCTCTTCCCCCTCGCCCCCTCTTCCGACTGGTCTCGACGGACCCTTCGTTCCGAAGCTCGTCTCGGTGTTGCGCGAGGGTTATGGGCTGGCGGCGCTGCGGGCCGATGCCGTCGCGGGACTCACGGTGGCGATCGTCGCGCTGCCGCTCTCGATGGCCATCGCCATCGCCTGCGGCACCACGCCGGAGCGCGGGCTGTTCACGGCCATCGTCGGTGGCTTCCTGATCTCGGCGCTGGGCGGCAGCCGGTTCCAGGTCGGCGGTCCCGCCGGCGCCTTCATCGTACTGGTCGCCGCGACGGTCGCGCGCCACGGCATTGAGGGCATGATGCTCGCCACCCTGATGGCGGGCGTCTTCCTGGTGGCGGCCGGTGCGCTGCGGCTCGGCACCTTCGTCAAGTTCATCCCCTATCCGGTCACCGTGGGGTTCACGAGCGGCATCGCCGTCATAATCTTCGCCAGCCAGATCAAGGACCTGTTCGGCCTCACCCTGCAGGGCAAGGAGCCGGGAGAACTCGCTGCCAAGCTCGAAGTGCTGGCCGGCGCGGCCGGCACGGTGAACGCGGCGGCCGTTACCCTGGCCGCCCTGACCATCGGCGTGATTCTAGGTCTCCGGAAGCTGCGCCCGCACTGGCCGGGCATGCTGGTCGCCGTGGTGGCCACCTCGGTCGCGACCTTTGTGTTGGGCCTGCCGATCGAGACGATCGGCAGCCGTTTCGGCGGCATCCCCTCCATGCTGCCGGCCCCGAGCCTGCCCGACATGTCGCTGGAGAAGGTCCTGGCCGTGTTGCCGGATGCGCTCTCCTTCGCGCTGCTGGGCGCCATCGAGTCGCTGCTGTCCGCCGTGGTGGCCGACGGCATGACGGGCCGCCGCCACCGCTCGAACTGCGAACTGGTGGCTCAGGGCGTGGCCAATATCGCCTCGGCGCTGTTCGGCGGCATCTGCGCCACGGGCACCATCGCCCGCACCGCGACCAACGTGCGCGCCGGTGCGCGCGGACCGGTCGCCGGCATGCTCCACTCGGTTTTCCTGCTGGGCTTCATGCTGCTGGCCGCGCCGCTCGCCGCCTATATCCCGCTGGCTGCCCTGGCCGGCGTGCTGGCCGTGGTCGCCTGGAACATGGCCGAGAAGCATGAATTCATGACCCTGCTGCGCTCCTCGCGTGGCGATGCGGTCGTTCTGCTGTCGACCTTCCTTCTCACCGTGTTCCGCGACCTGATGGAAGCCATCGTGGTCGGCACGGCCCTCGGCGTCATCCTGCTCATCCAGCGCCTGACCGCCACGGCGGGTGTTGTCGCGCAGCCTGCCAGCGCGCCCTTTGCCGCCGACCTGGTGACCGACCCGCGGGTGATCGTCTACCGGCTGTCCGGCGCCTTCTTCTTCGGCACGGCTTCGACCGTGGGCGCCGTGCTCGACAACATCGCCGACCAGCACAAGGCCTTCGTCATCGACTTCAGCGCCGTGCCCTTCGTCGATTCGACGGCAGCCAACGTGATCGCCGGTGTCGGCCGCAAGGCCCAGGGTCATGGCGTCCGGGTCTACGTCACGGGCACCACGCCGTCGGTGCGCCACGCGCTGCTGCGGGCCGGCGCCGGACGACCGCAGGTCCGTTACCTGCCCTCCGTCGACGATGCCGTTCGCGAGGCACATCTGCTGTAGGATGGCCCATGGCCTCCCCCGTCTCGATTTCCCCCGTCGCGATTTCCCGCGTCTCGATTTCCCGCGTCTCGATCTCCACCGCCGCGCTCAGCGCTGAAATCTCCGCCACCGGCGCCGAACTTATGCGCCTGCAGGACGGCACGGGCGCCGATCTCCTGTGGGACGGCGATCCCGCCGTCTGGACGGGCCGTTCGCCGCTCCTGTTTCCCATCGTCGGCGAGGTCAGGGACAACCGGTTCACACTCGCCGGCAAGTCCTACGAAATGGGCCGCCACGGCTTCGCCCGTACATCGACTTTCGCGCTGGTCCGGTCCGACGCCGCGTCCTGCACCTGGCGGCTCGAGTCGAGCGAAGCCACGCGTCGCCAGTATCCTTTCGAATTTCGCCTCGACGTCACCTACCGGATCGACGGGGCCACCTTGCACATGGAAGCCGGGGTCACGAACACCGGGGCTGCGGTCATGCCGGCTTCGTTCGGCTTCCACCCGGCGTTGCGGTGGCCCTTGCCGTACGGCAAGCCGAGGGCGGCGCACGAAATCGTCTTCGAGCAGCACGAGCCTGCGCCGATCCGCCGGCCCATCGACGGTCTGCTGAGTGCGGCGCAGTTCCCGACCCCGGTGCGCGATCGTCATCTCCTGCTGCATGACGATCTGTTCGAGGAGGGTGCGCTGGTCTTCGACACGCTGGCGAGCCGCAGCGTCGTCTATGGCGACGCCGTGCGTATCGCGTTCCCGCGCATGCCCCATCTCGGCATCTGGACCAAGCCTGGAGCCGGGTATGTCTGCATCGAGCCGTGGCAGGGCCACGCCAGCCCGGAGGGCGTAGGCGGCGAGCTGGCCGACAAGCCCGCCATGATGGCGATCATGCCGGGCGCCACGCAGAGCTTCGCGATGTCGATCGCCGTCGAGCGCTGATCCAACGTCAGTGCAGCGCGGCGGCCAGTGCGGCCGCGCTGCGCCACACCTGCTTCTGACAGATGAACAGCACGCAGCCTTCGACGGTCAGCGTATCGGCGCCCGGCCGACGCAGCGTCGCGCGATAGGTCTGGCCGTCCTCGGGGTTGTAGATGCGGCCCTCCCAGCCGCCGCTCGGGCTGCGGGCGAGCCCGGACAGGATAGACAGCCCGACGAGAGGCCGCGTGCGCAGGGAGGTGTCGGCATTCTGGGTGTCGAGGCGTGGCCGGCCCTTGTCGTCGATGCCGTCCCACAACCAGCGCACCGTCCCGCACAGGCCGGGCGCGCCGCCGCAGGGCGCTATCTCGACGACGGCGGCCGCGCCGGGCGTCATCCAGCGTCCGACCGGGCCCTCGTCGGCCCGGACCGGGTCGGCACCCAGGAGAAGGCCTGCGGCCATGATGCACGTGATCGCGCGCGCGAGCACAGGACCCGACTTGGCCGGCGTTGGGTCGGCCGCGGCGGGTGAAACGATCGCCTCGAACTTCCGCCGGTAGTCCGGATGCTCGGTTCCCATCAGCTTGTCCCACCAGCGGAAGTAGAGACCGTAATTGTAGCGGCCGGCTTCGTGATGCTGGTCGTGATGGGTCGTGGTGTTGTTCCAGCCCAGCCACCGGCCGGGACCGAAGGCGGCAGGGTGCACTTCGGCACCGGCATGTCCCATCACGTTGCGCACGATCTGCACGATGCCGAAGGCCAGCAGGCCGAGGCCATGCATCGGCACGACGAGGAGGAAGAGCGGGACGAAGGCGCCGTGCACGACAGCCTCGGGGATGGCGAAGGAATAGGCCGTCCACGGCGTTGGCGTTCGCGACAGATGGTGCGTGCGATGGAACAGCGCGAACAGGCGGCGGTGGTGCATGGCGCGGTGGGCCCAGTAGAAATAGGTGTCGTGGGCCACCAGCATCAGGCCAAGCGACAGGACGAGGTAGAGCGGTCCCGCCTGGCCGAAGCCCTTGTAGATGGTGATCCAGCCCTGATGGTCGCCCACCGCCACGATGGTCCCCAGCAAGGAAAAGATGAAGGCCGTGCGCAGCGACGTCAGGAATTCGCGCCACCTCTGCCCGTGGGCCGGGTCGCGTGCCTGCAGCCTGCGGCGGGCGAGGCCGGCGCGCCAGAACAGGGCAAGGATCGTGGCCATCAGCGTGGCGGCCACGAGGTAGCGGGCGGTGTCCATGACCCAGACCGTGGGCCAGGCAGACAGGTAGGTGTGCCAGAGTTCGTTCATCGATCGCCCCTCCATCAGGCGTACCCAATGCCTAGGAGGACGCGGCGGAAGGATCGCGCCGAAGCCGGAAATCGGCGATCTGCTGCGAAAATCGGCTCGCCGATTCCGGAATCGGCTGGAAATCAGGGGCCTTTGCGGCCGTCGGTGGCCTTTCGATACTCCGTCGGCGTCATGCCGGTATCGGCCTTGAAGGCCCGATTGAAGGGGCCGAGCGACTGGAAGCCCGAATCGAGGGCGATGGTCAGGATCGGGACGTCGGCCTCGGCGGGATCGGCCAGCGCCTGCTTGGCGTCGGCCAGGCGGTGGCGATTCAGGTACTCGTTGAAGTTCCGGTATCCCAGCCCGCGGTTGATGGCGCGCCGCAGCCGGTACTCGGGCAGGCCGAGCCGGCCGGCCAGGACGCCGATGGTGAGCCCCTCCTGACGGTAGAGCCTGTCGACCGACATCAGCCGTTCGAGCGTGGCGAGCAGGGCCGGGTCGGCGGGCTCGTCCTCCGGCGCCGCCACGCCGACGGGTTGGGGGTAGGGCGCGCTGGCGGGCGATACGGCGTCGACGGCCGGCGGCCCGACCGACACCGGGCCGAGGACGGCGTCGATGTCGGCCTGCAGGAGGAGGAGGGCGATGATGGCCGCGATCGCGGCCAACGCCGCCGAGTTGAGCAGGTGCAACGCCATCGGCACCTGGTCGGCGCCAAACACGAGTTCGACCGTGACGGTGACGGCGATGTGGAGGGCCACGGCGATCAGGATGAACAGGCGCAGGCGGCGTCGCCCTTCCACCAGATCGCTGCCCCAGCCGCGCACCGTCTGCGCCAGCGCCAGCAGCGCCAACAGGATCACTGCGCCGCGCACGAGCACGCCCAGCAGCCAGTGCGAGGTGAAGCCGGCCCCCAGCAGATGGGCCAGCGGCCAGACGACCAGGCCCAGCCAGACCAGGGCATGCCACGGCTTCAGCCGGAAGGAATCGTCGAACATCGCCCGGGCGAACAGCCAGAAGATCGCGGCATTGCCGGTGCAGAGCATCAGGATGGGGGCGAACCAGACCGGCGGATCATGTGGCCCCGGCGACGAACAGATCGCGTAGGTGGCGGCGCCCACGGCCAGCAGGGCACCGAGCCACGCGGCCTGGCGGCCGTGGGCCTGGCGCAGGGTCGCTGTCGCGACGATCAGGAGCAGCGCAATGCCGGCGCCCCGCAGCGCGGTGTCGAGCGTGACGAGGATGCCGGGGCTGCTCATGATCGCAAGCGTGCTTAGCATTTCACCGCCGCCATGCCACCTCGCCACGCTTCCTCGCTACGCCATCCGTCACGCTCCTTGGGCCGCGCCGGCTCGTCAGGGCCGGGCGGCCAGGCTCTTGAACAGCGCGTCGCTGCGGTCGTCGGCGGGGAAGAAGCACTCGATGCGGACCTCCTGCAGGGTGATGTCCTGCGGGGTACCCAAGGTGGCGATGGTGGTGAACACCGACAGGGCCTTGCCGCCCACCAGATAGTCGACGGTCAGCACCGGCGCCGGCCGCTCCTCGAAGCGCAGCCTGCGGAACGAGGCGGGCACGTCGGGATAGGCCATGATCTCCTCGATGAAGGCGAGCGCCCGGGGTTCGCCGCCGGCCGCCAGGATCTCGGCATAGGTCGTCGATACGAGATAGCGCGCGACCTCCTCCCAGTTGGAGATCCTCGAGCGCAGCGCCCTGGGATCGAGGATCCAGCGCAGCAGGTTGGGTCCCTTGCCGGGGGGCGGCGCCGGCGGCATGCCTTCGAACAGAAACACCGTGAAGGCGTTGGCCGCCTCGTTGGCCTGCAGCAGGTTCCACAGCCGGTCGATCACGACCGCGGGGTAGGGCTCCTGCTGCCTCAGCATGAAATCGATGGCCTGACGCACCGGCGCGAGTTCGGGCGCGGCGAGATTGCTCTCGCGATAAGCGGGCGCAAAGCCCGCCGCCAGCAGCATCTCGTTGCGCTGGCGCAGCGGCACGTCGAGCGCAGTCGAGAGCTGGACCACCATCTCGCGGCTGGGGCGGGCGCGGCCCGATTCGAGGAAGCTGACATGGCGCTGCGAAACGCCGGACTGCAGCGCCAGCGCCAGCTGGCTGGCGCCACGACGACGGCGCCAGGCGCGCAACATGGGACCGAACGTGTCGGCGGGGGCAGGGGGCGCCGTAGCGGGACTCGTGCTCATGGCGCCAAACCTAGCATCGGCCCGCGGGCCTGCCGATTACCTCCTGCGTAATTGAGAGACCGTTGAGCGAATGCGATCTCCCGTCCGTCCGCAACCAAAGGAGGACATGATGACCGCTTCATCCGATCGCCTGCTTCGCCGTACTCTCTGGGCCAATGCCGCCCTGTCCGTGGGCTCCGGTGCCGTCCTGGCGGCCTTCGCCACACCGTTCGCCACGATGGCCACGCATGCGCCTCTCCAGGTGCTGGGACTGGATCTCGCTCTGGTGATGGAACTGCTCGGCCTCGGCTTCGTGGCCTTCGGCGCGCTGTGCGCCTGGGTCGCCTCGCGCACCGCCATGCCGATCGGATGGGCGCGGACGATCTTCGTCCTGGATGCGTCCTGGGTGGCGATCAGTGCGGTGGTGCTGATGCTGCCGGCCTCGTGGACCGTGGCCGGCATCGCAGGCATCGTCGTCGTCGCCCTGATCGTGGCCGACCTCGCGATCCTGGAGTATCTCGGCCTGCGCCGGCTCGGCACCGCCAAGTAGAAGCCGTTACCAGAGGAACGACCATGGACAAGCTTCAGCTCCTCAACGACATCAAGCTGCCCTTCGCCGAGGTTCTGGGGCTCAGGTTCACGGCCGCGAGCGAGAGGGGCGTGACGGCCGAGATGGTCGTCCGCCCCGAGCTCTGCACGCGGCCCGCCATCCTGCACGGTGGCGCGGTGATGGCCTTCGCCGACACGCTGGGTGCCGCCGCCACCGTGCTCAACCTGCCCGAGGGCAAGGGCACGACGACGATCGAAAGCAAGACCAACTTCGTGGGGCCGGCACCCGTCGGCACCACGGTGATCGGCGAGACCACGCCGATTCATCGCGGCCGCCGCACCATGGTGTGGACGACGCGCATCACCACCGCCGAAGGCAAGCTCGTGGCGGTGGTGACCCAGACGCAGATGGTGCTTTAGCAGGCTGTTGAACTGGCTTTTTCAGAAATACCGGCGAGCAACATAGACCCGTCAACGGTCACCACGGCACCAGATTCAGGGGGGTGCGACACTCGATTTGTTTATTTCGTTTATTTCGTTTGTTTCGTTTATTTGCCAGGACTCCGGCTTTTTCAACGGCCTGTCAGGCCTTGGCCAACCGGTGGCGCTCGGTCGCCGGAATCAAGGTCAGGTTCCCCAGGATTCTGTGCTGCGGGTCGGCGCTCGCGGCCAGCTTGGGCTGCAGGTCGAGCAGTCCCCTGCCGAACAGAGTCTCGTCCCACAGCCACGCCTTGCGCTTCTTCGACGTGCCGGGATCGGGAAAGGCCGAGGCCGCCTCCAGATAATAGGCCCGCAGATCGTCGATCGCCTCCTTGAGCGTTTGCGCCGTCGGCAGTTCGCCGGCAAGGGCGGCGGCGAGCAGGGCGCCGGCCGCCGGCATGTCGAGGCCGGAGACGCCGGTGGTTGTGCGGCCGGTTCTGGCGATGCTCTGATCGTGCCACGTCGCCAGCCGATCGATTTCGGCCGCCAGCGTGTCGGTGGCCTGGGGCGCCAGGTTGATGGGGCAGGCCCAGCCGGTGAAGTCGGCCTCCTCGGCGACGTCCTCGGGATAGTCGACGATCAGCGGTCCGTCGGTGCGCTCCAGCAGCTCCGCCGTCGCGCGCAGCACGCGACGCTGGAAGTCGGGATCGTCCGGGATGCCGAGCGGCCGGCCCAGCTCGAAGGTGACCCAGAGCGCCCGCGGCGGGCGGATGGTCTCGGTGTGCTCACGCACCAGGCTGATGCTGGCGGTCGCAATGCCCTGACGTTCGAGGAAGTGGCCCAGCGCGCCCACGGCGCGCGTACAGGCGGGTCAAACGGGGACGAGCAGGGCGGCGTCGACGCCATCCTGCTTCAGCAGGCCGGCGAGATGCTGGGCATGCGGCTCGGCGGCATCGGGTGGAAACGCACCCATGAACGAGTAGTGCACCGACGCCATCGAGCCCACGACACCTTCCTCGACCAGCTCGCGCAGCCGGTCGAGCGGGAAGGCGACGTTGTGATCCTGCTGGAAGCCGGTGCGGTCGAAGTTCACCGAGATGTGGCTCATCACCAGGTCGCGCGCCGGCGTCCCGGCCGGAATGACGCGGTAGCTGCCGTCGCCGGGACGGAACGGCCGGTCGCCGCGCTTGTGAAGCCCGGCCGTCGAAATCAGCGCGACCCGTCGCTGGGCGAGCGGCTTGCCCGCGACGGCAGGCGTGTCGTCGTAGGCCGGACACTCGATGCGCCGCAGATGGTGGGCCTCGACTTCCGGCATGTCGCTGAGGCGTTTGACCATGAGCTTGTTTCCCCTGCTCCTTTCGCGTGGCCTCAGCCCGCAACGAGGTCGCGCAGGAGCGCGACGGTAGGCTCCGGCTCCGGCCTGTATTTGTAGTCCACGTCTGCTTCGACCGAGCGCACGATGCTCTCACCGTCGACAACGAATCGCGCGGGAACCGGCAGCTGCCAGGAGGCATCGCCATTGCGCAGCGGGAGATCGATGCCGAGGCTCAGGTAAACTTCTCTGAGGTCATCGGGCAGCGTGAAAGCGAGGCCAAAGGCCTCCGCGATAGCGGACTTCTCGTCCCACACGATCGGAAAAGTGAGCTTCTGTTTGGTCGCCATGTCTGCCGTGAGCGCCGGCAGTTCGGACGAGATCACGACGAGGCTGGCACCGAGGCCCGCGATGTCGGCGTACACGCTTTGCAGAGCATCCAGCTCATGCCGGCAGTAGGGTCACCAGGATCCCCGGAAGAAGGACAGGACCAACGGCCCGCCGGCGAGAAGATCGTCCGAGTCGACACGACGCCCGCCGTGGTCGTCCAGTGCGAAGGCTGGCATCCGACTGCCGACGGGCACGATGCGGTCGAGTATTCCCGTACGGCGCAAATCTTCGGTCGCCCTGTGCATGATGGCCTGCTTGTCTGCGGGAAGCCGCCCCGCGCTTGCCGCTCGCATTGCCGAGAGCTTGTCTGCCAATGACATGGTCTACTCCTTCGTCCGGGTTTCGCTGAGGTTGCTGTAGGTCTGGCGCGTGGCAACGATGGCGTGGTCGAGGCAGCCGTTCTCGCGCTCGACATTGGCCGCCGCGTATTCCGGCGAATTCATCATGGCGAGGAACGCCGCGCGCGACGGATAGCGGACCAGCGCCACGTAATCCCACCGGTGCCGGTCGGGCTCGCCCAGCGCCACCGCTTCGGCATCGCCGGTCCATATGATGGTGCCGCCCTGCGCCTTGATCAGCCTGATGGTGAGGGCGCTGTAACGCAGATAGGCATCCCAGCCGCTGCCCTTGCCGTCGAGCGAGCGCTCGCGGAAGCGCATCAGGTTCAGCATGATGACGGGGAGGTCATCTGGCAGCGCGCTCAGGGCGGCATCGTTCAGATGGTCGATCAATGCGGTCTCCCGAGAAGGTCGAGCGCCGGCCGGACCACGGCTTCCAGCGTCCGCCGTCGTGCACCGGTGCGCGACAGCACGCGCATGCCCATCAGCACGCCCAGCAGATGGATCGACAGGGCATCGGCGTCGGTGCCGCGCGGTGTTTCGCCGGCCTTGTTCGCCGCCTCGACGTTGCGCCGGAAGAACGCGCGGATCTCCTCGAGATAGCCCGTGACCACGCGGCCGAGCTCGGCATCGTGCGGCGCCACGTCGAGCGCGGAATTCACCAGCAGGCAGCCCTTGCAGTCGGTGTCCTTCAACGACCGGTCGATCACCTCGGCCAGGAACGCACGGATTGCCTCGCGGGGCCGGCAGCTCGCCTCGAGGCGCGCGATGCGCTCGCGGGTCGAGCGGTTGGCGTAGCGTTCGAGGACGCGGGCAAACAGGGTGCGCTTGTCGCTGTAGGCGTTGTAGAGGCTGGCGCCGCCGATTCCCATCTCGCGGGCGAGCTCGCGCACCGACGTGGCCTCGTAGCCGCGACTCCAGAAGCAGTCGACGGCGGCATCGAGCGCGCGGGCTTCATCGAATTCCCTCAGACGGGCCATGGCGACATGAAACCCTAATTCTGGATCGACCGCACTAAAATTCGTAGGAGGCTGGTCCGCTCCGTGCTAGCGCCAGTCCATGGCCGATATGACGTCCCCGCGGATCACGCGCGACCACCTGGGTTTCCTGTGCGGCGCCATCATGGCGCTGGGGGCGTCGCTGTCTTTTGCCTCGGCGCGTGCCGGCATCCTGGGCGGCCTGGGCGCCGTCGACATGATCTTCGCCCGCTACGTCGTGGCCGGCGCGATCATGCTGCCGCTGCTCGTGCGCTACGGCGTGCGCGACTTCGCCGGGATCGGGCTGCGCCGGTCGCTGATCCTCACGGTTCTGGGCGGCGCTCCCTTCGCGCTGCTGCAGACCGGCGGCTACGGTTTTGCGCCGCTGGCCCACGGCGCGGTGATTGCGCCCTCGACCGTCACCATCGTCAGCACCATCGGCGCCGCGCTGTTCCTGCGCGAGCGATTGAGCCGCAACCATCTGGTCGGCGCTGCCATCGTGCTGATGGGCATCTTCCTGATCGGCTGGGACGGGCTCACCCAGCCCGCGGGCGAACGTGCCTGGCTGGGCGATCTGCTGTTCTTCGCCTCGAGCGTGCTGTGGGCGGGCTTCACCCTGCTGTTGCGGCACTGGCGGCTCCCGGCGCTGCAGGCGACCGCCGTCGTGGCCGTGCTGTCGTTCGTGATGACGACGCCGCTCTACCTGGCGGTGATGGGCATCGCGCACCTGCAGGCGCTGCCGCTCGGCATGCTGGTCTTCCAGGGTCTGGTGCAGGGCGGCCTGCAGGGCGCCATCACCATGGTCGCCTACAGCCAGGCCGTGATCTTCCTCGGCGTGAGCCGCGCCGTGCTGTTTCCGGCCATCGTGCCCGCTCTGTCGGTGCTGGTCGGCATTCCGATCGTGGGTGAAATACCCGGCGCGCTGCAGATCGGCGGCCTCTGTCTCGTCACGCTGGGCTTGATGACGACGGTCGGCGTGTTCCGGCGGCTCGGCCTGCGCTGAAGCCAGACGCGGGCGCTGCGAAGATCAGCGCATCAGGGCGGGCACGAAGGCCTGCAGCGCGGCATCGGCGTCGGCCGCGGTCTGCTGATGCGACTGCGCCCAGTCGACCCGGATCTTGATGAAATGCTCGCGAAAGCCGGTCAGCAGCAGCTTGCTGTAGACCCGTGTGTTGGCCTGGGTGACGCCGCTATAGGTGATGCAGCGGAAGGTTACCGGACCGTAGGTGCAGCTCGAGGGCACCGATGGCTTCTGGAATCCGGTGTATCCCGCGTACTTGAATTGCTGCTCGGCCGAGCCGACCTCGGCGTTGAACTGGCCGGTCACCACCGGATTGTCGCTGCCTGACGGCACGCGGCGGCCGAGGTCGAATACCTGCACGCTGATCATCAGCCGCTTGGGCGTCGAGTAGTTATAGGCCGCGCCCTGTCCGGGATTGTTGGCCGGCGGCGCGGCGTAGTTGATCGATCGCTCGAAGGTGGCCCCGCCGAGGCTCGCCGGAAAATTGAGCCTGGTGCCGGGATTGACTGTCGGGGACGTCGACTGCACCTGAGCCGACGTCGGACCGGCGACTGCGCCGGTGAACAGCACGGCGGCGAGCAGGGCCTGTCCGATCCTAGACATCGAGATTGGCCACCTTCAGCGCGTTTTCCTGGATGAAGTCGCGGCGCGGCTCGACCACGTCGCCCATCAGGGTCGAGAAGATCTCGTCGGCCTCGTCGGCATGGTTGATGCGGACCTGCAGGAGCGTGCGCGCCTCGGGGTCGAGAGTGGTCTCCCACAGCTGGTCGGGGTTCATCTCGCCCAGGCCCTTGTAGCGCTGGATCGTGACGCCTTTGCGGCCGGCCTCGAGAATGGCGGCGAACAGCTCGGTGGGCGAGGAGATCTTGACCTCCTTGTCCTTCATCGCGAACAGGCCAGGCTTCTGGTAGACGGCCTGCAGTTCATCGGCGAGCGCATCGAGCTTGCGTGCTTCGGCGCTGCGCGTCAGCGGTCCGTCGATGACATGCCGCTCGGTGACGCCGCGCAGGCGGCGCGTGAAAGCGAGACCGCCATCGGCGATCGGCTCGCCGGTCCAGCCGCGCTCCAGCGGCGTGCTCACGACGTCGAGCCGGCGGGCAATGTAGTCGGCCGCCTGCTTGGCGAGTTCGGGATCGGACAGCACGTCCGGCTTGAGCGCGCCCGCGATCGCGGCCTGCTCGATCACGGCCTGGCTGGTGACGCGGCGCGACAGCGACAGCGGCTTCACGAGGTTGGTGACCGAGCGCGCGATGTCGACGGTGCGGCGCAGATCGTCCTTGGCCTGGACGCTGCCGCTGCCGAGCTGCAGCGTGGCGCCCTCGAGGCCGGTCTGGATCAGATGATCGTCGAGCGCGCGTTCGTCCTTGAGATAGATCGACGATTTGCCCTTGGCCGCTTTGAACAGCGGCGGCTGGGCGATGTAGAGGTGGCCGCGCTCGATCAGGTCGCGCATCTGGCGATAGAAAAACGTCATCAACAGCGTGCGGATGTGGGAGCCGTCGACGTCGGCGTCCGTCATGATGATGATCTTGTGGTAGCGCAGCTTGTCGAGGTTGAAGTCGTCGTGACCGATGCCGGTGCCAAGTGCCGTGATCAGCGTGCCGATTTCGGCCGAGGCCAGCATCTTGTCGAAACGCGCGCGCTCGACGTTCAGGATCTTGCCGCGCAACGGCAGGATCGCCTGGTTGGCGCGGTTGCGGCCCTGCTTGGCCGAGCCGCCGGCCGAATCGCCCTCGACGATGAACAGCTCGGAGAGCGCCGGATCGCGCTCCTGGCAGTCGGCGAGCTTGCCGGGCAGCGAACTCACGTCCAGCGCACCCTTGCGGCGGGTCAGTTCGCGGGCTTTTTTCGCGGCCTCGCGGGCGGCGGCGGCCTCGACGACCTTGGTCAGGATCTTGCGCGTCTCGGACGGGTGCTCCTCCAGCCACTGGCCGAACTTGTCGGCGACGACGGACTCGACGACCGGGCGGACTTCCGAGGAGACCAGCTTGTCCTTGGTCTGCGAGGAGAATTTGGGATCGGGCACCTTGACCGAGAGCACGCAGGTCAGGCCCTCGCGCATGTCGTCGCCGGTGAGGCCGACCTTCTCCTTCTTGGAGATGCCGCTTTCGTCGGCGTACTTGTTCAGTGTGCGCGTCAGGGCACCGCGGAAGCCCGCCAGATGGGTGCCGCCGTCACGCTGCGGGATGTTGTTGGTGAAGCACAGCATCGTCTCGTGATAGCTGTCGTTCCATTGCATCGCGACTTCGACCGAGATGCCTTCCTTCTCGCCGCGGATCGACACCGGCGGATCGTGCAGCACCGACTTGTTGCGGTCGAGATACTTGGCGAAGGCCTCGACACCGCCTTCGTAGTAGAGTTCGGAGACCTTGTGCTCGGCGGCGCGCTCGTCGGTCAGCACGACGCGCACGCCCGAGTTCAGGAACGCGAGTTCGCGCAGGCGATGCTCGAGCGTGGCGAAGTCGAATTCCGTCTTGGTGAAGGTGCCGGTCGAGGGCAGGAAGGTCACTTCCGTTCCATGCTGGCCCTGGTCGGCCTCGCCCACGATCTGCAGGTCGCCTTCCGGCTCGCCGTGGCGGAAAACCATGTGGTGTTCCTTGCCGTTGCGCCAGATGCGCAGGTCGAGGCGCTGGGACAGCGCGTTCACCACCGCGGCGCCGACGCCGTGCAGGCCGCCCGACACCTTGTAGGAGTTCTGGTCGAACTTTCCGCCGGCATGGAGCTGCGTGAAGATCACGTTGGCGGCCGAAATGCCTTCTTCCTTGTGGATGTCGGTCGGCACGCCGCGACCGTTGTCGCGCACCGTGACGGAACCGTCGCCCTGCAGGATGACGTCGACCTTGTCGCAATAGCCCGCCAGCGCCTCGTCGATGGCGTTGTCGACGATCTCGTAGACCATGTGGTGCAGGCCGGTGCCGTCGTCGGTATCGCCGATATACATGCCCGGGCGCTTGCGGACGGCCTCGAGGCCGCGCAGCACCTTGATGGAATCGGCGCCGTAATCCTCGGCGCCCGGCGTGATGTCGTTGTCGCTCATGGTCCTGGCTTTCGGAAAGGTGTTCAGGCCGCCGCAATCGATCCGTCGGCTACGCGCAGGATCTGCGCGCGGCCGGCAAGCGGCGCAAAGAGTTCGGCATCGGTGCCGGTCATCCAGCTCTGGATGCCGAGCGCCACCACCTCGTCGAACAGCGCCAGACGGCGCTCCGCATCGAGATGGGCCGCGATTTCATCGAGCAGCAGCAGCGGCGGCCGGCCGCGCGACAGCGCTACCAGCCGGGCATGCGCCAGTGCGATCGAGACGAGGACGGCCTTCTGCTGGCCGGTCGAGCCTTCGGCCGCCGGCAGGTCGAGATCGAGATGGCGCACCGCGAGGTCGCTGCGATGGGGCCCGCAGCACGTCGTACCGGCCTCGGCGTCGCGCGACCGGCTCGCCGCCAGTTCGCTACGCAGCCGGTCTTCGACATCGATCGCAGCCATCGTGGCGACCCAGCCGTCGACCTCGCCGGCCATGGCCAGGGAGGCTCGCGGGAAGGGGCCGACGCCCAGCCGTGCGGCGGCGTCGAGCCGCTGCACCGTGTCGGCGCGTGCCGAAGCCAGCGCCACACCATGGCGGGCCATCGTGTCTTCCAGGGCCGTGAACCAGTGCGGGTCGCGATTGCCTTCACCGAGCAGCCGTCCGCGCTGGCGCATCGCGTTCTCGTAAGCCGCGACGTCGCCCGCATGCTCGGGATGCAGCGCCGTCACCAGCCGGTCGAGGAAACGCCGGCGCTCGGTCGTGCCGTCGAGGAACAGGCGGTCGAGTTGCGGCGTCAGCCACACCGCCGCGACATGCAGGCCGAGGGACGTCTGGCTCTGCATCGGCCGGCCGTCGATCCGCACGGCGCGGCGCGGCAGGCCACCGTCGCTGCGGCCGGCTTCGAGACCGGTGCCGATGGCGACCCGGCCCTCGGGCGTATCCAGTGTCGCGGCGACCGCCCAGCCGGCGGCGGGGGGCTCCTCGCCGCGCGAGCGGCGGCAGAGATCGTCGAGCCGGGCGCGCCGCAGGCCGCGCCCGGGCGCCAGGAAGGAGAGCGCCTCCAGCAGGTTGGTCTTGCCCGCCCCGTTGGCGCCGACCAGGACGACGGGCTCGAGACCGCAATCGAGGCGAAGCTGGCGATAGTTTCGGAAGTCGGTGAGGCGCAGCTGGCGCACGGCGAGGAGTGCCGGCGCAGCGCCCGATACGGCGTCGGAAGAATAAGCGAGGGCGCTAATGGCCTGTGCCGTCATACCCGCATCGGCATGAGCACGTAGAGCGCGCTCTCGTCGGCACCGTCGCGCACCAGGGTGGGCGAGCCGGCATCGGCCATCAGGAAGCGCGCTTCGGCACCCGTGATCTGCTCGGTGATGTCGAGCAGGTAGCGCGAATTGAAGCCGATCTCGAGGGCCGTATCCTTGTATTCGACCTCGATCTCCTCGGTAGCGCTGCCGGCGTCGGGGCTGGTGGCCGAGAGCGTGACGATGCCCTTGGCGACCGCCAGCTTGATGGCGCGCGACTTCTCCGTGGAGATGGTCGAGACGCGGTCGACGGCGTGGGCGAATTCCTTGCACGGCACGTTCAGGATCTTGTCGTTGCCGGTCGGGATGACCCGCTCGTAGTCCGGGAAGGTGCCGTCAATCAGCTTGCTGACCAGGGTGACATTGCCACTGGAGAAGCGGATGCGGGTGTCGCTGAGCTCGATGTCGACCGAACCGTCGCTCTCGTCGAGCAGCTTGCGGACCTCGCCCACGGTCTTGCGCGGCACGATCACGCCCGGGATCTCGCCGGCGCCCTTGGGCAGCGGCACCTCGACCCGGGCCAGCCGGTGGCCGTCGGTCGCCACGCCGCGCAGCACCTGGGTGCCGCCCGCGGTCGCGGCATGGAAGTAGATTCCGTTCAGGTAGTAGCGGGTCTCCTCGTTGGAGATCGCGAACCGGGTGCGGTCGATGATGCCCTTGAGATCGGTCGCCGGAAGCTGGAACCGGTGCGGCAGGTCGCCCTCGCTCATGGCCGGGAAGTCGGCCGGCGGCAGGCACTGCAGCGTGAAGCGCGAGCGGCCGGCCCGGATGACCAGGCTGCTGTTGTCCGAGGCCGCTTCGAGTTCGACCTGGGCGCCATCCGGCAGCTTGCGGACGATCTCGTAGAGCGTGTGGGCCGGCGCCGTGGTCGATCCGGTCTTGGACGCGCTCGCTTCCACCGACTCGGTGATCGCGAGGTCCATGTCGGTCGCGGCGAGGCTCAGCCGGCCCTTCTGGGCGGTGATCAGCACATTGGACAGGATGGGAATCGTGTTCCGCCGTTCGACCACACTCTGCACATGGGCCAGCGCCTTGAGGAGGGCCGCCCGTTCGATCGTCAGTTTCATGGGTTGGTCGCTATAACGAGGGCCAAAATACGCGGTTCAGACACCCCGTTTCGCCGGTTGCGGAAAGTCCCGGCGTAACGGTTGGAGACTATAGCACGCAGCCGGCCGTCGGGAAGCGAATTCGCCCGTATTTTGAGGCTCTTAGGGCCCCATTCCGAACGCAAAACGGGCCCCTGACGGGCCCGCTTCGAAAGTCGCGTCGAAGAGGGCTCAGCCCTGCAACTGCCGCTTGAGCAGTTCGACGTCCTCGGCGATCGACAGGTCGGATACCTTGAGTTCCTCGATCTTGCGCACGGCGTGCATGACCGTGGTGTGGTCGCGGTTGCCGAAGCGCTTGCCGATCTGCGGCAGGCTGAGCGTCGTGAGCTGCTTGGCGAGGTACATTGCCACCTGGCGTGGCCGGGCAACCGAGCGGGCGCGCCGGGGCGAGCTCATCTCGGCGAGCTTGATGTTGTAATGCGCGGCGACGCGCTGCTGGATCTCGTCGACCGTGACCTTGCGGTCGGCCTGGCGCAGCAGGTCGTGCAGCACGTCCTGCGCCATCTCGACGGTGATCTCGCGGCCGATGAGCTGGCCGTGCGCGACGACACGGTTCAGAGCGCCCTCGAGTTCGCGGATGTTGGTGCTGATCTTGTGCGCGAGGAACTCGAGCACGGCGGTCGGCACCGGCACGCGGGCATTCTCGGCCTTGGTCTGCAGGATCGACAGGCGCAGCTCGTAGGTCGAGGAATGGATGTCGGCGACGAGGCCGCTGCCGAGGCGCGAGCGCATGCGCTCCTCGATGTCCTGCAGTTCGCTCGGCGGCTTCTCCGAGGAGAGGATGATCTGCTTGTTCTGCTCGACCAGCGAGTTGAACGTGAAGAAGAACTCGTCCTGGCTGGCTTCCTTGCCGCAGATGAACTGGACGTCGTCGACCATCAGCACGTCGACGTTGCGGAACAGCTCCTTGAACTGGCCGGTGTTCTTGGTGCGCAGCGCCTGGATGAAGCGGTTCACGAAGCTCTCTGCCGTCAGGTAGAGAACGCGGGTCTTCGGGTCGCGCTCGCGGATGACATGCCAGATCGCATGCATGAGATGGGTCTTGCCGAGTCCGACGCCGCCGAAAATGTAGAGCGGGTTGCGCTCGGGGAGCGGCAGGTCCTGCTCGGAGATGTTGCGCGCCGCCGCATAGGCGAACTCGTTGGGCTTGCCGACCACAAAGTTGGCGAAGGTGTAGCGCCCCTCCGGAGCCTGCGAGATCTCGTCGGCGCCGCGGCCGATCGACGGGCCCATGCGCGGCATCGGCGTCTGATGGTTGTGCGACGACGGCACGGGCGGCATCGCGATGATCTCGTTCGGACGGCGCGGCGCCGGCGGCGGGACGAGGTTCACCTCGACGTTCTTCACCTCGGGCGCCACCGACTGCCAGTAGGCGAGCACGCGATCTCCATAGTGACGGCCGACCCAGTCGCGCACGAAGCGCGTCGGGGCGTAAAGGCGCAGCTTGCCATCCTTCAGCTCACCGAGCTCGACCTCGCCGAACCACGTATTGAAGGCCTTGTCTCCGATTTCCTTGCGAAGCCGATCGCAGACGCGCACCCAATGCGCTTCGAGCTCCTTTCGGCCCGCCATTTCTTCCATATCTGCCCCCGCCACGCTGTTTTTTTCGTATGCTGCGTTGTTGTTGCCCTGGATCGGCGATTGAATTCGATTCACGTTTGTCTCCACGGAAGTCCCGCCGCCTTCCAACCCCTCGCCGCACCGCGCTTGCCGTGCGAATCGAGAGGTCCTTCAAAGCCGTCTGCCACATTGAGACACGTACTGTATCCGGCCGCGGACATGGCTTTCGCCGCCGCGACCGATCGCACCCCGCTTCGACACAGGAAGAGCAGCGGGGCCGCCTTGTCCGCCAGCGCCCCCGACAGGGCGTCGACGAACTCGGGATTGACCTGCATGCTCGGAAAGACCTGCCACTCGACGAGACCCGGCTTCTTGTCGAGGCCGGCAAGGTCGGGCACGCCGACATAGTTCCATTCGGCGCGCGTGCGCACGTCGATCAGGATCGCGTCCTTGTGCTCGCCGAGAATCTTCCAGGCCGCTGCTGGACTCACGTCACCGGCATAGCCGGACGCGGGGGACACCTCGTATGTGTCGGCGATCTTGTTGTCTTTCGACATGGCCCCCGCTCTTCATTCGTAGAAGCGAGGCGTTGTCTGGCGAGCCCGCGATCGAAGGCGACACACAACACGGCAAGAATGGACGAGGGATATTCAGCGAGCGTCGCTTGAGGGACGCTTCATCTACTTTCAATCGTCGAACTTGCGAAGCGTTGTGTACCTGTCTCCCTCGTTCGTCGTTTCGATGGAGAGGAATCCCCTCTTCTCCATCTGGCTCGCGATCCAGCGCCCCACGCCCCGTCGCGATGAGCCGAGTCTTATCCAGACTCTCCTGAGTCCGCAAACGATTCACACGCACAACACCGCACGCTATTCAGACACTTCGCGGCGCGACTCGATTGACAAGTTGTTCGATCCGATTTTGAGCGTCGCTCGTCGCGCGGCGCCTCTCAACATCTAGCGCTCGCCGATGCGGATCGTTCGATAAATCCGAATCGTATGATAGTCGGCCAATCGACGACCAAACGATCATTGAAGAAAAGCGCCGAGAATATTTTTCAACGTCGTCATCGCCACAAAAGAAAACGCCGCTCGAAGGAGCGGCGTTCATAACGTCTGAAGCGAAGGTGCGCGAAGCGTCAGGCCATCGCCTTGATGCGCGCCGACAGGCGCGACACGCGGCGCGAGGCTGCGTTCTTGGTGACGATGCGCTTGGTGGCGCCACGCTGGATTTCCGGCTGCGCCGCGCGCAGCGCGTCCTGGGCGGCCTTCTTGTCGCCCGAAGCAATCGCCTCTTCGACCTTCTTCACCGAACCGCGCACCCGGCTGCGGCGGGCCGTATTCACGGCGGTGCGGCGCTCGGTCTGGCGGGCGCGCTTCTCGGCCGACTTGTGATTAGCCATAATAGTCCTCGTTGCTCGAAGGGCGCGCTTATACGGGCCGCATGGAGGCCGGTCAAGCGCGCCAAACTCGCCAAATCAGCGGTGTTTCCAGCCCGGCTTTCGCTTTTCGGCGAAGGCCGCCATGCCTTCGGACCGGTCGTCGAAGGCAAAAGTCGCGTGAAAAGTCCGGCGCTCGAAGCGAACGCCCTCCGCAAGGGTCGTTTCGAAGGCGCGATTGACGGCTTCCTTGGCGACCATGGTGGCTGGCAGCGACATGCCGGCGATCTTCTCGGCGGTGGCGATGGCGTCGTCCATGAGCTGCGCCAGCGGCACGACGCGACTGACCAGGCCGCAGCGCTCGGCTTCGGCCGCGTCCATCATGCGGCCGGTCAGGACCATGTCCATGGCCTTCGACTTGCCGACGAAGCGTGGCAGGCGCTGGGTGCCGCCGGCGCCGGGAATGGTGCCGAGCGTGATCTCGGGCTGGCCGAACTTGGCGTTGTCCGCAGCAATGATGAAGTCACACATCATCGCCATCTCGCAGCCGCCGCCCAGCGCGTATCCCGCCACGGCGGCGACGATCGGCTTGCGGACCTGGCTCACCCTCTCCCAGCCGACGGTGATGAAGTCCTGCAGGAAGACGTCCTGATAGGACTTGTCCTTCATCTCCTTGATGTCGGCGCCGGCGGCGAACGCCTTCTCGCTTCCGGTCAGGACCATGCAGCCAATGCCAGGTTCGGCTTCGAACGCATCGAGCGCCTGGCCGAGTTCGCGCACCAGATCGGCGCAGAGGGCATTCAACGCCTTGGGACGGTTCAACCGGATGATGCCGACCCGGCCCCTGGTCTCGACCTGGATGTTCTCGTATGCCGCAGCCACTGCTGTTCTCCTTCGCGCGTGTCGGGCGCTCTTAGCTAGCGCTGGCAGCGCGCGCAATAGAAGGTCGACCGGCCCGCCTGCACCAGCCGGCGCACCGTGTGGCCGCAGTCGCGCGTCGGACAGGCGATGCCGGCCCGGTCGTAGACATTGAAGCGGGTCTGGAAATAGCCCAGCTCGCCGCCCGGCTGGACGTGGTCGCGCAGGGTCGATCCGCCGTCTGCTATCGACCGGTTCAGGACGAGCTTGATCGCGTCGACCAGGCGACCCGCGCGCGCGCCCTTGATCGTGTGAGCCGACCGTCGGGGCGAGAGGCCGGCCAGGAACAGCGCCTCGCACGCATATATATTTCCGACTCCCACCAGGGTCTTCTGGTCGAGCAGCGCCGCCTTGATCGACGTCTTGCGTCCGGCGAGGCGGGCCGCCAGCACGTCCCCGTCGAATGCGTCGTCCAGCGGCTCCGGCCCCAGGCCCTTGAAGAGCTTGTGCGCGGCCAGGGCCTCGTTGGCAACCAGCAACATGAGACCGAAGCGGCGGGCATCGTTGAACCGGACCTGCCAGCCATCGTCCATGTCGAAAACCACATGGTCGTGCCGGCCGAGCGGGTGGCTGGCCGCGCTTTCGGCATCGTGCAGGGTCATGCGGCCCGACATGCCGAGATGGACGATCAGGGTCTGGCCGTCGTCGAGGCGGACCAGCAGGTACTTGGCGCGCCGGTCGATCCCCGTGACGGCGCGGCCCTCGACCTTGGACGCGAACTTCGCGGGCAACGGGACCCTGAGATCGAGGCGGCGCTGCTGCAGGCGGACGATGCGCCGGCCGACCAGGCGCGGCATCAACCCGCGCCGGACCGTCTCGACCTCGGGCAGTTCAGGCATCGGTCTTTGGCGGCGATGGTTCCAGCGGTGGACGCGTGCCGAACAGGGCGCTGCCGACCCGGACATGGGTGGCACCCATCCGGACTGCCGTCTCGTAGTCGGCGCTCATGCCCATGCTGAGCCTGGTCAGACCGTTGCGGGCCGCCATCTTGGCCAGCAGGGCGAAATGCAGGGCTGGCTCTTCGTCGACTGGCGGGATGCACATCAGGCCGACGATCGGCAGCTGGTACTGGTCGCGGCACTGGGCGACGAAGGCGTCGACGTCCTTCGGGAGAATGCCCGCCTTCTGCGGCTCCTCGCCGGTGTTGACCTGGATGTGGCAGGCCGGCCGGCGGCCCAGCCGCTCCATCTCCTTGACCAGCGCGGCGGCCAGCCGGTCGCGGTCGACCGACTGGATGACATCGAACAGAGCGACGGCCTCGCGCGCCTTGTTGGTCTGCAGCGGGCCGATCAGGTGCAGCTCGAGATCGGGATAGGCCGCCTTGAGCTCGGGGAACTTGCCCTCGGCCTCCTGCACCCGGTTTTCGCCGAATACGCGATGGCCGACCTCCAGCAGTTCGCGGACCCGCTCCGCGCCATGCGTCTTGGAGACGGCGACAAGCGTGACGTCGGCGGGCGAACGTCCCGAAGTGCGTGCCGCCTCGGCGATGCGGCCGGTCACCTCGGCCAGACGATCGGCGCCGTCGCTCATGCGTCGAGGCCCGCGCGGGCGAGCAGGGCTTCCTCGTTGTTCGGATCGGCCGCCAGCGCGGCATCGAGGGTTTCGCGGGCCCTGTCGCGCTCGCCCAGGGCTGCGAGACAGATGCCATAATGCGCCAGCAGCCGCGTGTCGCCAGGCAACCCGCGCAGCGCCTGCTCATGGTGAGCGCGCGCTTCGGCCGGCCGGCCGAGACCCATCAGGGCACGCCCGTAATTGGTCTGCACGAAGGAATCCTCGGGCGAACTCCTGGCGGCCTTTTTCAGGATGCGCCTGGCGTCGTCGAACCGTTTGAGACCCAGAAGCGCCAGACCCTGGTTGTTCATCGCCCGTGCGTCGCCGGACACCGCTTTCAGGTACGGCTCGAGAACCCGGATGGCCTCGTCGAAGCGCCCGATCTGAACATGCAGGTTGGAAAGCTGGAGGATCGCCTCCTGGTCGAGCGGGTTCCGTTCAAGGACCTTCTTGAGGATGTCGGCCGCCTGGTCGGTCTGGCCCGCCGCCGTCCTGGCCAGGGCAAGGGTGTTGTAGGCCGCGCCGAAGGCCGGATCGAGTTCGAGCGCCTTCTCGATCATCGGAATGGCATCGCTCGGTCGGCCGCTGAAATAGAGCACGAAGCCCAGCGTATGGTTCAGCGTGGCGCTGGCCGGCGCCAGCTCGAGCGCCCGGCCGGCTTCGGCAATGGCTTCGTCGTAGAGGCCGAGGGCGGCCAGCGAGAGCGAGCGGTCGCCCAGGATCTGGCCACGGCGCTCGGCGTTGTCGCCGGCATCCTGCAGCGCCATGTCGAGCACTTCGATCGCCGCGTTGTGCTGGCCCAGACGATAGAGGGCATAGCCCAGCATGTTGCGGGCGCGCGCCTGCAGGGGCTTCAGCGCCTCGGTCTGATGTTCATGGATGGCGCGGTCGACATTGGCCACGAATTCCGACAGTTCGCGCTCGGCGGCGGCAAAGCGGCCGGTGTCCATATGGACCGAAGCCAGCGCCAGACGGGCCTCGACATGGGTGGGCGCCCGGCGGACGGTGTCGCGGAAACGACGCGCCGCCTCGTCGAGATTGCCCAGGCGGCGGGCGGCGAGACCGAGATTGTAGAGCAGCATCGGCTCGCTCGGATCCTTGGCCACGGCCTTGCGCCACAGCCCCTCTGCCTCCTTCACCGCGCCGCGCTGCGACAGGCAGACGGCGAGATAGTGCAGGATGTCGGGACGTTCGCCGTGGCGGACGAGGGCGCTGCGGAACAGCGGCTCGGCGCGGTCGTACCAGCCGGCGCGCAGATACTGGAGGCCGGTCTGGAGGTCGGGATCGGGTTGGGGCGGGCCGTTGGGCCGGAGGGGGGGCGCGATGGCCATGGCGGGCTGTGTAGACCCGCCTCACGGCCAAGGCTAGACGAAATGCCATGGTGGAAATGGCATGGTGAAGGACGTCGACCTGTTCGCCGCGGCGATGGCCGGTGTGAAGCCGCTCGACCGCAAGAAGCGGGCAGCCGCCCTGCCTGCCCCGGCGCCGTTGCCCAAGGCGAGCGAAGTGGCGTCGTCCCTTCCGCGGCCGCGGCCGCTGCCCGTGCGCGCCCACGCTCCCGACCTGTCGCCGGACGATCGCCAGTTCGACCGCGACGTGTCGCGCGCCCTGTCGCGGCGCAAGCTGGTGCCCGAGGCCACGATCGACCTGCACGGCATGACGCTCGCGGCGGCGGAGCGGGCCGTCACCCGCTTCCTGGAGAGGGTATCGGCGCAGGACCTGCGCGTGGTGCTGATCGTGACCGGCAAGGGCCTGCGCGACGAAGGCGGCCGCACCATCGATGGCCGCATCCGGGCGGAGTTCGTGGGCTGGCTCAATCGGGGCGACAACCGCGAGCGGGTGCGGGCGGTCCGTGCCGCCCACGCCCATCACGGCGGCACCGGCGCCTTCTACTTGCTGCTGCGCCGGCGTTCCTCGGCCAGCAGCCGTTCCTTGCGCGCCACGCCCCAGCGGTAGCCGGTCAGCGCGCCGCTCGATCCCACCGCGCGATGGCAGGGGATGACCACGGCGGCCTGGTTGGTCGCGCAGGCCCGGCCGACGGCCCGTGCCGCCTTGGGCTCGCCGATGCGCCGGGCGATCTCGCCGTAGGAGAGGGTCTCGCCGGCCGGAATCTCGGTCAGCGCCTTCCACACCTTCCACTGGAAAGCCGTGCCTACGATGTCGAGCGGCACGTCGGGCGCATCGAGCGCCGTGGGCTTTCGGCCGTAGAGCCGCGACAGCACGGCTTTCACGCGCGGACCGAGGGCGGTGTCGTTGCGCTGGATCTCGGCGGCGGGAAAGTCCCGCTTCAGGCTCTCCTCCAGCGAACGGTCGTCATCGCCCAGGAACACCGCAGCGATGCCCTTCTGCGTCGCGGCCACCAGCACACGGCCATACTCCGAGTCGGCCATGGTGTAGTCGATACGGGCGCCGGCCCCGCCCCGCGCATAGGTCGCGGGCGTCATGCCCAGCACCTTGTCGCTGTTCTCGTAGACGCGGCTGGGCGAGCCGAAACCCGCGCCGTAGAGCGCCTCGGCCACGCTGGCGCCGCCGCGCAGCGCGCCGCGGAAACGCTCGCGCTTGCGGGCGACCAGCCAGTCGCGCGGGTTGACACCGAGCTCGGCCAGGAACCGCTTGCCCAGCGCGCCGCTCGACAGGCCAACCTTCCCCGCGACCTCGGCCAGCGACGGCGGGGTATCGGAGTCGGCCGAGTCGAACAACTCGCAGGCGCGTGCCACCGGCCGGCTGAGGCCGAGATCAGCCTGCCAGTCGCGCGGCTTGCACCGCTTGCAAGCGCGGAAGCCCGCCGCCTCCGCCGCCTCGGGCGAGGCGTGGAAGTCGACGTTGCGGCGCAACGGCGGTCGGGCCGCGCACGATGGCAGGCAATAGACCCCGGTCGTCTTCACCGAGAACCAGAACCGGCCATTGCAGGCGCGATCACGCCGCTGGACGGCGTGCCAGCAGGTGTCCGGATCGGGAAGAAGGGAAGTGGCGAGGGCCACGGCGGGCAACGCGAGAGGATGTTGGGTCATGGCGCCATCAAAGCACCACGACCCAAACTGCTCTATCCGGCGCCCGCCGGCAATCCGGTCTAGGACCAGAAAGGCTTGGTGGCCTCGAACCGCGCGCTGGCCCGATCGAGGCCGATGTCGCGCAGCAGTCGCTCGTCCAGCTGGGCCAGGTGATTTCGCGAACGGGCAAGCTCGGCTCGGGTCATGACTTTCTCGATCCCGACCACGACCCCGACCACCACCGAGCCCGCCAGCAGCGACACGGCGCGGCCGAACGAGAAGGAGGGGGCTTCCGCGCGGGCAACCCGCACGCTGGATACGATCGACATGACTTAGCTCCGCTTGAGGCGAGTGTGCCGGGGATCGACAGTTGCGCCTCGTTTCTGGCCCCTATTTGCTGTATCCTGTGGATAGTTGCAAAGGACGAAAGCTCGGGGGAGGCATAGAATTTCTATGAACGGGTGTCTTTGATGAGTCGCTCACAGCTGCCGCTCAATGCCCTTCGGGCCTTCGAGGCCGCAGCCCGTCACGCCAGTTTCACCCACGCCGCCGAGGAGCTGCACGTCACGCAGGCTGCCGTCAGTCATCAGGTGAAAGCCCTGGAGGAGAGGCTCGGCGTCGCGCTGTTCGTGCGCCGGCCGCGCGGCCTCGAGATCACCAGCGAGGGCGAAGCGCTGCTGCCCGATCTGCGCGATGCCTTCGATCGCATGACCAATGCCCTCGAGCGCGTCGGTCGCAAGGCCAATTCCGGCACGCTGAACGTGAGCCTCGTCACGACGTTCGCGCTGGGCTGGCTGGTGCCGCGGCTGCATCGCTTCCAGTCCAAGCATCCCGAGATCGAAGTGCGCATGACGACGAGTCAGAAGCGGGTCGACTTCGCGCGCGAGGATGTCGACTGCGCCATCCGCTTCACCGTGCAGCCGGAGCCCGATCTGCATGCAACCAGACTGTTCAGCGACGTGCTGACGCCGCTCTGCGGCAAGCGCTATCGCGACAAGCTGAAGACGCTCGACGATCTCAAGCGCGTGCCCTTCATCGACATGACGCACGATCCCGAATGGCCGATCTGGTTGCGCGCCGTCGGCCTCGGCGACTTCAAGCCCAAGCGCGTGCTCACCTTCGATTCGACGATGATCGCGGTGGAAGCGGCGATGGAAGGCGCGGGTGTGGCGGTCGGTCCGCCACAACTGTTCCGCGAGGAGCTGTCGGTCGGCCGGCTGTTCCAGCCGTTCGAGCAGATCGTCGACAGCGGCAAGGCCTGGTGGTTCGTCTGTCCGCCGGCGTCGGTCAGCCGTCCCAAGACCAAGGCGTTCGAGGAATGGCTGATCGAGGAGCTGGGGGCGCCGCAGGCGCGGACCTCACGCCCGGCGCTCACCGCGAGCGGCCGGCGCTGAGCGGGCCTCGAAAAATTCTAATGCCTGAAGGTCACGAGAACGGGTAGCGGTGATGCCCGCCTAACACGTCTTCGATCAGCAGCGCGTCGGGATCGTCGGCGATATAGTTCGGTCCGACCGGCACCTTTCCGTGACCGCCCGGCACGTCCAGCACGTAGGTCGGCTGGGCGAGTCCGGAGAGCCGGCCGCGCAGGGCCTTCATCAGCTTCTGTCCCTCTGCGATGGACACCCGGAAATGGCCGGTGCCGCGGACCAGGTCGGGATGATGCAGGTAATAGGGCTTCACCCGGGCCGTCACCAGCGCGCGCATGAGCTGCTCTAGGGTCTCGACGTCGTCGTTCACGCCCTTCAGCAACACGGTCTGGCCCATCAGCGGCAGGCCGGCATCGGCCAGCCGGGCCAGCGCCGCCCGGGTCGAGGGGGCGAGTTCGCGGGCGTGATTGCAGTGGACGGCCAGCCAGACGCCGACCCGGCCGGGCTTCAGTGCCCGCACGAGGTCGGCGGTGACGCGTTCGGGATCGACGATCGGCACGCGGCTGTGCAGGCGCACGATCGCCACGTGGGGGATCGCATCGAGCGCCGCCATCAGCTCGGCCAGGCGCCGCGGCGCCAGCATCAGCGGATCGCCGCCGGTCAGGATCACTTCCCAGATTTCCGGCCGGCCGCGGATGTAGGCCAGCGCCGCCGCCAGCTCGTCGGCCGACAGTGCTTCGCCGCCCGGGCCCACCTTCTCGCGGCGAAAACAGAATCGGCAATAGACCGGGCAGACATGCAGCGGCTTCAGCAGCACGCGGTCGGGATAGCGGTGGACGATGCCTTTCAGGGGCGAACGTGCCTCGTCGCCGATCGGGTCGGCGAGCTCTGCGGCTGAAACCTCGGTTTCGGCGCCGCTGGGCACGAACTGGCGGGCGATCGGGTCGTCGGCCAGGCGCGTCCGGTCGATGAGGGCGGCCATCTCCGGCGTGACGGCGATCGCCATCGACCGCGCGGCTTCCTGCAGCCGCGGATCGGGCGACAGGAGACCCTCGCGTTCCAGGGCTTTCAGGGAGCGAAGCGTCGGCATGGCGGCGGGGAGATAGGCGCCAAGGCTGCGCGAGTCCAGTGGCCGCTCAAGTCCAGTGGCCGCTCAAGTCCAGCGACCCTCAAGTCCAGTGGCCGCTCAAGTCCAGCGACCCTCAAGTCCAGCGACCCTCAAGTCCAGCGGCCCTCAAGTCCAGTGGCCGCTCAAGTCCAGCGGGCGGTGTCCGCGCGGTCGACGGCAGTCAGAAGAGTTGCGGTGGACACCACGGTCCAGTCGCAGAGATCGTAGCGGCGGCTGAGCTTGTCGCGCACCGCGGCCTCGGCCGCGCCTTCGGGCAGCTTCGAGCGCTCCCACATCGCGAGATTGGGCCGGCGGGTCAGCAGCAGGCTGCGCACGCCGCCGTGCAGGCCCCTGTGCAGGCCCGCGCCCGTGACCTCGTCGGGGCCTGTGCCGGTGCGGTCTCCCGTCGCCTGCCAGAGGCCGATGACCTGCGAATCATAGGCGCCCTCGAAGCCCGGCCAGGCGGCGGCGCAGAGGTCGAGGAACTCCGGCCAATGCGGCGCAGGGACTGCGAACCAGCGAAAGGCGTAGTTGCCCTGCCGGGTCGGCGGGACGGTGTCGGTTGGGCGAAGCGTCGGCGTCATCGCTTCGCTGGTCACGGCGCCGACATCGGCCTCATCGCGCAGCAGGGCGGTCTCGGCGACCGCGGCCGTGACCGGCTGCGGCCAGACGCTGATCGCCTGCACCTCGTCGCGCGGCCGGCCGATCTGGCTGCGCCAGGCGCCGTAGAGCTGGCCGCCGGCCTCGGTAACCCGCCGCGCGCCATCGCCGGCCAGACGGTTGGCCACGGCCTGCCAGCGCCGCGGGGCGGCGTCGATGCGGTGATGGACGAAGGTGGCGCTCACGCCACTTCGGCCTTTCGCCGGCTCAGGGCGAACCCTTCATAGCCGCCGGCGCTGACCTCGTCGCAGCGCCGCTTGTAACGGTCGAAGCCGCCGACATAGGGCATGAACACGCGTGGCTTGCCGGGAATGTTGGCGCCCACGTACCAGGAGTTGGCGAGCGGATAGAGCGTGCTGTCGGCCACCGCATTGACGTGCCCGACCCACTCGGCCTCGGCCTGCGGCGACGGCTCGATGCGATCGAGCTGGTGCTTGCCCAGATGGTCGATCGCATCGGCAATCCAGTCGACATGCTGCTCGATCGACGCGATCATCTGTGTCTTCACGCCGGGGCTGCCGGGGCCGGTGACGACGAACATGTTGGGAAAGCCCGATACCATCAGGCCGAGATAGGTGAGGGGGCCGCCTTCCCAGTGGTCGGCCAGCACCGCGCCGTCGCTGGTGCGGATATCGATCTCGCGCAGCGCGCCGGTCATGGCGTCGAAGCCGGTGGCGAAGACGATGGCGTCGAGTTCGTACTCTTCGCGGGTCGTGCGCACGCCCTTCCCGGTGATCTCCTGGATCGGGTCGCTGCGCACGTCGACCAGCTCGACATTGTCGCGATTGTAGGTCTCGTAATAGTTGGTATCGAGGCAGAGCCGCTTGGTGCCGATCGGATGGTCCTTGGGCGCCAGCAGCTCGGCCGTCCTCTTGTCCTTCACCATGCCGCGGATCTTGTTGCGTGCGAACTCCGAGGCCGTGTCGTTGGCCTCCTTGTTCACCAGGAGGTCGGTGTAGGTATAGAGGTAGCTGATGCTGCCGCCCTCCTGCCACTTGGACTCGTAGGCGGCGTTGCGCTCCTCTTCGCTGGCCTCGAGCGCCGACTTGGTCGGCCGGGGATAGCCGCCGATCGCGAAGGGCGTGTCGTAGGCAGCACGCCGGCGTGCCGGATAGTCGGCCTTGTGGCGGCTTTCGCGCTCTTCTTCCATCGGCGCATTGCGCGCCGGCAGGCTGAAATTGGCGGTGCGCTGGAAGACGTGCAGATGCCTGGCCTGCCGGGCGATCAGCGGGATCATCTGGACGCCCGAGGAGCCCGTGCCGATGACGCCGACGCGCAGGCCGGTGAAGTCGACCCCTTCGTGCGGCCACAGGCCCGAATGGTACCACTTGCCCTTGAAGCTCCCGATGCCCTTGAAATCGGGCACGCGCGGCGTCGAGAGATTGCCCGCCGCCATGATGCAGTAGCGTGCGCGGATCTCCTCGCCGCTCCCGGTGCGCAGCGTCCATTCGTTGGCACTGCCATCGAAGATGGCCGACTTGATGCGGGTTTCGAGCTGCACGTCGCGGCGCAGGTCGAAGCGGTCGGCGACGTGGTTGATGTATTTCAGGATCTCGGGCTGCGTGCCGTAGCGCTCCGGCCACTTCCAGTCCTGCTGCAGCTCGTCGGAAAAGCTGTAGGAGTATTCGAGGCTCTCGACGTCGCAGCGCGCGCCCGGATAGCGGTTCCAGAACCAGGTGCCGCCGATCCCCGACCCGGCCTCGTACGCTCGCACCCTGAGGCCGAGCTTGCGCAGGCGGTGGATGGCGTAGAGACCGGCCAGTCCGCCGCCGACGATGGCGACATCGAGCTGGCGTGGCGCGGAAGCGTGGGAAGCATCGGGCATGGCGACGGGTCCTGGTTGAATTTTTGCTCTGCGAGCGGTGTCCGGCGGGCTGCGTCGCCAGCGTCGACCGGGTCGTCCGATTTGGCAAGAGCGGCGAGCACGGATGCGGAACTGCGAAGCCGGCATGCGTCCGGCGCGGTGCAGCAAGGCGACCCGCACGCGTGAAGATCATTGGCCCGCCGATTGTTTCGGCCGTATTCTTGTTTGATGACAGCAGCGCGAACCCCCGGTTGAGAACGGCAGGATAGGTCGTGGATCAGTCGGTGCCGCCGCCCGCCCTGAAGCCGCCCGCCCTGAAGCCGCCGCCCGAGTCGCCCGCGATCGGCGTGATGCCGCGCGAGCGGCCGAGCCGCGGCACGGGCCTCGTTCGCGTTCTGCTGCGTCCGCGCTTCATCGCCGTCGGCATCGTGCTGGTCCTGGCGCTGGTCTATGGCGGCCGCGAAGTTCATCTCCGGCTGACGCATGTCTACGAATACGACGCCCGCGTGACGGCCGACATCGTGACGGTCTCGAGCCGCGCCGACGGCTGGGTGATGGATCTCGCGGTGCGCGAGGGCATGCGCATCCCGGCGGGCCAGACGCTGGTGAAGATCGACGATCGCGTGGCGAAGCTGCGCGCCGATGGGCTGCGGGCCCAGATCGAAGGCATCCGGGTCGAGCGGGCGCGGCTGCGCGCCGAACGCAAGCTCGACAAGAACCAGGCGGACGCCGCCATGCGCACGCGGACATCGAGCGTCACGGTGCGCGAGAAGGCCATCGCAGCGCTGCGCGCCGACCTCGACTTCGCCAAGCTGGAACTCGACCGCAGCCGGACGCTGTTCTCCACCCGCGTCATCAACGAGCGACAGCTCCAGATGGCGCAGGCGGCCGTGACCAAGTTCGAAATCCAGATCCTGCAGCTCCAGGCGGAGCACGAGCAGGCCGAGGGCAGCCTCGACGAGGCCCGGGTGGGCCACGACAGGCTGGGCGTGATCGACGCGCAGATCGAGGCGTTGACCCACCAGGTCGCGGCCCTTGCGGCGCAGCTCCATCAGCAGCTCGTCGACGTCGAGGACCGCACGATCAAGAGTCCCATCCCGGCGGTGATCGACCGCACCTTCGCCCTACCCGGCGAATATGTGGCGGCGGGCCAGCGCATCCTGCTGCTGCACAATCCGGACGAGGTCTGGGTCGAGGCCAACATCAAGGAGACTCAGGTCGGCAGGCTGAAACTCGGCCAGACCGTGCGCGTCTCCGTCGACGCCTATCCCAGCGACACCTTCGTCGGCCGCGTCGCGCGGATCGGCAGCGCCACGACGGCGCGCTTCGCGCTTTTGCCGACGCCCAATCCCTCGGGCAATTTCACCAAGATCACCCAGCGCGTGCCGGTCAAGATCGACATGGTCCAGATGCCGAAGTCGCTGACGCCCGGCATGATGGTCGAAGTCGAAATTGACATTCGATAGGCCGGGGCGGGCAATCATGTTGTTGCCCATGCTTCGAGACGCTCGCTGCGCTCGCTCCTCAGCATGAGGGCCTCTTTGTTCCAATACTCAAGACCTCATCCTGAGGAGGTCGCGCAGCGGCCGTCTCGAAGGATGGGCAACCGCGACGCCGTAGCCGGACCATGACGACCGCCGCCGGCCCCCTGCAGACCGCCGCGGCGCTGACCGAGCGCTACGGGCCGTCCTATCGCTGGCTGGTCACCATCACCGGCATGATGGGCGTCGTGTCGATGGTGCTGGCGATGACCACGGTGAACGTGGCGGTGCCCGACGTGATGGGCGCCTTCGGCATCGGACAGGACAAGGCGCAGTGGATGTCGTCGGCCTACATGGCGACGATGACCGCGGGCATGCTGATCAACGCCTGGCTGAGCGGCGTCCTGGGCGAGCGCCGCACCTTCGTGGGCGCGCTGTTCTTCTTTTCGGTGGGCGCCCTGATGGGCGGCTCGGCCCCGACCGAGGATGCGCTGATCTTCGCCCGCGTCCTCCAGGGCTTCAGCGCCGGTGTCGCCCAGCCGCTGGTCATGGCCACGATCTTCACGGTGTTTCCGCCGGAGCGTCGCGGCATGGCGATGGGCGTGTTCGGGCTGGGCGTCGTCTTCGCGCCGGCGATCGGGCCGACCCTGGGCGGCTTGATGATCGAGTACTTCTCGTGGCGCTACGTCTTCTTCATTTCGCTGCCGTTCTGCGTCGTCGCCGCCGTCATGGGCATGATCTTCATGCCGACCCGGCCGATCCCGAAGACCATCCCGCCGTTCGACTGGCTGGGCTTCGCCCTCCTCTGCACGGCGCTGCTGGGCCTGATGACCGGCATCGCCGACGGCCAGCGCGAGGGCTGGAGTTCCGACGCCATCGTGTTGCGCCTGGTCGTCGGGGCCGCGGCCACGGTTGCCTTCGTCTGGTGGGAACTCCACACGCCGCGGGCGCTGCTCGACGTGCGCATCTTCGGCAATGTCGAGTTCGCCGCCGCGGCTCTCATCGCCTTCATCTTCGGCGCCGGCATGATGGGCTCGACCTACATCATTCCCGTCTTCGTGCAGACCATCATCGGTTTCACGCCGCTGGAGGCCGGGCTGATGATGATGCCGGCCGGCATCATGCTGGCCTTCATCTTCCCGCTGGCCGGGCGGCTGTCGGACGCGATGCCGGCCTCGACCATGATCATCGGCGGGCTGGTGTTGTTCGCCGCCGGCTTCGCCTGGATGACGATCGCCGACATCGACACGACCTTCTGGACGCTGGTCTGCATGGTGATGCTGTCCCGGCTCGGGCTGGGCTTCATCAACCCCAGTCTCAATGCCTCCTCCCTGAAGGCGCTGCCGGCCGACAAGGTGCGGCAGGGCTCGGGCGCCGCCAACTTCATGCGCCAGCTCGGTGGCGCCTTCGGCATCAACGGGATGGTGGCGTTCTTCGAGATCCGCACCCGCTTCCATGCCGACGCGCTCACGGCCACCCAGGACTGGGGCAACCGCACGACCGACCGCATGCTGACCCAGGTCGAGCATCTCCTGCAGAGGAGCGGCCTGCCGCTGCAGCAGCAGAAGGCGGGTGCGCTCGAATATTTGGCCACGATGTTGCAAAGCAATGCCCAGATGATGGCGTTTTCCGATACTTTCGTCGTCGTGGGCGTGGTGGCGCTTCTGGCCCTGTTTCCCGCCGCCCTGCTCTCGCGCTCGCAGCGTCGCGCGAGCCGTGCCTGGAAGTAGGGTCTCGTTTCAGGGGTTTTGCGATGATCGATGCCGCGGTGAAGACGAAGATCATGAGCGAGGTCGACCGCCAGTTCGACGACCAGATGAAGGTGCTGGCCGACCTGGTGCGGATTCCCTCGACCCGGTTCCAGGAAGCGCCGGCGCAGGACATGATGGCCCGCCTGTTCAAGGAGGACGGGCTGGGCGTCGACCGCTGGCAGATCAAGATCGACGATCTCAAGCACCTGCCGGGCTACTCGCCGCATTCGCTGGACTACGACGATGCCTGGAACGTGGTCGGCGCCTGGCGTCCGTCGAACCCCAGGGGCCGTTCGCTGATCCTCAACGGCCACATCGATGTCGTGCCCGAGGGCCCGCACGAGATGTGGACGCGCAATCCCTACGATGCCTACGTCAAGGACGGCTGGATGTACGGCCGCGGCTCGGGCGACATGAAGGCCGGGCTGATCCTGAACGTCTTCGCGCTGCGCGCCCTGCGGGCGCTGGGCTACATGCCGGCGGCCGACGTCTACCAGCAGTCGGTGGTCGAGGAGGAGTGCACCGGCAACGGCGCGCTCGCCTGCCTGCAGCGCGGCTACCGCGCCGAGGTGGCGCTGATCCCGGAGCCGTCGGGCTGCACGCTCACCGTCTCGCAGGTCGGCGTCATGTGGTTCCAGGTCAAGGTCACCGGCCACCCGGTCCATGTCTACAAGGCCGATGCCGGCTCGAACGCGATCGAATCGGCCTTTCGCCTGATCCAGCAGCTGCGCGAACTCGAGAAGAAGTGGAACGCGCTCAAGGTCCACGACAAGCATTACTGCGACCATCACCACCCGGTGAACTTCAACGTCGGCAAGATCGCCGGGGGCGACTGGGCGAGCTCGGTGCCGTCGTGGTGCACCTTCGACATGCGCGTGGGCGTGCTGCCGACGCAGACGCTCAAGGAGTGCCGGCAGGAGATCGAAGACCTGATTCGCGGCGCCGCGGCCAACGATCCCTTCCTTGGCAACAACCTGCCGACCGTGAGCTGGGAGGGCTTCCAGGCCGAGCCCTATGTGCTCAAGAACCACGAGCATGTGCGCGACATCCTGGCGGAAGCGCACAGGACGGTGTTCGGCGCCGAACTCGACGACCGGCGGACGACCGGTACGACGGATGCCCGCTTCTTTGGCCTCTATGCCGGCCTGCCGGCCCTGGTCTACGGACCGCAATCGGACGACGTCCATGGCTTCGACGAGAGGGTGAACCTCGAATCGATCCGCAAGATCACCCAGTCGACGGCGCTGTTCATCGCCGACTGGTGCGGCCTGGAGAAGGTCTAGAACCGGCCTTCGGCGAGGCCTTCCGGCACGAGGCCGGTTGGTCTAAGGGACCGCCATGACATCAGTTCATGCCGCCGCCGCCGGAACCATGCAGGCCTTCGTCTACCGCCGTTATGGCGGTCCTGAAGTCGTCGAGTTGGCCGATGTGCCGAAGCCCGTGCCACGCGCCAACGAGGTTCTCGTCAGGATCCGCGCGACGACGGTGACTTCGGGCGACTGGCGCGTGCGCACGCTGCACGTTCCGCCTGGACTTGGGCTGGTGGCCCGCCTGGCGCTGGGGATCACGCGGCCTCGTCAGCCCATCATGGGCTCGGAGATGGCCGGGACGATCGAGTCCGTCGGCAAGGACGTCACGCGGTTCCGGACCGGCGATGAGGTGTTTGGTTTTCCCGGTGGCGCGATGGGGTGCCATGCCCAGTACCGGGCAATGCCTGAAGAGGGGAGGCTGGCGCGCAAGCCCGCCAACCTGCCGTTCGAGGAAGCGGCGTCGCTGCCCTTCGGCGCCTCGACCTCGCTGCACTTCCTGCGGAAGGCGGCCATCAAGCCAGGCGACAAGGTGCTGGTGATCGGCGCATCCGGCGGGGTGGGCACTGCCATGGTGCAGCTCGCGAAGCACTTCGGCGCCGAGGTCACGGGTGTGACCAGCACGGCCAATCTGGCGCTCGTGGCCTCGCTCGGCGCCGACAAGGTGATCGACTACACGCGCGAAGACTTCACGGCCCGCGGCGAGACCTACGACATCGTCGTCGATACGGTCGGCAAGATTTCATTCGCGCGCTGCAAGCCTGTGCTCAAGGACAAGGGCAGGCTGCTTGCGGTGGCGGCGGGAATGCAGGAGATGCTGGCGACCCTGTGGGCGCCGTTGACCGGCAGCCAGCGGGTCGTCGCCGGCCCCGCCGAGGAGCGCGCCGGCGATCTGCCCGAGATCGCCCGGCTGGCCGAAGCCGGCGTGTTGAAGCCCGTGATCGACCGGCGCTACCGCTTCGCGCAAATGGCCGAGGCGCACGCCTATGTCGAGACCGGCCGCAAACGCGGCAGCGTCGTGGTGAGCGTGGAGGGCGCCTGAACCGTCCTCCCCGCCACGACGCGGGGGAGAGGACGACAGAAGATCACGCCGCGATCGCCTGATCCGCCGGCCAGAAAGGCAGGCCGAGGCTCTTGGCGGCCGCCTCGTGCGTGAAGCGGCCGCGATGGATGTTGAGGCCGGCGCGCAGATGCGGGTTCCCGGCGAGTGCGCCGAGGCCCTTGGCCGCCAGAGCGAGGCCGAAGGGCAGCGTGGCGTTGTTCAGCGCCTCGCTCGAGGTCAGCGGCACCGCGCCCGGCATGTTGGCCACGCAATAGTGGATGATGCCGTCGACCTCGTAGGTCGGCTGGGCATGCGTGGTCGCGTGCGAGGTCTCGAAGCAGCCGCCCTGGTCGATGGCGACGTCGACGATCACCGAGCCCGGCTTCATCGACTTCAGCATCGCCCTTGTCACGAGCTTCGGGGCGCTGGCGCCAGCGACCAGAACCGCGCCGATCACGGCGTCGGCCGAGAACACTTCCTGCTCGATGGCGTCGATCGTCGAGTAGCGCGTGCGAACGCGGCCCTCGAACAATTCGTCGAGCTCGCGCAGCCGCGGCAGCGAGCGGTCGAGCACCGTGACGTCGGCGCCCAGGCCCGCCGCCATGCGTGCGGCATGGGTGCCGACGACTCCGCCGCCCAATACGACGACATGGGCGGGCCGTACGCCCGGCACGCCGCCCAGCAGCAGGCCGCGACCGCCGCGGTGGCGCTGCAGGGCGCCGCCCGCCGCCTCGATGGAGAGGCGCCCCGCCACTTCGCTCATGGGGGCGAGCAGCGGCAGGCCGCCGCGTGCGTCGGTCACGGTCTCGTAGGCGATGGCGGTGCAGCCCGACCCGAGCAGGCCCCTGGCCTGCTCGGGATCGGCGGCGAGATGGAGATAGGTGAACAGGATCTGGCCAGGCCGGAGCTGGGCCCATTCGCCGGGCTGCGGCTCCTTCACCTTCACGATCATGTCGGCGGTCGAGAAGATCTCGGTGGCGGCGGCGGCGATGCTTGCGCCCGCCGTGCGGTAGACCTCGTCGCTCGCGCCGATCCCGGCGCCCGCGCCGGCCTCGACCACGACTTCGTGGCCGGCATGGACGTACTCGCGCACCGCGCCCGGCGTCAGGCCGACGCGATACTCGTGGATCTTGATCTCTTTCGGCACACCGACGCGCATGCAGGCAATCTCCAGGCTGTTCCAGTCGTCATCAAACCAAGGAAAGCAGGTTGGTTTCCCGGCATTGTGGAGACGAATTGTGTCATGCACGTCAGAACTCTACGCTCGAGCGCCAAACGACGCAGGATTCCAAACATGGATATCGACAAGATCGACGCCGCCATCCTGTCGGCACTGACGGAGAACGCCCGGGTCAGCCAGGTCGAAGTCGCGGCCCGGGTCGGCCTGTCCAGCACGGCGGTGGCGCGGCGGCAGCGCGCGCTGGAAGAAGGCGGCCTCATCCGCGGCTACCAGGCCGTGCTCGATCTCGGCCGCTTCGGGCTCGCCACCACCGTGGTGGTGCGGATCACGCTGGAGAGCCAGAGCGACGAGGCGCTGAAGGCGTTCGAGGCCGGCGTGCTCGACTGTCCCTCGGTGGTGCGCTGTTTCCTGATGTCGGGCAGCGACGACTATGTCGTGATCGTACTGGCGCGCGACATCGAGGATTTCGAGCGCATCCACCGCACCGAACTCTCCCGCCTGCCGCGCGTCGCCCGGCTGGAATCGAGCTTCGCGCTGCGCGAGGTCGTGAACCGCGCGGTGCCGCCCTCGGTGTTCGGCAAGGGTCCGCGGGCGGCGCGCCGTCCGCGCTGACCGCCGGCGCTGACGTCAGCGGGTTAGGAGATCAGCGCAGCCGCCGTGTCGAGGCGTAGACACCGAACGCCACGCCGCCCAGCACGACGGCGATGCCGATCAGGCGCGCGCCATGCAGCGGCTCACCGGTCAGGACTCCGGAGATCGCAAGCGCGGCGCAGGGCACGAGCAGCGACACCGGTCCGACCTTGGCGGCGGGATAGGTGCGCAGCAGCGTGCCCCAGATCAGGTAGCCCAGCCACATCACGGGCACGACCGTGTAGAAGAGCACGAACCAGCCGCGCCAGGTCGGCGTGAGCAGCGGCGCCAGGATCGCCGTCGGACCTTCGATGACGAAGCTCGCGAGGGCCAGCGGGATCGGCGGCAACAGGCTCGCCCATACGGTCACCGCGAACATCGAAACGCCGCGCGCCGACCGGAAGAAGAGATTGCCGACCGCCCAGGTGAGCGCCGACATCAGCGCGAGGCCGATCGCGATCAGGTTGCCCGTGCCGTCGACCGAGCGGGCGATCAGCACGACGCCGACCAGCGCGGCGGCGAGGCCGAGCCATTGGCCGCGCGTCGCATGCTCGCTGAGGAAGAGAGCAGCCAAAACGACGGTGAGCGGCCCCTGCATCTGCACCAGCACCGAGGTCAGGCCGGGCGGCAGGCCGGCTTCCATGGCGAGGAACAGGAAGATGAACTGGCCGCTGAACATGAAGCCGCCGATGCCGGCCAGCGTCGCCCACGAGACCGCGGGTTTCGGCACGAACAGGACGGGCAGCGCGGCCAGCAGGAAGCGCCAGGTCGAGAAGGCCAGCGGCGAGAACTCGTCGAGGCCGAACCGGATGACCGTGAAGTTCAGCCCCCACATCGCCACGATGAGGAGGGCCGCCGCGAGGTGCAGCGGGCTCAAGCGCTTACAGCCAGACCCACGGGCGCGAGGTCTTGTCGGAGGTCTGCCAGGCCTCGATCTCGTCGCGGCGCGACAGGGTGAGGGCGATGTCGTCGAGGCCGTTCAGCATGGCGTGCTGGCGGCGCGCGTCGACCTCGAAGGGAATGGTGCGGCCGGTCGGCGAGATCACCTGGCAGTTCTCGAGGTCGACGGTGATGCGGGCATTGCCGGGCGAGGCCTTCATCTCGTCGGCGAGCTGCTCGATCTCGTGGATCGGCAGCGCCACCGGCAAGAGGCCGTTCTGGAAGCAGTTGTTGTTGAAGATGTCGCCGAAGTAGGGCGCGATCACCGCCTTGATGCCCATGCCCTTCAACGCCCAGACGGCGCCCTCGCGGCTCGACCCGCAGCCGAAATTCTCTCGGCTGAGGATGATCGGCGCATCGCGATAGGGCGTCTGGTTGAAGATGCAATCCGGGTCCTCGCTGCCGTCGGGCTTGAAGCGGATCTGCTCGAAGGCGTAGGGCCCCAGCCCTTCGCGCGTCACGTTGTCGACCAGCCGCTCGATGCGAATGATCAGGTCGGTGTCGACGTTCTGGCGCATCAGCGGCGTGGCGACGCCGGTCACCTTGGTGAACTTGTCCATGATCAGATCTTCCTCACGTCAGCAATCGCGCCCTTGATCGCGGCGGCGGCGGCCATGGCGGGGCTGGCGAGATGGGTGCGCGCGCCGGGGCCCTGGCGGCCGACGAAGTTGCGGTTGGAGGTCGAGACGCTGCGCTTGCCGGGCGGCACCCTCTCGCCGTTGGAGGCGAGGCACATCGAGCAGCCGGGCTCGCGCCATTCGAAGCCGGCGTCGAGGAACACGCGATCGAGCCCCTCGGCCTCGGCCTCGGCCTTGATGCGGACCGAGCCGGGCACCACCCAGGCGGTCACATGGTCGGCCTTGTGGCGGCCCTTCACGATTTCGGCGGCGGCGCGCAGGTCGGAGATGCGGCTGTTGGTGCACGAGCCGATGAACACCCAGTCGACTTGGGTACCCTCGATCGGCTTGCCGGGCTCGAGGCCCTGGTAGGCGAGCGCGGCTTCCCAGGCGCCGCGCTTCTCTTCGGGACCGGTGCGCGGATCGGGGATGGCGCGATCGACGGCGATCACATGCTCGGGGCTGGTCCCCCAGGTGATCTGCGGCGCGACGTTCTTCATGTCGATCGTGTGCTCGCGATCGAACCCGGCATCGGGATCGGTCGGCAGCGTGCGCCAGTGCGCGACGGCGCGGTCCCACATCGCGCCCTTCGGCGCATAGTCGCGGCCGGCGAGATATTCGTAGGTGGTGTCGTCGGGCGCCACCATGCCGGTGCGCGCACCCATCTCGATGGTGAGATTGCAGAGCGTGAGACGGGCCTCGACCGGCAGGGCGCGCACCGCCGAGCCGGCATATTCGACCGAAAAGCCGGTGCCGGCGGCGGTGCCGAGCTCGCCGATCAGGTGAAGGATCATGTCCTTGGCCGTGACGCCCGGCATCAGCTTGCCTTCGAAGCTGGCGCGCATCCGCTTCGGCTTGCGCTGCACCATGGTTTGCGTGGCGATCACATGCACCAGCTCGGAGGAGCCGATGCCGAAGGCCAGCGCGCCCATGCCGCCATGCGTGGAGGTATGACTGTCGCCGCAGACCAGAGTCGTGCCGGGCAGCGTCAGTCCTTGTTCGGGGCCCATGACGTGCACGATGCCCTGGCCGTCCTGGCCGAGGTCGAACAGCTTGATGCCATAGGCGCTGGTGGTCTCGCGCATCGACTTGATCAGCGGCAGGCCCGGCGGATGGGTGTGCTCGGTGCGGCCGGGCCTGGTCGACATGGTGTGGTCGGGCGTGCCGTAGATCAGCCGCGGTTGCACCGGCGGATAGCCCTTGTCGATGGCTTCCTTCAGCGCCTTGCCGCCCGACATGTCGTGCAGCAGCAGGCGATCGATGTGCAGAAGCACGAACCCGTTGCCGAGATCGCTGATGACGTGGCTGTCCCAGATCTTGTCGAACAGGGTCTTGCCCATGGGTTTGGCCTTCGGGTGTTGGGTTATCCGCGGGACGCGGATATCAGCATCCGGCGAGCCGCGCCGCCAGCCCCTCGCGATCATCGGCGCGCCGCAATTCTGCAGACGCATACCACGGCGATCTTCCGAGGGTCGGTCCCCAGAGCCAGTCTGCGGTGTGGGGCAGCAGGAACACGGTCGGAATGCCGAGCGACGCCGCGGCATGCGAAGGCCAGTTGTCGTCGCCCACGACCAGACGACAGGTCGCGATGCCGTCCGGGGTGCGCACGGGATCGAGCCCGGCAAGGTCAGGGGGCGGTTCGGCGGCGCTGAACCAACCGATGCGTGAGGAGGGCTCGGGCGTGCGTCGCAGCTTCACGGGTGGCGGCAGTGCGTCGCGCGTCCAGTTCAGGAGAAGCGGCAGGCTGCGCAGGGGGGCAGCGGCCACGAAGCCGTCCAGAGGCTCGCCGCGGCGGACCGTCGGGCCGTCGAGCCAATCGGCAAGGGAGGCGGCGCATTGCACGACGGCCTCGACCCCGCGTGCCAGCATCAGCGTATCGCGCAGGGCGGCCTCACTCTCGATGTCGATCTGTTCAGGGTAGAACAGCAGCCGACCGTCCACCGGTTCACCCTGCCAGCGCGGCAGATCCGGGGTGTAACGCTCGCCTGGAATCTCGAGCCGCGCCTCGTGATCGCCCAGCCCGCGCCACCAGTCGCCCTGGCGCAGCATCAGCTCGCCGCGTCGCAGCCTGAGGTGCGGATCGTCGGGCTGGCTGACCAGGGCCGTTTCGAGATCGGCGAGGGCGCCGGCCCACTCGCCGCGCGCGGCCAGCAGGTCCGCCCGGGCGCTGAGGGCGGGCAGCAGCCTGTGGTCGATCGACAGAGCGAGGTCGTAGGCGCGCTCGGCTTCCTCGCTGCGGCCCAGCGTTTCGAGGGCGCGCCCGGTATTGTGGGCGATGACAGCGTCGTCCGGTTTCAGCCGCGCGGCCTTTGCGAGAGCGACCAGCGCCTGCTCATGCCGGCCGAGCTGGATCAGGCAACCTGCGAGGTTGGTCTGTGCCGCGACCTCGCGGGGCAGGAACTGGGCGGCGCGCTCCAGCGGCTCGCGCGCCTCGGCGAAACGATCGAGCTTCAGCCGCACCTGGCCCAGCAGATGGAGCGCCTGGCCCATGTTGGGCCGCGCCTCGACGATGCGGGCGAACATCTCTTCGGCAGACACGAAATCGCCTGCCGCCGCGCGCTGCAGGGCGTCGCGGCCGAGGGTCTGAATCTGCTGGTCGTTGAGCGGCACGTGGCGGCTCTAGCAGAGCCGTGCGGCTGCGCAAAGAAAAACGGGCAAAGAAAAAGCCGGCGGTCGCAAGGGAGGCTGGAGCGACCGCCGGCCAGGTTCCGGAGTGGGATGGTCCCGCGCAGGGTATGAAACGGGACCCCTCCGGATTCGAAGGTCAGTCGCGCCAGAAGGGCTTGTTGCCCTCGTACTGCACGTCGGTCGGGCTGATGCCCAGATCGCGCATCGTGCGGTAGTCGAGGTTGGTGAGTTCGCGGCGCTCCCTGGCGCGCTGGCGCCATGTGGCCAGGATCTGGCCGAAAGCGGTGAAGGTCCCGGCTAGCGGGGCCTGCGACGAAGAGTGGAACGATATGTTGGCCATGGGACTTCTCCCGAAGGGGTTGAACTCTGTTGAAAGGGATTTGCGCTCCAAGGAGCCCCTTTACAAACGACCCTTTGTTCTGTTTTGATTAAAATATCTCATGTGAAGGATGCGTGATGAAACGGTCCCTGCCACCCCTCAACGGATTGCGTGCCTTCGAAGCGGCAGCGCGCCATATGAGCTTTACCGATGCTGCGGAGGAATTGAGCGTCACGCAGGCGGCGATCAGTCATCAGGTGCGCGGGCTGGAGCTGAGACTCGGATTAAAATTGTTCGTGCGGCGCAATCGCTCGCTGCTGCTGTCGGAAGCGGGCCAGGCCTACCTGCCGTCGGTGCGCTCGGCCTTCGACCAGTTGAACGAGGCGACGGAAAAGCTGCTGCAGAAGGATCGTGGCGGTCATCTCACGGTGACGACCACGGCGTCGTTCGCCATGAAATGGCTGGTGCCGCGGCTGGGCGGCTTTCAACGCGCCAACACCGAGATCGACGTGCGCATTTCCACCGGCACCGGGCTGGTCGATTTCTCGCGCGAGGATGTCGACATCGGCATCCGCTATGGCCGCGGCCAGTGGCCGAACCTGATGGCCGAGCGGCTGGTTGCCGAGGACGTCATGCCGGTCTGCGCGCCCTCGCTGCTCAAGGGGCCGAACGGCCTCAAGAAGCCGGCCGATCTCAAGCGCTTCACCCTGCTGCATATCGGCAACTTCCCCGACGACTGGCAGGTGTGGCTGACCGCCGCCGGCGTGAAGGGCGTCGATGCCTCGCGCGGTGTCTCGTTCGATTTCGCGCTGGCCGCTTATCAGGCCGCGATGGACGGGCTCGGCGTGGCGCTCGGGCGCAATCCCCTGGTCGAGCCCGACCTCAAGGCCGGCCGCCTGGTCGTGCCCTTCGAATTCAAGCGGTCGTCCGACTTCGCCTACTATCTGGTCTATCCGCCCGAGGCGATCCGGCGGCGCAAGATCAAGGCGTTCCGCGACTGGGTCGTGTCCCTGTCCGAAGTGGCGCAACAGGCGGCCTGATCATGCAGTTCGGATTTTTCACGCTGTCCGACAATCGCTACCCGAACAATCCGCGCACGGCCGAGTCCTTCATCAAGGACATCTACGCCGAGGCGCTGTGGGCGGAGAAGGTCGGGCTGAACTCAGCCTGGATCGGCGAGCATCATTTCAACCTGCTGGGCGTCAACGCCTCGCCGCTCGCGATGCTGGCACAGCTTGCCGGAGCCACGACGAAGCTGCGGCTGGCGCCGGCCGTGACATTGCTGCCGGTGCACCACCCGCTCCATGTCGCGGAAGAATGGGCGACCCTCGATCTCCTGTCGGGCGGCCGCGTCGATTTCGCCGCCTGCCGCGGCTACGACCGCAAGGAATACGATCCGTTCCAGATGCCGTTCGACGACTCCGCCGAGCTGTTCGCCGAGGGGCTGGAGATCGTGTGGCGCGCCTGGACCGAGAGCGGTAAGTGGTCCCACAAGGGCCGGTTCTACCAGTTCAACGATGTCGAGGTGCGACCAAAGCCGGCGCAGCAACCGCTCAGGCCCTACATCGCCTGCTTCTCGCGGCCGTCGATGGAGCTGGCCGCCAGGAACGACTGGAACGTGATCTATGCGCCATTTGCCGCCGCCATGGTCTACGGCTCGCTGGCGGACGCGGTGCGGGTCTATCGCGAGACCTGCGAGACCGGCTTCAAGCGGCCGATGCGGCGGGCCATGTGCTCCTACTTCGTGCATATCGCCTCGACGCCGGAGGAGGAGCGCTACGGCAAGGAAGCGCTGGTGCGCTATTTCCAGGACGCGCTGATCGCGGCCTTCCCTTCGTCGTCCGGCGAGAAGGTGCCGCCGACCTACAAATACTTCGTCGACATCGTGAACATCCTGCGCGACATGCGGCCGGACAAGCTGACCGAAAAGTCGATCCTGTGCGGCAGCCCGCAGCACATCGTCGACACGTTGAAGCAGGTCGAGGCGACCGGCATCGCCGAGGTCATCCTCTACTTCAACTACGGTCAGAAGCCGCATGCGATGGTGAAGGAGCAGATGCAGCGCTTCATGCTCGAGGTGGCGCCGCATTTTGCCTGAGCGGAGGCGGATCTAAGAGCCCCCACCGCATGTGAGGTTGCAAGTCGTTCGCAACTGGCGGATATTGCCTCGAAGCGCGTCTCGAAGGAGTTGAGTCATGGCTCGCATCAGCACGAAGGAAGAGCTGCGGCGTATCATTGCTGAGCCGCGGCCGGCCTCGCGCGTCAAGATCCTCGACGCGCTCGACGTGCAGTCGGTCGAGTTCCTCAAGCGCTGCCCGTTCGCCCTGCTCGATACGACGTCGGAAGACGGCCCCGTCGAAGTGTCGCCCAAGGGCGACGAACCGGGATTCATCCGGATGGAGGACACGAAGACGTTGCTTATCCCCGAGAGGGTCGGCAACAATCTGGCCTTCGGCCTGAGCAACATCATCGCGACCCGCAAGATCGGCATCATTGCCCTGATTCCGGCGACCGGCTAGACGTTGCGCATTTCCGGCACTGCGGAAATCCACGACGACACCGATCTTCTCGCTTCGCTGAGTTCTCTCGGGAAGCCGGCCCTGCTGGCCACGCGCGTCCATATCCAGCACTGCTATTTTCAGGCTCATCCGGTAATCGAGTGGGAGAATTTGGAGCATTTCAGAGCGCCGGCAGCATGCAGGTGAGGACCTTGAGCCGTAGATAGTCTTCGTCGCGCAGTCCGTAAGCCCGTCTCTGGATGACGCGGATCTTGTTGTTGAGGCCCTCGACGAAGCCGAGCGACACCTTGTTCTCTGGCCGGCAGTAGGCGGCGATGCCATCCCAATAGCTGGCCGCAGGCCTCCTTGAGCAGGTACGCCGTGTTGAGCCGCTTGTTTGCCGTCCGCAGCGTCTTCAGGTTCCGGCGTCCCTCAATTCAGCCACTCGACTTCCTGAATACCCAAAAGAGAAGGGTCCTTCGCTGCGCTCAGAGTTTGTGATTTTACTCGAGAGTCAGAAAAAAAATTGCGAAGGCGAGCAATATTGATTCGCCCGAGATCATGCGAAAGACAGAAGAGAAATCGTCGCTTTGGCTCGCCGATTCTAAAGTGCAAAGTAATATTGGAATCCCTGGGTCGCCGCGGCGACTCCTCATCTGTCGTTCGCGCGCGGTCGGGCGAATCGATATTGCTCGCCATCGCCCTATTTTGTCGGGCTACCAAATAAAATCACAAATTCTGAGCGCAGCGAAGGACCTTTGAGTCACATGCGATAGCTCTGGTCGCAACGGGGAGGTGGACGATTCTCTACCGGACTTCGAACCCCATTTTGGCCAGCGCGGCGCGCAGCGTTTCGCGGCCGTTCATCGCCTTGATCGGTCCCAAGCGGTTCAGCACCCGCTGGGTCCAGGTCGCGGCCTGCAGTTCATGGCGGGCGGAGAATTTGCTCATCTCGGCGTCATAGGCGGCCCGCAGCGCCTCTTCCTTGCTCGCGTCGTAGCGCTCGGTGTGCAGCACGACCGACTGCGGCAGGCGCGGTTTCACCTCGCCCTCGCCCTTTTCGGTCGCGTAGCCGACGCAGAGGCCGAACACGACAACGGTCTGGGGCGGCAGGCCCAGCAGCTCGGCCACCCGGATCGGGTCGTTGCGCATGGCGCCGATATAGACCGTGCGCAGGCCCATCGATTCCGCGGCGACCACCGCGTTCTGGGCCGCTAGCGCGGCGTCGATCGAGGCGACCATGAAAGTCTCGAGCCAGGGCATGGTCTCGAACTCGGTCTTGGTCGCGTCCGAGATACGCTGGTTGCGCGACATGTCGGCGATCCAGGCGATGAAGAGCGGGCACTGCTCGATATGCTTCTGGCCGCCGGCGATCTCGGCCAGCACCTTCTTCTTGGCGGGATCGGTGACGGCAACGGCCGACCACCACTGCATGTTGGAGCTGGTGGCGGCCGACTGGGCGGCGGCGATCATGCTCTCGAGCGCACCGGCCGGCACGGGATCGGGCTTGTAGCCGCGCACCGAACGGTGGTCGAGCATGGTGGCGATGGTCTCGTTCCACGGGCCGGCGGCCGGCAGGGCATCGGCGCCGTAGCGGCGGACCAGGGCTCCGGTGGCGGCGTCGGTCTTGGCGTGGGTGGTCAGCGAGTCCATGGGGCGTTGCTCTCGGGTTTGCGGCGGGTGATCGCGGTGACCAGCGCCAGGAAAATGAAGCCGGTGACGATCATGAAGATGGCGCGCGGCTCGCCATGGTCCATCAGCCAGCCATAGAGCAACGGGGCGATCATGCCGCCCAGGTTGAAGCCGGTGCTGACGAAGCCGAACACCTTGCCGAACGAGCCGGGTGGCGTCACGGCCCGCACCATCATGTCGCATGACGGCTGGATGATGCCGTTCAGCAGGCCGCCCGCCGACATCACGCCGATCAGGACGGCGGCCGGCATGTCCACCCAGGCCATCAGGATGGCCATGGTCGAGGTGCAGGCAAAGCCGACGGCCGCCACGCGCTCGTGATGCGGTGTGCGGTCGGCGATGATGCCGCCCAGCAGCACGCCGCCGGCGCTGCACAGCAGGAAGCCCGACAGCGCCACGCTGGCGACCGAGAAGGGCGTGCCGTGGATCTGCGCCATGCCGACGACGGTGAAGGTCTGGATGCCGCCATTGGCCATGGCCAGGCAGAAGAAGAACAGCAGGTTGCGCAGGATCGGCGCGCTCAGCAGCAGGTCGAGCCCGACCTTCTGGCCGCTGTCTTTTGCCGGCTGCTGACCGGGCTTGTGCACGACGCGCGGCAGGATGCTGCCCGCCACGATCAGCAGCAGCGCGGTTGCGATCGACAGGCCGGCCACGAACAGGAAGGCGCCGCGCCAGCCCCACAGGGCCGCGCAGGCCAGGGCCAGCGCCGGCGTGATGCCCGATCCGAGGTAGCCGGCGAAGGTATGGATCGAGAACGCCTTGCCGATGCGCTTGTGATCGATGGTGGCCGACAGGATCGAATAGTCGGCCGGGTGATAGACGGTGTTGGCGAGGCCCAGGAAGGCGTAGGCGATGACGAAGAACCAGTAGCCGGGCAGCAGCGCGGCCGCCGCAACGGCGATGCCGCCCAGGATCAGGCCGCCGGTCAGCATGGCGCGCGGGCCGACCCGGTCGACCAGGAAGCCGGCCGGTGTCTGCAGCAGGGCGGAGGCGGCATTGAAAGCAGTGAGCGCGAAGCCGATCTCGACATAGCTGACGCCGAAGGCCTCGCGTACTTCGCCGAACAGGGGTGGCAGCAGCATGATGTGCACGTGGCTCACGAAATGCGCCACGGCGATCAGCGCGATCACCCTGAATTCGCGGACCTTCTTCGCATCGGTGCCGGCGTCGCTGGCCGGCAGGTCGAAAGGATCACTCGTCGACGACATTGACGCCCAGGGTTCCTATGCCGGAAATCTCGACGTCGACCCTGTCGCCGGACTTCATCCAGAGCGGCGGCTTGCGGCCGGCGCCGACACCGTCGGGCGTCCCGGTCGCGATGATGTCGCCCGGCTCCAGCCACGTCACGGTCGAGAGATATTCGATGATGGTGGCGACATCGAAGATCATGTGATCAGTCGTGTCGTGCTGCACCACGGTGCCGTTGAGCCGTGTCGTCAGTTCGAGCCGCTGCGGATCGGCGATCACGTCCGACGTGACCAGCCACGGCCCGAGAGGTCCGGTGGCCGGGAAGTTCTTGCCGGCGAACACCGAATGCTTCTGGAAGTCGCGCACGCTGCCGTCGATGAAGCAGGTGTAGCCCGCGATCACCGACAGGGCGCTGGCGCGCGAGACATGACGGCAGCGCTCGCCGATCACGATGGCGAGTTCGCCCTCATAGTCGAAGTCGAGCGAGGCACGCGGCCGAACGATGTCGCCGCCGTGTGCCACCAGCGTGTTGTGAAGTCGGGCGAAAACGCTCGGCACGGTCGGCATCTGGCGTCCGACCTCGCCGACATGGCTGGCATAGTTGAGGCCGACGCAGAGGATCTTCCCGGGATCGGGAATGACCGGCAGCAGCTCGACGTCCTCGAACCTGAGGTGGGCGGGTGTGCCTTTGATTGCCACGCGCAGTTCGTCGAGCGCGTTCGCTGCGAGGACGTCACGCAAACCCGACCAACGTCCGTTCGTGCGCGCCGACAGATCGACGATGCCGCCGTCGACGGCCGCGCCGAATTTGTTCGCGCCCGCATGGCGAAAGCTGACCAACCGCATGGGAAAGGACCCTAGGGCGATCCGAGCAGCTTCGAAAGTCCCCTGGAGAGCTTGATGCTGTCGACGGGTGCGGGCTTCGCAAGTGCACCATTCGTGGCCTTCGCCGGCTTCTGCAGGGCGAGACCTTCGGCCATCGAGAGGGCGCAGGCCACGCCATCGAGAAGAGGCGCATCGACCATCGTTTTCAGCTTTGCTGCAAGACCGGCCAAGCCTGCGCCGCCCAGGATCACGACGTCGGCGCCGTCCTCCTTGACGCAAGCGCTGCAGCCTCGTGCCAGCAATTCCATGGCGGCCGTGGGGTTGCGCGCGATGTCGGCACCGGTCGGCGCAACGGTGCGCACCGAGGCGAGACGCGAGGACAGGCCGTGGCTCGCCACGAATTCCTCGAGCATCGACTTCCAGCGCTCGCCGCCGGTGACGATGGAGAAGCGGTTTCCTATCGCACAGGCTTGCAGGATCGAGGCATCGGCCATGCCGACGACCGGGACCGTACTGACCTCCTTCAGCGCGGCGAGGCCCGGGTCGCCGAAGCAGGCCAGCACGACCGCGTCCTTCGGCCCGCGATCGCTGGCGTAGGCGTCGAGCGCCGCATGGCTCGCAATGGCATAGGCCGCGCGCGAGGCGATGTAGCGGGGGCCGAAGGAGCCGGTCAGCGCCCGCAGGCGCGTGCCTTCGGAGGCAAAGCCCCTGGCCGTTCTGAGGACCAGGTCGGTGATCGATTTGGTCGTGTTGGGATTGATCAGCAGGATGTTCGTCATGGTCACGTCCGCATGGTTTCGGCGAGGCGCCCGGCATCGTGATTCTCGCCGATCGACAGGGCGCAGATGCGCGAGATGTGGGTGAGCGGCAGGCCGCTCTCTGCGGCCCAGGCATTGATCTGCGCCTGGGCCAGCTTTTGGTCTTTCTTGGACGTGCCCTTCTCGCCGATCGGCACGCCGGCATCGCGCAGGCACATCATCAGGTCGCCCGTCAGGATGAACGAGTCGCGACCGAGGAAGCGCAGCAGGTACTGGCCGGAGAAGCCGCCGAGCCGCGCGCCGCGCCTGGCGAAGACGTCGAGAAGGCCGATCTGGTCGTCGGCCGGCCAGGCGGCGAGGAACTTGCCGAAGCTGCCATGCTCCGCGGCGATGTCGGAGACGAATTTCGCATTGGCGCGCACCGACCGGATGTTCGTCGGGTTGCGCACGATGCGGGTGTCCTGCGTGAGGCCTTCCCAGAATTCGCCGGGCTGGAAGAGCAGCCGCTTGGGATTGAAGCCCAGGAAGGCCGCTTCGAAGCCCGGCCACTTCTTGTCGATGACGCTCCAGACGAAGCCCGCGCAGAAGACGCGGCGCGCCATCTCCGCCAGCACGCGGTCGTCCGGCAGCCTCGCCAGTGCCTTGTTGTCGCGCGTCTTCGGCAGCAGGGCGGCCAGCGCCTTCTCGCCGCCCTTGCGCGTGGCGGCGCGCTCGCGAATGCGCTTGAAGCCGATCCGCGCCACGCCGGTTACTCGAGCCAGCCGTCGAAGAAGTCGAACACGCTCGCCTTGAACAAAGGATGGCCGATGCAGGAGAAGTGATCGCAGCCCGGCAGGGTCACGGCCTTGGCGCCGGGGATGGCCTCGGCCAGGCCCTGCGGCGGGCCGGCAAGCTGGTCGCGGGCGCCGGCGACGACCAGCGTCGGGCGCCGGATCGCCATCAGCGAGTCGCGGGTGAGCGGGAGGCGGGCCCCGCGCGAGCAGGCGGCCAGGGCCAGCCTGTCTTCCTTCTGCTCGTCGGCGAAGTGGCGGAAGCTCCTGAGCATCGGATCGGCGATCTCGTCGGGGGTGGCTGCTTCCATGGCGTGCGCCATGGCACCTTCCTCGCGCGGCGGATCGAACAGCGTGGCGCCGACGCCCGCCACCACCAGATGGTCGATGCGGCCGGAGTCGATCAGCGCCGCCGTCAGCGAGATGTGCGAGCCCATCGAGAAGCCCAACAGGTGGGCGCGCTCGACGCCGGCATGGTCCATCAATGCAAAGACATCGCGCGCCATGGCTTCGCGATCGTAGAGGGCCGGATCGTGCGGCTTGGCGCTTTCGCCGTGGCCGCGATTGTCGAGCGCGAAGCCGCGAAGACCCTTGGCGGCGATGGCGTCGTACCAGCCCATGCGCTTCCAGTTTTCATAACGGTTCGCGGAAAAGCCGTGCACCAGCACGATCGCCTTGCGGCCATCGGCGGGACCGAATTCATCGTAGGCGAGGTCGAGCCCATCGGAGGTGAAGTGAGCCATGACTTTCCCTAACCTGCGGCATGAATTGCGACAAGGTTGATCGCGCTGCCCAAGTGTCGGACAACCGCTGCAACGACGAGGAAACGCATGACCGAACACGGCGGCAGGATCGGCAAGACGGTCCAGGACTCCCGGCCTCACTGGCCCGAGGCGCCGCAGCGCCCCAAAGGTGCGCCCAACATCCTCGTCATCCTGTTCGACGATGTCGGTTTCTCCGATTTCGGCTGCTACGGCTCGCCGATCGAGACGCCCTTCATCGACGCCATCGCCCAGCGCGGGCTGCGCTACACCGGTTTCCATACGACGGCCATGTGCTCGACCACGCGCGCCGCGCTGCTCACGGGGCGCAATCACCATTCGGTCGGCGTCGGCTGCCTCGCCAACTTCGATTCGGGCTATCCCGGCTATCGCGGCAAGATCAGCCGCGAGGCGGGCACCATCGCCGAAATGCTGCGTCCGCACGGCTATCGCAACTACATGCTGGGCAAGTGGCATGTGACGCCGCTCACCGAGTCGGGTGCGACCGGGCCGTTCGACGGCTGGCCGCTGGGCCGCGGCTTCGACCGCTACTACGGCTTCATGGATGCCGAGACCGACCAGTTCGCGCCGGAACTGGTGCGTGACAACACGCCGGTCGATCCGCCGGGCACCTTCGCCACCGGCTATCATCTCACGTCCGATCTCGTCGACCAGGCGATCCGCTATCTGGCCGATCACGTCGCCGACAATGCCGAGACGCCGTGGCTCACCTGGCTGGCCTTCGGCGCCTGCCATGCGCCGCACCAGGCGCCGTTCAACCTCGTCGCCAAGTACGACTCGGTGTTCGCCGGGGGCTGGGACGCGGAGCGCGAGCGCCGCCTTGCCCGCCAGATCGAGCTGGGCGTCGTGCCGAAGGGCACGCAGCTGCCGCCGCGCAACGATTCCGTGCGGGCCTGGGCCGAGATTGCGGAGCCCGAGCGCCGCCTGTTCACCCGGCTGCAGGGCGCCTACGCCGCCATGCTCGACCATGCCGATCAGCATATCGGCCGCCTGATGGCCTTCCTCGAGAGCGCCGGCCAGCTCGACGATACGCTGGTCATCCTCATGTCCGACAATGGCGCCAGCCAGGAAGGCGGCCCGTTCGGCATGATCAACGCCATGGGCCCCTACAATCTGCGCCGCGAATCGCTCGAGGAGAAGATCGCGCGAATCGGGGATATCGGTGGCCCCGATACGCATTCGAACTTCCCGTGGGGCTGGGCGATGGCGGCCAACACGCCGCTGCGCCGCTACAAGCAGAACACCCATGGCGGCGGCATCCGCGATCCGCTGGTGATGGCGTGGGACAAGGGCATCGCCGCGCGCGGCGAGCTGCGTCACCAGTTCTGCCATGCCTCCGATCTCGTGCCGACCTTGCTGGATATCGTCGGTGTTAAGCCGCCCAGGGTCATCAATGGCGTGAAGCAGATGCCGCTCGAGGGCACCAGCTTCGCCAGGAGCCTCAAGAACAGGAAGGCGAAGTCGAAGGCCAAGGCGCAGTATTTCGAGATGTTCGGCCATCGCGGCCTGGTGCAGGACGGCTGGAAGGCCGTCTCGTACCATCCGCCGGGCGGCGACTTTGCCGCCGACAAGTGGGAACTCTACCACCTCGATCGTGACTTCAACGAGACCGACGATCTCGCCGGGAAGGAGCCGGAGCGGCTCAAGGCGATGATCGAGGAATGGTGGCGGCAGGCCGAGGCCAGCAAGGTGCTGCCGCTCGACGACCGCTTCGCGCCGCGCTTCGCCGACAATGCCAAGCGCTTCCATGGCCCCCGCAACCGTTTCGTATTCCACGCCGGCATGGGCCATGTGCCGACCGACGTGGCGCCCGACGTGCGCAACCGGACCTACACGATCGAGGCCGACGTCCATGTCGACGGGGCGATGACCGAGGGCGTGCTGATCGCCCATGGCGACGCCACCACCGGCTACTCGCTCTACATGAAGGAGGGAAAGCTCGCCTACGACATGAACATCGGCGGCGAGCATCACCTGATCGTCTCCGAGCATGCGGTGCCGGCCGGCAATCGGAAGCTGGCGGTCCGCATGCGCCGTAACGAGGGCCGCAACCTCGCCACGCTCCTGATCGACGGCGAGCCGGCGGGCAGCTTCGACACCCAGAACGGCTTCGTGAGCTTCATCTCGTGGTCGGGCCTCGACATCGGCCGCGACCGGTCGAGTCCGGTGTCGCACTACGAGGCGCCGTTCGCCTTCACCGGCAGGCTGCGCAAGGTCATCGTGCTGATGGACGACGATCAGGTGCTCGACGCCGAGAAGGCGGCTGAGGCGGCGCTGGCCCGCGAGTGAGCGTCGTCCCGCCGGGGAGGGGCATCGACAGCGCCTACGCCTGGCGGCTGGCGTGGGTCTCGATGGCCTGCGTGGCGCTGGGCGGCGGCGGCATCTATTTGCCCATGGTCGGCCTCAGGGAGATGGCCGCCGATTTCGGCGACCAGCGCGCCGTGCCGTCCTTTGCCTACATGGTCGGCTTCTTCGGCATGGGAGTGGGCGGCGTCTTCATGGGCTGGCTGGCCGATCGCACCAGCCCGAGGGTGCCGCTGCTGATCGCCGGCGTCTCGATCGCGCTGGGCGGATGGGTGGCGTCGCGCGGCGGCGAGATCGCGCTCTATGCAGGCTATGCGATGCTGCTGGGCTTCTTCGGCAATGCCGGCACCTTCACGCCGGCGATGAACAACGTGCAGGGCTGGTTCGACAAGCGGCGCAACACCGCCATCGCCCTGATCTCGATCGGCCCCGCGGTCGCGGGCTCCGTCTGGCCGCAGATCTATCGTCTGCTGCTGCCGGAGATCGGCTGGCGCGACACGCTGCTGGTTTACGGCCTGTCGGCCGGCGGGCTGTTGCTGCTGGGCGCTCTCTATGTCCGGTCGGCGCCGACCCTGCGCGGGCCGGACGGAAGGCGCCGCGAAGAGAAGGTGCACCTGCCGCTGGCGTCGTCGATGATCATGGTGCTGCTGTCGGCGGCGGGCTTCTGCTGCTGCGCGGCCATGGCGATCCCCTTCGTGCACATGGTCGCCTTCTGCGGCGACCTCGGCTATCCGGCGGCCCGCGGCACCGAGGCGGTGTCGCTGGTGCTGCTGTCGGCGATCGTCGCCACCTTCGTCATGGCGCGGCTGGCCCAGCGCATCGGACCGCTGCCGGTCAGCCTGCTCTGCTCGCTGATCCAGATCGGGTCGCTGGTCGGGTTCCTCTATGTCCGCGACATGAACGGCATCTACGCCCTGTCGCTGCTGCACGGCATTCCCTTCATCGCCATCGTGCAGGGCTATGCGCTCAACCTGCGTTTCCTCTATGGCCCGACGATCGCCGGCTGGCGGCTGGGCGTGGTGATGCTGTTTGCGATGGCCGGCATGGCGGCCGGCGGCTGGCTGGGCGGCTTCATCTTCGACGCCACGCTCTCCTACATGTCGGCATTCAAGTCGGCGCTGGCCTTCAATCTGCTCAATCTGATGCTGCTGGGCATCCTCTATTCGGCACAGCGACGCCGACAGATGGTGGGGCTACCCTAACTTCTTCTCGTCATCGGCGTTTTCAAGGAAAGCGAAAGGTCCCCCCGGATTCACAAACGAAGTGCAACACCAGATAAGGGTGTTGTCATGGGAAGCCATTATGGTCAGCTCGACCTCGACGAGCGCTGTACGATTGCCCATCTACGCAAAGCCGGGCAAT